>PVBE011853102.1_pt1 | contig 17280 bp, 13 predicted proteins | sample 1631181 | NCBI WGS metagenome assembly PVBE01 (sample SAMN08397723, study PRJNA350692) | Marine metagenome, whole genome shotgun sequencing project. | isolation source: water | place: Pacific Ocean | collected 2012-04 | reverse complement strand
TGCTATCGTTATGAATCCTGAAGACTGGTATCAAATTATAGCATCTGTTACAGATGTTGCAACCACAACAAGCGATGCTGCAGCTAAGAATCCTTTATTCGCAGTTGCAGGCGGATTTGGTGACGCAGTAACTCCAAGACTTTGGGGTTTAAGAGTCGTTCCATCTACCGTTGTTAATGCTGGTACTACATTAGTTGGTAAGTTTGGTGGTGGCGACGCCGCTCAAATAGTAATGAGAGAAGGTGTTGACCTCGCTGTTTCCGACAGTCACAGTGATTTCTTTACAAAGAATCAGTTAGCAATTAGATTGACAATGAGACTAGGTTTCGCAATCTATCGCCCAACTGCATTTTGTAAAATAACACAAATGTAATAAGACTAATATGGTTTATAAGGGCGGATTCGTATTCGCCCTTTTAACCTAAGGAGAAAAAATGGACCAACAAGACGTAAAGACACAATTACTAATGTTTGGCATGGTAGTCAAAGATGAAGAATTTTATAAAAGGTCTGAGGACATCATCGAACAATTTAGGACAAAAGAAGAGCCTAAAGATACAAAAGTTTCTGATGAGGAGAAGGTTGAAGTGAGTGCCGAAGAGTCAAAGGACTCAAAATTAAAATAATTGGAGTAAGATAATAATTATGTATACAGTACCAGAAAAAAATATTTGGAAGCTACCTAATGGTGACATTTGGGAAGGCGTAGTAGCAGACTTACCTGTAAGTCAAGCTGATATGATTGCTAAAGCTGGAAAAGAATATCCAACTGAATGGCTCAAAGAGCAAGGTTGGGGAAAGAAAGCTTCTGCTAAAAAGAAAGCAGAGCCAGCAAAAGCTAAAGCCCAAAAGCCAGCAGAAAATAAAGCTGCCAAAATCGAAAAAGAATCTAAGTAATACGGAGGGCTAAACTATGGCTTTCTGTACCGCAGCTGATGTTGAGAACTACGTACAGTTTCCACTTAGTTCAGACCTAGAGACACATCTAACAAATAATATAATTCCTTTAGTTGAAGCAGCTATTAAGGAATATGTTGGCTATGATGTCGACCAAGCTACACAAACTGAAACCTTTACAGGTGACCAAACAAACGATATATTTTTATCACATCTACCTGTCAATTCAATAACTTCTATTGTTGAAGATGGTACAACTCTAACTGAAGGTAACGAAGAAGATTTTGTAAAATATGTAAATGGTAGAATTACAAGACTTGGTACTAGATGGTCTTATGCTAAGCCATTAAACATAGTAGTTACATATAATGCTGGGTATTATGCAAGAAGTGGTTCTGACAATCCTAAACTACCTATCCAATTCAAAGCAGTTACAGAAAGGTCTGCAGCTAGAATATTAGAATCTACATTAATTATTGCATCACAACAAGAAGCAGCTGAAATTAAAGGTGCCTCAACATCTGCTGTGTCAAACTTTACACTAACAGACAGCCAGAGAATGGGTGATTACTCTGCAAGCTATCCGGGAGGATTGGCATTAAATGCAGCAACTGTTCTTACTGCTTCTGATTTAACATTACTATCCCCATACAGACGACAATTCTTCGTGTGATACTATGGCGTATAGATTTCCACGTCGCTTATTAATACACACAATTAATGTACAAAGAACAACAGGTACTTCAGTTGATGAAAGAGGTATAGAAAGTAATACTTGGGCAAATGCTTCTTCTAATGTCAAATGTAGGATAACTAAAGTAAGTGAATCTGAAGACAGACAAGGAAGGAACACAGTAGTTATAAACTATGACTGCACTATGCCGGGTGATACAGATATAAAAGCATCCGATAGAGTTTATGAGCCAGCAACAGGAAAATATTACGAAATAAATTCTGTTAGAGAAGGGTCAAGAAGAGACGGTAGTACTTACTACAAGAGTGCATCATTACTATTTAGAGAATAAAAATGCCTTCTCAATTCTTATCTAATCTGGCTGGTGATACAAAAACCGCAATATCAAGTTTCAGACCTTACAAAAGTGTTAGGGACACACCTTCATGGAAAAATGGTGTTTATAATTTTGCATATAACTTAGGTCAAGTTGGAGCTGTATCTAACATACCTGTCAGTGGACTCAGGGGAAATCTTTATGATGGTGTACAGATGTCTAACGATTTCAAAGCTTTTGCTTCTTCAAAGGCAACTGCTACTAAATTTAATAGTTCAACTCGTCGTTTGATATACAAAGGAGCTGCTTATGGCTCGAGAATAGTTATGAATAAAATTTTACCATCTGGTGGTGGAATAGCGGGAAGAGCTTTAAGAATACTTGGTGGTCGAGTAGCTTCATCTCAATTAAGAAGATTCGATGCAAAAGTTCGTGATAAGTTATATGGAGAATTTAGACCAGATTCAATGGGTATTGATGGTCATGCTACAAACCCAATGAGTCGTGTCGGTATAAACTTAGATAAAATACAAAAGTCTATACAAGCTATAGCTATTTCTAATGCACCTGCACCATATGAAACATGGTATAAAAATAACAAAAATTCGGATTTTCAACGTCAAGGACAACTGAATATGTCTGATGATTATCTTTCTGAATTTAGTTTAACTACATATGATGGTGATGACGTTGATTCTTTACTTAGTGATAGAGACATAACATCAATAATGGGTGCTAGTGAAAATAATGATATGAGGTGGAATAATTCTTTACCTCCGGGTTATGAGGGTGTTAATATCTCTAGGAACACCCATAAACGCAGAAGTTCTGCTAGAGATTATAGAGATATTGCACAGTTTGATGCGGGGGCAGCTACTTATGGTTTTGGTAAAGCAGACATGTCCCAATCTGATATAGACAAAGTAAATGATTTTATAGAGGCGACATTATCCCTAGCTGAAGGAATAGACCCTATGTTAGATACAACAGCAGCAGATTATGTAAAAGACCCAGCTTCACTAAAGAATGACCTAGCAAGAAAACTTAATGACCTCAGAGCAGAACATGGTGATGAGATATTTAATGAAATAGGAAAGATGACAGGAGTTGTCAGATATCTTCATGGAGATGAAGGAGAGGTTTATGGACAACCAAGATACAGCACAAAAGAGAGAGAGATGCAGCTTTTCGATAAACAAAATGAGAAATGGGTAGAAGATAAGAAAGTTGTATATGAAGATGAAGGGGGTCATAGAGTTCAAGACGTACCTATACAATATCAAGCTGTTAGTAGTAAGGGAGGTGACCCAAGGTTGCATCCTCAACGAGACAGGAGGAGAATAAGAAAGTTAGTATCACAAGCAGATACGACAGGGGCGGGAGCCGGGACTGTGGGTAAAAAAATGAAATTAGATAGGGGAAAATCTGTAGGTAAATTAACACATAGCGAGACTTTAAAACATCAGGGTAAAAGACAGTCTAATATAAGTTACAAGAGGCATCATTCAGCGTCATTTTCTGATAATCCACATAGACATAATTTTGTTCCTAATAAAAGACAAATACAAGGAGCAATACATAGCGCTGACCCAGATTATAAGCACAAGAAATATGCAATTATACACGCAGTACGTTTTGGAGGAACAGGAAAGAATTCAACTAAAGCTGATGCAATCAGAGATGCTTTCCAAGTAGAGTACGGTGGTCCAGCAACAGATAAGTATGGTAAATTAGCAAACAGAACTGATATGTTTGTGCATACACCTAGTCTTTTTATGTATCGTAGTGCAATAGGTGCAGCAAAAATGTGGGGGTTAGCTGTAAGTTCGGGGAAAGAAAGTATTGGTACATTAGCTGGTGGTGCTGGTGACCTAGCTAAGAATCCATTTATGATGAATCAAGATGTAAGAGTTTTATCTAGAGGAATGCAAGGACCAAACAAATTACAGCAAAAAATAATGGAAGATTTATATATGCAAGCATCACTTGATGAACACGGAAAGATGTTATGGAACGCAGCGACAGGACAATTAGCATTAAGCAAAAATAAAATACTACGTAACTCATTCGAGGCTTCTACTTTAGACCTTCTTAGTGACACATTAGGTGACACTCTTTGGGGTGGAGCAAAGATGAAAGGGGTAGGGAAAAGAAAAGCATTCGAGCAAGTAATAAAAACTCCTCATTCAAAGACAGCAGGCTTTGACCAAGTAGGATTTGATACGCTTACTAGAAAGATAATGGCAAACGACCCTCAGTACAGATACAAACAAAAAATGCCACATCAGGATGATTTTGATGAAGCAATAAAAGATTATGATTCAACTGAAGATGGTAAATACAGATGGGAGATTGATAGGATTGTTAATGAAAAACCACCTACCCATGTTAACTATGAATCTATTGTTGACGATGATGGTAATGAGACTTATAGAATTATTGGGTCTAGATGGGATACTGGTGATATGCCTGTCGATGAAGATGGAGACCCTTATTTAACAGGAAATGTAGTAAGAGGTAGCCTCGGTAAACAAGTTGGTATGGAGGGTAGCTTTGATTACGATAACGCTGGTGCAGCAGATGACGTAAGAATGCTGGCTGAGTTAAGGAAAGCAGGTATTGATGATGATGTAGGGATTGATGACCCAAGAGCTGCATCTCTACTTCTAAATGCTGGTATCTCGAATATCACACAGATGGACCAATTAGAAAACTTACTTCAAGAGGGTTATAGGGGGATATTAGCAAATCAATTTGAAGGATTAATTTCTCCTCAAGATGTTAATACTTTTGCTCATAAGATGACACATAATCTTCTATATGCTGTAAAAAGAGGTGGGGGTAATGAGGCACTAAACCCAGATACAATAACATTTATTCAACAATATTTTAATAAACAAACAGATACAATCAAAGAGGGATTAAAAACAGCTGGCTTATACACAAGACAATTACATATAGACCCTAATAAAAAGAACAAGAGTGCTATCAAGGTAGCATGGTTCTCACATACGGAAGAAGAGCCAGCAACAAGAGACCAAGTTAATAGAGATATGCCTGGGAATTCAATGTTTAGTTTCCTTTTTGATACTCAAGGTGTTGATGAAATATGTGAAGCTCTAGCCCCAAATAGTAATGCACTATCTGGAGCTATTCAAGATTACGTTGAAGGAAGAATTTCTTTAGAAACTGCAATCAGAATAGACAGTAGAGCAAGCCAACACAGAGTTAATAAGTTAATGCATACAAAGAGAAGTAATATAGAAAAGGGTAGAACAAATGTGACATCATTAGATTCTACACATCTTCAAGGCACAGAAAGTAAAATTAAAGTTACTAGAGTAGGAGGGGACCATCCTAGAGATAGAGATATAGAAGGTACTACTATAGGTGCAGGAGGTAGAAGTGGTGATGCGCCTAGAGAATTATATCCTGACTCTACATCTTTTGTACTTGCTGCTGGCACTGAAGCTAAAAAAGACGTTAAAAAATTAGGTAAGAATCCTGCTAACTATATAGGCACAGAGCTTGCAAAAATAAAGAATTCTAATGATAGACAAAAGCAAAAATCATTCATACTAGCAAAAATGAATGCAAATGATAAAGTCAGAAGTGCATGGATAAACTTTGTTAGGACTGAAGCAGAGAGAGAAGATGGTGTTCTGCTAGATTACAGCGTTCATTCTGTAATGATGTACCTAAATAGACACTTTCCAAATGATTTTGGTGCAGACTATGGAAAGGACTATTATGAAATTCAATCAATGTATGAGCAAGATGCCGAAGATTTCTAAATTATAAGTTAGTATTGAATCATGACAGGAATGAGAGACCAAACACAAAAAGTACCACCTGACGCGGAGATTATCGCACGTAAGTGGGCATTAGACCAATCAGTGATTACTGATATATGTAGCACAAATATAGCTACAAGACTACCAAGAAATGCTACATTACCATTTTTAGTTATGTTTAGGGGAGGTGGTGCTTTAATGAATCCAAGAAGCGATGTACATATACAAAGTGCCTTATTACCTATGGAATGTTATGCAGGAAGATGGGGTGGTTCTGGAAATGACAAACCATTTGCGGATTATAATACAGCAATGTCTCTCGCAAATGCTGTGATTCAGGCAGCTTTCAACTATAGTAATGGTTATATAACTACAAGTGACAGTACGACTAGAGCTAAGATATATGGATTTGATATTGTTCAATTCCCAACAAGAGTTGAAGAAGTATCAACAGGTCTTGGCAGGTACTCTATCGCTTTAGCTATGACGTATAGAGCAGTATAAGGAAGAGGACTTATGGTAAAAGGTAAAAAGATTTTGGTGAAGGTACACCCGCAATTTGAGCAGGCTCGAGCGAGAGATGCTGAAAGCGGTGTTATGTTTACTAAAGATGATGCGGTAGAGATAGGGGAAGATATCTGGAAGAGACTAGAAGGTAAAGAATGGACATCCAATGATGGACAAACTAAATCTTTATTGGTTGAAGCAGATTCTTCAGAGTTTTCAGTGGAAGACAATGAAGCTGAAGATGCTCCGTGGGAAGCTGACATTGAGGATTCTGTCGAAGACGGCAGTGTCTTGCAAGATACTAACGTAGAAGAAGAAGAATAATAACTAGGAGATAAAATATTATGCCAAGCACTAACGGTACAATATCTGAAGTTATTGTCGGTACTGGTATACTTTATGTTGCAGCAATTGCTGCAGATGGTAATGCATCTGGCAATTATGTAGCATTTCCAGCAGACAACGGTTCTGGAGCATGGTCAACACCTGCTGCAGGATGGGTTGACGTTGGATACTCAGAAGACGGCTGGACTCTTGAAATGGATAAAACATTTGAAGATATCATGGTCGCTGAAGAAATAGACCCAATCGGTACATTTAAGACAGCACAAGAAGTTAGATTAACTGGTGAGCTTTCACAAGCTTCCACAACTAACATTCAGCTTGCATTAGGTGGCGGTACTTTCACATCAAGTGATACCAACAACTATGCATCTGACTATGCTTCTTTAATACCGCCATCAACAGATGACTATGATGAGAAATCATTATTGTTAGTTGTTGACGGACCTTCTGGTGCGGATAGACATGTAGAAATTCCACGTGCAGTTAACGTTGGAGCTTTCTCAATGGCTCATCAAAAAGCACCACAGAAGGTTGTTATAGCAACTGAGTTTAAAGTACTTAAACCAAAATCTGTATCTCAACATACTGACTTGTTCAGAATAGTTGATAATAAGAACGATACAGAAGTATACGATATTAACTAAAATATTGAATAAAGTATAAGATAGGATAAATAGGAGGTCGGCGTGGCTGACAATTATAAAGACTTTGATGCAGATATAGAATCTGAGGAAGAAGGTCTCGAATTTACAATGGGTGGAAAGAATTATTCTTTACCATCTCAAATACCTGCAAAGGTAGTACTAACACAAATGCGTTTTATGGATGAAACTGGGGTAGTCCCAACATCAATAATACCAGAGTGGTTAGAATCCTTACTAGGACAAAGTGTCTTAGAAGAATTAATTGATAACGGGGCGACTTGGCCTCAACTAGAAGAACTTTTAGAATGGCTTCTAGACAAGTATGGTATCTCTAACGACGAAGAGATGGAGACTGAAAACGAAGAAGGGGATGATTCCCCAAAATAAGTTTCTCCTATAGAGATATATTTTTTCGTTGGACATCCATAAGAGCAGACTTCAAAAGGTTCTATAATGTTGACCAACCGGTATCTCTTAACTGGAGAACCTTTATGGCATATTTATCATATCTACCAGTAGATAAATCTGCTTTCTTCGCACCAGTATATAATGCATTATTAAAAGGTGAAGAATATTCACCTGAATACAACGACACTTCAAATTCTCCACCTAAAGGATGGTGGAAGAAGGAACTAGATAGAAGACGTGGAAGGAACAGACCACGTGATACTATAACCATAGAACAGTTTATGAAGGATATGAACAGTAAATAATGGCAAATAATAAAGCAGGTACGATAGACGTACTTTTAAGAACTAGCTTTGATAAAGGAGCTATGACCAAAGCCCAACGTGAAGTTGGGAAAAATATGCAGCTTATGGCTAACAAAGCTGCAGGTGCTTCTAGAACCATAACTGCGGGTATAGCAGGTTCTATAATGCCAATGGGTGCTTTGATGGCTGGAGCTTTTGCATTTGGTGGTGCGGCTGCTGTAAGATTCCAAGAACAATTTGCTGCTGTTAAAAAAACCTTAGATATAAAAGGTGAAGGCCAACAGGTCGAAGCACAATTCCAACAGATAGGTAGACAATTAAGAAACATAGCTAAATTTTCTCCAGCAGCTATTTCAGAATTAAGCCAGATAGCTGCAGTAGGTGGTCAGTTAGGTATTGCTGCTTCAGATATTGTTGATTTCACAGATACAATTCAAAAACTAACAGTAGCTACAAACATGAGTGCAGAAGATGCAGCCATGTCATTAGCTAGACTTCAAAAGATTACAGGCTTAGCAGCTAGTGATATAGATAACTTAGGTTCTGTAATTGTTAAATTAGGTAACAACTTTGCAACAACTGAATCAGAAATTGTTACTGCTGCTACACAAATAGCTACTGCAACTGCAGGTATAAAAACAGAATTCAATAATGCTGCTGCTGATGCGGTAGGTTGGGCAACAGCTTTGAGGGCAGTTGGTCAGCAAGCACAAGCTGGTTCTACTGCAATAATAAGATTGACCCAAGTAGTCAAGAGGTTAGTACAAACTGGTGGTACGCAATTAGAAGACCTTGTTTCCATTACTGGTATGTCTGTTCAAGCTTTCCAAGACTTATTTGATATAGACCCATCTAAAGCTTTAGCTGTGTTTATAGAAAGTTTAGGGAAGATTGAATCACAGGGCAAAGATGCTATCGCTGTGTTAGATGAAATAGGACTAGGTCAAGTAAGAACTACAAGAGCAATAATGGCTTTGTCTAGAGCTGAGGGTGAAGGTGGCATGAGTTTAATTGCCGAAGCTCTTTCTATGGCTAATCAAGAATTTATAGAAAATAATGCTTTGATGACGGAAGCAGAAAGAAGATATGAAACTGTTATTTCCCAATTCAAGATATTAAAGAATATAGTTAATGAAGCAGCTATAAGTTACGGTGAAAAGTTCTTACCAAGAATTAATGCAATAACACAAGGTTTAGCAGACATGCTAACTGCTATGACACAATTTGATAAAATAGAGAGTGTTACAAAAAGGATAGGCGGAGTCATGACTACTCTTGCTCTCCTTTTTGTGCCAATCACTGTTGGTGTCAGAGCAATAACAAAAGAGACTTTAGAGTATGCTGCTGCTTTGAATTTGGCTAGGACAGGTGTTACAGGCTTAGATGCCGCTGAACAAGCAATGTTATTCAAGAGAACTAAAGGTGGACCTCAAGGTTTATTATTTAGAAGTGGAAGTTTAAAGTCATCTATTAGAAAACCTAAGCCAACAACATCACTTCCTGTTGACATAGCTGCTGGTGGTACTGGCACAATAGTCCAAGCCCAAAGTAGAATGTCTGATTCTTTCTTACAGACTAATAAGGCATTAAAACAAGTTGCAGGTACAAGTATAAGAGCAAGATTAAAATTCTTGCGTATGAATGGTGCGTTTAAGGATGGCGGATTATTTCTAGAAAACTTTAATAAAAAAATAGATTCTCACAATAAAAAATCAAAAGGGTTAACTCGCGCCATGGGAAATATGATAACTAAAACTAATGCTTTGAAAGGTGGAATGATGGGATTAGCTACGGCTACTAAAGCTCTGGGTGCAGCATTCGGAGCTCTGGCGAAATCTGTAGGAAGAATGATGGGTTGGATGGCAATGTTCACCTTAGTTTTTAACTTGATTGAAAGAATTGGTGCAAAGAAAAGAAGCCTAGATGAATTTGCACAAGGAATTGATGGAGTTGGAAACTCTATATCAGAGCTAGCCGAAGCTGAACGTAAACGTGATGCACTTCTTAAAAAACGAGGAGAAACAACAGATATAAAGGTTATAGAATTTATAGACGAGTCCTTAGCAAATATTGATAAAGGAATAGCAGGACTAGAGTCACAAATTGATACAGATGCTGGTGGTATATTAGCAACACTTATATTCGGTCAAAGAGGAATGTTTGGTAAAAATATAGAAAAAAATATGGAAAAAGCTATGGAAAAAGCTGGCATGAAAGATACACAAGCATTTAAGGACAGTATTTTTGGTGCAATGTCTGGTGTCGTTACAGATATACATACAGGTAAAGTCCCAACAGTAGGAGATGTAATTGATGCATTAGCTGATGCATCTACAGGAGATACCGGTATGAACCAAGCAATACAACGTATTAATGATGAAATAGGTTTATTAGCAGGTATACAAAAGACAGCCGACTGGGAAGAATGGGGAGCTATGACAAAATCTCTTGGTTTAGATATGAAACAGGGATTAGCACTAAAAGATATACTTACAGTTTACGGAGAAATATTAGAAGCAGCTACCGATTTAGACCTAGAGAATATGGCAGTTAATACAATGTTTGAACATTCTGCAAAGATAATGGAAGCTAAAGGTCTCTTCTTAAATAACCAGCAACAGTTATTAAAAGCACAAGGGTTGTTACAACAAGACGAAATTTTAGATGCAACAAAACAAGAGAACTATGCAAAAGCAGTCGAACTAGTCACAGGTGCTATAGAGGGTAATATAATTTCTACTGAAGAGGCTATGATTGCACTTGATGCTGAAATAGATGATGCAGCTTTGACGATATTGGCTTTAGCAAAATCTATTGATGAGGCAGTACAAGGTCATATGGATAGTGCTGTTATGGCAATGAACAAATTGCCTGAGGCTGCAAGAATAACAGGTAAAGAATATGCTGAAAACCTTATAGCAAATATATCTAAAGTTGAAAAATTTGATAGTGGTATAAAAGAACTAATCGCAAGAGGTGACATATTAGTTGCTGAAAGTATTGCTAAACAAGGTGTTCAAGCACAAAATGTTTTGACTGATTTGCTTGCAAACCCTTGGATGTCTGCAGATATGGAGAGTAGGTTAGCAAAAGTAGTTGACCCAGCAAAAGCTTTACAAGCAGCAGAAATGGCTGAGGAAGCGAAGAAGGTAGGTACTTCTATTTCTAATGGTATAGTAGCTGGAATAACAGAAGCAGCTCCAGCAATTACTGAAACATTCGAACACGTTATTGAAGATGCTATTCACAATGTTAGAGATGGTTATTTAAAAGTAGAAAACCCATCACATACAGTTGCTGAGTTAATCGGAAAACCAATGGGTGAAGGTATAGCTTTGGGGATAAATGAATCTCAATCTATGGTTAGAAGAGCTTTACTAAAAACTATAAGTAACAGCATAAAAGGAATGAAAGATGACTTCGGAATCTATAAGACTTTTACAGCAGCACAAAGAGGAATTATTTCTGCCCAACAAGGCCTTATAAATTCACAACATTCTCTTAATAAAGCTAGAAGAGATGCAGTGTCTCTTACTGATAGATTATCTAAAGCTGAAAAAGAATTAGCTATAGCTGAAGTAGAAGGTAGAGCAGGAGTAATCACAGTTAGCGAAGAAATTGGTTTATTAAGAAAGAAGATATCTCTAGAAAAACAAATTAAAACTGCAGGTGGTAATAAGTCTGCAAGAGAAATGTTAGAAATACAAAAGGCTGAAGAAAATATAGCAGACCTTAGAGCTATGCATGCTAAAGGTGTTATAAGTAATCTAGAATTACAAGCTGCAGAAGAAGAGTTAGCATCAATGAAAGGTACAGATGTCACTCAAGATGAACAAAGACTAATGATTTTAGAGTTAGCACAAGCAGAAAAGGATTTACAAAAGGCTAGAGAAGCTGCTGTTGAGATTGATGATAATTTAGTAAGTCTTAGAGAAGAAATTATTTCCTTGAAAGAAGAAGAAGAGTTAATAGATGGTAGATTGGCAATAGCTGAAAACAATGTAGCTTCTGCAAAAGAAAGGGTAGTCGATGCTGACCTTGCATTAGCATCTGCTAGAGCTAAATTAAAAGAAGAGATTGCATGGGATTCACAGTTTATGACTAATATGAGGGCTCTTGATAGCCTTTATGGAGGAATAGCTACCAATATAGGTCTCGCTGCAAGTAATACAGATACTTTCTTAGGGAAGCTAGAGGGTCAAGCTGGAACAATCAGTACTTATTTAGACTTGATTGCAGGTTTTTCAGGCGTTATGAAAGGTCTAACTATAGGCGAAGCAACCAAACAAGGGATAATGGGTAGTGGTGAATATAACATGTTCATGCAAGGATTAAAACAACAATTTTTTGGTGGTGGTATGGCTATGGGAGGAAGAGTAAAAGGATATAAGCATGGCGGAAGGGGAGACCCTATGACAAGAGCTTTGGTTGGAGAATATGGGCCAGAAGAAGTAAGATTTGTTCCGGGTAATGGATTTTTAGTAAAACCATTAGGAACAGGAAGTAGTGGTACAGTAGTTAATTCATTAAATGTTAATGTAACTGGTGTTCCATCTGACCCAATTTCTGCAAGGAAAGCTGCTTTACAAATTAGCAAAGCTTTAAGAAAGCTAGATAAAGAAGGTTCAGCTGGTTCTGGATTGAGGAGAAACTAATGGCTAATCAGGTACACATAGGTAGATTAAGTTTAACATCTCCTGCTGGTTTAGATATATCAGGCGGTGGTGGAGACAGGCAGTTGAGAATAAGTGGAAAACTAGCAGAAACAGATTTAGCTACAGCAAAATATGCAAGAGATGAATTAATTTCTATGGCACATTCTAGAGCTTATGTACCTTTTAGATATGATGGTGACTCGACATTAGATGGTTATGTTTATGTAACTGATTCTTCTGTTGATATAGCAAGATATACATTAGGCGGTATAAATTACCAAATACAAATGGAGTATCTAGGTAAAGTAGGAGAAGTAGTAAAAGAATCAGTAATGACAGGAAAGTTAATTGACAACTCTCACTCTGTAACTTCTACAACAAATCAGTTCCATGTTCCTCCAGCGAATCACTATAACTATTTTCATGAGAATGACCCTACAGATGGGACAAGAGTTGCTGGTGACTTAACAACTACTAGTACTACTGATACTTTAACTATGAGATTAAAAACAGGAAATAATCTTAGAGGAAAGAATGCTCAATATCATATAGACCCTAGCGATTTTTATAAAGGAGCAGTAAGAATTACTACTGATTCTAAAATAAGATGTGGTAATAATTCTCCAAATACACCAGCTGGTGCAATATTAGAAAATGGTTTATTAAAGATATCTGTTGGCTCAACAAATAACCAATCTAGAATAACAACAAGAATGTGGGACACCACTAGCTATGGTTCTGAGCAAGAATGGGCTGTTCATAGAGGAACTCCTTCTTCTGGTAGTCAATTGGCTACAGAATATCAAGGATGGAAAACAATACAGATTTTAAGAAATATGCCAGAACTTGGAATAATTAGATTAACTTCTAACTATCAAACGAGTGGGCAGGATAGATTAACAATGGATATTGCTTTAAGAAGAGGAGCTCATCACGCTTCTATTATCATCAACCAATCTCCTAAAACATCAAGGTTAAATCTTTCTACTAGTGAAGCTCCTAGTTCAAGTGCTGCTTCAGGTACAGGATATATAAAAGCAGGTGCAGTAGACACAGATGGTAATAAATGGTTATTAGGTTGTCCTCAAACATTTACTACTGATGCTGCTCGTGGTCTTATATATCCAACAACAGGAGGAACTCAATTAAAAGTCTTTATAGGATATGAATACTATCAATCAGGTGGGAGTGTAAATGGTGGTGATACAGGAGATAGTGTAAGGGACCAATACTTAGATAATGTATCTGAATATTGCAAGGTGGTGAGAGCATGAGTGTAACCGAAAAACTTATGGCACCCGGAACTTTCAATGTGTCATTAGATATTGACCTTGTACCTAACTCAATAGTCAACTCTATAGAGCCATGGGAACATATTGTGATTATGCCAGCTAGAGTATCTGAAGATGAATTAGATGATGCAAGTATGTTATCAAGTGCTGAATATGTAGGAATAGTACAAGAGCTTTCTATACAGGAAGAAACAGTTGATATTAATGGTACAGGTTTAATAGCATATCTTGGAGATAGCGAAACAAGAGGTTTACCTGTAGCTGAAAAAGGTGGTATATCTTCAAAGAGAAGTTACGATGACAAGACATTATCTTATGTATTAGACAATAGTAGCGGTACTCCTTATGGATTATTAAGAGAAGGTACTGAAGGAAAACAAAGAGCAATACGTGCTGGTACTATTACTGACCCATCAAAACAAAATACTAAATTACTTCTCAACTTAGAAGGTTCAAATAACGCAACAACTACAAGTGATGGTTCTGATATAGGACATACAATAACATTTTATGATGAAGCAAAGATTTCTACTACTCAAGAAAAGTATGGGAACTCCTCTTTATATCTATCTGGTGAGTCTGACCATTTGTTAATTGATTATCAAAATGATTTGAATTTAGATGATAGAGATTTCACAATAGAATGGTGGGAGTATAGGTTAGCTCCGTGATGTCTTATGCCTCAATTTAATCTATCTGGCGCTTCACTATCTGCTGGTGGTTTAACCAACATAAAAGACGCAGAGAAATATATACCATTCGTATATGATGATGGCTACCCAATAATATCCTCAACTGGTGTTAGCTATGCTGACACAGACCCTAAAGCAAGTGGTTCCTCAACAAATTATATTTCTTCTTTTTATGGTCGTGTACCTTATGACCCTGATTTTCATAAACAGATTAGAGGGACTTTAACTCTTGGTTACGGAACTACATTAGATGGCAGGCCGGGAAAAGACACTTTATTTCATCAGGTATATACAGATGGAATATCTATTGGTGGAACTACTTATACTTTCCCAGTTCAGTTTTTAGAAGCAAACGCCACAAACAGTACTGGTGGATATTATAAAAACGAATCTAACACACAGGTTACTAATGCAGCTATAACACTTAAATATACAGGTAACGATTCATCTAACTCTACAAAAGTAATGAATGCTACATTAGCTTCTTCGTTACTAGAAGATAAATTAGCAACATATGTAGCAAAAGTTAAATCTGTTTTTAACGGAAGTGAAGATGCTTTCCCTTACGATGGAACACTAGCTCAACAACATTTTGATTTAATGGTTGCTATATGTTACCACCAAGGAACTGTAGGTTTTGAACATTCATTCTTTGTTAATAGATACAAACTAGTTGATGGTTCCGCAGTAACAGGAGTAGGAGATTTAACAGATTACAATGATGCAGCTTACTCTTTAATGTGGTTAGCAGCAGTTGGTCATGAAGGTACTTATTATTGGGTCAAGCCCCAAATAGATAGAAGAAATAACGATATAGATGAGTTAGTAGGAACTGCTGGCTCAAGAACATTCCCAACTGGTTTGAATCCTATAATTAAACCTGATTGGTATCAAGGTGCGGATATCCCCGTAGAATATTTCGAAAATCAAAAATCTACTGACTTAGGCTTAGACAATTCTGTAGGTGCTAGAAACTCTACTAGTAGAACTATTATGTCAGAAGAGCAACAATCTTTTGTTACACCCGCTGTTGACTTTCATACAGGTAGTTTAAGTGCAATAAGAGCTGCTGGTATAACTACTGATTTCGCAGATTACTATACAGGCAACAGGTCTATATACTCTAGTGAGCCGGGAAGTTCAGATTTTTATAAGAATGACCCTCTTTATCAAAAGTATTATTCTAAATTCTGGCAACCAAATGAAAAATTCTATCATGGTGCAGATGTTGTAGGTTCTCCTAGGACTGCTACTAACCATGGAGCAGTATTCGCTGCAAATCCAGATGGGCAAACTCCTTCTTTTATTATTGGGTTAAATGAAGATGGTGGTGGGACATCCAAAATATTCATGAGAAGCTCATTATCTCAAAGCACTATATCTAGTGGAACAGACACAACTATATGGGATATAGCAGATGGTAAATCAATAGGTAGTATTAACTACAGCCAATGGAATCACTTTGCAATTACAAGAAGTGGAAATATCTTTAGAACATTTAAGAATGGTACAAAAGTAAGTGAGTGGACTTCACCAAAAGCAATAACTAGAAGTACAAGAGATGGCACATTAAAATTTTCTATAGGTAGGTCACAAGGTTCTGACTATTATAAAGGTTACATTGATGACTTTAGAGTTACTAAAGGCTCAGCAGTATATACTTCTAACTTTACTGCACCTACTGCTGCTTTGACTACTACCTCAACTACTGGTTTATATAACGGAGACCATTATGTAGAGTCTGTATATGCTGCAATTAATAAAGTATCTGAACAATTAGGTACAGAATATAGAGTTAATACAGATGGAACATTAGATGCAGGATTAAAGACAGTCTTATTTGAAGGTCACGATACTGATGAACCACCTGCAATTATTGTTAGAGACTCTTCAGGCGAAGACCCATCAATAACTGGTTTAACTCCAGAACAAATTACTGCACAGTTCGATGCTGAAGATTATGTATCAGGTGTCGAGTTATTAACACAAGTAGAAGGAGCATCACAACAAGCCGACCATGCTGAAGCTTTTGATGATTCAAATCCTTATAGGGATTTATACGGTGCTGAGCTAGAAAGAATACAGTTTGTATCAGAAGGAGATATACCTAATATACAAAGACAGGATAGAGCACAGTCCTATCTAAATGAATTTAAGAAAGTTAAAAAGACAATATCTTTGTCACTTGAAGAATATGAGATACAAGGTGACTTCAATGTTGGGGATATGATATATGTTTATGACCCAGAAATAAGATTTGAAGATACAGATGCTAAAAGAATAGAAGATGGAAGAACTTCTTTATATGAAGTAGCTTATCGTGGACAAATAATAAACCCAGAGAAAATAAGAATAACAGGTATATCATGGCCTATTAAATCTGGATATGGTGTTTATCTACGAAAAGTTGCAAGCACAGCTCCTTATCGAGTTGAGTACATAGACTTAACTGATTATGTACAGTGGGAGACTGGTAACACTCAATTAGATATTGGTGACTTAGCAAAAAGAATTGGCGAAGATTTAAGATTTTCCAGCATGGCTACTGGTGTTGTATCTGGTGTAAGACAAACTAGTGTAAGGTCACCTAAACATCCAGACACTGGTGTTGAAGGTAGTTTAAAATTAACTTCAGCTACTGTACAAGATGATTTAGGAAGAGACAATGCAATTATTTTTGTTGAGTGGCAAGAACCAACATATGATGATGGGTCTCCTGTACAAAATGGTT
>PVBE011242016.1_pt1 | contig 17283 bp, 14 predicted proteins | sample 1631181 | NCBI WGS metagenome assembly PVBE01 (sample SAMN08397723, study PRJNA350692) | Marine metagenome, whole genome shotgun sequencing project. | isolation source: water | place: Pacific Ocean | collected 2012-04 | reverse complement strand
GGACAGTCCGCGCCTGGTGCGATTCGGCTGGGAATATTACTTCGCCATGGGCAGGGTTGGATACATTTACGACTTTGCCGTTTAGCCCCGTGCGTCATTCTGAGGGAGGTACGACCGAAGAATCTGGCTGGCAGTGGCAGCAAAACTCCACCAGATCCTTCGCTAACACTCAGGATGACGGAGTTGGTTGGGCGGATGACGAGTTTGAATTACAGGTTTTCCCTAACCCATTCGAGACTACCACAACTGTTCAAATACCTGCTACATTCGGTAAAAAAGAGTGCGGCTTTATAACCTGACAGGTGGGTTGGTTCAGGCATTCCATGTCTCCGATTCTGAGTTTCAGTTAACAGGTATCAGTTTGGCAAGTGGAATTTACCTGCTGGAAGTGCTTTCAGGCGAACAAGTATGGCGAGAGAAGGTGGTGGTTGCCCCCTGATCTTTTGTGTAGTGGTAATTTTCTCACTGTGCCACTTCCAAGCCTGCGCCTCCGGTAACACTCACAAATAACTGCCCACCGTTTTGTTCATCGATAGTGAGCGTCAGACACACTCCGTTTCCTGCACTAATTCTTGGGTTATTGGGTGTGCCTCCGGGAACCAACACTGCCGAAGTCAACATGGGTACAGTCAGTTTATCCCAGTTGCAGGCTTCGAACCAATCATCGTTTTTTACGCCTGTCCAGGTCCATAATCCGGCTATTCCACCAGGGTTTCCAATACCCACCACGCCTGTTGCATATGCGTTGCATCCGGTGGCATCGGTTACAGTAACACTATATGTCCCGCCATTTAACCCTGCAATGTCTTGCGTTGTAGCTCCGTTCGACCAGGCATAAGTGAAGGATGGGTTTCCACCAAAAACGGTGAGGTCTATCAATCCATCACCTCCCGGGCTACAGTTTTCGTTTACAATGTTCAGTGTCAGAGAATCCATTCCACCTATCGAAATGGTTTTGAGAACCGTATCGGGGGTGCAGCCCTTGAACACAACCATGGTGACATCAAAAGAACCAGTTTGTGAATAAATATGCCAGGCATCAAAAGCTGTAGAAGTGTTTAAAAAACCAGTTGAAGGATCACCAAAGTTCCACCAAATAGAATCGACTCCTGCCTGGTTGGAAAGACTGAAGAATGAAGTGTCTCCAGCTGCACAGAGATTGGCGAAGGTGAAATCTGGAGATTCATAAAAGAGATCGGGATAATAGTTTGGAAGGCCTTGTTGCATTGTGTTGCCAGAAAGGTATAGGCCATTAAACACATAACCACAACTGGCTGCAGTATTGTCAGGGGAATTGATGACACCGAGGTAAGAACCATTGGAATTGGCCACATAAATTTTACCGTTGGGTGCCAATTGCATACACCCATAATTAGCGGTTGTGGTAGTGCTGTAGGCATAAGACTTCGATGCAGCGATAGCTGAATTGCTTCCTGCAAGCATATCAAATTGATTGATGGCTGTTGAGGCCCATGGACCCCGTGAGGAAAAATAAACGTACTGATCACTTGGCGACCACTCTACCCCATATGGGTCTTCAACATTTGGTATTGACAATACATTGCTTAGCACACCAGTAGAACGATCAAAGTCAAAGAATTCAACCACACTTGAATAACAGGCGGACACGGCAATTTTACAGCCATTATGCGATGCTTTCATTTGTCCAATTCCGGGATATTGGTTAATGTAGCTCCAACCAACGTTGGTTACTACTGCCGGACTGACCCCCGTGGGGGTAACTCTGAAAGCATGAAAGGCAGAGTTGTTCATTTCATGGGCAATTACCCAATAATCAATGCCATTTTGATGCCTGATGGCGGTTTGTTGTTCGGTAGCTGTTGCAATGAGTAACGTGTTTTTCGAGGCAATTTCTATATCGCCCAATCCTGCTTGCAAAGCCATGTCCACAACTGAAAAACGATATCCATTCCCACCGGTATTGTTAGGAGCTGTAAACAGATAGTACTTTCTGATGTTGCCAGGATCTGGAATGATCATGGCTCCTTGAGCGGCACTTCCGCCCGACATTAATCCACTGCCGTTTGGCATTGCCATGTGGTTACGGTTCCAACATGTGGTACCATTGGTATAGAATAGTAAAGCTCCTGATGTATCGCAGATAGCAGCTGCAGCTTCAAAACTGTTTCCTTGGCTGCCAGTCATTACAGCAGGCGTTCCAGATGAAAAATCCAGCCCAAGATTATTGGCGAAATGCCAGATATTGGCGCGGTTTTGAGCTTGCATAACAAAACTCACCAACACCAGAAGAATTAGAATAGGGAGGATCTTCTTCACGGTAACAGGGATTTTAGGTAGAGAGCCTGAAGTTATAAAAAATCGAAACAGAATGCCAACATCGCATGGTAAAACGCCAGCAGATCAGGGAAGCACAACTCGATTGCTCTGGATTTTTCCATTGATATTCACCCAATTGACCAGATAAATTCCACGCGGAAACCCTGAAACATCTATAATCAAATCACCATTTTCAGAAACAACGTTATGCAATCTGTAAACCTTTCCATCCATTGAAATGATTTTGGGCGATATCGAGAAATCCGCCTCCACATTCCTAATAATCAACTGGCGTTCACGAAGTTCAATCATTGAAAATTCCCGATTCCCAACTCCAATCTTTGTAGCTGAAGAAGTAGAAAACTGCGTAAGGGCAGAAAAGTTCGAAGCAATATTTCCGTTTTCACATAAACCCCCAACCTGCCATTGATAGTTACTACCGGATTGCAACCCAAAAACGTCTTTTGAAACTGTGGTTCCGCCACCTACATCAAGAATGACCCAATTCAAATTTCCCGTTTTCTGGCCACGAATTCGGTAGCCATCCACTGCCTCAACAACCGACCAGTTCAACCTTGCTCCAAAACTTGTGATGGGGTCTGTCCACAGGGTGTCAGGTTCAAAACATCCCGTGGTAAAAGTGTCAGCATAAGACCACGGAGTTGGAAACAGTTTCGCCTCGTCACAAAATCCACGAATCTGCCATTCATAAGAATTTCCATTCGCGAGACCAGCCACATGTTTGTTCGTGGGACCTGCACCTGGCAATGGAATCACTGTCCAGTTTTGGCTGTTCAAACTTCTTCCTCTTAATTCAAAATGCTTCACCGTGAAATTATACTGCCAATTGAGCCGTGCTGAAGTAGGTGCAATATGTGAGGTAAAAACAGTGATCTCATCTTTGAAATATGGATGATCGGGAAGGAAGAATTCACGCATGTAAGAACGGCAGGCACAAACCATTCTTCGGGCGAAACTGTCGCGGTTCGCTTCGGTATCTCGGATACCGGGCCAATTCAACTCAAATTGTATGGCGCTGATGGTAGTGCTATCTCGCGAACCATATCGTCTTGTGTTATACCCTCCTGAAAAGAAAGATTGAGTGCCATGGGGAGCGGTGTCAGTTTTGCTGGGCACAGTGGGATAGCCCCCAATTTCCAACAACTCACCCATACTGGTTTCTCCGCGTATGAATTGCGCAAAGCTGTATTCAGCAGAATTGTGCCACGCCACTTCCTTCACACTCGATTTATCTACATAGAACGAATCATTGAAGATGGCATTATCAAGTTGCAAGTTGCTGCGTGTTAGAAGATACCCCAGTTCCACACGAGGAATAGAATGGGCATGTCCGTGCATATCCAGATACAATCCCCGGTCAAAATTGGCCTGAATTGAATCGCTGGCATGTTCAATGAACTCATGAAATTCCATCCAGGCCTGCTCTGCCCATTGGTTGCCCTGAGCGGCTTCAACTATTTCGCGATTGGCATCGAGCTTTTTTCGATGCAGGTGGTTGATGATAACATGTGGCCGTTTCCCAAAATCTCGAAGAAATGCTGAATCAATTGAAAGGGAAGTTTCCCAGGTACGTGAATCCCTGGCGGTCACACAGCCAGAACAATTTCGGTCTGGGATTTCTGAAGGCGTCAAACCACCTCCATGCGGTGCCGCAACTATTATGGGCAACTCTCCTACCCTGTATTCCACATAATTGTTTCGGCCAAAGTGGATGCTGCCCGGTGTGAAGGTTTGGGCAATCGAGGAAATTGAAACCAAGAATAAGGTAGTGAAACTTAACAGGATTGAACGCATGCTTTGCAAAATACATAAACCCAAGTCTTTTTCAGATTTTTGAAGCCATCAGAATAATGAAAAGTATAAAGGCCAACATATTGGAAATTACCGTTTTTATCAGCGGTGCCGTGGTGATGGTATTCGAAATTGTGGGCAGCAGGATTGTAGCTCCTTTTTTCGGAACCTCTATATTCATATGGACAAGCTTAATTGGCGTTATCCTGGCCAGCCTGAGCATTGGCTATTGGCAGGGGGGGAAACTTGCTGACAAGGGGGCCAATCTCAAAACACTGGCACGTATACTGCTCATTGCTTCCATCCTTTTAGCGCTTGTAACCATCGGAAAGGACTTTGTTCTGGCCACATTACAGGCAACTTTTAGCGACCTGAGGTTGAACTCCTTCCTGGCCGCTCTTGTACTTTTTACCGGGCCCAGCATTTTACTCGGTATGGTTTCTCCCTACGCGATTCGTCTCAAAATCGACAAGGTTGAAACTAGTGGTTCAACCGTAGGTAAACTTTATGCGATTTCCACTGTTGGTAGCATTGTCGGAACTTTCATGGCCGGCTTTGTTCTGATTCCCTTGATTGGAAGCACCAAGATTCTATCCATGCTATCATTGGCCCTTATTGGCCTGGCGATCGTTCTAATGGGTTTCAAATTTGCTTTTGATAAAACAGTCATGGTGATGATGCTGATCCTGGCTTGCCTTGGATTTGTGATGCCTGCAAACGGCTTGTTGAACATAGATTCACAGTACAGCAACCTCAGGGTTTTTGATGCAGAAGCAGACTCTTCTGGAAATGTTATACGCACGATGTGGATTGATAACTCAGTTGGATCTTCTGCTTATACCGACAGCGATGAGTTGGTGTATGACTACCTGAAATTCTATCATCTGGTACGTCATTTCACACCTGGATTCGAATCGGCTCTCATGATCGGTGGGGCTGGTTATTCCTTTCCAAAAGTCTATGTGAACACTTATCCTGATGCAACAATTGATGTGGTTGAAATTGATCCTGCTCTTACCAAGGTTGCAGAAAAACTTTTCAACCTGAAGCCCAACAAACGCTTGCAAATACATCATGAAGACGGCCGAACTTTTCTGAACCGAAACACACAGGATTACGATGTAATTTTTGGAGATGCTTTTAAATCTTTGTGCTCATTGCCCTATCAACTCACCACAGTTGAGGCAGTTCGCCTAATGCACCAGTCGCTCGAACGTGATGGCGTGGTAATCGTAAACATACTTTCTACATTGGCTGGTGAATCAAGCCAATTTCTTCAGGCTGAAATGGCTACTTATCAAAGTGTATTTCCACAAGTTTACTTGTTTCCGGTTGATCAGCCTCACGATTCATTGGCTCTTCAGAATATAATGTTGGTGGCATTGAAAACGGAAACCGTTCCTTTATTCAACAGCAATGATCATGAAATTCAGGCATTTCTTGATCATCTACACGAAGCACCATTTTCCACAAATCTGCCTGTTCTCACGGACGATTTTGCCCCGGTGGAATACTACATCAACAAAGCATTGTAACTCCGCGAATAGGTTAAATGCCTATTTCAGCTTGCACTTCGCAAGGTTTCAACAAAATAGCTCAACTCCAAAGCTCAAGCCCCACAAGGGTTTTGAGGAAAGATTGAAGTTTTTATAACCTTTTCGATTTACTTGCGTATCACCACAATAGGGATTCACAAATTCCCAATTAATTAAAGCATACATTTTCACAATTAAAATTTCTTTACCATGAAAATTGATCAATTAACCTGGAACGAAGTAGGTGTTCTGGATTATTCAACAACCGGCATTGACACAAAAGGAAATGCCAACTTGATCTTGGCTTTTGGTGGTCGCTCTATAGTGGAAAATCAAGAGTGGTATCAAGATCTGAGAGATATTTACCCAAGTGCTAAAATTATCTCTTGCTCAACAGCAGGCGAAATTATTGACACACAGGTAAATGATGACACACTGGTGGTTACTGCCATTGAATTTGAAAAGACTCCTTTTCACGTTCACGTAGTAAACAACCAGGATATTGCCAAAAGTCATGACGCTGGAATCGAATTAGCCAACGCTATCGACACCAACGGATTGGCGCATGTATTGGTCTTCTCTAACGGACATACCATTAACGGTACCGAGTTGGTGAATGGCATGTACGATGTTATCCAGCATACCACTCCTATTACAGGAGGATTAGCTGGTGACGGTGCAGATTTCGCCAAAACAGTTGTAGGAATTGACGACAACTCAGCTAACGGCAACATTGTGGCTATCGCTTTCTACGGAGAAGACGTTCAAATCGGTCACGGTTCACGTGGTGGATGGGATGCTTTCGGGCCAAAACGTCTTATTACAAAATCAGTAGGAAACGTACTGTTCGAAATGGACGACAAAAATGCCCTGGAATTGTACAAATCTTACCTGGGCGACAAGGCTGCCGGACTTCCCGGAACAGCATTGCTCTTCCCCCTTGAAATTATTGTTGAGGGAAAAGAGGGTTCACTGGTACGAACAATCCTTGCGATTGACGAAAACGAAGGATCCATGACATTTGCCGGTGATATTCCACAAGGAGCTATCGCACAGTTGATGAAATACAATTCAATGCGTTTGATTGATGGTGCTTTTGATGCAGCCGCTCAAGCCAACGACCAAACCGAGAAAGATTCTGAATTGGCTATCCTGATTAGCTGTGTAGGAAGAAAACTTGTATTGGGTCAGAGAATTGAAGAAGAGGTTGAAGCTGTAAGAGACGAATTAGGTGACAATACAGCACTTACCGGATTCTATTCCTACGGTGAAATTTGCCCTATCCTTTCAGGACACTCGGGTGAGCTTCACAACCAGACAATGACAATAACAACCATTTCTGAATAGGAAATTGAGACATAAAATGCCAGGCCGCAACCTCACCGTTGCGGCCTTTTTTAGGCTTAAGAAAAATAACCACCGAAAAACCGAACATTGATCTAAACTCCACGTATAATTAAAAAGAGAATAAAACCAACCTGAAAATGGCTGAACTAACCAACAAATTGCTACAACGCCAAATACGCAAATTTCTAAAGGGCACTGAACTTGACGAGAATACCTTTCAGTCCTTCTTTGCGGCCATTGAGAGTACCTATCAGATGTATGAGGAAGATAGGGAAATGATTGAACGTTCAATGGAATTGAGCTCCACTGAGTTGAACGAAGCAAACGACAATCTCAAGAAAGAAACTGACTTCCAGAAAAATATATTGATCAAACTGAAAAACGCCTTAACCAGTTTCAAAGGTGATCTTTCGGAAAGTGATAAATCTCAACGTCAGGTTGAAGAACTCGATACTGAGGGAATGCTTGACCTGTTGATCGAAACTAAAGAGGCTGCAGAGTACACGGCCAAACTAAAAGAACAATTCCTTTCAAACATGAGTCATGAACTGCGAACACCAATGAACGGTGTAATTGGCATGACACACTTACTCATGAACACAGGTCTTTCTGAGGAACAAATGGAATATATAAGCACCATTAAGTACTCAGCCGACAACATGATGGTGATTATCAACGATGTGTTGGATTTTGCGAAAATTGAATCAGGGAAGTTGTCCCTGGAAGCTACAGAATTCAATGTAGAAGAAATTCTGCAAGGCATTCTGATGACTTTGAAAGTGAAAGCAAAAGAAACCGGTCTGAGATTGGCAAAAGAAATTGACATTGATATTCCACCGGTATTGATTGGAGACCCTGTTCGTCTGAACCAGATTCTGCTGAACCTGGCCAACAACGCCATTAAGTTTACATCAAGCGGATCAGTGCGTTTGGTTGCACGAATCGTGGAGGACCAAAGTGAGGTGATTTATCTGGAGTTTTCAGTAGTCGATACCGGGATCGGAATAGCCCCTGAAAGACAAGAAGCCATTTTCGAAAGCTTTTCACAAGCCTCAAATGACATTACCAGGAAATTTGGTGGAACCGGGCTGGGTCTCGCCATTTCTCGCGAACTGGTTGACCTGATGGGTGGCCAGATGAAAGTGGAAAGTGAATTGGGCAAAGGAAGCCGATTTTACTTCACCATTCCGCTGAAACGTGATCTGAAAGTGAAGGAATCAAAGGCTGCCAAGACTGGTCAGTCATTAGATATTCCAGAGTTTACTGAAGCAATTGAAGTACTGCTTATCGAAGACAACAAAGTCAATCAAAAAGTGGCGATCAGGTTATTGCAAAAATGGAATCCAAACTTGAATATCGACATTGCCGACCATGGAAAAATCGGATTGGAGAAGTATAAAAAGAACGACTACGATATCATTCTTATGGATTTGCAAATGCCGGAGATGGATGGTTTCACCACAACTCAACACATTCGTGGTGACTTTGACAGCCCGAAGAAAGACATTCCGATTATTGCCATTACAGCCAACGCCATGAAAAAAGATCAGGAACGCGTTTATGCTGTAGGTATGGATGACTTCCTTTCTAAACCATTTGTTCCAGAGTTACTTTATCAGAAAGTGTACAAATTCGTTCACGAAAAAGTGAAAGGATAACCCGAAAAGGTGAGATATGATTTTCAGCGGCCGATGTGGTAAAACACATCGGCTGTTTTCATTAACGTCTTCTACCCTCTCCCACTAACCTTTTTTTGTAGTCTTTGATAGTTGGATTTGGAAGTTCCAAAATGTCGTTTTATATTTGTTGCAACAAATGTTGTTAGCACACCTGTGAGTATAGAAAAAGACATTCAGCAGAAGCGATTTAACTCTGGTTATGAGAAAGCACTCGTAAATCTATTGTACACGACCAACTGGTTAAGGGATATTCAACAAACCACTTTGAAACCACACGGAATTAAAGAGCAACACTATAATGTGTTGCGAATTTTGAAAGGCCGTTACCCCAAAACCGCTTCTGCCGGTGAGATCAAGGCCGTAATGCTCGACAAATCTCCAGACCTCACACGGTTGGTGGATAAGCTTTGCAGCAAAGGATGGGTAGAACGCGAAACATGTCCGGAGAATCGAAGAAAGGTGAATTTAATAATCAGTGATTTAGGAATTGAAATTCTAAAAGATCTCAACAAGGTGATTAAAAAATCACAGGTAGATTTATTTATAAATATTTCTGAATCGGAAGCAAACGAACTAAGTGATATGCTCGATAGACTCCGAGGCAGCCAATAATTCTGGCACGAAACATGAAATCAAACACATTTATTAATTCATAAAACACGATAAAATGAACAAGAGAATTCTATCCTACTTAACTGCAATTGTATTGGTGGCTTTCACCACGGTAAATCTATTCGCAAATCCCGGATCGGATGTTGACCTTAAAACCAGCCAGGTAACATGGAAAGGGTACAAAGTAACCGGTGAACATTCTGGCACGATTAATATCAAATCTGCCAATATCGAAATGAAAAACAACATGCTTTCAGGTGGTAGCTTCGAAATTGACATGAGCTCCATAACCTGCACCGATATGGAAGGAGAATATGCCGGCAAACTTGAAAAACACTTGAAATCGGATGACTTTTTTGGAGTTAAAACATTCCCAACTGCTTCTTTGAACATCACAGAAGTAAAACCTGGAAAGAAAACCGGAACCTATGTGATGACTGGTGATTTGACAATCAAGAAAAGTACCGAAGCAGTGACTTTTGAAGTGACTCTGAAAGAGGGCAAAGCGGGAACCACAGCTGTTGCCGCTATGAAAATTGATCGTACCAAGTTTGATGTGCGTTATGGTTCGGGTACATTTTTCGAAAACCTCGGTGACAAAACCATCTATGATGAGTTTGACCTCAATGTTTCGTTAAAACTTAAATAGAAAATATTCCATCCGGCCCAATTCGGATGGCCCATCCCAACTTGTTGGGGTGGGTTTTTGTTTTTTGAGCTTCCACGAAAGGAATTCTGGCCTAACGCTTGGAGGTCAATAGTCTGTTTGAACGGAATTAAGTCAATTCAACCTTGATGATTTTAACCGGGCAGTTGGCCGCAGCCAGGAGGTTCTTCTCGTATTCATCCATTCCAACAAGGGCTTTGTAGATGCCTTTCTTTTCAGTTCCGCCAACCAGATTACATCTACCATCTTTTTTTGAAACCCTCCATCTTTCAGGGGCAGCTTCAACACAACCATTGCATCCAATACACTTTATTCGATGATACAGGATGCGAATCATTCAGCCGCCACAATTTTATATAACCGAGACGAGGGTTTGATTTTCTCATCAACTTTTATTGAAAACAAATCTCCCTTTATTGCGGCATCCACTTTTTGATCATCTACCCTAATTTCGTTCACCAAGGTTTTATAAGCGCCAATCTCAGGCCCCGTAATTAACACCTCATCACCCGATTTTAGTGAATGGCTCTCCATTCTGAATTCCCCAACGTTGATGTTGCCGAAATACTTAACTCCTCTTGCCAAATAAATCTTTTTTTCAGTGGCCCGCGAACCGTAGGTGTCGTTCCATTCACCCATCTTTCTTCCGAGATAATAGCCATCCCAAAATCCGCGATTATAGACTTTGGCCAGTTGTGAAGTCCAATATTCTATTTTCTCTTTGGTGTAGGTTCCATCTTGTATCGATGACACAGCATCCCGATAGCAGCCCACAACCATATCAACATAATCCGCAGATCGGCCTCTGCCTTCAATCTTCAGGATGCTGACTCCGGCATCTACTATTTTATCCAAAAAACCTATGGTACACAGGTCTTTTGCACTCATGATGTATTCGTTGTCGATTTCCAATTCCACACCATCTTCCTTGCTGGTTACAATGTATTCTTTTCGACAATTCTGAATGCATGCACCACGGTTTGCCGAGGCATTATTCGAATGCAAACTGAGGTAGCACTTTCCGGAAACAGCCATACAAAGCGCACCGTGCACAAAAACCTCCAACCTGACCAGTTCACCAGAAGGACCAACGATATGCTTTTTCTTAATTTCCCTTGTTATCTCCGCAACTTGTCTCAAACTCAGCTCCCGCGACAATACCATTACATCTGCAAAGGCAGAATAGAATTCAACCGTTTCAACATTTGTGACATTTGCCTGGGTTGAAATATGTAGCGGCATATCCACCGATCTGCAATACGACATCACGGCATGATCGGAAGCAATAATGGCACAGATACCACTTTCTTTTGCTTGATCAACAATCGTTTTCATCAAACGGATATCGTGATCGTAGAGAATTGTATTGATGGTCAGGTAGGTTCTCACGTTTACCTGCTGACAAGTTTGGCTGATCTTTTTCAGATCATCGAGTGTGAAGTTTATCGATGACCTGGCCCTCATATTAAGCTGTTCAATTCCAAAATAAACGGAATTGCATCCGGCTTTTATGGCTGCTGTCAATGATTCATAGGAACCAACAGGTGCCATTATTTCGATTTTACTTTCCTTATTCATGCTAATTAACACTGGTTATGTTGAAATGGTTTTGTGGGCAGCAAGTCATTGAAACCAACGAATACGGTCAGGACCTGGTAAACTCTGCCAGTGCAAAACTAAGCTGGATTTCCTGCTTACTAAAATTCCAATTTGGGGTTGGCATTCAATTACCAAAACGGAGCAATGAGAATCCCTTACGCACAACTTTCCCTAAATTTATGGCTGCTTCTCCCGCAATGTTTAACCATCTATTTATTTTGTTTAATCGGTTTGCATGAAAATCATACAAAGTCTTTGTCTGCTTGCTTTTTCCACCTTGTGGGTATCGGCCCAAAATCTCCCACATCGCCTTACAGATTGGGAACGACAGCTTCTTCCGAGCTATCAGCATTTAACCAATCCCGACAGTCGCGGAATCGTGACACCGCCTACTTCAGATGTGAGGGCTATGGCAGAATGGGAAGAAATAGATGGGCTCGTTATCACCTGGACCAGCTACATTCCCATACTTCGCCAAATTGTGGACTATGCTCAAGAAGAATGCATAGTTCATATTGTATGCTCTGATTCAAATTCGGTGAAAAGCAATCTGCAAAATAACGGGGTTGGTCTGCACAACATCATTTACCACGAAGCTGAATACAATTCCATCTGGGCACGCGACTATGCGCAATGGAACGTGTATAAAGACGGAGCAGATTCGCTCTACCTGGTAGATTGGATCTACAACCGTCCACGGCCCGATGATAACCTGGTTCCTGAAGTAATTTCTGATTACACGGGTCTGCCACTATACCAGAACACTACCCCACCCTGGGACCTGGTGCATACAGGAGGAAACTTCATGGTGGATGGCTGGGGAACCGGGTTCGCCTCAAAATTAGTATTAGATGAAAACTGGAACGGCAGTTTCAATATTTCGAACCATAATGAAACCGCAGTAGACAACATCATGGAGCAGTTCATGGGCATTGATCGCTTCATAAAATTTGAAACTCTTCCTTACGATGGTATTCACCATATTGATATGCATATGAAATTGTTGGATGAGGAAACGGTTTTACTTGGAGAATATCCAAACGGCACAGCCGATGGTCCTCAAATTGAGGCCAACCTGGCTTATCTTCAAAACAATTTTAATTCCGTTTGGGGAACGCCTTATCAAATTGTTCGTGTTGAAATGCCCCCAGATGGATCAGGCCGCTATCCGGATAATTTTGGCGATTACCGAACTTATACCAATTCTGTTTTTATTAACAAGACCGTTTTGGTTCCGGTCTATGAGCCACAATACGACAACCCCGCGCTCGAAATCTACCGAAAGGCACTTCCCGGTTACAAGGTTTACGGAATTGATTGCAACTCAATCATTCAAGCCAGCGGTGCATTGCATTGTATCACCAAAGCGATTGGAACAACAGATCCTCTTGTCATCAGCCATCAACCATTGGCAGACACTATGCCAGGAGGTACACCTTTGCAAGTGGATGTGCGGATTCTTCACAAATCAGGCATTCAGCAAGCTTTGGTTCACCATACAAACGATACAACACAAACCTTTCAAACAGCAGCGCTGACCCTCACGAATGCAGCAACCAATACCTGGTCAGGCAACATTCCGGCCCAATCAAATGGATCGGAGGTTTTCTATTATGTTAGTGCGCAGGCTACTTCAGGGAAACAACAGGTACGGCCTATGCCCGCTCCTCAAGGTTGGTGGCATTTCCGGGTGGTTGGAAATGTAAGTGGTACCACCCATTCCGGTATCGACCAATTCGATCTGGAACCAATTTTCCCAAATCCTTCACATGGCCTGACTTGCATTCCTTTGAGCACTAACAAAAACAGGCATGTAAAAATTGACCTGAGCAATTCAATGGGCCAGCATATCATCACAATTTTTGAAGGGCATGTTGATGAAAGCCATTCTCAATTCTTCATTAATTCAAGCGTATTGCCTTCAGGAGTTTACCATGTCATTGTTCAGGGAGAATCTGAAATGTTGAGGCAACAATTTGTGGTGCGTTGATCATGGCCGAACACATTCAAAAAGGAAGACTTGGTGAAGAACTGGCTGGCAAATACCTTGCAGCCAAGGGATTTCGAATCCTGGAATCCAACTATCGATATTCAAGAGCTGAGATCGACCTGATTGCTCAACATGGTGATCAAATGGTTTTTGTTGAAGTAAAAACAAGAAGTGGGAACTATTCCGGTGATCCTGAAAGTTCTGTTGGTAACCGCAAAGAAGAAATGATGGCTATGGCAGCAGATCATTACATGAACGAAAACGACCTTGAAACGGAAGTCAGGTTTGACATTGTTTCCATTTTGCTGAAAACCGGAGGGCACGAAATTCATCATATCGAGGATGCTTTCTTCCCGTATGACATGGACCTGGAAACAGAATGAACTGAACATGCACTTTAAATTTCGAATTACTTTTTTCCTGGCCGCTCTTATAATGGGTGTGGCGGTTTACACCCATGTTCCACAAACGCATCATAAAGCTGAATCGAAATCTGAAAAGATTCCGGGCAATCCAGGATTTGCAGAGCAATACATGCGCATGAAAGTAAATGAGCAAGGCATCATCCCCAGCGAAACCATAAAACGCATCAGGCAAGCTCAACAATCTGGCTCTCGAGGCAGTGGAACACTGGAATTCATGTTGGAATTAGGGCCGGTAAACATAGGTGGCAGAACACGGGCAATATTGGTTGATGATTTCGATCCCAATCACCTTTTTGCCGGAAGCGTTTCGGGCGGATTATTCGAGTCGATCAATCGAGGTTCAAGTTGGGAACCCGTGAATGACTTTCAAGCAAGTTTGTCTATCACCTCCATAGATCAGGACCCATTTGATTGGGCAAAAATCTATTATTCAACCGGTGAAGTAACCGGAAACAGTGCCGGGGTGGATGGCAACGGGGTCTATAAATCAATCGACAATGGTGCAACTTTCGCGCAACTGGCCAACACCGAAGATTTTGGCAAGCTTTGGACCGTTCGTTGCTCACCCTGGTTTCAGGATCATGTTTATGTTGGAACCAGCGAGAATGGCCTGTATAGATCCACCGATGCAGGAGCCAACTGGACGCAGGTCTTCCTTGTAGGAACAAACGATGTAAATTCTGTGGTGATGTTGCCAGATACTTCCATATTAATTGCCGTGAGAAATCGTGGAGTTTATCGTTCGCCCAGCGGTGATTCGGGGACTTTTGTTTTGCTCACCAATGGCATTCCAGATGGTGTTTCCGGAAACATGGATAGGGTGGAAATTGCAGGTGGCAAGAATACACCATATGTGGTTTATGCGCAGTTTGAGATAGAATCGGGTGACAGTATTCTTGGCATATACAAAACTATTGATGGAGGTTTCAACTGGAACCAATTGAACACACCGGCAAGCGAAGACATAAGATACCGTTTCCCCTGGTATGCGTTCATGTTAGGGGTAAAACCAGATGACCCCGATTATGTGATTTCCGGCTGTGTGGAAGGTGGTTTCTCTTCAAATTCGGGCAATTCGTGGACCCCGCTGGAACATTCACATGCCGATTATCACACGGTGGTTTTTGATGAAAGCAACACTACTCGGCTTTATATAGGCAACGATGGTGGATTCTACGAATACAACACCAATAACCTAGATTTCCTGACAGCCGACAAGAACTTTGGATTCAACGCAACACAGTTTTATGCCGGCCATTTTTATCCCTGGGGAGTAAGTGTAATTGGTGGAACCCAGGACAACGGCACTTTGGTTGGGCTCAACAGCAACAACATATTTGAGCACGTTTTTGGCGGAGACGGTGGTTACTGTTTCGTTCACCCACAAGATCCAAACTATGCGTATATCAGCACGCAAAGAGGATTCATCTGGCGAACGGATCAGGCTTTTCAAACCGATCCCGACTTCGACCTTGTGTTGAACGAAATGGATGGAGACGGAGATGATTTTCCTGATGAAGAAACCTGGTTCATCAATCCCTTTGAAATGAATCCGCTGGATGGCGACCAATTATATATGATCACCTACGATCGGGTTTGGCGATCCACCAACAAGGGCGATAACTGGCAACACCTCACCAACGTTATTAGTCCGGGAAACAGCAATCCATATTGTCTTGGCATTTCAAACGATGTGAATCCAACATTGTACATCGGTGGAGAAAATCGGCTTTTCTGGCGGGTTGAAAATGCGCTAACTGCCTCAGCAGGCGATGAAGTTTCATTGATTTCACAAGTTCCGGTTGAGTTAGCAGATGATTTTATGTCTTGCATCACAGTTCATCCAAACGATCCCACCAAATTGCTGGTTTCCTTCAGCGATTACACCACAGAACCAAGAATCTGGAGTGTAACCAATGCTCACACCGCATCACCCGATTGGCAGGATATTACAGGCGATTTACCGGCAGAGTTGCCAGTAAACTGGGTAGAGATGGATCCACAAAATCCCGACAATTACTACATTATTGCTACCGATTTTGGGATTTATACAACCAGCAATGGGGGCACAAATTGGGTTCTGGAAGGAGAATTACCGAATGTTTCGGTTCACCAGATGCGCTTGAGAACCAGTGATAGAAACCTTTTTATCTACACTCATGGTCGGGGGATCTGGGTTGCAGGGCTGCCGGGTGCCATATTGGCTTCAACACGAGAAAATGGTCCAATCAAACAAACAGGTATGACCATACACCCTAACCCAGCAAGAGAATTCACAACCATTACTTTCGATTTTCTTGACCGAAACTCAGCTTTCGAATTTTACGTAAGTGACATTGAAGGAAAAGTATTCTTTCAATCCAAAACCATCGACAGCCCAAATTTTCACCTGAACATGGCAGCCTGGCCTAAAGGCATGTACATTGTGCACTGCGCGCAGGGAGATTCGTATTTCAATGACAAGTTGATCAGAATCTGAAACACCTTCAAATTCAGAATTTCCAATTGCTTTCAATATTTACTTTTGAGCGCCCAAAATATAATTCAATGAATTATCGAATATTTACGACACTCTTTTGTGTCTTCTCGTTTGGGTTTCAAAGTATATCTGGACAAGACCATTCACATGACCACAGCCATTCTCATGAAAGTCATCATGAGCATCATAAAAATGAACTCGGAATAGCAGCGACCCCGGTATTTTTTATCAGGTAAGAAGAGTTCGCTTTCAGCCTTCATCTTCACTACAGTTACACTATTGGAGATTCAAAATTTGGAATTGGCTTGGGATATGAGTACATCTTTGACGAACACAAACACAACACCATTGGCCTTGTTGGAACTTACCGGCCTATTGACCGACTATCCTTCAGCATTTCACCCGGAGTGGCATTTGAACAACACATAGATCTTGAAATTCATCCAGCCGTACATGGAGAAGTAGCTTACGAATTCGAAATCGGTGATTTGCATTTGGGACCGGTTTTCGAAATTGCTTACGATACAGAAGACATCCACCTCAGTTTGGGATTGCACCTCGGTTTAGGATTTTCGAAAGGCATGCACGATCCAAAAAACTGAAAAGAAGATTGTACTGGCAATACCTAAATTTGCGCGTTTTACTACAACCGAAACCAATACACAGGTATGAGTACTGATCAATACAAAGAATTGCAAGATCGCCTGCTTGCTTTGAGGAGGTATCTTTGACGTAGATGCCCGCAATGAAAAAATCAAGGAACAGGAACAGATAACCCTCCTACCCGATTTTTGGAACGACCCAAAGAAAGCGGAACTGGTGATGAAGGCCATCAAGTCT
>PVBE012643316.1_pt1 | contig 17285 bp, 17 predicted proteins | sample 1631181 | NCBI WGS metagenome assembly PVBE01 (sample SAMN08397723, study PRJNA350692) | Marine metagenome, whole genome shotgun sequencing project. | isolation source: water | place: Pacific Ocean | collected 2012-04 | reverse complement strand
TGAGCATGGTGAAGTTTTTGTTATGACTGATGGAGCTGAGGTAGATTTAGATCTTGGTAATTATGAACGGTTTTTACGCTGTAATTTAACAAGTGAGCATAATATAACTACAGGGAAGGTTTACAAAAGAGTTATAGAAAAAGAGAGACACGGAGATTATCTTGGCCAAACTGTCCAGATTATCCCCCATGTAGTTAGAGAAATTGTTGATGGAATGAGAAAAGCTGCTGAAGATTCAAAAGCTGATATTTGTATGGTTGAATTTGGAGGAACTGTAGGAGATATTGAGTCTATGCCTTTTATGGAAGCTGGACGTCTTTTGAGTAGAGAAGAAGGAAAGAAAAATGTAATGTATATTCATACTACTCTTGTCCCAGTTGTAGGTTCTGTCGGAGAACAAAAAACTAAACCAACACAACACTCAATTAAGGAATTACAAGGATTGGGAATAAGACCTGATATTATTGTTGGAAGAAGTAATGATGTTTTAGATGAAGATATTGCTGCAAAAATTGCTTTCTTTGCTGATATACCTAGAAAGGCTGTGATTTCTGCACCTGATGCTAAATCTATCTATGATGTACCTTTAATGTTTTTAGATCAAGGCTTACATGAATTAATAGAAAAAAGATTGGGACTTAAAACAAAAAAACCTGATGTTACAAAATGGAAAGATTTTGCAAAAAGAGTTTCGAATGGGGGAGAAGAAGTTGAAATTGCTTTAATTGGGAAATATACGGCTTTAAAAGATTCATATATATCTCATAAAGAATCTCTTAGATATGCAGGTGCAGTCCTAGGCTGTAGAGTTAAAGTTAGATGGATTGAGGCACCTGACTTAGAAGATAGTGGGACTGTCAATGATCTTGAAGGAGTAAATGGTGTTCTTGTTCCAGGAGGATTTGGAAATAGAGGGGCTGAAGGTAAAATTATGAGTGCCAAATGGGCTCGGGAACAAAAAATACCCTATCTTGGCGTTTGTTTTGGTTTTCAATTAGCAACAATTGAATTTGCAAGAAATGTTTTAGGACTCAATGGAGCTAACTCTGCTGAACTCGATCCTGAAAGCCCACACCCTGTTGTGAATATACTTCCTGAACAGGAAGGTGTAGATGACATGGGAGCAACTATGAGATTAGGCGATCATGAAGTTAATGTTAGTAAGGGAAAAGCCAAAGAGTTATACGGTAAGGATAGAATATCTGAAAGGCATAGACATCGTTATGAAATAAATCCTGAATATATCGAACAAATTGAGGCTAAAGGTATGAAATATACTGGAAGAGACCTCAGCGGTAGACGAATGGAAATATTAGAATTAGAAGGACATCCCTATTTTGTAGCATCTCAATTCCATCCTGAATTTAAATCTAGACCTGATGAACCATCTCCTTTACACCTTGGCCTAGTGAAGGCTGCTTTGGTTCATAAAAATAGATAAAAAAACAAGGGCAAGCTTATTAAGCTGTAATTTCTGGCCATATTATGTCAGACGATAATAATGATGAATTTACGGATTTCAAAGGTAGAGCTGATCCATCCGAAGATGGGTTCACAACTTCTGAAATGATTACAGGATTCGGAATGCTTCTTATTTTTGTAGGATTTATATTCGGTTTAATTAGACTTCTAGGATTAAAAAATGGAGAAATACCTGCTGATTATGACAACCATCTTGATCAATTATACTTAAGTTATATTATCATGTTTGTAGGAATGTTGGTAACTAGTTTTCTAGGATTCGGAGGAATGTTTAAAAGAACTATAGCTTCCTTCCTTGGTTCTAACGATTAAAAAGTTAAAGATTTATCTAAACTTACAGACATTGTGTTATCATTAAGTTCAAAAGTATAAACGAAAGTATAAATGTCATTATTTTCAGTTGCTGATGTTAGTGTATAAAGTAATGAATATCCTCGTGAAACAAGAATTGATTCAAATTCTTCAGTAACTATCTCAAAAGAAGCTGATAATTCAGTACCATCTGCTGCATTCAAAACTTCATATTCTAAAGCTAAAGAAAAACTATTCTCTAAAGAAGTAATTACTGGAGTTATATCATGTCTTTCACCTTGATGGTTACCTAAATTTACCGAATGAGTAATCGTACTAGTAACTGCAATCAAAGTTATAGACATTAAAAGTCCAGAAACCAAAAGAAGTTGTGCTTGATCTCTCATTTAATCCTCCCTATACCCATACCATAATTGTAGCGTTATTTCCCAAAGTTCATCATCTGCCCAAATTAATCTGAAAGTTTGAGTAACAGGCCCTGAATCGACGGTTCGATCTACAAGAACTTCAGTTTGGCTACCGTGTGTTCCTTCTAATCTATATGATATTGAAGATGAAAGACCAGCATCTAAATATTGTTTTATTGCCGTATTATTATCTGTGGCTAACCACCAAGCCAATGTTGAATTATGATGGGTTGCAGCAATTGTTGAATCTGTAGGAACCCATTCATCCAATAGCTCAAGAATTTCTAAACCAGTAAAATAAAGATCGTTTTCCTCAACATTATTAGCATCACTTGTAGGAAGAACACTAACTGCAACATTGATTGTCGATGTAAATAAGGTTGCTACAAGCAAAACTTCCAACACATGCATTTGACCTTTAGTATTTTTCATAATAATTGAACTCCAATTAGATCTGTGGAGTGTTTACTGAGGTTGCAATACCCATTAATTCGAAAATAAACCAACCCAAAAAGAGAAGGAATGATGCTCGACTAAATGCAGAATACAGCTTACCTGTTGACATGAAACCTGCTGCAAGTCCGTTACCTATTCCTTGAACCATAAGGCTGTAAAGGAACATACTTGAAATCCAAACTTCATTCATCTCTCTAATGGTTAAGTTACCTATAGACATACTACCTCCACCTGTAGCTGCTGATGAATCTACAATTGCAGGAATAAAAGTACTAGCAAGAACTAGAATTATACCCAAATAAACAAAGAATGAAGCATAAATAACAGTTACATAACTTCCTACTTCTTGTCTTCTTTCATTTTCTAAAGCCTTTATCTCTCTAGCATCAAAAGAGGCTGCCAAAAGAATATCCGAAATTCGACCTCCAGCCCTATTTGCTTCATCGACCATCCTAACTGCTCTTGTTACAATTGGAGAAGTCACTCTTTCAGTAAACATTTCTAAAACTTCACCGAAAGAAACGCCCCAAGAAATTTGTGAAGCCATTTTATTTACCTCGTCATTAAGGTTACCATATTCTCCTTTAGCTAAAGTTTGAATAGCTACAGTCATGCTAAGTCCTCCTTTCCAGTATTCAGCAAGATCTCTTAAAAAATCAGGGAACTTTTCCTCAACACGTGCTCTAATTGCGTCTTGCCTTTTCCCATACCATCCGTAAGGATACATCAGTGCAATCAAACCAAATACAATATAATCTATAGCTGAAATTTCAGGGTAACTGCGATACCACTGATCTGCCTTCATTTCTTCATCTATACCATTTGTGAAAGGATCCTTGTCTTTAGTCTCATTATTCATAATTGCAAAAGGTGAACCCAAACCAGTAATCAATTCATATTTCTCTCCATTCTGTGGTTCTGCATATGTGTTTCCTAGAGTAAAAGTGAACCTACCATCATTCAAATTCCAAGGATTGTCAAATTGTTTATCATTATCTCTATCTTCCATTGGAGTTCTTGCATCACTCTTAATATCTTCATTAGCAATTGCAAAAAAGAATAAAGCCAATACTACTGAGAAAAATGCGACAAGGGCCGGACCCCAATCTGTATCTTTATTTTTGACACTGAGCCAACGATTGACTTTCCAATACTCCATCCAACGTCTTTTGACGCCAGTACGACGATCTGCATAGACTTTATTCTGAAGGTTCCCTTTTATTGACATTAGTCAGTTGAAACCTCCTGACTTAGTGAATAAAATAAACCTGAGAAAACTATTTGAATAACTGGAAATCCTCCAAAAACTAAAAGATACATATGTATCTGTTCAAGCTGCATTCCGGCTCCAGAAACCCAGAACGTAATAACTGCAATAATCATTGCGAAAATAGGCAATGCTACAGCTACAACAACATAAGCTTCGGAAAATAATGCCATCTGCTGTAAAACATCCTTAACGTGGCTTCTATTTTGTTGACCATAATATTCTGCTCTGTTTAAGAAATAAAGCTTTAGATTTCCTCCAGCCGTTACTGTCCCAATAATTCCCTGAATAAATTCAGCGAATCTTTCAGAAGGAGTTCTGTCTACAGCTTCCTTTAATGTTGTTACTAAATCCCGACCCATAAACTCCATACTATGATAAATCCAAGCAGCATCATGTGAAATTTCTCCATATATGTCTTTATTTCGAGCAAGAGATTTAAAGGTCTTTGAAGGTGTTGCATTAGCTGCAGCCATTGCAGACACATAACTGGCTGCAAAAGGGATTTGTCTATCCATATTTGAAGCTCTACTACTTTCCAATAATGCTGGAGTTAACCACTGAATTAATGCCACTAATCCTGGTAAAACTAGCAATAATACTGCAGCAATAATTATTTCAATAAAAATAGAAATTGAATAATTCTCTTTGACGCCCGTAAAAGGATCTGTTGCGCCATTTGGATCTTCCATAGATTCAATTTGAGGAATTACACCTACGAGAATTAACAATGTAACACCTAAACCAACTAAAAAAGTTAATACAACTTGCATTGCTGAAGTTGCAACATAATCTTCTGCGAGAAGTGGAATACGGGCTTTAACTAACTGATTTTTAAACTTTAATGAATCTTTAGTCAGCATACGGCCTAACCAACCGAATAAAACTCTACTAAATGTTTCAAAACCCGTCAGAGCCATTTATGCCACCAACGTGGATTAGCGGAACGTTGCACTCTATTGGCTAAATTGGTTTTCAAAGCTACCAATGCCTTAGATTGACGAGTTTCTTCAGCCTCAACGGCCGCCGATCTCTTATCTTCATCACTCTTTTCAATATTCATTGTTGCTTTAGATCGAGCCTTCATTTCTGATAATACTGCTTTTAAAATTCTACGACCCTCAACCTCATTAAGAGAAGAAACATCTCCAATATCTACTTCTTTAGTCAATGGAGCTAATTGTTTCAAAGGCACATAATATGCTTGATCTTTGAGTAAATCATTTTGTAATTTTACTTCTGCTTTTTCACGTCTAGATTCTTCATTTGCAATTAATTTAGATCGCTTAGAAGGATCATCAGTTTGTGAAATCTTAGCATCGCTCTTTGCACGAGTAGCTTGTTCTTTGGCTTCACGCGTTTGATACTTCTGTCTTATCTTAGGTGGGAAATCTCCAACATCGACTTCATCATCATCTCGAGATAAATCCATATCTCTGTCTGCAACTTTACGTCGACGCTTCTTGCCACCTACTTGCATATCCTCGTAAACTTGACGCATCACATCTTCTGGATGAACATAATACTCAGCAACGACACGTGCAAAATCTTTGTAATCTCTAATTCCCTTCTTCAAACACCACTCGATAACCAATTGTCTCCTCTTGGTTTCATCCATAATCTCAACACGGTTAAGATTGGCTTTCATCATAATTTTTTCGAAAATATATGATTTTCCTGTAAAAACAAATTCATCAATAGTGTTATCCCATCTAAAAGCTTCATTTGTTAACAATTCATGTGAGTGAGGATCAATACCTATAATCTCAACAATTGCTTTATTTCTTCGAACACGTTTACCTCCAACACGAGTCTGAATCTGAATAGATATTCCATCTAATGCAGGAATCAATACTCTAGGAATTTCAATCGGTTTATTCTCAAGACGGTGTACTAAACTTTGAATCGAATCTGCGTGGAAAGTAGAATATGTAGTATGTCCTGTTGCCATAGCCTGGAAAAGAACATAAGCTTCTGCACCTCTAATTTCTCCTACAATTATGTATTCTGGACGTTCACGAAGTGCTGCCCTTAACAAATCATACATGTCAACCTCTCCTGCAGCTTTTTCCCCAGAACCTCCTGATTCGCCGCCAAAACCTTGTCGTGTACAACCTGGAATCCAATTCGGATGAGGTAAATTCAATTCTCTTGTCTCTTCAATACTTACAATTTTATGTTGCCAGGGAAGGAAAAGTGAACAAGCATTCAAAGAAGTTGTTTTTCCAGATGCAGTTCCACCTACGAAAAGCATCGACATACCATATTGCATTGCTAACCAAAAGAATGCAATTTGCATCGACGAGAACGTTTTGAATTCAAGTAAATCTACTGGAGTAAAAGGTTCATCTCTGAAACGCCGTATCGTAAAAGTAGACCCCTTCGTTGAAACTTCCCGACCAAGTGTCATAACTATACGTGAACCGTCCATCAAAGTTGCATCCAATAGTGGTTCAGCAATGGAAATATGTTTTCCACAACGTTGTGCCATACGAATAATGTATTGCTCTAATACATCTTCATCTTCCCACATCACATTCGTTCTTAAAGATTCAAATCTTCTATGATAAACAAATATTTCAACATTAGGCCCATCACAAGAAACATCCTCAATATTCGGATCTTTCATCATTGTATCTATTTTACCATAGCCAATCAAATCTCTCTCAATATAGTAATGTATTTTTTCTCGATTGCTCTTACGTGATTTTAATCTATAACTATCTAAAATATCATCTACTGCTTGTTTCAAAAAGTCTTCTTGTGTTTCGTCAAGTGTATCGCGGTCAATATTGAGAGCTCTCTGAAGAACTAATTTAATTGTATCTAAATCTTCTTTCTCTTGCTTTGTAGCTTTTGGTTCAACTACGTAATAAAAACGAGAATAATCTCTTTTATCAAACAAAACTCTAACATAAGAATAAGGAGGATGAACTGGATAAGTATCTAACTCTTCAAAGTCTTCGCCAATCTCAATATCATCCATAACTAAATCATGGATAACCCCGTCTTTTTCTGCTGCTTTACGCTTTTTAGCTTCAGCCTTACGTTGCTTGTTTAATTTACGGCGCTGGAGCCAAGAAAGTTTTGACTCATCGATTTGCTCTTCTTGCTCGCCGAGTAAACTCGAAGCATTCTCCATTGTTTCTTTGGCTGCGCTCATTTTAATCATCCTGCGGTTAACTTGACAACCTTCAGGTTATCGTCATAGTATATGACTATATAAGAAGTCGTCGATATCAATGGTGAACCACTTGTAGTCTCTATTGCTGTAGCTGGAGATAGAGGGAAAGTTACCTCGAATTCTCCACCCCTAGGCTCCATTGTAGTGACTTTAAGACCTTCATTTGTACCGTTTACCTTGTACTTAATTCCATGATTTATAGATTCAATACCTGTACTCAATTTAACAACAGGAGAAGAATCTGGATACTCTCTTACAGTAGTCAAGAGATCTTCAATAGATAATTGGAAATAAAGTGCTAATTGTTCAGCTTCTTCTTGTGCTGTATTTGCTATATTTCCATTAAGCATTGTAGTAGAAGTTAGCATTATAGATGATAAAATTAAAATTGAAACTGCTATTGTATAGACATACCCAATTAATTCTGAAGCTGCTGTATCATCGTAAGCTAAATTTGACATGTACTGTCCTCTCTAATAATCTAAAGTCAAATGGCGTTGATTGTGAATATATGATGTCTTCTTCTAATGGAAATTCGGCATGTGCCACTACTGATTCGGTTCTGTCAAACTTATAATCTGCTGCATCAAAGTTATTGTAAGACATATAGTACCTTTGAAGTGCATCTGCACTTTCTCCATCAAAAGATATTCTTAAACTGTAAATATTCAAAGATATGTCATTGCCACCTTGATTACGGATATCAAAAACATAATTGCCAGCCATCAAAGATTTTATAGAAGATGACATATTATAATCAGTTTGGTAAAATGTTAATGAATCATAGGTATCTTCTTTTCCAACTTCTTCATTAGTAACAGAACGAGTTAATGGTTGAGAACTAACATAAAATTGGCCACCAGGTTCCTTGGAAACGACACCCCCATTAAGCATCCGCATTTTGAAGACGCCTGAAACTGAAGCGTATTTGTAAGATAATGAATCGGTACCATATATGAAAAATCCGCCAACTTGCGTAGTATTTACGGTACTAGAGTATGTGGCTGAACTACCATAAGTCAAAGGATATGGAAAACCTGAAACTATATTTTCTGAAGAAGTACCGGTCCATTCCGTACCATCTGGAACCCACGTAGATTCTGCATCTACACAATCTTCTTCGGTTGTGTCAAAGTCTACTTCATTATTGTCAGAATCATAACAAAGGTTAGGGTAAGTTAACGTTATTCTGTAATTATCTACTACTTCTAAATTATCTTTTATCGCAAAAGATTCTGAACCTGTTGCGACGCCCACTATTTTAGGATCTGACCAAGAAACGGCAGTATAATAATATCTGATTTCATCTAAATTGGGGCGTTGAACAAAAGTTCCTGAACTAAATGATATTGTTGAAGTACGGGATGCGCCTTCGCCCTGAGCAAGAACATGATCTAAATCAACATCAAAATTTAAAAGATTGTTTTGTGCTGAGGTGTATATGGCATAAGCCTCATTTTGCTGTATTTGTGGGATACCCCAAGCTAGCATTGTTCCAGTAACTGTAAGCATAATCGCTAAAATTAAAATTGTACCAATTACGGGACTCACTGCTTCATCGGAATTAGTTAAGGATAGCTGACGCTGCACACGGGCTTATCTAGTAGGGGTTCAAAAAGTATTATGTTAAAAACTAATGGCCATTATCTTCTAACCATTTCTCGACATCTATGGCTGCCATACAGCCCATGCCGGCCGCAGTTATAGCTTGTCTATAGCGCGTATCCACTACATCTCCACCCGCAAATACACCAGGTACACTAGTCATTGTATTTTCTTTCCAAAGAATATAACCATTTTCATCTGTTTCAAGTTGATTATCCAGAAAAGAAGTCATTGGTTTATGCCCAATTGCAACAAATGCACCATCACACATCAACTTTTCTTCAGCCCCAGTTTCGGTATTAACCAAAAGAGCACCTTCAAAATTACCTTCGGAACCCAACCATTCTTTTATACTAAAATTAAGTTTCCAAGCAATTTTTGAATTTTCCTTAGCTCTATCGGCCATTATTTGAGATGCACGTAATCCTTCTCTTCTATGTACTATAGTTACTTTGCTACAAAATCGTGTTAAGAATGTTGCTTCTTCCATGGCTGAATCTCCACCGCCAATTACAATTACTTCTTTATCTCTAAAAAATGCACCATCGCAAGTTGCACATGTAGAAATCCCACGGCCTTTGTGTATCGCCTCGTTTGCAGCATTTAACCATATTGCTTCAGCTCCTGTCGTAATAATTACAGATTTTGTTAAATGTACTTCTTTACCTACATTAATTTTAAAAGGTCTTTCTGAAAAATCTACTGAATCTACATTTTTATCTATTATATCGCAACCAAATCGAGATGCTTGGGATCTTAGTTCAAGCATCATTTCAGGTCCGCCTATTCCTTTAGGATATCCTGGGAAATTCTCAATATCGCTTGTTAACATTAATTGACCTCCACTTGCAAAACCTGCAAATAAGGTAGGATTAAGCATTGCCCGTCCTGCATACAAACCAGCCGTGTAACCTGCAGGGCCTGAACCGATTATAATCAAATCTTTAACTTCTGTCATTACCCTTCATTAGGAAGGCTTCTAAATTATTGTGTCTAGATTAACCATTCCATCTAGATGATATAATGAAACCAGTATGTCCACTTCCCTTATTATCTGGTCTTAAAGCGCTTGAACGTGACTGCCATCCTCTTTGAATTATCTCTATTATTTCTACTTCTTTCCAGCCATCTAATGAATCTACTAATGCTTTAATCTGATTAACTGTTGGGATATAGCATATCAGAAATCCTCCAATATGAAGCGATTTCTTAGCCCATTCTACTAATTCCCAAGGATTAGGAAGATCTAATATAATTGAAGAAGCGGAAATCGTAGGTGTGTCATTATTTAATTCTTCATTACGAAGTTCTACTAAATTTTTCCAAGGGCTCATCTGTATGTTTTTCTGAGCTACTTTAAGATGCCTATTATTATTTTCAAAAGTAATTACATTGCCATTTGGAGCTACTGTTTGAGCGAGTGCAAGTGTTAAAGCTGCGGAACCACTGCCTGCCTCTACTACGGTTTTACCAGTCGAAAGTCCTGATTTATAGACAATCCAAGCAATGTCTTTAGGAGATATTATTTGAGGTCCTCGTTTAAGATTTGATTGAAGATCAGATAAAACATAATCCACAAGTATACATTTTTCATCTAATAGTTCAAACTCTTTACCAAATCCATGATTTAGTAAAGCTTTACTTGGAAAACGTCCAAATCCTTTTACTTCTAAAACTTCTAAATCTAAATCAACTAAATGAGCCGAGCCGTCAATTATTAGAAGTTTTAAATTGCTCATTTGAGCAAGCTATGAAATTAGCCTACCAAAAGCTTAGCGTTGCTTAATGAATATTTCCAGTCTACTGGTATAACATTATTTGAACGATAATACTTTGCTAAACGAAGAATTTTAGCTTCAGTAAGGCGTAATGCTCTAGTATTATGAATATCTTTTTTGTTGATTTTTAAGTGTTCACCCAAACGAACTGCTTTACGCATAAGATTAGTTAAATCCTCAGGCAATGATGGAGACAACTCCTTATCTGCTAAAACTTTTGAAATTGATTTACCCATAGCTAATTTTACACTTGGGACTGCATGAGTATCTCTTAGTGCAATACCAATTTCTGAAGTAGAATGTCCTTCGGATGCCAATTCGACTATTTTCTTCTCAACATCTTTGGATTTAGGTGCCCATTTAGGATTATTTTCTCTAGTTTGTGGACTAGAGCCGGAGCTTCCCTTACGTCGTGCATGAATTCTTGCCATTATTGTTTATCTCCTATGGAGGTTATGGCGCCAGTCAGCCCGGTATAAAAACATTAGCACATTTATTAATAATCTAAAGTCCAATACAATGCTAATTCACTATTAGAATATATTCTATAAGTAAAATTAGGCATATATTCATAGTAGGGACTAGATATTATAGAAAGAGTAGATGATTTACCAACCGAATGAGGCATTCCTAGATTAACAGCTGACAATGATATATTATTTTGAATGCTAGAAGAAAATACTGAACTATTATTCCAAGTCCATAAATGATCTTCACTTTTCCAATACATTTCATTAACAGATATCCGTTCAATTTCCATATCTTTCAAAGAAATAAGTCCTGAAGACAGTTCGTCGGCATCACTCACAGACAACATGTTAGAATATGCCGCTAGTCTTCGTTCTCTTTTGTCATCATTAGATTCTAATATAGATTTCTCTAAATTATCACCCATCCATTGTGATGCTGAAATACTGCTCTCACGGACATAGTACGTATAATATACTTCTTCGCGCTCATGTGCATCAACTCGATAATCTAAATCATAATATGAAAATGAAGTGACAAGAATTGTAAATACAGAAAATAAAACAGCTAACCGATTTGGATGATCTTCTAAATTATCTATAAAGAAATCCATACCTGGTACAATTAATAACAAAATACCAAATGTTACTAAATAAGGAATATAAATAATATCAGATATAACAAAAAAAGATAATCCCAAATAGGCCATTGAAAAGAGATATCCTTGGGAAACGCGGCCTTCTTGGAACCAAAATATAATTCCGAGGATAGATATAAAAAGAAACGGACCTACATTTATCATATAATACACTATTAAATTAAGCATTGTTGAAAGTATCCCATTGCTGCTAAAAAAATAAATACCAATAAGTTCATCATCAGGACTATAAGGTGAAAAATCTAAATATTGGAGATAGAAGAAATATATTGACAAAAATAATAAAAAACCCAAAACTTGTCTTCCTGCCCTTTCTCGATTTGTAGCGCCTTCTTGCCAATAATAACCTAAAACAGACATCAGAAAAGCAAGTAAAATCCCTGGAAATAATAAGGCCATTCTATGTAATGAAGGCAAAATAAGACCTAAAAATAGTAGCAAGAAGAAGATACGGCTTGGATGCCGACCATATTTTGAGTGAGATAATCGAAGAAGTAACCAAATAAAAAAAGGCAATAAAGCAATAAAACTAAATCTAAGAGAAATTTGCCATAATGAAAATGTCAAAAATCTTGGAGCAAAAGAAAAACATAATGTTGCAAACCATCTACTGCGAAAATTCGACGTCAGTTCGCCTGTTAACATGAAGAAACCAAAAACTGAAATTAATGATAGAAAAATAGCATGGATCAAAATATATTCAAAAATTGAAACACCGGTAAGTAAAGTAATTGCAGATACTAATATTGTTGAACCTAGAGGAGTGGTTCCAGGAAATAAACCATAAAATGAAGTTAGATTTTCAGCCCATGTTATTTGTCCATTGAATAATACTGCCTTTGCCATTGATATATAATAAAAATTATCAGTACCTACTGGATTTGGAGTTATAGGATATCTAAGTAAAACTGTGAGAAATCCAAGTAAAAATAGGCCACTTTTACTGCTTAACGTTGGACTTTTCATATTGCATCAAATGGAGTAATGTATTAAGCAGATATGTTTGACAAAAAAAAAGCAGTATTACCGCATATTTTTATATAGTGGAGACTTCCATCGCAAACCATCTATTCTGAAGGCGTAATATGAACATACGTAACAACATGAATCACAGTCTGTTTGCATTGCTGATTCTAACAGCATTATTAGCTGGTAAAAGTGTTGATGGATACCCTGCTGGAGGTGCGCAAGAAGGTGCTGGTGATGAGTGGGCTGCTGATGTGATTGTACATGGATGTTCATGTCATGCTGGTACTCAATTGAATGAAGGGATGTATAAACTAGAAGGGATTCCGCAAAAATATGTTCCTGAACAAACATACAATATTTCTCTCCAAATAAATGATACTAATGTAATTTCAGAAGATGGAGTTGATAGGTATGGTGGTTTTCTAAGTGAAGTAAGTGAAGGAGCTTACCAAAACAATGAAAATTATTGGGTTGGTACTGATGGTACATATATTTCTCATAACGCAAATAGTAATGGTATACGAAATTGGACATTCCAATGGACTGCTCCAGCTGAAGGAACGGGTGATGCTGTCTTCACCATGTATTTTAATGTGGTAAATGGAGTTGGAGCTACTGATGATCAATGGTCCTATTTCACAGCCATATCTTTGGGAACTCCTCAACTAGCCTCAGAAGAAATTTCAATTCATGAACTTGGAGTAGAACTAATGCAATATTGGATTGGACTTATAGGGCTCGGCGTAGTTTTCTTAGCAATACTTGTTGCTTACCTAGTAATTAGAGGAGGGAGTGCACATTACCGAGGTTAATGAAATTCTAGAAAAAGTAGCAAAAGGTGAACTTACTACTGAAGATGCACAAAAAATATTAGGTACTTACAAAGATGAAGAACTTGGAAAAGAATTACGAAATATTCCTGGTAAAGAACAGCTTGAAATTTTTGCAATAATAATCATATTGTTATTACTTGAACTTATGTACGATTCCTTATTTATCTATGGAATCCTAGAAGGATGGGATCAGCAATTCTTATCATTTACAATCGCCATGGCATTCTTAATTTTAGGACTTATGATTGACTTTTACAGAAGATCATTCATGCCAGACGTACTAGAGGCTAAAAAACGAAGGAGGAAAGTTATTACAAAACTTGAACGCTAAATATGAATATTACACGTAGAGGATTTTTACAAGGAGCTATTGGTTTGGCTGGTGCTGGGATGGCTGGTGCATTATCAGTTCCTGCTTTGAAAACATTATTGCCACCTCCAATTACAAGATGTAATTCAGATGATGCCCATGAAACTCTTACTTACAAAAAAGAAGAAGGAAAATGGTATGAAGATAAAGGTGGAGATATTGCGAAAAAAGAGGATTTTAACCTCTGGGATGTAGCTATTGTTAATTGGGCTCCAAAAGAATTAGAAGAAGAACTGGGAAGTTGTGAAATACAACTAGCTCTCGCAAAGGTACCCTCTGAAAGTGGAATGGAAGGGTTAGGGATAAGTGTAGACGATGGAAATGCAATGATGATGGCATACCACACTTACAAATGTCCGCATTTATGTTGTAAACCTGTTTTTACAGCTCAGGGCAAAAGTACTATCTCAGGAAATGATTATGAGAATATGTTCCTATGTCCTTGTCACTTGTCTTTGTTTGATCCATTAGATGTGATTAAGAATACTGATGAGCAAGGTCGTGAAGTTATGGCTGCAAAACTGTTGGAAGGTCCAGCCCCTTATGGGCTTCCTGTAGTTCCTGTTGATGAAAAAGATGGAGGATTAATCGGCCTAACCACTCATTTGGATTGGCTAAAATATTGCGGACAAGGATAACTATGAAAATCAATAATATTATTACTCTAGTAATTGGATGTTTGGCTCTTTTTGCATTGCCAGTTAGTGCTGAAACTCCCATCTTAGAAGAATTAATGAAAAAATATACATTCCCATTAATATTCTTATCAATGGCTGGGGCTGTTTTTGGTATTGGTTATCTTTATTTCACTGGTTTACTTCCGAGAGTAATATTTGAGACATGGGCATGGATTGATGAGAGATTTGCATTACATAGATATATTTCTTTAGCCAAAAGAGAATACTACTCTGTAGTATACACGCTTTTACCAGCTACTGGACGAACTATTCCTCAATCACATACTGAAAGATATAATATAAAATCTGTATGGTATTGGTACCCTTTTTATTCATTGGGAGGCTTATCTTTTTTCGCATATATTATTCTTACAATTACTGGAATTTATCTAGGATTTTACTATGTACCTGATGGAGAATTTATATTAGATGAAAATGGTCACTCGACTTCTGGTGCATACAAATCTATGGAATTAATTATGACGCAGGTAACATTTGGATATATTATTCGAGCTGTGCATCATTGGTCAGCTCACTTCATGGTAGCTTCTGTATTTCTTCATATGATGAGAGTTTACTTTGTTGGAGCTTACCGAAATCCACGTGAAATAAATTGGATGCTCGGAGCTATTCTTTTAATGGTTACTATTTTCTTTGGATATACTGGTTATCTATTGCCTTGGGATTCTCTTGGTTATGCTGCCGGATCTATTGGTTTAGAAATGGCTACTTCTATACCTGCAATGGGTCCTCTAATGGCCCAAATTGTGTTTGGAGGTACTCAATTGACTGGAGATACTGTAACCAGAATGTATTGGCTACATATTTTTGTTCTTCCTCTAGTCGGTACTGTTTTGATTATTATTCATATGGCTCTTGTTTGGATACAAGGGGAGGCTGAACCGCACTGATGAGTGAAGATGATGCCATTGAAATGATTTATGAACATCAAGAAGAAAAAATATCTCTTGATACTATTAATAAATTAGAAGATAGAGAAGAGCATTCTGGTCTTGAAGCTGAAATGGTGAAAGGTGAACCTCTTTATCCGCATGAGGTGACCAGAGATTCTGTTTTAGGTTTGTATATAATGGCTTTATTTTTCTATTTATCTGCATTTATTCCACCTCCATTACATGAAGCTGCAGATCCGACTGCAGGCACTGCTTTTCCACCGCCTTTACCAGATTGGTATCTATTATGGGCTTTTGGATGTTTGAAAGTAGCATGGGATATTCAGATTTTACTTCCTCTATCAAGCATACCTTTCTTAGGATTAAATGATATCCATCTTTTCCTAATGACTGCAAAAGTATGGGGAACTTTAGTTCAAGGTATGATTATTGGACTTGTAGTTGCCGTTCCTTTCCTTGATAGAGCTATAGGGGCGTTAATTGATCCGCAATATGGAGACGTAATCAACCGAGGACACGAAAGACGACCTATTGAAGATCCAGTAAGAGCTGCAATTGGAGTTTATGGGATCGCATTGGTCATAATGTTATCTGTTTTCTCAATTAATGCTAATATTGCAATATATTATCCACAAATTAATACAGACGTATTGTCTCAACTAACTCTTTGGGGTCCTATTGGTTCAGCTCTGATAACCTATATGTTCCTAGATAGAAGACGGTCTGAAGGTGCTAAACCATTAACTGATGAAGAACGATTTGATCTTTATGTAGATGGAATAAAAGATCGAAGAATGCAACGTATTTATGAGTTTAAATTAAATCGTTGTTACCAATGTGGACTTTGTGATGACATCTGTCCTGTAAGAGACATGGAAGGTGAACATGAACTAAATATTATATTTAATACATTTCAAAATGAACATGATGGGGTTGCTATGTGGTCATGCATTACTTGTGGTATGTGCACTGCTGTATGTCCTCAAAATATCGAATATGTTGATTATGTATTAGAACAAAGAGCATTAACTACAATGGGAGTAAGCTTATGAGTCGAAAAAAACCATATTCAAGAACTATTCCGCACCCTCTATTTGAGAGACTTATCGTAGAAGACGCGATGAATGAAGAAAATAATTCTTGGAAACCTGAAAGGCCACACGAATATGGGTATTTTCCAGGATGTGTGGACTTTATGGATGTTGAAGTTAAATTTACACATCTGAATAAAGGAGATGCAGATCATGCTTCAATTGCTGCTGCATCGATTAAATTATTGAACTATGCTGATATTGATCCACTAATATTAGACATGAACATATTCAAATGTTCTGGACATGACCAATTATGGCAAGGACAATTAGAAGTATTTGATGCACTAAAAGAACATAATATGAAAAGATTAAAAGAATCTGGAATTAAAATTATAACTTGTTCATGTGCTGAATGTTACCGTACTTTTGCTGTAGATTATGATCTTCCGGGTACATTGGGTATCAAGGTAGAGCATATTACACAAACATTGCAAGGTCGAGGATTGAAATTCAAGGCTCCTGAGGGAGTAACTGTAGCATATCACGATCCTTGTCGTCTAGGTAGAATGATGGGAGAATATGATGCGCCTAGAGATTTGATTCAACTTGTTGACGGCGCTACGATGGTCGAGTTAGAGAATAATAAAGAACGAGCTTTGTGTTGTGGAGTTTCTTCAATGATGTATTGTAATGATGCAACGAAAGCTGTTCGTCGAAAAAGGTTAGACCAAGGTACTGATGCAGGTATTGATTTGATGTTAGGAGGTTGTCCTAAATGTTACATGCATATGCAATGTATGCTAAATGAAGAAAGAATGAATCCAGAAGAAGGTCACCACCATGACTATGAAATGATGGATTTAATGCAATT
>PVBE012285880.1_pt1 | contig 17286 bp, 14 predicted proteins | sample 1631181 | NCBI WGS metagenome assembly PVBE01 (sample SAMN08397723, study PRJNA350692) | Marine metagenome, whole genome shotgun sequencing project. | isolation source: water | place: Pacific Ocean | collected 2012-04 | reverse complement strand
ATATCTTCGGATATTCCTGCGGTTTCGCGCCTTGGCATGGCCCGCCACCCACGCACAGCGCTTGGTCGCCGGTCTTGCCGCAGGGTCCTAGGAGAAGGGGCCGCAGGGAGCTCACTTCTTTGCGGCGAGCCTCGCGTAGCGTGGGGGCTTGTTGCCTTCGTCGAAGAACACGACGAGCGTCCCGTCGGCGCCACGGCCCAGCGCCTCCGGCTTCATCCCGTCCCACGCGGCGAGGCGCTTGGGCTCGGCGCGCGGCTTTGACAGGTCGAGCCGCCACGCAGCCCCTGCTTTCGGGCCCTCGGGCACCGTCGTCAGCAGGAAGAGCGTGTCGCCTTCCGCCATCAGGTCGGAGATGCCGCCCACCGCGCCATACCGCCCGGTCGGCAGCTTCACACCGCGATACGGCCGCAGGTCGGCGCCGCCGGGACCGATGCCGGGGCCGTCGAAGAGCGCGTCGGGCTCGCTCAGGCGCCAGATCGCCGCGAGCCCATGCCCGTCGGTCGGCGCCTTGAGGCCGAGGAGCAGGCCGCCTTTGTGCCAGGTCATGCCCTCGACATCGAGCGCGTCGCCCACGCCCAGCAAATCGAGGCGTTCCCGGTCCAGGGCCTCGACCAGCGTCCGGTACAGCTCGAGGTGTCCGGTCACCGTCAGGCGGTTCCCGTCGAGGCGCGCCCGAATGAGGCGTTGCCGCTTGCGCGGGCGCTTGCCCTTTCGGCTCTGGCTCTGTGAGCACAGCAGGTAGAGCGACCCGTCCGGGCCGCGGGTGACGGACTCGAGGTCGGAGACGCGCCCCACACCTTCGAGCACCAGCGGCGCGGGATCGAAGCGGCCATTCTGGCTGGCCGTCAGCACCCAGGGCACGTGCTCGTTGCGACCCTCGTGTCCGGTGTCGTCCGTCACCACGAGGAAGCGTCCGCGCTCGGGGAGCCAGACCGCGCCGCTCGGCTCGACTCGAGTGATCGCCTCGAGCTCGGGCGGCACGAAGGCGGGCATCGTCCCGTTCACCTTCGAGCCCGCCGCGATCGCCGCGCCCTTCAGCGCGAGCACCTCCGCCGCCTCACCTGGAATGAGACGCGTCTCGCCGGTCAGGCGGATGTGCACCGGGCGGCCGTAGACAGGGCTCGAAGTGCGCGGCCAGAATCGTTGCGGGAGCTGGACGATCTCGGGGCCGAGCCGCTCGACCACACCGTGCGCCGGTCCGGCGACCGTGCGGTCACGTGCGCGCGCGGAGATCGGGGCACCGGGCTTCAGCCGTCGCGCCTCGCGCTCGGGCACGTACGCCACCATCCGGGTCGCGCGCTCTGCGACGATCTCCAGCACCGGCTCACCGGCCTTCAGGGCATCTCCGGCGCCGTGGAGGGCGAGCGTGACCTGGCCGTCGACGGGCGACGAGAGGATGCGCCGGGCGCGACGCGCGAGCAGCTCGTCGATGCGGCGCGTCTGGGTCTCGGCCCGTGCGCGCAGGTGTCGCACCCGCGTCGTGAGTCCGGCATCGCCGATCGCGTCCAGCGCCTCGCCGGTGCGGTTCGCGAGCTGGCGGTAGGCGTCGAGCGCCTTGGGCGCGTGCCGAGCCTCGCGCGACAGGCGCTCCTGGCGGGCGCGCAGCTTGCTAAGGCGGTCGAGCTCGGCGAGCCCGCTGTTGACCACCCCGTCGAGGCGGCTCAGCTCCTTGGCGACCGTGTCGAGCTCGGCGCGCCGCGCCGCTTGCCGCGTGCGCACTCCCGCGATGTCGGCTCGAGCGGTCGAGAGGCGGGTCTGCAGCTCGAGCCGGCGCTCGCCGACGGTGCGCGCGAACAGCTCGGTCTCGGCCGCGGTCTCCGCGAGCAGCTCCTCGAGCCGAGCGCGCGCGACCACCAGCTCACTATCGAGGTCGGTGGTGTCGAGCGAGGCCACGGACTGGCCCGCCCGCACGGGATCACCGGGCTGAACGAAGACGGCACGCAGGCGCGCGGCCTCGAGCGACCCGACCCGGTGGCGCTCGATGGCGACCTCCGCCGGCACCCCGTTCTTGCCGTCCGTACGCACCCACAACGCGAGGGCCGCGGACGCCGCGACCACCCACACCAGCATGCTGCCGACCTTTCGGAGTTGATGCGTCATAGCTCGGTGTGCGCGTCCTGCAGCATCAGCGTGAGCCCGTCGATCCCGGGGAGCGCACCGAGGGCGCGGACCAGCGAGTCCTGGGCCTCCGGATCATGCAACTTCACCTGGTAGGCGTATTCGAGGGTCTCGTTCTGGGCGACGTCGCGCAGCGCGACCAGCGAGAAGGTCCGGCAATGCGGTGTCAGCGCGGCGCGGATCTCCTCGCCGCCGACCCCTTCGCGGGGCAGCCAGAACCGCAGCATGCCGTCGAAGCGCTGGCGCCGGCCGAACGGGGTCCAATCCACGGCGTAGCAGGCGGCGCTGAAGACGATCGTCCCGGTCAGCGCGATGCTGTACGCCTGAACGCCGCAGGCGACGCCCACGGCCAACGCGGCAAATATGAAGATCATGTCGCGCGCGTCACGCACATTCGTGCGGAAGCGGACCAGCGCCATCGTGCCGAGGATGCCCAGCCCGCGCGCGAGGTTGTCGCCGATGGCGAGCATCAGGATGGACGCCACGAGCGCGCCCAGGACCAGCGCCTGGACGAAGCCGCGGCTGTAGGAGAGGCCCTCGTAGGTGCTCTCGTAGGTCGCGGCGACGACGCGCCCGAGCACGAACGCGAGCAGCATGCACAGCAGCGCACGCTCCCAGCCGGCCGTGTCGAGACCCGTCGACAGGAGGGAGTTGATGTCGATCACCGGGCCCTCCTGTACCACCGAGCCGGCTGCCGGACCTCCGCGCTGATGCTCTGGCGGAGCGCGGTCGATTGGAGCGCGGATGCGTACTTGGAGAAGCCTGAGCGGCGCAAGCCGAAGCGGCTGACGAGGTCGGTCATCCAGAAAGGAACGGCCAACGTGCACTTCAACTCGAGCACCACGCCCGATTCGTGCAGCCCGAATCGGCGCGGCGTGTCGGCCGGACGCCAGGACGCGTCGTCGTCGTTCATCGGGAGGCTCCACCCGACCGGGGCTGCGCCGACGAGGCGGAAATCGAACGTCACACGCCCGTAGTCCGCGACGGTGGTGACCCACGCCTCGCGCTCGTAGCGCACGACCGTCGCCGGCTCGGCCTGGAGCTTCAGGCAACGAGCGGTAAAGTCCTCGAATTCGCGCCTGCGCGCCGGTGGCAGGTCGAGGGCTTCGATCGCGTGGAGGTTATGGAACGCGTTCGGCCAGGCGGTGAACGGCACGCGGACCCTCGTCTTGCGGACGATGTCCTTCACGCGGTGCTTCACCTCGAGGAAGGCCGGGCCGGAGTCGTAGCGCCGCACGCGCAGTTTGAAGCGTTGCGGGGCGCGGTTGACCGTCTCGTGGTAGAGCCGGCGGCCGGGTGAGTCGAGGTAGAGGCTCGCGATGCGGTAGCGCCCGTTCTCTCCGGCCTCCTTGTCGCGCTTGCAGACGCCTCGCACGACTTCGCGGATCGGCGCCACGAGATCCCGTGGGATGCGGTACTTCATTTCGTACCGCTCAATGGTCTCCACCTGAGGTTCCATATCTTTACAGGCTACCCGCGCGCGAGCCGGAGCGCCAAGACGCGGTCACGGGGATGTGCTCCATTGTCATACCAACGAGTGCTGCAAGCTCGGGGCCACGCCGCGAGGCCAATGAGGACGCGGTGGCCGCCAAGGCCGCATGTCACCTTCTTTGCGTACGCACGACGACCGGGTACAACCAGCAGGTGAGCCCGAGGCGAAGCCGAAAAGACGCCGGTACCTATCTTTTCGTCCGCGAAGGCGGAAAGAGAGGCGACAGGCCGACCGCGACCCCGGTCCCGGCGGATGACCCGGTTCACGCTCAGCTCGCCTCCGACTCGCTGCTGATGCCGTTCGACGCGCTGAACGCGGCGCGCCTCAGGTATCTGCGACCCCGGCTTCGCCCCGAGGCGCTCGACCCGCGGCTCGCATTCTTCCTCGACCCGAACGCCGATGTGGCCGACGACTACCGCGAAGCCGCGCAGCGCCTGTTGAGCGCCGAAGGCGAGCTGCGCACCGTGCTGGTCACCTCGCCGCGCAACGGGTCCGGAAAGACGCTGACCGCGCTGAACCTCGCGAGCGCCGTCGCCGAGCAGCAGAGGGTGACGGTCGTCGACCTCCACTTCGCGCGCCCCGGAGTTGCGAGCGCTTTTGGGCTGAAGCCGGAGGCCGGCCTGGTCGAGCTGGCGCGGCGCCGGCGGATGGACCATCGCGCGCCGCTCGACCTGGTGCTGCTCGCCGACCGTCTCGCCGCCTTGCCGCTGCTCGAGCCGCTCGACGCAGAGGAGGCGGCCGCCGTCGCCGAGACGAGCGAGATCGGCAGACTGCTCGACGAGGTCGCGTTCGGCGCCGACCTGCTCGTCGCGGATGGTCCGCCCGTCCTCGAAGACGGGGGGATCGACGCGCTCTGGCCGCTGATCGACGCGGTGGTGCTCGTCGTCCGCCCCTCCGAGTTGGGCTCGGGCGCCTACGAGCGCGCGCTCACCGCGCTGGAGGGTCGGACGGTGCTCGGCACCATCGTCAACGGCGCCCCCGACCCCCCTCGCAACACGGGATAAACCCTTCCGCGAAATGGCTTTACTTGGATCGGACCTTCCCTTATGGTCCCGCTCCATTCCGCGGGCACCCCTGCCCGCGGCCTCGCCCGTACGGGGGAGTGAATTTCCAAGTATTCAGGGGGACTTTCAAACAATGGACTACCGGACCGTCGACATCTCGGAGCTCCGTAACCGGACAACTGTGCCGGAGGATGACCACACGGCGGAGCTGGGCGGAAACGAGTCGTTCGCCGAGCTTTTCGAATCGTTCGAGGCCAAGCAGAACTTCAAGATCGGTGACATCGTCACCGGCCGCGTCCTCTCGATCACCAAGGACTATGTGGTGGTCGACATCGGCTACAAGTCCGAGGGGCAGATCCCCATCGCGGAGTTCCGCGATGCCGAGGGTTCGCTCACGATCAGCGAGGGCGACGAGGTCGAGGTCTACGTGGACCTCGCCGAAGACAACGACGACGCGCTCGTCGAGCTCTCGAAGGACAAGGCCGAGAAGCTCCGCATCTGGGACCAGATCAGCATCGCGTGCGAGAACGACGAGCTCGTCAAGGGCCGCATCATCGCTCGCGTGAAGGGTGGCCTCAGCGTCGACATCGGCGTGAAGGCGTTCCTGCCTGGCAGCCAGGTCGACATCCGCCCCATCCGGAACCTCGAAAAGTTCCTGGGCGAAGACTTCGACTTCAAGGTCATCAAGTTCAACAAGCGCCGCGGCAACATCGTGCTGTCGCGCCGCGTCCTGCTCGAGAAGGAGCGTGCCTCCCTCAAGTCCAAGACCCTCGAGCAGCTCGAGGAGTCCGCGGTCTTGATGGGCACGGTGAAGAACATCACCGAGTACGGCGCCTTCGTCGACCTCGGCGGCATCGACGGCCTGCTTCACATCACCGACATGAGCTGGGGCCGGGTCAACCACCCGTCCGAGATGGTTCAGGTTGGCGACGAGATTGAGGTCAAGGTCCTCAAGTTCAACTCCGAGACCGAGCGCGTGTCGCTGGGCCTGAAGCAGATCAGCGAGGACCCCTGGGGCCACGCCGAGAACAAGTACCACGTCGGTGACCGCGTCACCGGCCGGGTCGTGAGCCTCACCGACTACGGCGCCTTCATCGAGCTCGAAGAGGGCATCGAGGGTCTCATCCACATCAGCGAGATGTCGTGGACCCGCCGGGTGAAGCACCCGTCGAAGATGGTTGCCATCGGCGACAACGTCGAGACGATCGTTCTCGACATCGACTCGAAGAACAAGCGCATCAGCCTCGGCATGAAGCAGATCGAGCCGAACCCGTGGACGCTGCTCCACGAGCGTTACCCCGTGGGGACGCGCATCCTCGGCAAGATCCGCAACATCACCGACTTCGGCATCTTCATCGGCATCGAAGAGGGCATCGACGGCCTGGTCCACATCAGCGACCTGTCGTGGACGCACAAGGTCAAGCACCCCTCGGAGATCTACAAGAAGGGCGACGAGGTCGAGGCGGTCGTGCTCAACATCGACGTCGAGAACGAGCGCTTCTCCCTGGGCATCAAGCAGCTCACGCCTGACGCCTGGGAGTACGACATCCCGAACAAGTACACGATTGGTCGGGTCGTTCGCGGGAAGATCACCAAGATTCACGACTTCGGCGCCTTCATGGAGCTGGAGCCGGGTGTCGAGGGTCTGATTCACGTGAGCGAGATGTCGACCGAGCGCGTCAACAGCCCGGCGGATGTGGTCAGCGAGGAGCAAGAGGTCCTCGCCGAGATCATCTCGGTCGACCGCGAGGAGCGGAAGATCGGGTTGTCGCTCAAGCACGTCGCCGACGGCGACACCCCGGATGTCCGCTCGTACCTCGAGAAGCAGGGCCGCAGCACCGCGACAATGGGCGACGTCTTCGGCGCCCAGCTCGGCAACCTGACCAAGCAAGACGGCGACGACGAGTAGCCACGCCGGGATGACCAAGAGCGACCTCATCGAAGCGGTCGCCGCAGCCGAGCCCGACTGGACTCGGGGTCAGGCGGACGCCGCGGTCAACACGATCTTCGATGCGATGTCCGACGCGCTCGTCGCCGGTGACCGCATCGAGATCCGCGGCCTCGGTTCCTTCCGCGTGATGGATCGGCGTCCGCGCACCGGACGTAATCCGCGAACCGGCGAGTCGGTGGCGATTCCGGCGAGGAAGGTCCCGACCTTCACCGCCGGGAAGCTCCTCCGCCGCCGCGTCGACGCTTGACGTGATTTCCGGTCAGGTTGAGCCCGCCTCGCTTGCCCGACACGACCATGCCGGCGTCACCGCTGACAGGCATGCCACCAGCCGGGGTCCGACCCGGTGAGCCCTTCAGAGCTCCTCCAGACGTACGGCATGACGCCGGCCATCCTGGTCGCTGTTTCGCTCGTGGTCCTCACCGCCCTCCTCGTGACGCTGAAGGGACGACGTCGCCGTCGTCCGACGCGCAACCCGACCCCGACGGGGGCGGGTGTGGCGCTCGCGCACGCACTCGAAGGCGACCACGACCGGGCGGCCGACGTGCTCGAGGCGTTGGTGCGTGCCGGCGGCCCGGGTCGCGCAGATGCGGTTGTGGGTCTGGTAGCCGTCCTGCGTGCTCAGGGCGCGCACGAGCGCGCGGCCAACCTGGTCGAGGCGCTCGCCCAGCGAGGGGGGGCCGACTGGATCGACGCGGTCAGAGTGCGCATCGCCCTCGACCGCGGCCGCGTCGCGCGGGCGGCCGACCTTGCCTCGCGGCCGGGCGTCCCCACCGACCTGGCGCTGGCGGCGCTCACGCGCGCCGGGCAGTTTGAGCGCGGTCTCGACCTCTACCACGAGCGGGTCAAGCGAAAGGCGCGAGACCCGCTGGTCGAGGCGACGCTGCTCGCAGGCCAGGCGGCGGCTGCTTCACGGGCCGGCAACACGCGCGCGGCGCGCAAGCTCGCGAAGCGCGCGACCGGGCAGGCGGCGGACGCGCTCGCCGTCGCGTGCGTGGGTCGGGCGCTCCACCCGAAGGCCGCCGAGCGCGAACGTCTGGCGGCTCTCGTGACGGAACGTACCCGGCTGACGAAACCTGCGGCAGGCTGGCGCATCGAATCCGAGACCAGTTTGGGTGAGACCGACACTCCCGAGGCGCGGGAGGGCGCGTTGGCCATGTTGCGCGACCATCTCGACCAGAATCCGACCGATTGGGCGGCCCGCCGTTTGTACGGCGAATGGGTGCTCCGCGAGGGCGAGCCCGGGGACTGGCGGTCAGAGTTCGCAGAGGTACTCGCGGTCCTGCCTCAAGGTGCCGATGAAGAGGTAGGTGAGGCGGTATGTCGCCGCTGTGGTCACGCTGCTGAGGCGCCCTTCTTCGTATGTCCGAGGTGCGATGTTTTCGGCAGTTTGGAGATGCGACCCCAGGGCCGTTCGGCCTCGCGCGAGGCCAAGCCCTCGGAGAAGGGTGCGACGTTAGCCGGCCTGATGGTCGAAATGGGCGAAGAAGCTGGGGATTTGCCGAGTTGACACCCTTTTTTTGCGGGTGCTATTTTTTTCCTGAGATCCCTCGTCGAACGACCGATGGGGGAGGCGACTGGTCCAAGGGAGTGACGGCGACCATCTGATGCCGAATCGAACGTTCCACCTGCGCTGCTCCTTCTGTGGGAAGGAAGCGATCGAAGTCAGGAAGCTGATCACCGGTCCGCAGGTCCATATCTGCGACGAGTGCGTCGCCCTGTGTAACGAGATCCTCGCGCAAGACGGCAACGCCGACGTCGCCGAGGGTCCTGACCGCAAGGACCTGAAGCCAAAGGACATCCGCGCCTACCTCGACGAGCACATTGTCGGGCAGGAGATCGCCAAGAAGACGATCTCGGTCGCGGTCTACAACCACTACAAGCGCATCAACGCGGCCGACGACGACGAGGTGCAGCTCTTCAAGGGCAACATCCTCATGGCCGGCCCGACCGGCTGCGGCAAGACCGCTATCGCGCAGGCCCTCGCCAAGCTGCTTCAGGTGCCGTTCGTGGTCACCGACGCGACGTGCCTCACCGAGGCCGGCTACGTCGGCGAAGACGTCGAGAGCATCATCAAGTCGCTCTGGATCGCGGCCGACCGCGATGTCGACAAGGCGTCCCGCGGGATCGTGGTCATCGACGAGATCGACAAGATCGCCCGGCGCGGCGACGGCGCGTCCAGCACCCGCGACGTGGGTGGCGAGGGCGTCCAGCAAGCGCTGCTGAAGATGATCGAGAGCGACAAGGTGACGATCTATCCCGACGGGGCGCGTACGCGGCCCCAGAAGGAGCTGATCCAGATCGACACCACCAACGTCCTGTTCATCCTGTGCGGCGCGTTCGTGGGCCTCGAGAAGGTCATCCAGCGGCGACGCTCACCGGGTGCGATCGGCTTTGGCAACGAAGCGATCAGCCGCAACGAGGACGACTACAACACGCTCATCCGCGAGGTCACCTCAGAGGACTTCATCAAGTACGGGCTCATCCCCGAGTTCATGGGCCGGCTGCCCGTCATCGTGCCGTTCGAGCGGCTCGATGAGGACGCCCTCTACCAGATCCTCTGGAAGCCCCGGAACTCGTTGGTCAAGCAGTACAAGAAGCTCTTCGAACTCGAGAAGGTGAACCTGCAGTTCTCGCCAGAGGCGATGCGGGCCATCGTGAAGGAAGCGGTCGAGCGCAAGTCCGGCGCCCGCGGCCTGCGCGCCATCCTCGAAGAGATCATGCTCGACATCATGTACGAGCTGCCCGACCTCGAGGACGTGCGTGAGTGCATCGTCACCGAGGGCGCGGTCACCGGCGGCGAACGGCCCGAGCTGGTTCTGGCGAAGAAGAGCGCCTGATAAAGGCGTACGGGCCGAGCGGCGGCCGCCGCTCAGGCCCAATCCCGAAAAGACTACAGCGCCTGCGACAGGCCGACCGTGTAGTTCGTGCGGTGGTTGATGTTCGACTGGGTGTCGAACAGCGGCACGGTGATCTCGCTGTTGTCGGAGGTGCGCACGCCGGAGACGGTGCTCATGCCGAGGTTCAGCGTGGTGCCGGTCGAGAAGGCGTAGCTGGTCGAGAAGGCCGTGCCGTGCACGCCGAGGCCCTTCTGGGTGCCGGTCTGCACGTCGACGACGGTCGAGGTGAACTCGTCGTCCTTGCCCTCGGTCGACAGGAAGCCATTGGTCCAGAAGTAGCCGCCCGCAACGGACCAGCCGCCGATGATCTTGTAGCCGAGGCCAAAGGACGCCTCGATGCTGTGCAGCTCGTGGGGGCTGCCGAGATCCTGGCCGGCGACCTTGATGAGGTCGCTGTGGACCGCGTCGTCCTCGATCTGCTGGGTGGCTTCCTCGTGCAGGTTGAAGGCGTGGGAGAAGCCAGCGCTGACGCTGAGGTCCCACTTGGTCCACGAGAGGCCGACATTCTCGCCGATCGAGAAGACCAGCTGGGCGGCGCGCGCCGCGCGGCTCGTCGGGAGGGACGCGTTGAGCCCGGCGGACACCGTGATGTCGACCACCGGGATCTTGTAGCCGGTCCAGCCCGCTCCGAGTCCGAGGTTCGTCAGCTCCGTCCGACGCAGGGTCGTGGTGGAGGGCGTGCCCCCGCGATGGAAGGTCTCCACCGTCGCCTTGTTGGCGGCCATGGTCGCCGACAGCGCGAGCTCCTCGATCGGGGTGTAGCCGATGCCCGCGCCGAAGGTGATGATCTGGCTGCCGTAGGAGACGGCATCCGACTCGGCGTCGACGAATTGCGCGGCGGCGATTCGGTAGCCGAGGGAGGCGGTGCCACTCACGGGGAACTTCTCCCCATCGGCTTCGTCGTCCTTGGTCTCGGTCTCGGCGGAGGCGTCGGCCTCGGTGTCGGACTTCTCGGCCTTCTCTTCCTCGGCGGCGATGGCGACGCCTGAGAAAAGAAGGAACAGGGTGGCGATAGAGACGATGTGCTTCACAGGGGCTCCCCCAGGAGTGGCGTGTTGACCACCCCGTACGCGACGTGACGGACGCCCGAGCTAAGCGAAAATCATGCCAGCTCGATCAGACGTCCGATTTTGCGGCACAGCCTCTTACGGCGCTGGGCTGTGGGTTGTCAAACGCAATCGGGACGCGGCTTTGCACGCCATCGCCCCCTGCGTCAGCTTCCTAACGGCCTTTCCGAGCATCCGGTGTGCCGGACTGTTCGACGAGCTTGCGCAATCCCGCACGCACGCGCGCGTTGAGGCTGTCAGGTGGGAATTGCCCGCTCTCATCTCGCGCGCCGGCCGTCATTCCGCAGGCCAGGCCGAGCACCTGGTCGATGTGCCGCGCCCTCCAGATGTGGAACTCGCCCGTGCGGACCGCGTCGACCACCCGCTGGGCGAGGACGAGGTCTGCGTGGTTGGCGGCCGGGACGATGACGCCCTGGCGCCCGGTCAGCCCACGCTCGGCGCACAGGTCGAAGAAGGACTCGAGCTTCTGGTTCAGCCCGCCGACGGCCTGGATGTGCCCCATCTGGTCCAGCGCGCCGGTCATCGCGATGCCCTGGTCGACCGGCACGTTCGCCAGCGCGGACAGGAGCGCGACCGTCTCGGCGAGCGCCGCGCTGTCGCCGTCGACTTCATCGTGCAGCTGCTCGAACGCCACGGTGGCGCTCAGCGAGAGCACGTCGTCGGGCATGTAATGCGTGCGCAGGTAGGCGACCAGGATCAGCGTGCCCTTGTCGTGCAGCCGTCCAGACAGCCGGACTTCGCGCTCGACGCTGCTCACGCCTTCGTGCCCCGGCGCCACCGTGGCGCTGATCCGACATGGCTGGCCGACCACCGAGTCGCCCAGGTCGAGCACGGTCAACGCGTTGGCGATGCCGACCCGCCCGCCGTCGGTCGTGATCTCGACTACGCCCGACCGGATCAGGTCGCGCAGGCGCTCGCGGGACATGCCGTGACGCCGTTTCCGGGCGTCGAGCGCGCGCTCGATATGGGCCCGCGTCGTGGACTTGCTCTCGTCGACCGCGGCGTAGTGCGAGGCTTCACGGAGCACATCCGTCAGGTCGCTGAAGCGCGCAGACAGTCGGTCCTGGCGGCCGGACAGCCGCACGCCGAACTCCGCCAGCCGTGCCAGCGCGTCGTTCGACGCCGGGACCAGCCCTTCCTCCTCCACCACCCGCCACGTGTGTCGCGCGTAGATGCCGAGGTTCTCGTCGGCGCGCGGCATCACGTCGTCGAAGTCGGCCTTCAACTTGAAGACGCGGCGGAAGTCGTCGGTGCCCAGGTACAGGGCGCGGTAGAGGTCGTCGTCGCCGACGGCGATCACCTTCACGTCGACCGGGATCGGCTGCGGCTTCAACGCGCTCGCCGAACCCTGGCTGAAGTACTGCTCGGGCGACTGAATCTCGAGCTCGCGGGTCTTCAGGACCCGCGTGAGACACCGCCACACGCCGCTCTCCGCCACCGCGTCGTTGGCGTTGAGCACGAGCACACCGCCGTCGGCGCGAAGCAGCGAGCCGCCCTTCACGTCCGTGAAGTCAACGGTCGGCCGCGCCTCGTCGCTCGGACGCTCGACCGTACCGAGCAGGCTGGTGAAGGTCGGGAAGTTCTCGAAGACCACCGGCGGCTCGCTGCGGGCGCCGTTGTCGAGCACCACGTTCACGCGAAGGCAGCGCAGGGGCGCCTCGTCGAACGGGTGCTCGTCGTCTTCGAGGAAGAGATGCACATTGTCGGCGACCCAGTCGGCCACGCTGTTGAGCCAATCGGCCACGCCGTCATGGTCGAAGCGCTCCTTGAGGTCGGCGAGAGGGTCGGCGAGCCCCTCGTGCACGGCCGCCGCTTCGATCTCCGTGACATCCTCGTGGGCGGCCCGCGCCGCCTGACGCAGCTGGGTCAAGATGACCCGCAGCTCCTCCTTGAGCACCGTGTGGCGGGCGTTCGTCTCCTCCAGCTTCGGGACCCGCCCGCGCTTGGTGCGGGAGATCTCGTTGAGCTCGTCGATGTCGATCGGCTCGCGCTTGTAGATCGGCATCACGTCGATGTGCTGCGCCTCGCCGATCTGCATCTGCACCAGGGCAAAGCGCTGTGACTCGCAGCGCGTCTCGAAGGCGCTCAGCAGGTCTCGCTCGAGGGTCTCGCACTCGCGGATGCGCGCCCGGCGTGCGTCCTCGACGCTCTCGGCCTCGAGCTGACGGCGGACCTGCTCCGCGAGCTCGTCGACGAACGCCTCGAAGGCGCGGCGGAAGCGCCGCGCCTGGCCCGCCGGCATCACCAACAGCAGCGGCTGGTCGGGGTCGTCGAAGTTCTGGACATATGCGTAGTCGCGCAGCGGGCGACGCTCGCGCGCGCCCGGTTTGAGCAAGGCGCGGACGGTCGACATCTTGCCGGTTCCGCTGGGTCCGCAAACGAAGATGTTGTAGCCGGGTGAGTCCATCGCCAGCCCGAGGCGAAGCGCCTCGAGTGCGCCGGGCTGCCCGATCAGCGCGGGCGTGCCGTCGGATGCTTCTGCAACGGCGGTGAAGACTTCGGGGTCGCAGCGCCAACGAAGTTCGTCGGCAGCGAACGCCTCTGGGGGCGGATGTTCAGGCAACGGGCGCCTCGTCGCGAGCGGCGGGAAGCTCGACGTTCTAAACGAGCGCGGTCGCCTTGGGAAGAGCGCTACTTCCCGAGCGTGGTGAAGGGGTCCGGTGCGCGGGTGCGAGCGCGCAGGGGCTCGGAGTCGACACTTCGGAAGTAGATCGCCCGCCCGTTGGCCAGCAGGATCACGCCCTTGCGCTTCGTCCCCACGCGTTCGGTGGCGATCGTGAGCACCTGGTCGGGCGAAACCGACGCGGGCAGCGTGGTCGTGGCGCCGGCGAAGTCGAATTCGTACGTCGGCTCGTCGGCGAGGGCGGGCGTCGCCCAGGCGAGGGTGAGAGCGAGGGCGCAGAGCGCCGTGCAGATCGAGCGGGTCATCGCGGCTCCGTCGGGGTGAAACGGCAAGATTCAGAAGGTAAATTGGATTCGGAGGCAATCCCCGCCGTTTCCAGTCGGAGGGTCATGCAGCACCCGGTGGTTGGGTCGCGCGGCTGGGAGGGCGAACCTAGAGAGGTGTTGAAACTTCGTCCGGCCGAGGCAGGCGCCCGATGAGTGGAGCGCACTCCCATCGTGGCGTGTCCGTGGTCATCCCTGCTGGGGATGCGCTGACGTCGCTCCTCGACCGCGCCGACGAGAGCGGATCGGCCCGCCGCCTGCTCGCGGGGCTGAGCGGCGCGGCGCGCGACGGGATGCTGAAACTCTTCGCGCGCCTCTACCAGGCGGGCGTCGAGGACGGCATCGACCGCGCCATCGAGCTTCGCGGCTCGCAGGCGCCCGCGCCCTTCGCGCCTCCGGAGCTGGGCTGCGAGCCGAGCGGCGCCCCGGTCGCCATGCCGCCGCCAACCCGCGGGCTCCGGTCCCCGGTGCAGGCCGTGGTCGAGCGCTACCGAACCTCCGAGCTCACGCTGCCGTCTCCGCCGGACATCGCGATCCGCCTCAATCGGATCCTGGAGGATCCCGACTTCGAGATCTCCGCCATCGTGGAGCTCGTGCAGAACGACCCGTCGTTGACCGCGCAGGTGATGACCCTCGCGGGCTCGCCCGCGTTCTCTACGAGCGGGCGGGCGCCGGGCTCCCTGAGCGACGCGGTCATGCGCCTCGGATCACGCGAGCTGACCAAGTACCTGCTCGCGGTGTGCAATCGCCGCCTCTTCGTATCGCGGAGCGAGTGGTCGACCGACGCGCTGCGCGACCTCTGGCAGCACAGCCTCGCGGCCGCGATCCTCAGTGAGCAGCTCGCCAGCGAGGTCGAGGGGTTGGCACCCTCGGTGGTGTTCCTCCACGCCCTGCTGCACGACATCGGACGCGCGGTGCTGGTGCAGATCTTCGACGAGATGGCCGCCGAGCCCGAGTATCAGGGCGCGTTCGGACCCGAGGAGATCTCCCGCACCATCGATGGCTTGCACGGCCAGTTCGGCTCGGCGCTGCTCCAGAAGTGGCGTTTCGCCGAGTCTTATTCGGAGGTGGCGATGTTCCACCACACGCCCCACAAGTCGTTCTCTCATCAGAACCTGGTGGCGGTGGTCGGTCTCGCTGACGTCATCGCGTGTCGCCTCGGCTTCGGAAACGAGCACCTCGACTTCGTCGGCTCGGACCTCTCCGAACACCCGAGCGCCCGCCACCTTCAGCTGACCACGGCGCAGATCGACTTCGCGTCGCAGCAGATGCGCCGCAGCTACGAGGCCTTGGTCGGCGTCACCTGAGCGACCGCTCTATCTCGTGCAGTAGCTCAGCCCCGTCAGGTTCGTGATCACGCCGTTGCAGGCGCCCTCGCACGGGACTTGGGTCTCCGGGTCGCACACCCGCAGGCAGCGCGGGTCACCGTCCAGTGCCAGACACGCCAGGCCGGCCTGGCAGCGGGCGAGCTCGCAAGGCTCGCCCTGGCCGGCCTCGCCCGTGGTGACGCAGACCGGGCGGTCCCAGACGGGGACCGGGGCGCACGTCAGCTCGCCCGGACACGTCCCCAGTCGGCAGTCCGCCGCGCAGGCGCCCCACGCGCCGAACTCGCCAACGCGGTAGACGCACGCGTCGGGACAGCCGGCTCCGTCTTCGACGCGGCAGACGTCCCGGCAGCCTTCCCACCCCTCGACGCGCAGGCACGACTGGCCGGCCGGGCAGCTCGATGCCGTACACCCGCTCGCGACGGACTCCAGGGGCAGACAGGCGGTGCCGCCGCCGGACACGACCCGGCAGTGGTCGCCGGCGGGGCAGCCCTCGTTGGCCACGGGATCGCACTGCTCAGGCTGCGTCTGCCGCGCCTGGTCGTCACATGCGACCAGCGCCGCCAACGCCGCCACTGTCGACAGCCAGGCGCGCAAAAGCTCCCTCCCGCAACGCGTCGAGCCAAGGGCCCGGTGCCCTCAACGCGACGCCATCCAGACGCGCCACCGGGACCAGCCCGACCAGCGCGTTCGTCACGAAGCATTCCGACGTCAGGACCTCGGTGCAGGTCAAGCGTCGTCTCTCGAGGCGCAGCCCGGCGTCCCCGCAGACCTCACCGACGGCGCGCCGCATCACTCCAGGGAGGATGCGACCGTCCGCGGCGGGCGTCACCAGGGTCGAGCCGTCGCACGCGAAGAGGTTCGTCGTCGCGCCCTCGAGCACCTCGTCTCCCTCAACGAAGAGCGGCTCGGCTCCGGGATGTGCCCGCCTGGCCAGCACCGCCGGCAGGTACGACAGCGCCTTGACCGACGCGACCGTGCGCGTGGCGGGGACGCACACCAGGTCGACCGAATCGCGCGGCGACGGCGCGGGCCGGGTGGTGAGCAGCACGGTCGGGCAGGGCGGCTCGCCCCATCCGCGGCTCACGCTGATCCGCGCAGTCGCTCGCCCAACGCCGCAGCCGTTGGCGCGGACCAGGGCGTCGAGCGCGCCTCGCAGACCGCCGATCGGGGCGTCGATCCCGAGGACCTGCAGGCCCGCCCGCAGCCGCTCCAGATGCCACGCCCAGCCCTGCGGAACGCCGTCCAGCAGAGCCACCGTTTCGAACGCTCCGTCGCCGTGCACGAACCCGCGGTCGTCGGCGCGAATGACGGGCGCGTCGGCAGGGACCAGCCGCCCGTCGATCGAGACGCATGAAACGGCGTCGGACAACGTCCGTCCGGGTTGTGAGGCGTGGAGGCGACTTGTACCATGCTGCGGCTCGCTCGGCCGCGTAACCACGCGCCGCGCGCCGTTCCACCATGCCGGGTGTCTCGAATGGACAACGACCTCGAGAGCTACCGAAATCAACTCGCGAGCAACCCCGACGACGCGGAGGCGCTCAACCGCCTCGAGTCGGCGCTCGTGCGCACCCATGACTGGGAGGGCCTCGTCGCCCTCACGGCCGAGCGCACGGACGGGTTGTCGCCCCCCGAGACCGAGGCCGCCTGGACCCGGTTGGTGGAGAACCTCGAGCAGCACGTCGCGGCGCTCGAGGAGCACGAGATCGCCTCGGCGCTCGCGCTCGTCGTCGGCCGCGTCTGGGAGGAGCGCCTCGGGCGCCCCGACCAGGCGATGCTGCGCTACCAGCGCGCGTTCCAGCTCGACGCCAAGAACCTCGACGCCCTGCATCGTGCGCGCGACAGCTACGTCGCGCGCGAGAACTGGGACCTCGTCTGGCAGCTGTACACGCTCGAGCTCGACGCGGTCGTCGGGCACTCGGAGGCGCAAGCCGAGCTGCTCTTCGAGATGGCCGAGATCTGTGCCCACCGCCTGGATCGGCCGGGCGACGCGGTCAAGTGCGTTCGGCAGGCGCTCAAGCTCGTGTCCGACCACCCGCGCGCTGCGGACTTCGAAGGGCTGCTCGACTCGGTCCACAAGGACCGCGAGGTTCGCTTCGAGGAACTGCGTGCGTCGGCCGAGGCCACCCGCGACCCCCGGCAGCGCGCCGCCATGCTCGTCGAAGCTGCCAGCCTGTGGATGGAGGAGTCGCCCGACGACGACCAGATCGAGACGCTCCTGAAGGAGGTCCTCTCCGCCGATCCGCGCAACGAGCACGCCCGGCAGCTGTTGCAGGAGTACTACGAGTCCAACGCGCTCTGGGACGAGCTCACGGCCTACCTGGTCGGGCGCGCCGAGGCCACCGCTCGCAAGGCGGACCGCCTCGCTGTCTACCAGCGCCTGGCGACCATCGCCCAGCACGAGATGGCGGACGCCGACAAGGCGGTCGAGTGGCACCGCGAGGTGCTCAAGCTCAACCCGGTCGAGTCGGACTCGCTCGGCTTCT
>PVBE011801761.1_pt1 | contig 17290 bp, 18 predicted proteins | sample 1631181 | NCBI WGS metagenome assembly PVBE01 (sample SAMN08397723, study PRJNA350692) | Marine metagenome, whole genome shotgun sequencing project. | isolation source: water | place: Pacific Ocean | collected 2012-04 | reverse complement strand
TGCGTCTGTTCTGAGGTGTGTATGTAATTGATACTTATAATAGAATCATGTTGTCGGCGCACGAAATATCCGGTTCATCTGGGGAATAGGGGATCAAGGGTTGACCGGCACAATGAAAATCTCAAGGGCACTGACCGCGCGGCCATCCGATTTGGTATCTCCCTGCACATCGGCAGCGTAATGTACGGAAATATCGGAACCGACCGGCGCCTGGATTTCAGCGTCATCGGGCCGGCGCCGAATGAGGTAGTCCGCCTGGAAGACCTGTGCAAGAAACTACGCACGCCGGTTGCTGTATCTTCCAGTTTCAACGAGATCTATCCGGAAGAACTGGTGCCATTAGGAAACCATCCCGCGGCCGGCGTAGAGGGAGGGCTCACAGCTTTCACACTCCCGGAATTCGGTCCGCAGGCGGAGACACCGCCATAATAACAATGCGCTGATCACAATTCGTGGTGATCGTGGACGGCCGACCGGAGGCGGGAGTGAGAGAATAGCAGATGCCGCGAAAGCGCTAGCGGCTTGGCAAACCCGTATTCTTCGGGTGCTGCTGTGGGAGAAGCGGTAGGGGTTGGCCCCCTGCAGTATGGCGTAGGCGACGTTGGCGTCGGTTGAATGCGAACTCGCCTCAATGTCTGCTAAGGGTCAGGACCAGACGTGGGTTCCTTCGGCCTTAGATGTCCGCAAAGGGTCCAAAGCGGACATCGTCACATGGGGTTCCTCGTTCTTGAGTAGGCGGCCTAGTCGACGCGGAGCGCGTAGCCTTCGGCGCGGACGGTGCGGATGAGGTCGGGGTGGCCCGGGGCGTTGAGGGCCTCGCGCAGGCGGCGGATCGACTGATCGACGGCGCGTTCGCCGGCCTCCAAATTGTGCTCCCACACCGCTTCCAGTAGCTGGGCCCGGCTGTAGACGCGGCCGGGCTGCATCATCAGCCGGTGCAGCAGGCGGAACTCGGTGGGGCCGAGGTGGGCCTCGCGGCCCTCGCGCCGCACCACTTTGGCGGCGAGGTCAATCTCCAGCTCGCCGCGCGCGATGACCTCGCCCTCGGTACGTTGCGTCCGCCGCAGCACCGCGCGCACCCGGGCCAGCAGCTCGGCCACCGAGAACGGCTTGGCGACGTAGTCATCGGCGCCGGTGTCGAGGCCGCGGACGCGGTCGGCCTCCTCGCCCTTGGCCGTCAGCATGATCACCGGCAGCGCCCGGGTGCCGGGCGCGCGCTTCAGCCGCCGGCAGACCTCGAGGCCCGAGGTCACCGGCAGCATCCAGTCGAGCACCACCAGGTCGGGCAAGGCCTCGGCAATGCGCGCCATCGCCTCTTCGCCGTCGCCGGCCTCGGCCACGGAATAGCCCTCGCGCTCGAAGTTGTAGCGCAGCATCGCCGTCAGCGGCGCCTCGTCCTCGACGATCAGGATGCGCGCGCTCACCCGGCCCCTTCCTCGCCCGGCTCGACCACGGTGAAGCTCGTCCGGTCGCCCTTGGGCCGCGCCTCCGTAAGCGGCTCGCCGTGGACCAGGAAGTAGACCAGCTCGGCGATGTTGGTGGCGTGGTCGCCGATGCGCTCGATCGACTTGGCGATGAACAACAAATGGGTGCACGGCGTGATGTTGCGGGCGTCCTCCATCATGTAGGTGAGGACCTCGCGAAACAGGCTGTCGTAAAGCTTGTCGAGTTCGGCGTCGCGCTGCCACACCGCGATCGCCTGGTCGGCGTCGTGGCGCACATAGGCGTCGAGCACGTCCTTGATCAAGGCTTGCGCGAGCCGCCCCATGCGCGGCACGCTGTGGGCCGGCGCGGCCGGCGGCAGCTGGTTGAGCGCGGTGGCGCGCTTGGCGAGGTTGGCCGCGTAATCGCCGATGCGTTCGACGGTGTGCGAGATCTTGAGCGCCGTCACCACCTCGCGCAAATCATCGGCCATGGGCTGGCGCAGGGCGAGGAACTGGATGGTCGCCGCATCCAATTCGCGCTCCAGCGCATCGATCCGCGAGTCCGCCGCGACCACGCGCTCGGCCAGCGGGGTGTCGCGCGCCGTCAGCGCCTGCAGCGCATCGGCAAGCTGCTCCTCGGCGATGCCTCCCATTTCCACGATGATGGCGGAAAGGTGCTTGAGGTCCTCGTCGAAGGCCCGAACGATATGCTCGCCTTCCATGTGCTCTCTCCTGGCGCCCTCTCTTCGGCTCAGCCGAAGCGGCCGGTGATGTAGCCCTGGGTACGCGAATTCTGCGGGTTGGTGAACAGCGCGCCGGTCTCGCCCCGCTCCACCAGCTCGCCCAGGTGGAAGAACGCCGCGCGCTGCGAGACCCGCGCCGCCTGCTGCATCGAATGGGTGACGATGACGATGGTGTAGTTCTCGCTCAGCTCGTCGATCAGCTCCTCGATGCGCGCCGTGGCGATGGGATCGAGCGCCGAACAGGGCTCGTCCATCAAGATGACTTCGGGATTGACGGCGATGGCGCGGGCGATGCACAGGCGCTGCTGCTGGCCGCCCGAAAGGCTGGTGCCCGGCGCCTCGAGGCGGCCCGAGACCTCGCCCCACAGCCCGGCGCGATCGAGCGCCGCCCGCACCACCCCGTCCAGCGCCTCACGGTCGGCCGCAAGCCCGTGGATGCGCGGCCCATAGGCGACGTTGTCATAGACCGACTTGGGAAAGGGGTTGGGTTTCTGGAACACCATGCCCACCCGCGCCCGCAACAGCACCACGTCGACCGCCCGATCGTAGACGTTCTCACCATCGAGCGTTACCGAGCCCGTGACGACGCAGCCCGGAATGGTGTCGTTCATGCGGTTGAGGCAGCGCAGGAACGTCGATTTGCCGCAGCCCGATGGGCCGATCAGCGCGGTCACCCCGTTCTCGCCGATCTCGAGATCGACGTCGCTGAGCGCTTGGTTCTCGCCGTAGCGCACGCTCACGCCGCGCGCGGCCATCTTCGCGCCTACCGCTACGGCGGGCGCCGCATGGCTCAATGCGGCGGCGCCGGCAATCGCCTCGTCAATCACGGCCTGCATTGTTGTCCTCTACCACCGCCGTTCAAACCTTTTTCTCAAATAAATCGCCAGCCCATTCATCGCCACCAGGAAGACCAACAGCACCAGGATCGCCGCCGAGGTCTTCTCGGCGAAGGCGCGCTCGGGGCTGTCCGCCCACAAGTATACCTGCACCGGCAGCACGCTCGCCGGATCGTTGAATCCCCCCGGAACATCGGCGATGAAAGCGACCATGCCGATCATCAGCAGCGGCGCGGTCTCACCCAGCGCCCGCGCCATGCCGATGATCGAGCCGGTGAGAATGCCCGGCATCGCCAGCGGCAGCACGTGGTGGAACACCGCCTGCATGGGCGAGGCGCCGACCGCCAGCGCGCCGTCGTGTATCGAGGGCGGCACCGCGCCGATGGCGACGCGGGCGGTGATGATGATGGTCGGCAACGTCATCAGCGCCAGCGTCAATCCGCCGACGATCGGCGCCGAGCGCGGCATGTGAAAGACGTTGAGGAACACCGCCAGCCCCAGCAGGCCGAACACGATCGAGGGCACCGCCGCCAGGTTGTTGATGTTGACCTCGATCAGATCGGTCCAACGGTTCTTGGGCGCGAAAGCCTCGAGATAGACGGCCGTCAGGACGCCAAGCGGAAACGCCAGCGCCAGGGTCACCGCCAGCGTCAGCACCGAGCCGACAACCGCGCCCAGGATTCCGGCAAGCTCGGGCTCGCGCGAATCCCCGCCGCTGAAGAAGCCCGCGTTGAAGGTCGAGCGCACCGCGTCCTCGGCACTCAGGGCGTCGATCCAGGCCAGGTCTTGGTCCTTCAGGCGCCGCTCGGCTTCGGCTCGCTCGCGGTCGATCCTGCCCTTGCGCAGCATGTCCACATCGTCCGAAGCCGGCAGCCACAACGTCCGCCGCTGTCCCACGAGTTCCGGATCCTCGAGCACCATTGCGCGCAGCCTGCGGCCGGCGCCCGTGCTCATCAGGCGGCTCAGCGCCCGCACCTCACGCCGCCCCTCGACTTCGGGAAAGCGCCCCTGCAGCGCCCCACGCACCAGCGCCGGATAGTCGCCGCGGGCAAGCGCCGCCGGCTCGCGAGCGCCTTGGGGATCGATCAGGGCGGGATCGAAATAGACCTCGAGCCGGATTTCGCTGGCGACAAACGCAGGGATTCCTTGGACCGCGACGGTCACGAAAAGTAGCGCCAGCATCCCCAGCGCGACCGAGATCGCCACCACGCCGTAGATGCGGAAGCGCCGCTCCGCGGCATGCCGGCGCTTGAGGCCGGCGGCGGGTCCGCGGCCCTCAATCATATTTCTCGCGATACGCCTGGACGACGCGAAGCGCGACCACGTTGAGCGCCAGCGTCATCACGAACAGCACCAGCCCAAGGGCAAACGCGGCCAGCGTCTTGGCGCTGTCGAACTCTTGGTCGCCGACCAACAGCGTCACCATTTGCACCGTCACCGTGGTCACCGCCGCGAAGGGATTGGCGGTGAGATTGGCGTCCAAGCCGGCGGCCATCACCACGATCATGGTTTCGCCGATGGCCCGCGATACCGCCAACAATACCGCGCCGACGATGCCGGGAAGCGCGGCCGGCACGATGATCTGGCGGATCGTCTCGGACCTCGTCGCGCCGAGCGCCAGTGCGCCGTCGCGCAAAGACCGCGGCACCGCACTCATGACGTCGTCCGAAAGCGACGAGACGAAGGGGATGATCATGATGCCCATGACCGCGCCGGCGGCCAGCGCGCTCTCCGAGGCCACGTCAAGCCCGAGCGTCGCGCCCGCCCCGCGCAGCGCCGGGGCCACCGTAAGCGCGGCGAAGAAGCCGTAGACCACGGTCGGAACGCCGGCCAGAATCTCCAACAGCGGCTTGGCGATGGCGCGTGCGCTGGGGTGGGCGTACTCCGACATCCAGATCGCCGAGAACAGGCCGACCGGGACCGCCACCACCATTGCGATGAGGGTGATCAAAAAGGTGCCGGCAAAGAGCGGGATCGCGCCGAAGGCGCCCGAGCTGCCGACTTGATCCTCGCGGATCGCCGTCTGCGGGCTCCACTCCGTGCCGAAAAGGAACTCGGCGAATGGGACCAGGCGAAAGAAGCGGATGGTCTCGAACAAGAGCGACAGCACGATGCCGATGGTGATCAGGACCGCCACGGTCGAGCATAGGATCAACAAGGCCCGCACCGCGCGCTCCACGCGGTTGCGGGCGCGGAGCCCTGGCGTGATGCCGCGAAGACGCCATATCAGGGCGCTCAACCCCAAGCCCAGCGCCGCCACCGCCGCCACCACGCGCCCGGCCCGGCTCAGCTCCACGTAGCGCTCGGCCGCGGCCGTGAGCGTCGCGTTCACCTCGGCCCCGGCAAACCCGCCACCGGCGAGCTCGCGGATGTCGGCCAGGACCAAGGCGCGCGCATCCGACGATCCGCCGCCCAGCTCAGGCGGCAAGCCGTCCATTACGACCGCGGCGACGATGTCGGGACCGAGCGCCACCCACAGCGCCAGGACGGCGAACGCCGGCAGCGCCACCCAGATCGCCAGGTGGGCGCCGTAATAGCGCGGTAGCGAATGCAGGCGAGCGCCACCGGCCACCGCCAAAGCCCGCCGGCGTCCCGAGAGATAGCCCACCACGGTGAGGACCAACAGCGCCAGTGCAACGAGTGAAAGATTCATCTCGGCCCTGCCCGCTCCGAGCTCACCCTCACTCGGGCCAAACCAACGGCGCCAAATTGAGCGCGGTGCGCCGCCAGCGCTCGCGCGCCTCGGCCCGCAGCGGAATCAAGCCCTTGTCGCTCAGGTAGCCGAATTCGCCCCACGCCCGCTCGCTCGTGAACTCCTCGAGGAACTCGACGATCCCCGCTACTCGACCGACGTTCGCCTTCTTTACGTAGATGAACATTGACCGCGATGCGGGATAGGCGCCGTCCGCGATGTTGTCGAAGCCGGGCGCGACACCGTCCACCAGGCTGGCCTGTACCGTGTCCAAGTTCTGGTCGAGAAAGCTGTACCCGAAGATGCCAAGCGCGCTTGGGTTCGCATGCAGCTTCTGGACGATCAGATTGTCGTTCTCGCTCGCCTCGATATACGCCCCGTCTTCGCGCAGCGACCCGCACACGCCGGCATCGGGCTCGATCGCCTGGGCCTCGAATGCTTGGTGGCAGCCCGGTTCGAGAACCAGTTCGACGAACGCGTCGCGGGTACCCGAGGTCGGTGGCGGGCCAAAAACCTCGATGCCGACCGCGGGAAGCGAGGCATCGATGTCGCGCCAGGTCAGGTGAGGATTGGGGACCGGTCCTGCCTCTGCCGGCGTCAGCTTGCCAAGCGCAAGGAAGATCTGTTCCAGGCTGAGCGCGTAGGGCTCGGCGGTCACCGCGTTGGCGAGCACGATGCCGTCGAAGCCGATCTTAACCTCGACCACATCGCCGACCCCGTTCCTTGCACAGTCTTCCACCTCGGAGCGCTTGATGCGGCGCGAGGCGTTGGCGATGTCCGGATGGGCCTCGCCGATACCACCACAGAAGAGCTTGAATCCGCCCCCCGTCCCGGTGCTCTCGACTACCGGGGTGGCGTAGCCCGTGGCCTCGCCGAACGACTCGGCGACGGTGGTGGTGAAGGGAAAGACGGTCGATGAGCCAACGATGCGGATCTGTTCCCGCGCCACGGCCGAGGTCCCGGCGGCGGCCACCGCGAATGCCGCCAGCAAGGCCCACCACGCATGCCGCACCGTGACCGCCATCGCGGATACCAGCCTAGGCGCGCTTCGTGACAGTTTCGTGACGGCTGGGTCAGGTTCCGCCGGGGGATGCCGCCGTCGCCGGCCCGCCGATACGCCGGTCCGGCGGGTTCGTCGCTGTGGGCAGGAATACGGTGAAGGCGCTCCCCTTGCCGGGCTCGGATTCGACGGTCAGCGCGCCGCCGTGACGATTGACGATGTGCTTGACGATGGCGAGGCCGAGGCCGGTACCGCCGAGCGCGCGGCTGCGGGCGCTATCGACGCGGTAGAAGCGCTCGGTCAGACGCGGCACGTGCTCGGCCGGGATGCCCTCGCCGCTATCGGTGACCGCAACCGAGATCATCGGGACGCCCGGCGCTAGCCCGGGCGGCGCCGCGTCCGCCGCGACGACGGCCGCGCGCACCCTCACGGTGGTGTCGGCACCGCCGTACTTGATCGCATTGTCGATCAGGTTGCGCCAGACCTGGCCAAGCTCGTCGGCATCGCCGATCACCGGACCCAGGGTCTCGGGTACCTCGAGCGCAATCGTGATGCCGCGCGCCTGAGCCTCGTGATCGAGATTCTCGGCCGCGGCGCGTACGGCGGCCTGGAGATCCACGCGATCCTCGGGTGGGGTGCGTTCGTTGCGCTCGATGCGTGAGAGCGACAACAGGTCCTCGACCAGTCGCGCCATGCGCGCGGCCTCGTCGTGCATCAGCGAAAGGAACTTGTCGTGGGCCGCTCGGTCCTCGCGCCCCGGTCCGCGCAGCGTCTCGATCGAGCCCAGCAAGGTCGACAGCGGCGTCTTCAGCTCGTGGCTCGCGTTGGCGACGAAATCGGCGCGCATTCGCTCGGCCTCGCGGATCGCCGTCAGATCGTGGAAGGCGGCGAGCGCGGCCGCGTCCTCTGGCACCGCGTGCGCCAGCGGAACGATTCGTCCGGCGAAGGTGCGCTCGACCGGGCCCGGCAGGGTGAAGGCCACGTCTAGCGAGCCCTCGCCCGTAAGCACCGCGTCCGCGGCTGCCAGCACGGCCGGCTGACGCAGCGACATCGCCAGATCGCCGCCCCTCCTGGCGGTGCCCAACAGGGCCTGCGCCGCCGCGTTCGAGTGCACCACCCCTCGCCCGCTGTCGAGCACCAAAAGCGGGTCAGGGAGGGCGTCGAGGACTCCCTCGAGCGTCTCCAGATTCTCGGCACGCGCCGCCTCTGCGGTGGCGCCGGCACGCTTGGCACGTTCGATCTTGGTATCGAGCTCGCGGGCCAGGGCCCGCGCCAGCAGCGCGATCGCGGCCACGACTGCCACCGCCGCGGCCGCCGCGGGACCGGGATCGAGCCAATCGAGCCCGGCGAGTGCGGCAAGGGCGGCAAGCGCCGGCGCCGAAAGCATGGCGATGGTGCGAATCTCGGCCTTCATTCGAACCGCGTGGGCGGACGTTCGCACGGCTTGCGCGCCGAGCATACCACGGTCGGCGGCCGCTCGCCCCCAGCCCAAAACCAAAGGGCGCCGATCGTGGCGCCCTTGAACAGCGATTGCGTCCCCCGAGCTACTGCGCGGCGGTGCTCAGTCCTTGCGAGTCAGATTCCAACCGTGGCGGTAGCATGGTGGTGGAATCGCAGCGCGCCCGCGCCAGCTGCTCCGGCGTCAGACCCATGGCGTCGCGGAGATCGGCGCCCGCGAGATTCGCGCCGTGGAGCTTGGCCCGACCCAGCGCCGCGCCGCCGAACTTCGCGCCGGCGAGTACGGCTGCCTGGAGGTGCGCGTCGTACAGGTCGGCGTCGCGCAAATCAGCCATCCCAAGGCGGGCGTGCCGCAAATCGGTGCCCCACAGGTTCGCGCCCTTCAGGTTGGCATCGCGAAGATCGGCATCGTGAAGATCGGTAAGCCCGAGATCGCTGTTCGACAGGTTGGCCGACCACAGGTTGGCGCCACACAGGTTCGCGCCCCAAAGATCGGCCTCGGCGAGGTTCGCGCCTGACAGGTCGGCGCCGGCGAGTTGCGCGCCCCTCAGGTCCGCGCCGCGGAGGTCGGCGCCCGATAGGTCGGCGCCGCCGAGGTTCGCCCCTTGTAAAAGCGCCTCCCGCAGGTCCGCTTTGTGAAGCACCGCCGCGGCCAGATTGTCGGGCAGCCGTTCGAATCCCGGGCCCGGTGCCGCCGTCGCGGGATCGCCGATGTCGTCTCTCGGCATTCGAGCTATCCTTCGTTTCTAAACAGATATGTCGACGAGCGAGCCCGGCCGGTCGTCCCGGCGGCCACCCTCGGTGTCCCCTTGTGAACCGAGGTCTGCGGAGGCGTTGCCTCGTTCCTCGCTCCGCGGGACCGCTTCGACGGCTACGCCGGCGCTGCCGGATGCCTCCTGGGCCTCTTGCGCGGCCAGTACTCCCGGCCGTTCCACGCCGGTCGGATTAACGAAGAGACCCTGCGCCGCTCCGAGTGCCGGAATCGCCATGGCACGCCCCTTTCCCTCGCGAGTTGCGTTGTGCGGGGGCCGACGCTAGTGCCGCACACCCTAACAATCGATTAAGGCCGCGCGACCGGGCAGCGAACGCCGCTTCCCTCACGCCAAATTGTAGAAAGTGTGTGACGTCAATCACGCGCGTCGCCGGCTGGAAGTGATATGCTTTTCAGGTCCGGCGTTCAGCGTTACCGGTGGATTCAATACGGGTTATCCCTAATAATAGGTGCACAAAGGCGTGGAGCGGCCGGCGGACGATATGGAACTCAGTCCCGAGGAACTCGTGGGCATCCTGAAAAAGCACGACCGCTTCGTTCGCCGTCAGAATGGCGGCGAACGCGCCGACCTTAAGCACCAGGACCTCTCGAGTCTCAAGCTGCCCAAGGTCAGCCTTCAGCAGGCGACGCTAACCGGCATCAACTTCTCCCACTGTGTCCTCACCGGCGCGAACTTCAGCGACGCGGACCTGTTTTGCGCCAACTTTAAGCAAGCGGATTCCTCGGACGCGAGGTTTGAGCGGGCTGACCTCCGCGGTGCACGATTCCGCGGGGCCAAGCTGGTGGGAACCATCCTTGCCGAGGCCGATCTCCGGCCGGGCACACTGGTGACCGCCAGCGCGGTGCAGGAAAGCTCCGATTTTTCCGACGCCAACCTCGATTCCGCGAACTTGGACAGGGCCAAGCTCGGCGACGCAAATTTCCACGGCGCCTCGATGGTCGGCGCAAGCTTCAAGGACGCTAGCATGACCGGCGTCGATCTTCGCGGTGCCGACCTCAGCGGCGCCGACCTCGGCTCGGCCCGCCTGCAAAAGGCCAATCTGACTGGCGCCAATCTGCAGAACGCCGTCATCAAGCAGGCGCGTTTCGCCGGCGCCAACCTCAGCGGCGCCATTCTCGCCGACGTCGACCTCGAGGGCGTCGACTTGCGCGAGGCCACGGTCAACATCGGCGCTTCTCGGCTCTCCATCGACATCCAGGAAATCCTGCGCGAGCACGCGCTGTGGGTCGATTCGAACGGCGCCGAGGGCAACCGCGCCGACCTCTCGGGCCAGGATCTGCGCGAGTGCGATCTCACCGGCGCATGGCTAAACGGCGGCCGCTTCGCCGGCTGCAACTTCTCCGGCGCGATGCTGCGGCGCGCGCAATTGGTGCTCGCCGATTTCAGCAGCGCCGACTTGAGCGGCGCCGATATCCGCGAGGCCGACGTCACCGGCACCAATTTCCAAGACGCCAACCTCGAAGGTGCCAGGCTTTCATTCGCCACCTTCGGCGCGGTCGATCTCACCGATGCGAACGGCGAGGCGACCGGTCAGCAGTGGCCGACCAACCTGACCGGCGCCAACCTCCGCGGCGCCGACCTCGCCCACGTCGAGCTGGGTCCGACACGGACCGAGGGTGCCGACCTTACCGGCACCGTCCTGGGGACCACCGACTAGCCTACGCGACCCCCCGGACTGTGAACCACGCGTCGTCGGCCAGCACCACCGAGGTTTCGATCTGGCGCATCGGGATCGACCAGTGCGCAGCCAAAAGGCGGTCTTTCTCGGCCGCCGAGACCAGGCGAAACCCATGCCTCTCGTAGAAGCGGACCGCCCAGACCGCGGCCGCCCAAGTCCCGACCAGCAGCGGCGTCTCCGCCTGCGCGCGAATCGCATCCAAAAGGGCGGCGCCGATGCCGCGGCGCTGGAAGTCCGGATGCACGTAGGCGTGGCGAATCAGCGTCACCTCGCCCTTCGCCTGGATGCCCATGACGCCGACCAGCGCGGTGCCCACTTCATGGCCCAAGAAGGCGACGCCCGCTGCGATCTCGCGCCGCAGCACCTCTTCACTCATGTAGGGCTCGCGCCAGCGGTCCGCCGGGATAACGCCGGCGTAGGCCCGCGCCGCGGCGTTGACGATGGCCAGCATCGCCGTGAGATCGGCGGCGCCGCAGACCCGGTCGCGCCCGCTCACCTTGCGAGTTCGGCGTGGCGGAAGCAGGTCACGAGGTGGTCGTTGACCATGCCCGCCGCCTGCATCACCGCGTAGCAGATGGTCGGCCCGACGAAGCGAAAACCGCGGGCGCGCAAGTCCTTGCTCATCGCCCGCGACTGCGCCGTCTCGGCGGGTATGGCCTCGAGACGCGTATAGGCATTCTGCACGGTTGCGCCGTCGGTGAACTGCCAAAGATACGCATCGAACGAGCCGAATTCTTGGCCCACCTCGAGATAGCCTTTGGCGTTGTCGATGGTCGCGGCGATCTTGGCGCGGTTGCGCACGATACCCGCATCGGCCATCAGCGCCGCCCGCTTGGTCGCGCCGTAGCGGGCGATCTTCGCGGCGTCGAAGCCGTCAAATGCGCGGCGAAAGTTCTCCCGCTTGCGCAGGATGGTGAGCCAGCTCAGCCCCGCTTGGAAACCATCGAGGATCAGAAACTCGAACAGCCGCGCATCCTCGTGCAGCGGCACCCCCCACTCGGTGTCGTGGTAGGCGCGATAGAGCGCATCGCCCTCGGACCACTCGCAACGCGGTCGATCGTTCACGGCGGGCTGGCGACCCGGTGCCCTAGAAGGCGGCCCAGGCGGGCTTTTCGGCGGTGATCCGCGCGCTGCCGGCGGTGAAGGCGGCGCCGTCCCGGACCGCCTCGGCGATCCGGTCAAGTTGCAGGAGCGCGATCCCGCGGCCCTCGCGCGCCGAGCACATTTCGCCGGCGCTCCGCTCGCCCAGCATGATTGGCGCACCGGGTTCGGGCGGCTTGCCCTCGAGTCGCACCGGCACCAGGCACTTGCGCACCTTGCCGCGGTAGTGGGTACGCGCGGTCAACTCCTGGCCGACGTAGCAGCCCTTTTCATAATCGACGCCGTTGAGCTCGTCGAATCCGCACTCCAGCGGGAACGACTTCTCGACCAGAATGTCGCGGCTGCCATCGGGCAAGCCCAGCCCCAGGCGCCAGCGGTCGTAATCGTCTGCCTCGGCCGCCGCAAACCCCAAGGCTTCAAGCGTCGCCGCGGCCTCAGCCTTGGGCAGTACCGCGCGCGCGCCGGCCGCCGCCAGCCGCGGATCGACGTACGCCACGCCCCGCCCAAGGCTCGCGGCGTGACCGGCCTCGGCGCTTAGTCCCGCCGCCTTGGGCGCACCGGCGCCGAACAGCGCCACCACGTCGTAGTCCTCCGATACATCCTCGAACGTCACCTCGGCGCGCAGCCGGTAAACCGCCAAGCGGCGCTCGAGGTCCTCGATGCGCCGGCGCTCGCAATCGAGCAGCAGCCGCTCGCCGCCGGGCTCGGGCAAGGCGAAGAAATCGTGCACCACCTTGCCCTGTGGCGTCAGCAGCGCGGCGTAAATCGCCCGCGCGTGGCCCACCTTGTCGATGTCGTTTGAGATCACCCCCTGCAGGAAACCGAGGCGGTCCCCGCCGCCCACCGCCAGCAGGCCGCGGTCGCGAAGATGCGCATAGCCCGGAGCGTCCAGCCGCCTAGGCCCGTTTCTCGCCCCACCGCCGCTGCATGTCGGCGTGCGCTTCAGGCGATCCGTCGTGGTGGGTGCCGAGCCATTTGTCGAACGGCAACATCGGGTTGCCGTAGTTGCACTCGAAGTAGCGGTGGTGGAGATAGTGAAAGAAGTTGCCCGGAAGCGTGTGCTTGCCCTTCACGACAAGCTTGTCGAAGCCCGAGTGTCCCGGGGCCGGCGCCAGCGCCGCGTCTTGCAGCGTCAGCAGTACCATCAGCGGATGCGAAGGGACGATCCAAAAGACCAATGCCACCGAGAAGTAGATGATGTGCTCCACCGGGTGCATCGATATGCCCGACCACGGTCCGACGTTGGTGTTCTTGTGGTGCAGGTAGTGGACGGTCCGGTAAAGCGGCTTCCAATGGATCAGGCGATGGGTCCAATAGAAATGGACCTCGCGCAAAAAGGGGATCGCCAGCATCATCAGCGCGAAGGTGACGGGCTCGGTCCTCCAGTCAACCCAAGCGATGAAACCGTTGGCGTAGCCCCACATCATGACGACTTCATAGGCGGTCCACACGGTGCAGCCGCTGGCGAGGCACCAGAAGACGTTGTCGCGCAACTGGCTTCCCCACAGGAACGCGAGGCTCTTGCCCTGAAGCCATTGCGGGCTGAACTTGTACTCGGTGCCCTGGCTCTTGAAGCGGTAAAGCCGGACGTGCCAGCCCCCCACCCACAGCACCAGAAGCGCGAGGTTGCGAAGGTATATCTCGGCGATCCAGCCGGCCTCAAAGTCCACCATTCGCGCCATCTCGGGCGTCAGGTACGCCCAGGTGGCGGCAGCGATCGCAAAGTAGACGGCGTACCACGGGAACAAATACCCGGGGTTGGCGAACACCCACTTCAATACCTTGAGCGGTTGCGGCGGCCACGCCCATATCGGCGCGGAGTCCGGGAAATCCGGCGGCTGCCACTCTCCTCGGGCACCTCGTGGATCCGCGGCGATCTCCGTCATTGCGTCTCTCCACGCACACTCAGCCGCGCCAAGTGTGCAACGGCGCGCCGTCGCCGCGCAAGCCTCGCGCACAGCGATTCCTGACTCCCCGGCCGCGATGGGCTACCCTGGGGAATGAACAAGACGATCAAAAACATCGCGGTGCTGGCGGTTTGCCAGGGGCTGGTGATGACCACCGGCGCGATCCTGATTACGGCGAGCGGGCTGGTGGGTTACGCATTGGCGGCCCAGAAATCGCTGGCCACCCTGCCGGTCTCGACGGCCATGATCGGCACCCTGATCTTCACCGTCCCGGCCTCGCTGTGGATGCGCCGCGTCGGACGCCGGGCCGGCTTCATGACCGGCGCCGGGCTGGGCATGGTTGGCGCCGCGATCGCCTCCGTCGCCATCGACATCGGCAGCTTTTGGCTGTTCTGCGCCGGCACCGTGTTCCTCGGCGCCTACAACGCGTTCGGCCAGTACTATCGCTTCGCCGCCGCCGATGCCGCCACGCTGCAGACCAAGTCGCGGGCGATCTCGCTGGTCATGGCCGGCGGGCTGATGGCGGCATTCCTGGGGCCGGCCAGCGCCGGCTGGACCAATGACTGGCTCGACCCGGTGACCTTCCTCGGTACCTATCTTTCGATCATCGCGCTCTGCGTCTTGGCGATCGTGGTCTTGGCGGCGCTCGATATTCCAGGACTCAGCCCGTCCGAGCGCAAAGAGACAGGACGGCCGCTGGCCGAGATCGCGCGCCAGCCGGTCTTCTTCGTCGCCGCCACCGCGGCGATGATCGGCTATGGCGTAATGAGCCTGGTGATGACCGCGACGCCCTTGGCGATGGTCGGCCACGGCCACGCCTTCGGCGACGCGGCGATCGTCATCCAGTGGCACATCGTCGGCATGTTCGCGCCCTCCTTCTTCACCGGGCATCTGATCCGCCGCTTCGGCGTCCTGCAGATCATGCTGGCCGGGGCCTTGTTCCTGTTGCTCGCCGTCGCCTCAGCGATGGCCGGCAGCGGATTTGCCAACTACTGGACCGGGCTCTTCTGCGTCGGGCTCGGGTGGAACTTCCTGTTCATCGGCGGTACCACGCTCTTGACCGAATGCCACACCGAGGCCGAAAAGGCCAAGGTCCAGGGGCTCAACGATTTCCTCGTCTTCGGCACCGTCTCGGTGGCCTCGCTGAGCGCCGGGGCGCTGCTCCACCTGTTCGGCTGGCAGACCGTGAACCTCGGCGCGCTGCCCTTCATCACGCTTACCTCGCTCGCCATCGTGTGGCTGGCGCTACGCCGCCGCCACGCGGCGCGTCACGAGATCGCCGGCGGCTGATCGCGCCGCTTGGCGCCGCCGGGTCTAGCTGCGGTTGGCCGGGATCTTGTCGTTGTTGGCCCGGTAATCGACCTGGGCCAGGAAGTGCTCGCGGTCGGCATCGAAGGTCTTGCGCGCGACGATGGCATCGCCGTCGATGGCGCGGTCGACCGCAAGCGTCCCGTCGAGATGGTCGATCTCGTGCTGCAACAGCTCGGCGAGCTCGATCTCGACGTCCTCGCGCACGTGTTCCCGCCCAGCCGCATCGAGATAGCGCAGCGATACCGAGCGATGCCGCCGGGTGCGCACCAGCATGAACGGAAAGCTCATGCAGTTCTCCCAAAGCGTGAAGGTTTCCGGGCTCTTCCAGGCGTACTCGGGGTTGAAGATGAGATCGGGCCAGTCCGGCATGTGAAGCGCGATGATGCGGCGTGGAATGCCGAGCTGGGTTGCCGCCGTGCCGCGTCCAAAGCCCCAGCGCTCGCGAAAGCTCATCAGCGCCCCGTGAACCTTCTCGCCATCGGCCCGCACCGCCGGATCGGCCAGGTCCTCGACCGCCCGCGCCGCTTCGCGCAGCCGCGGATCGCCGATCTGCAAAATGTCGTCGTGGCTGGTCGCCCGCCCGCTCATGCCGGGGTCCCGGCCCTCGAGCGGCGGTCTAGGCGCGCTTTTCGCCCCATTTCTTCTGCATCCGCGCGTGCGCTTCCGCCGAGCCGTCGTGGAAGGTGCCGAACCAGCGGTCGAAGGGCACGCTGGAGCTCGCATAGTTGCACTCGAAGTAGCGGTGGTGCAGGTAGTGAAGGAAATCGCCCGGCAGCGTGGCCTTCCCCTTCACCACCATCTCGTCGAATCCGGAGTGTCCCGGCGCCGGCCCCAGCGCCGCGAACTGCAGCGCGAACAGGGCGTGGATCGGATGCGAAGGCACGATCCAGAATATCAAGACGCTGGTGAAGTAGATGACGTGCTCGATCGGGTGCATCGACAGACCCGACCACGGCCCGATGTTGACGTTCTTATGATGCAGGTAGTGGGCGCTCCGGTACAGCGGCCGCCAATGGGTCAGGCGGTGCGTGAAGTAAAAGTGCACCTCGTGAAACAGCATGATGGCGACCAGCAGCAAGGCGAAATAGACCGGATCGGTCCGCCAGTCGACGTACGGGATCATGCCGTTGGCATAGGCCCACATCATCAGCGCTTCATAGGCCGTCCACACGGTACAGCCGCTGGCGATGCTCCAGAAGATGTTGTCGCGAAGCTGATTGCCCCACAGGAACGTCGGGTTCTTCTCGCTCCGCCATTTGGAGTTGTACTTGTACTTCGAACCTTGGCCCCGGAAGGTGTAGAGCCGCAAGTGCAGCCCCCCGGCGACCAGCACCAACAGCGCGACGTTGCGCAGGTAGATCTGGGCGATCCAGTCGATCCGGAACTCGGCCATGCGCGCCAGTTCGGGCTGGGTATAAAGCCACATGCCGATCGCGATCAGCCAGAAGATCGCGTTGTAGGGCAACAGGTATCCGGGGTACCCGAACAGCCATTTCAACACCGCAAGTGGGCGCGGCGGCCACGCCCAAATCGGCGCCAGCGTGGCGCGTTCGGGCGGCGGCCACTCGCCCTTTGAACTTCCGGCACCGAGCGCGGCGTCCGTCAATCGTCTGTCCGCGGGCCGTCGCCGGAGCCCTTCTTACTTCCCAGCCCCGCCTCCCAGCGCTTCTGCATGTGGGCGTGCGCCTCGGGCGTGCCGTCGTGAAAGGTGCCGAACCAACGGTCCAGCGGCACCGCCGGGGCGCCGTAGTTGCACTCGAAATAGCGGTGGTGCAGGTAGTGGAAGAAATCGCTCGGCAGTGCGGCCCTGCCCTTACCGATTTCGTTGAACCCGGCGTGACCGGGCGCCGGCATTAGCCCCGCGAACTGCAGCGTGAACATCGCATGGATCGGGTGGGAGGGCACGATCCAGTAGATCAGCACCAGCGAGAAGTAGAGCACGTGCTCGATCGGGTGCATCGACAGCCCCGACCAGGGGCCGATGTTGACGTTCTTGTGGTGCAGGTGGTGGGCGGCCCGGTAGAGCGGCTTCCAGTGGAGTAGACGGTGGCCGAAATAGAAATGCACCATGTGCCAGGCCATCAGCAACAACAGCAGCACCACGAAGTAGACCGGGTTGGTCTCCCAATCGACATAGGGCAGCAGGCCGTTGGCGTAGGACCACATCATCAGCGCTTCGTACGCGGTCCACATCGTGCAGCCGCTGGCGATGCACCAAAAGACGTTGTCGCGAAGCTGGGTGCCGCCCAGAAACCTCGGGTTCTTTCCGCCCAGCCACTTGGGGTTGAACTTGCGCGCGGTTCCCTGGCCCTTGAAGGTGTAGAGCCACAGATGCAAGCCGCCGAAGAACAACAGCAGCAAACCAAG
>PVBE010432741.1_pt1 | contig 17290 bp, 15 predicted proteins | sample 1631181 | NCBI WGS metagenome assembly PVBE01 (sample SAMN08397723, study PRJNA350692) | Marine metagenome, whole genome shotgun sequencing project. | isolation source: water | place: Pacific Ocean | collected 2012-04 | reverse complement strand
GTCGATCTCACCGGGCCTTCTGGAAGACCCTTTCACCGGCCAGTCCTACCAGTACCGCCGCGAGGGAAACGGTTTCGTTCTCTACAGCGTCGGAGAAGACGGCCTGGACAATGGGGGGAATTCGTCCGAAAAGGACATCATTTTCCGGGTCGGGAAGTAACGGGGGAAACGTTCCGGACTTCGTTTTTCACTCCCCGTTCCCCTCCACCTTTTTCAGGATCTCTTTCTCCTGTTCTTCGTGATCCTTCTCGATGAAAACGTGGATGGCGGCGATATCCTCCTTGAAGAGGTCCAGCCTCTGCTGAAGGCTGAAGATCTGCGCCTCCAACGCCTTGCTGGCCGACTGCTTCGCCTCCTTCGCCTTCTGTTCCGCCACCGATTCCTTCTGCGCGGCATCCATGCTCGTCATCACGATTCCGATGAAGAGGTTCAGGATGATCATCGTGCCGATCATGACGAAACTGACGAAGTAGGCGGCCGCCAGGATGGGCGAGGCGGAAGAGACGGCGCCCGTTTGCAGGAGCATCTCCGGCGTGTAGCCGTACGCGTCGCTCCCGTACATGTTGATGTACATGATGTCCGTCCAGTCCTCCAGCGTCACGACGCGGAAGAGGGAGAGCATCGAAACCCAGACGTTCCGGAAATGGACCGGGTCGTTCTCCCCCCAGAGCGTCGTCCCGAGAACCCCGTAGATGTAGAAGAGCATGAAGAGGAAGAGACCGATGTAGAACATCGACGGGATGCTCCGCAGGAGCGCGTTCACCAGCACCTGCAAGCGCGGGACCATCGAGGCAAGGCGGAAGACCCGCAGGATCCGGGCGAGACGCAGGATGGCGATGTAGCCCGTCCCCACAGGAAGCAACAACACCACCACGATGGAAAAATCGAAACAGTTCCACGGGTCCCGGAAGTAGTTCCACGGCCGCTTTCCGCAGGCGGCGATCTTCAGGACCGCTTCCAGCGAGAAGAGGAAGAGGATGACCGCGTCGAGTCCGTGGAGGAAACCGCCCACCTTCGCCATTACGGCGTCGGAGGTTTCCAGCCCGACCACGACGCCCGCCACCAGGATGATGAAGATGATCCCGCCGGAAAACGGCGCGCTTTCGGTGAACCGTTTCAGAAAGCCGGCTTTCCGTCGAATGGTTGTTTCGCCCTCGATCATGACACCCCAGAATAGTCACCTCCCGGGGACCTGATCAATCTAATACTCGACGCGCCGGACGACTTCTTTTCCGTTCCGCAGGAGGGTAACCGGCACGTCGTTGTTCAACCGCTTCCGCACGTCCGCCGCCGACCGAACCGGCTCGTCCCCCACCTTCAGAAGGATGTCGTACTTTTTCAGGCCGAATCGCCACGCGAGCGTGTCCGTTTTCACGGAATCGACCATCAGGCCGGTCCCCTTCGGAATCTCGACGTGCGCACGAAGGGCGGCGGGAACCTTGACCAGGGAAGCTCCCCGGACCACCTTCGCCCGCGGAGCGCCGAAGAGGAAAAGTTTGTCGTCGCCGGGCATCGGGAGGATCCCCGGATCCTGGAAGAATTCGTACAACCCTTCCAGGTCTCCGAAGTTCTCGCGGAACTTGAACGAGAATCCATTCCGGAACGAAGTCCGTGCGCCGCCATGGTTGATCCCCTTCTCCGAAATCCCGTACTTCTTCGCGAGTTTCGGGAACCTCTCCAGGAAAGCCTTGAGCGACCCCGCTTTCGCCTTCGCGCCGAGCCCTTCCTCGTCGACGTATTCCAACAGAACGCTCCCGTCCCTGCGCTTGTGAAAGGTGATCGGATCGCCCTCGGACGGCGTGAGCGTGTAGATCGTATCCCCGTTCCGACTCTGGACGGTAACGCGTGCCCCGGGAAGCAGCTTCTTCCGCGGTGTGGGGGTCGCCTTCTTTTTCAGCGCTTCGAGAATGCTTTCGGCCCGCATCCGCGTCTCGGGGTCATCGCTCCTGGAGGCCTCTTCGAGCGCCGGGATCGCCGCCGAACCGATCTTCTTCAGTTCCGCGCTCGCCTCCTCGCGCGTTTGGAAATCGTCGGAAGAGAGCTGTTTCACCAGTGTCGCGATCTTCTTCGCCGGGTCCTCGTCCTGCAGGGAGCCACCAAGAACGGCCGCCAGGATTCCCGTCAAAAGCGCCAGTTTCATTTTCGTTCTCCTCGATTCGGGAAGCGTACAAGAGTAGATACGTCGGGGATCCATTTCAAGTTTGATACCGGAGAGCCCACCCATGAAAAGCCCATAAATGGGGGCATTACTATGTCAATGGGGAATTCTCCCCATTAAATAGTAATGTCCCCATTTATGGGAAGGGAGTAGGATTGGCTCCCATGACAACACATGGATACTACCGGGACCCCACCCTGCATCGTGATCACGTTGTTTTCGCCTGCGAGGACGACCTCTGGTCCGTTTCCGCGAACGGAGGCATCCCCCGCCGGTTGACCTCTGGACTCGGAGAAACCTCCTCGCCGGCGCTTTCGCCCGACGGGAATTGGATCGCCTTCATCGCACGCGAGGAAGGACTTCCCGAAGTGCATCGCATGCCGGCGGAGGGCGGTCCCGCCACGAGGATCACCCACCTCGGCGCCACGATGACCGGAATCGCCGGATGGACCCCCACCGGGAAAGAGATCCTCTTCTGGAGCAACGCCGGACAGGCATTCCAGGGGTTCACCCCCCTCCATGCCGTCCCCGCGAAGGGAGGGCACCCTCGTGAACTCCCGTGGGGCCCCGCCAATTACATCACCCATGGACCGCGCGGAGTCGCCCTCGGCCGCCACGGAATCGCCCCGTCGAAATGGAAACGGTACCGCGGGGGAAGGGCCGGAAAACTCTGGGTCGATCCGACCGGGAAAGGAACCTTCCAACGACTCATCGAGTTGAACGGCAACCTGGCGAGCCCGATGTGGATCGGAAGCCGCATCTATTTCCTTTCCGACCACGAAGGCATCGCGAACATCTATTCCTGCACCCCTTCCGGCGCCGGCCTGAAGCGCCATACGCACCAGGGTAAATTCTACGTCCGCACCCCCTCCACCGACGGGAAGCGGATCGTCTTTCACGTGGGCGGAGACCTCCACATCCTCGACCCGAAAACCGACCGGGAAACGAAGATCGACATCCGGTGGCGGTCTCCCCGGACACAGCGGAACCGCCGGTTCGTTTCCGTGCAGAAGTTCATGGAAAGCTACGCCCCCCATCCGAAGGGGCGGGCCGTCGCGATCGTCGCGCGCGGGAAGGCCTTCACGATGGACAACTGGGAAGGGCCTGTCCTCGGACACGGCGAGACGGAGGGCGTCCGCCATCGCCTTGCGCGGTACCTTCCCGACGGGAAACGCATCGTCGCCGTCACCGACGAGGGCGGAGAGGAAACGCTTCAGCTCTTCCCCGGAAAAAAACTCGCGAAGTTGAACCTCGGACGCGCGCTCGAAATGATCTCCTCCCCGGCCCGGGACGAGGTCGTCCTTTCCAACCACCGACAGGAACTGGTCTGGGTCGACCTCGCGAAGGGGCGCCGGAAGGTCCTCGACCGGAGCGACCACGCGCGCATCTCCGGGATCGCCTGGTCGCCCGACGGGAACTGGATCGCCTACGGCTTCCAGGAATCTCCCCACGTCTCGCGTATTCGCCTCGTGAACGTCAAGACGGGAAAAATCACCCCCATCACCCGGGCGGTTCTCCGCGATACCGCCCCCGCGTTCGACCCGGAAGGGAAATACCTCTACTTCCTCTCGTATCGAATCTTCAATCCCGTGTACGACGCCCTCCACTTCGACCTGGGATTCCCGCTCGGAATGAAGCCGTACGCGGTCACGCTTCGGAAAGACCTTCGCTCCCCCTTCTTTCCGCAGTCACCCGAGGGGCCGAAGAAACCGGAGAAGAAGCCTTCGAAAAATACGAAACCGGACCCCCTCAAGATCGACCTCGCGGGAATCGAGGATCGTGTCGTCGCCTTCCCCGTTCCCGAGGGACAGTACGCGCAGATCGAGGGCATCAAGGGCGCGGCGATCTATTCCACCTTCCCCTCGGAAGGAAGCCTCGGACAACATCCCAGTGGCCCTCCCCGGCCACGGGGAACGCTGAAGATTTACCGGTTCGCCGAGCAGAAAGAGGATCTCCTCGTCAACGCGCTCTCCGGTTTCGAAGTTTCCACGGACCGCTCGACTCTTTTCTACCACGCCGCGGGAAAACTCCGCGCCCTCAAGACGGGCGACAAGCCCGCGGACCCGCTCGAAAAGATGCCCCCCTCGCGAAAAAGCGGGTGGATCAACCTGAACCGGATCAGGGTCTCCGTCGATCCGGAACGGGAATGGGACCAGATGTACCGCGAGATCTGGCGTCTCATGCGCGACCACTTCTGGGTCGCGGACATGTCGGGCGTCGATTGGAACCGGATCTTCCGCCGATATCGCCCCCTCCTTCAAAGAATCGCCACGCGGTCGGAATTTTCCGATCTCGCCTGGGAGATGCAGGGCGAAATGGGAACCTCCCACTGTTACGAAATGGGAGGCGACTACCGTCGACCGCCCCACTACGCGCAGGGCTTCCTCGGAGCCGATTTCGTTCCCCACGCGAAGGGGTGGAAGATCACCCGCATCGTCCGCGGAGACGGGTGGGAGGAATCGGCCAGTTCCCCGCTCGCCGGACCGGGCGTGAACGCGAAGGTGGGAAGCGTTCTCGCCTCGATCAACGGCCGGAAGGGCTCCCCGGGAGAACTTCTCGTGAACCAGGCGGGGGCGGAAGTCTCCCTCGCCTTCGCCGACAAGCGCACGTTCAACGTCCGAACGATCCGGGACGAAACGCCCGCCCGCTACCGGGAATGGGTGACCCGCAACCGGGAAACGGTTCGCAAGGCGACCCGCGGCCGGGTCGGCTACGTGCATATTCCCGACATGGGACCGCCCGGATACGCGGAGTTCCACCGCTCCTACCTCGCGGAAGTCGACCGGGAGGCGCTCATCGTAGACGTCCGGTACAACCGCGGCGGACACGTCTCCCAGTTGCTCCTCGAAAAACTGTGTCGCGAACGGATCGGGTACGACCTCTCCCGCTGGGGCGTCGCCGAACCCTACCCCGGCGATTCGGTCGGCGGTCCCATGGTCGCGCTGACCAACGAGAACGCCGGTTCCGACGGCGACATCTTCAGCCATTGCTGGAAACTCCGGAAACTCGGACCGCTGGTCGGGCGGCGCACCTGGGGAGGCGTGGTCGGCATCTGGCCGCGACACGCCCTCGTCGACGGAAGCGTTACCACCCAGCCGGAATTCTCCTTCTGGTTCGTCGACGTCGGTTTCGGCGTGGAAAATTACGGGACCGATCCGGACATCGACGTCGACATCGCGCCACACGATTACGCGAAGAGGAAGGACCCGCAGATGGAACGGGGCCTCGACGTGATCCTCGACCTTCTTCGGAAGAATCCCCCGAAGAAACCGAAGTTCGCCCCCCGGCCCCGGCTCGCGCTTCCGAGCCTTCCCCCGAAACGAAAGTAGCCATGCGGGAACTTCGACTCAAAGGGACGCGCATCCGGATCGGGAGGGACACCACCCGCGAGGTGGGGCACGCGACCCGGGAACTCCTCGGGGGAACCCGCGCCTTCCTTCTCACCGAGGAACCCTGCGAAAATATCGCGCGGACCGTCCGGCGCTCCCTCCGCGAGGCGGGGTACCGGGTCATGCAGAAAAGCCTCGCCCCCGGCGAAAAAAAGAAAAGTTTATCTACGGCCAACCGCCTTTACCCCGTACTGATCGATGCGGGGTTGGACCGGAGTTCGGTCTTTCTCACCGTGGGCGGAGGCGTCATCACCGACCTCGGGGGCTTCGTGGCCTCCACGTACATGAGGGGACTTCCCCTGGTGCATGTACCGACGACCCTCCTCGCCCAGGTGGACGCCGCGATCGGAGGCAAAACAGCCGTGAATCTTCCCGAGGGAAAAAACCTGGTCGGAACCTTCTACCCGCCGAAGGCGATCCACGTCGACGCGGACAACCTTTCGAGCCTGCCGCAGAACGAACTGGTCGGCGGACTCGCCGAGGTGGTCAAGTGCGCAATGATCCGCGACCGGAAATTCTTCGCGTTCCTCGCGGAGAACGCGGCGGAGATCCTCGAACGGGACGGAGACCTCCTCGACGAGATCATCCATCGGACCGCGTCGATCAAGGCGGACGTCGTGGGGTTGGATGAGAAGGAAAACGGCCTGCGCGCCGTTCTCAACTACGGCCACACGGTGGGCCACGGTTTGGAAGCGGCGGACCGCTACCGCAATTTCCACCACGGCGAAGCGGTCGCGATCGGAATGGAAGCGGCCGCGCAGATGGCCTGGACGATGGGGCTCGTCAAGTCGGACGTCGTCGAGAAACAGCGGGAACTGCTCCACGCCTTTCGCCTTCCCACCGGGACCACCCGGGTCTCGAAGAAGAAGGTTCTCAAGGCGATGACCTTCGACAAGAAGGCGCTGGACGGGCGGCCGATGTTCGTTCTCCCGGAATCGATCGGACGGGTACGCCACGGAGTGCTGGTCCCCCCCCCGTCGTCGACAAGGCCGTCCAGGCCGTGACGTCGTGAGCGAGGCCCTGCTCGCCCTTCACTTCTCGGGCGCGGTCGGCGTGGTTCTTTACCGCAGGCTCGTCGACCATTTCGGTTCTCCCGTTCGCGCAACCGGCGCCTCCCGGTCTGCACTGGAACGGGTTCCCGGAATCGGTCCCGTCACCGCGGAGGCGATCGTCCGGTCGGTCCGGGAAGGAAAAGCCGCCCGCGAGATCGATCACGCGGACCGGGAGGGAATCCGGATCGTGACCTTCGAGGAGGAAGGCTACCCCGAACCGCTGAAAACCCTTCATGACCCCCCGCTGGCGCTTTCTATCCGGGGGGAATACCGGGACCCGCTCGCCGTCGCGATCGTGGGGTCGCGGAAATGCACCGCCTACGGTCTTCGCCAGGCAGAGCGGTTCGGGCGGGAACTGGCGGAACTCGGGGTGACCGTCGTCAGCGGTCTCGCCCGCGGAATCGACTCCGCCGCCCACCGTGGAGCCCTCTGCGCCGGACGGACGATCGCGGTGCTCGGAAGCGGACTCTCCCACGTCTACCCGTACGAGAACCGGGACCTGGCGCGGGCGATCGCGGAAAACGGGTGCGTCATGAGCGAGTTCGGCGCGCGGGTCACCCCCGACCGAACAAATTTCCCGAGACGCAACCGCATCGTGAGCGGCCTCGCGCTCGGAACGCTCGTCATCGAGGCGCAGGAAAAAAGCGGAGCCCTCCTGACGGTCGACTGGGCGCTGGAGCAGGGACGGGAAGTCTTCTGCCTGCCCGGAAGCGTGGAAAATCCCGTTTCACGCGGATGTCACAGGATGATCCGGCAGGGCGCGGCGCTGGTCGAATCTCCGCGCGAACTTCTCGAGGCGATCCCGGTCGTAGCGGAGGGGATCAGGAAAGCACTTTCTTTTTCGGCCGGGAGCGTTGAACCTCGATCCGCAGGGGAAGATACTCCGCCTCCAGGGCGGGATCGACCTCGAGGGTAAAGGGAACGCCCCCCTTCCGCTCGACGACGACGGCGGACTTCCCGGTCACGTCTCCGTACCGGGCGGTGATCCTCGCGGCCAGTTCGAGATCCTTCGGCTCGTACCGTCCGCGCACGAGCGTCGTCGGACCGTTCGCGTCCCGGAGCGCGAGCAGGACGTCCCCCTTTTCGGCGAACGCCCCGATCACCCGGTTTTCGTTTTCGTTCCGGCCGACAATGATCTTGCCCTCTTCGTTCATCCGGAAGTGGCGCCCGGCCCGAAGCAGGTTGATGTCCCGCGCTCCCGCGGAGGGGTCGTACTCCCAAAGGTCCCGGAGGCGGGAGGAATAACCCGGATCGGTCAGGAGACACCCGCCGGAAGGCTGGGGGATTTCGGTGATGCCGAATTCCTTCGCCATTTCGTACTGCCGTTTTCGTCCCCGGCCCGCGATGTCGAACAGGAGGGAACGGTCGACGATCCCCTCTTCCTCCGCGAAGGTCGGGGGAAGGTGTTTCGCGGAAAGCGGCCGGAGAATCATCCCCTTCAACCCGGTATCCTTGTCGATCTTCATGAGCCGTTCCCGGGTCTGCGACATCGGCCTCTGGTCGAGAACCTCGCCGGTGATCAGGAAACCGGCCTCCGCCTCTTCCATGATTTCCCGCGCCCAGTTGAGCATCATCACCCGGCAGTCGACGCAGGGATTCATGTTCTTCCCGCGGCCGTACTTCGGTTTTTTCACCATGTCGATGTAGTCCTGCCCGAGATGGCACATCTTGACGTCCAGCCCGAGGTGGCCCCACATCTTCACGAGCGGTTCGACGTCCTTCCCGCAGGATCCCGAGGTGACCGGGTCGCATCCGAAGTGGGTGATGAACCGGATCGCCGTGACGGGAATCCCCTGGTCGAGGATGACCCGCACCGCCAGGATCGAATCGAGCCCCCCGCTCAGGAGGGCGACCGCTTTTCGTTTCATTTCTTCCGCCGGAATATTGTGGAAAACTGCGTCATCTTATAGAGGGCGGGGTGGGGAGTCAAATTCTGTTGACACTCCCTCTTTGAGGCCATTAGAGTGGCCGCTCACTTGGAAACCACGCTGGAGGAAGGCATGCGCAACCTGAAAAAGGGGATGACGACCGCCCTGATCCTGGCCGTGCTCGTCACTCCCTCCTGGGGCGATGTGATCGGTTCCCGTACTCGCACAGGTCCGGATTCCGACCGGAAACAGGTCGCGGGACGTCTTCACCAACTCGGGATTCACCCCTCCGAGGCCTGCCTGCAGGTAGACAGCCTCTCGGCGCGGGATCTCGCTTTCTTCGCGGAAAACCCCCGAAGGGTGCTCCTCGCGGGAGCGCAGGACGAAGGGGCGGAGTTCTTCTCCGGATCATCCACCGCCATGTGGTACGAGATCGTCGGGGGCTCCGGATTCCTTCTGCTGAGCGTGATCGTCCTGTGGTACGCCGCCATCGGCCAGGATTGAGAGGAGATTTTGGAATGAAAAAGACCTCCGCCATTCTCGCCATCGCGGCCGTCCTGAACCTGGCGATTCTCCCGCATCTTCCCGTCCATGCCGATATTCTCCCGTCCCGTACTTCGCAGACCGGGAAAGCGGACAAGACCCGCGTCGCCGCCGAACTCGCCACCCGCGGGGTGGATCTCCGGTCTGCCGTGGCGCAGGTCGACACGATGTCCGCCCGGGACCTGGATTACTTCGCGGCCGATCCGAGACGCATCCAGCTTGCGGCGGGACTTCTCCTGGAGGAATGGCTCATTGCGGGAGGTTTCGGCCTTTTCCTCCTCTACCTGACCGCGGTCGCAGTGGTGGACGTGAACTACAGGTAAGCCGGAATGCCCAGGATCCTTCCTCTCCTTCTTGTCACCCTCATGGCGTGTTCGGGAGGCCCGGGGAGACGGGTCAAGTCGATTCCACCCGATGCCGGCTACCGCCTTCTTTCCCGCCCCGTTCTTCTCCCCGAGGGGCAGACGAGCTACGACTGCGGTCCCGAATCGCTGGGCGCCGTCCTGGCGTACTGGAACCGGCCGGCCGACGTCGAAACCCTCACCCGTCACCTGGTCGACCCGGCGTTGAAAAGCACCGCCACCACGAAGATCGCCCCCTTCGTTCGAAAACTCGGCCTGACCTGCATCCTCCACCCGGGCTCGATGCTCCGCCTGAAACAATCGATCGACGAGGACCTTCCCCCGATCATCGCCGTCCGCGTTTCGAAAACCCTGTACCATTACTACGTGATCAGTGGCTACAGCGACCGCGAACAGGTGGTCGTCTGCGAGGAGGTGGGAGGCTTCAAGACACTGCTTCCCTACGCGAGCCTGAACGCCATGTGGGACGTGACCGGGAAGGTGTTCCTCGCGGTACACCCGCCCACCGCCTCCAGCACCTTCGGGGAGGGCGCGGAGTACGAAGCGGTCGGAAATTATGGAAGGGCGATGGAGCATTATCGGCGCGCGTTGAAGCTCGACCCCTCGTTCCACGAGGCGCGCGTCGGGATCGGAAACTGCCTTTTGGCCGATGGGAAACTGCTCGAAGCCCGCGCCGAGTACGAGACCGTTTTGGAAGAAACGCCCGGTACGCCCCGGCTCTGGAACAACCTTGCCCACGTGTACGCCCAACTGGGAGTCCGCCTCAACGTGGCGGAGGAACTGGCGGGGAAGGCGGCGGAAAGCTACCGGCAGTCACGCAACGAATTGCACTCGAAACTTCTCCTGGCGAAAACCGAGGTCGACCGGGGAGTTCTCCGCCGGGACATGAACGACCGGGTCCTGGAACTGGTATACGCGCGGGGCACGCTGGGACAGGTCCGGTTCAAGAGAAAGTCGTGGACGCTTGCGATCGCGGCGTGGACCGCGGCGCTCGACGACGCGCCGCTGAACGATCTCGATTTTCGCGCGAAACGACACTACGAAATCGCGATGGCGTACCGGGAACTGGGACAGGACAGCACGGCCCGGAGACACCTCGGAAAGGCGGGAGGATTGGCGAGGGACCCCGAACTGAGGAAGAAAATCGAGAGGGAATTGAAGTAGGAGGCTACTTCTTGTCCTTGGCTTCGCCCTCTGTCGCCGCGACGTCCGTTCCTTCCTCCCCTTCCTCGCCCGCCTTCTCCTTCTTGGTCTTCTTCGTCTTCATCATGATGTTGCGCACCTTCTGCAACCCGAAGACGGAATCGGTCTCTTCCCGTCGACCTTCTTCCAGGAGTTTCGCGAGACGCTCGGGGCGGGTCAGCACGTTGCGATGACCGCCGAGTTTTCCGGAAACCTTGAGACTGCTGTGAATACTCATGAATGTTCCTCCGTGGCAGGGAGGAAACCATAGCGGAAAACCAACCCTGGTTCAATCTTTATCGATGGTCTCGAGACCGGCCCGGGCGAAATGGGCTATACCGCGGTACTTGAACGCCCGGAGCCGTTCCAACATTTTCCGAGCTTCCGACCCGCTGCGCTCCGCGAATCGCCCGTACCGCAGAACGACGAACTTCTTCCCGTTTCGTGTCACCAGTTGGTAGTAGGAGGCGCGGAACCCGTTTTGGGTCAGCGACTTCTTGATCCGCTCCGCGTTCTGCTGTGCCTTTACCCGGTCGCGGGCGGTCTGGCCGGTCCATTCCAGGAGCTTGATCGTCCACATCTTCTCCGGCTCCGGCGCAAGAATGTTTGCGGAGGCGGGAATCGGGGGCGGCGTCTCCCTTTCCACGAAGACGCTCTCCTGCGCCGGGGGGCGCATGGGAATCTCCGCGATCGCCCGGGCCCGCCCGGATCGGACACCGATCGCGTAGGCGATGAAAAGCAGTCCCACGCCCGTGAGAACCAGGAAAATTGCGGTGTTGTAGGTGATCTGAATGATTTTTCTCCCGGCTCCCCGGATTTCTCCCCGGTCCGGGGGGCGTAAACCGGCCCCGGAACGGCCGCTCGGGGCGATGCAACCCGGGTGGGCTCTTCCGGAGCTGTAGATTCCGATAAAGGCTGTTCTACGGAAGCGATGGAGCTTTTTCCGGGCCGGACCGTGGTCTTGAGAATCTCGTAGAGATTCGGACTTTCCTTGCTCTTCATAATCCCCTCTCTCTGGCAACTCCCCCGTTGCCATATAAATTATAACTTATAACTATCCCGTTGCAAGGCAAAAAAACACCGATTTCGCCGAAGCGAGTGGGGAAGCCTGCCGATAATTCTCTTGCGCCTCCACGGGGGCGCCGCTAGAATGCGCGGCTTCAATTGGTTCATGCCACGACTGAAATGGGGTGAAGAGTACGTGATTCGCATCAAAGCCCGGACCAACGAGTCCCTGGAGCAGTTGCTCAAACGGTTCAAGAAGGCCTGCGAAAAAGAAGGGCTGACCCGGGACATCAAGAGGACCGCTTTCTACGAAAAGCCGAGCGATGTCCGCCGCCGCCGCGAGCGCCAGCTCGTGCGAAAAATCGCCAAGGAAGCGCGCGAACGCGGGGCCTAAGCTCTCTTCCCCTTTCCCGGTTTCCCTGTCCGAGGAAAAAGTCTGTCCATCTCCCCGTCTCTTTGGTGAAATCGAGCGGATGGATCCGGTCATTCACACCCGCAACCTGACGAAGATTTTCCGGGGCTTCCTCCGGCGCTCCGAAGTGAAGGCCCTCGACGACCTCACTCTCGAAATCCCGCGCGGGGAGATCTTCGGCATCCTCGGCCCGAACGGATCGGGAAAGACGACGACGATCAAGATCCTGCTCGGACTCCTCTTCCCCACCTCCGGATCCGCCGAGATTCTCGGCAAGGCCCCCACCGACGTCGCCGTCAAGGCGCGGATCGGATTCCTGCCCGAAGAATCCTACCTCTACCGATTTCTCAACGCCGACGAGACGCTCGACTTCTTCGGCCGCCTCTTCCACCTCGACCGCGCCACCCGCAAGCGGCGGACGGACGAACTGATCGAACGCTTCGGGCTCGTCGACGCGCGCAAGCGGCGTCTCCGGGAATACTCCAAGGGGATGATCCGGCGCGTCTCCTTCGCGCAGGCCCTTATCAACGACCCCGACCTGATCATCCTCGACGAACCGACCAGCGGGCTCGACCCGATCTCGTCGCGCCAGATAAAGGACCTGATCCTTGAACTGAAAAAGAAGGGAAAGACGATCCTCCTCTCCAGCCACCTTCTCGCCGACGTCCAGCACATCTGCGATCGGATCGCCATCCTGCACCAGGGGAAACTGCGCAGAACCGGCTCTGTGAACGAGATCCTGCAACGGGAAACCTCCGTCACCATGACCTTCGACAATCTCCCGGAAGAGACCCGGAAGCGGATGGAAGCCCTCGCGGGAGAAGCGGGCGCGCGGCTCGTGCATTCCGAAAAAACCCGGGAAAGCCTCGAGGAAATCTTCCTGCGGACCATCGAGGACGGGAAATGAAGGTGGCCGCCCAACTACGGGCGATCGCGCTCCTGACCCTGCGCGAGGCGGTCCGGCGAAAGACCTTCCTCGTCCTCGTCTTTTTCGCCGTCGCGGTTCTCAGTTCGATGACCTTCTTCGCGTCGGTCGATCCCGAATCCCGGCTCCGTCTCCTGGAAATGTGGTCCCTCCGCGCGACCGTCTTCTTCGCCGCCCTGGTGGCCATCTTCCTCGGCGCCTTCACCCTTCCCGGAGACTTCGAGGAAAAACGAATCCAGGTCATCGCCACGAAACCGGTCACGAAAAGCACGTTCCTGCTCGGGCGGTACCTGGGAATGGCCCTCACCGTCGCCATCTTCGTCGGCGTCATGGGACTGGTTTCCCTCGGCTTCCTGAAAACCGTCAAGTGGATCGAGGGGGACGCCGTCCCCGACCTCCGCGCCCGCCCCATCGTTTCGACGGAAACGATGGAAGGCATCGGTCGACTCGAGGAATACAAACTCGACACGACCCTGCTCCGGACCGTCGGGCAGGTTCCGGGAACCCTCTTCTGGCGGTTTCAGGATCTCCCCCCGGGGACGAACCGGATCGGCGGCATGATCTCGATCGACAACCCCTTCTTCCCGGACCGGTCGACCGGGCGGACACGCTTCCTCTTTACTGGCGCGCCGGGAAAATCGCACGAGGAAGAGAGGACGCTCCGGGTAGACACCCCCTTCGATTTCGAATTCCCCTCCGACCTCATCGAGAAGGGATTCCCTCTCCAAATCGCCGTCACCCCCGCGCAGGGAGATCTCCGTCTCGAAGCGCGGCAGGACTCCGTTCGCGTCGGGGGACTCGCCGCCACCCGTTTCCTGGCGCAGGGATCGGCCCGGCAACTCGAATCCCCCCCCCGCCTCCAGACGCAGGGATGGGCGAAGAGCGCGCTCTCCTGGAAGTTCGAACGTCCGGAGTCGAACGACCATCCCGACCCGGTGCCGGGAAGATTCCGGGTCAGCGTGGACTCCATCCAGGGCCGTTTCCGTTTCACCGGCCCCGCCCGTGTCGTGGTCCGCACCGCCGACGGCGCCCGGCACGTCGAACGGGAAATCTTCGCCAAGAGCAACGAGTGGACCGGCTTCACCTTCCCCCGCGCGTTCCTCGATTCCGGGCAGGACATCGTCGTCTCCCTGGTCACCGGCGACGACGACATGCGCATCTCGGGACGATCCTCCTCCTGCCAGCTTTTCGAAAAGGACGAGTCGTTCTCCTGGAATATCCTGAAAGGTTTCGCCCTGATCTACGGCTGGATCCTCCTGATCCTGACGGTCACCGTCACCGCTTCTTCGTTTCTATCCGCTCCCGTCAGCGTTCTCGCCGGCGTCGTCGTCCTCCTCGTGGGAGCCACCCACGGATTCGTCGCCAAGGGGGTGAAGGATTTCGACCGCTCCCTCGTCCGGTATTACGAGGCGGAAAAGCGCGGGGAGAAGGCGCGGACGCCCGAAAATTATCCCCCGTGGGTCCTGGAGTATTCCCGGAGAGGTTCCCGCATCGCGCTCTTCCTCTTCCCCGATTCGAGCCACTTCGATTTTTCGTCGTTCCTGCTCGAAGACCTCGCCGTCCGCGGAACCGACCTCTGGAACGCCTGGAAGGCGGTTTTCTCCCGAATCGTGATCCTTCTGCTCCTCGCCGTCGTGGCGATGATCAACAAGGATTTCGGATGAGGATCGCGGCCACCAGCGTCCTCTTCGCCGCGACACTCACCGGGATGGTCCTGCTCCGGGAGTGCGCCCTCGACCCGAGCGGGGAACAACAACGGGAAAAGATCCATACGCAATTGGCCGATCTCCCCGCCAAGGACATGGTTCCCGCCTACATCGGATCCCTCTTCCTCGGCTCCTTCCGCGCCCTCGCCATCGACGTTTTCTGGATCCGGTTGAAGGAGGCGCAGGAGGCCCGGCGGTTGTACCAGGCGCGGGAAATCATGGAAATGATCTCCAAACTGCAACCGCACAACGAGGAAGTCTGGTCGATGCTCGCCTGGGACTCGGCCTACAACATCGCCAATTCAGAGCAACAGATTTCCCGTGACCGGGCGTGGAAGTGGATCCGGTACGGGATTCTCAAACTGCGCGAGGGGGGCCGCGTCAATCCCCGGAGCCCCTACCTCTCCTTCGAACTCGCCCGCATGCTCCAACACAAGCCCTCCTGGAGAACCGGGGAACTCGACATGGACTTCCTCTCCCGGATCGAAGGGGACGACGAAATCCAGGCAGGGCTCCAGCTTTCCGGGCGGGACGGAACGAAAACCGCCTTCGAACTCTCCCTCCTCTGGTTCGAGGAGACGATCCGGCGGCTCGATCTTCATCCGGAATCGCAAAATTTTATTTTCCGCACCCAGATGGGCCTCTACCTGCACAAGGAAATGATGGAAGGCTACATCCGGGACACGATGTACCTGCAGGCGATCCATCGGTGGAGAGAGGCGCGGGAGGCGGGTCCCGACTCCCCCGCATGGGGGGAAGCGCGGGAATGGCTTGACCGGGCCGGGAAACAGGCGGAGAAGATATCCCGCGAATTCACCTTTGGTTCCGTTTCGGGGGAACTGGCCACCTTTTACCGCGACCTGGGAATGGTTTTCGGGGCTTCCCACGCGTTCCATCGAAACCGGAACGCGGATACACTCCGCGTCTACGTTTCGGAGATGGAAAAACTGCTGATCCGTTTCGGCCCGATCGACGGCGGGTTCGTCCGCAACGTCCTCTCGGAAGCGCGGCGGAACCTGAGTCGCGAGGAGTACGGCAGGTTCCGGGGCGCCTTCCTCGACCGGAACGAGTTCAACGACACCCACCCCTTCGCGACCCCCCTCGAACCGGGACACCCCCTGCACGGGAACCTCCTCCCCCTCCATGACGTCGATTCCTTTTCCATCCGGGTCCCCGCCCCGGGACGACCGATCCTGCGGGTGACGCGCATCGGAGGCACGGACCTGGAGATCCGGATCTCCCTCGGAAACGCTCCGCCTCTCCTGGCGAGAACGATCCGGGACGCAGCCCCGGTCGAAATTCCCTTCGAAGCCTCCACCCCGGGCTTCTACCACGTTGATATTCGACCCGCCGCCGCGCATACGTCCGATACCCGGTATCGCATCGAGGTCGGCAAGGTTCCTGCCGACGACCACGACCAATAATACCGGAAGACCCCTTGTCCTTGACAGTTCCGGGGTCATTTGCTATTTGTTCTCCGACCTTCCAACATCCATAAAAGGAAATTCAATGCGAAAAGCGATGGCGCTCTCGGTCCTCAGTTTCATCTTCCTGGGACTCTTCGCCCTCCCGGCGTTCGCCTCGGGAGATGAAAACGCCAAGATCGACTTCTCGACCAATATCGGGATGCTCTGGATCCTCGTGCCGATCGGCGCGGTGATCCCGCTCGTCTTCGCCTTTATCTTCCACATGCAGATGAAGAAGGCGAATCCCGGAAACGAGAAGATGCAACACATCGCGAAAGCCGTCCGGAAGGGCGCCTTCGCCTACCTTTTCCAGCAGTACAAGATCGTTGGCATCGTTTTCGTGATTCTCTGCGTTGTCCTCGCAATTATGGCATACGCCTTCCACATCCAGCATTGGCTCGTTCCGTGGGCCTTCCTGACGGGAGGTTTCTTCAGCGGTCTCTGCGGATTCCTCGGGATGAACACGGCGACGCACGCATCCTCCCGCACCGCGCAGGCCGCCAGCAACAGCCTGAATGACGGTCTGAAGGTCGCTTTCCGCTCCGGCGCGGTGATGGGTTTCATCGTCGTCGGTTTCGGTCTCCTGGACATTGCCGCATGGTTCTACGTCTGCAACAACATCCTGGAGATGGAACTGGGGAAGGTGGTCGTCGTGATGCTCGCCTTCGGAATGGGCGCCTCGACGCAGGCCCTCTTCGCCCGCGTTGGCGGGGGCATCTACACGAAGGCGGCCGATGTCGGCGCCGACCTGGTCGGAAAGATTGAGAAAGACATTCCGGAAGACGATCCCCGCAACCCCGCCACGATCGCTGACAACGTCGGGGACAACGTCGGCGACGTCGCCGGGATGGGCGCGGACCTGTACGAATCCTACTGCGGATCGATCCTCTCGACCGCGGCGCTCGGTTTCGCCGCGGCCCAGTCCATGATCGGCGGCGAAGTGAGCGCCACCGATTCGCTCCCCTGGGTCATCTACCCGATGCTGATCGGCGCGGTCGGAAACATCCTTGCCGTCGTTTCCTGTTTCGCGGTTCGAACCGGCAACGACACGAGCTTGAAAGCGCTGATGGGAGCCCTCTTCCGGGGCATCAATACCGCCACCGTGCTTACGGCGGTCGCGGCGCTCGGACTGGGCTACCTGCTCCTGAACGACTCCTCCCTCCTTGCGGGCGGAGACTCCACCATGGGAATCAAGGATTACATCTGGGGCGTCTGGTTTGCT
>PVBE010540544.1_pt1 | contig 17292 bp, 18 predicted proteins | sample 1631181 | NCBI WGS metagenome assembly PVBE01 (sample SAMN08397723, study PRJNA350692) | Marine metagenome, whole genome shotgun sequencing project. | isolation source: water | place: Pacific Ocean | collected 2012-04 | reverse complement strand
ATCGCCGGGAATCCTTGGCGAACTGGATACTCTCTCCGGACAACAAGTATTTTGCACAGGCGCTTGTGAACCGGATGTGGGGCCACTTCTTTGGGGCGGCTTTCGTCAATCCGATTGATGATTTTAACGCCACTAATTTACCGAGCCATCCTGAAATCCTGGCTCTCCTTGCCGAGGACTTCCGTCAGAACGGATACGATCTAAAACGGTTGATCCGGATCATCGTGAATACGGATGTCTATCAGCAGGCCTCCATCTTTTCGAGGAATAATGCCGAGGATCACCAACACTATTCCCGTGCCCTGATGAGGCCGATGAGTTCCGAGCAACTTTTCTACTCTCTGATGCGGGTGACCGATTACGAAGAGACCATGAAAAAGGTCGCCAGGAAGCAGGAAGAGCGCATGAAGAAGCGGATGAAGGAGCAGGGTGACGAAGCGATGATGGGGAACGGCTCTTTCATCGACCGGGTTCTCGAACGCTTCACGGTTGTCTTCGAAAATGACGAGATGGGCGAAGCGGTCGACTTTACCAGCACAATAACCCAGGCCCTTTATCTGATGAATGGCGATATGAGCAATGAGAGGATCGAGGGCAATCGGGGGACCGTGGCCAGGATTCTCGCGAAATTCGAATCGGAAACGAGGAGGATCGAAGAGATCTTTCTGATGACGTTGTCCCGACTTCCTTCGAAGGCGGAACTTCGACTCTACTCCAGCTATGTCCGCAGGCTTCGCGGAGCACAGCGAGCGTATGAGGATGTTTTCTGGGTCCAGATCAATTCTTCTGAATTCTTCTTTAACCACTAGAGGTATTTGATGGCCAAATGTAACGATTGCGAACCGAGCCGGCGGGACTTTTTGACGGGCGCTTTTGGTGGCCTTGCGGGGTTGGTCGTAGCGGGGTCTACACAGGCACCTCTGTGGGCGCAACTGATGACCCATCAGGCGAAGGCGAAGGCGTGCATCCTCCTATACATGGGAGGGGGGCAGAGCCAGCTTGATACGTGGGATCCGAAGCCGGGAAAAGATACGGCGGGACCTCTCAAGTCGATTGCGACATCGGTGACCGGGATCCATCTTTCTCAGAATCTGCCGAAACTTGCCCGGCAGATGGATCATCTTGCGGTGATTCGTTCGATGACGACGTCGGAAGGGAGCCATGAACGAGCTCGATACCTGATCCATACTGGATATAAGCCAAATGTAACGGTAAAGCACCCCGGGATGGGTTCGATTGTCTGGAACGAGTTGGGGGATCGTGAATTTGAACTTCCCCAATTTGTGGCTGTCGGTGGGGGGACTACGGATGCCGGTTTCCTTGGACCGATCTATAACCCCTTTACCGTTCAGAATCCGTCCAAGCCTCCCGAAAATCTCTATCCAAAATCGGGCTTGGATGAAAAGCGTTTGCGTCAGCGTCTTCTCCTCCTGAAAAAAGCGGAGAAAGAGTTTGTGAAGAGTCGTGGTGGGGCTGCGACGCAGGCGTATCACGAAGTGCATGAGAAGGCGGGGCGCATGATGACGAGCAAGCTCGCCAAAGCGTTCGATCTTTCGCAGGAAAAGGCGGCGATTCAAAAAGCGTACGGACAGAATCGATTCGGTCAGGGTTGTCTCATGGCGAGGCGGCTGGTCGAAGTCGGGGTGAAATTCGTTGAGGTGAATTTGGGCGGTTGGGACAACCATCGGGATATCTTTAATACGATCGGGGCGAAAGCGGGAGAACTCGATTCGGGAATGGGGACACTCATTGCCGAACTGCAGCAGCGTCGGATGCTCGACGAAACGCTCGTGATCTGTATGGGGGATTTTGGACGAACTCCGAAGATCAACGCCAACAGCGGCCGCGATCACTATCCTCGTGCCTGGTCGGTTGCCATGGCGGGCGGTGGTGTGAAGGGCGGTCAGATCATCGGTTCTACGGATGACCGGGGCTTCAATGTGAGCGAGCGTCCGGTAAAGGCGGCCGATCTCTGTGCGTCGGTTGCGAATGCCTTCGGAATTAATCCGGGGAAAAAGCGAATTACCCCGGCCGGTAGACCGATCACCGTCGTAGATAAAGAAGGCGAAGTAATCAAGGAACTCTTCAGTTAAATGAATCTACTGGTTTCGATTGCGATCCTCTTTGCAGGGGTGGCACAGGAGAAACCCCTCGACGGAGGGGAGATCCCCTGGACCCGTTTTGGGCGCAAGGATACGGAGAAGTTTCACCAGTTTCTCGAGGATGCGAAGTCAAAGGCGAAACCGGTTCTCGTCTTTTTTACCTGAGGGTGCAAGCCGTGCCTCGCTTTGGGTGCGGCAACGTTCTCGGACGAGAATGTGGTCAAGACGGTAAAGAAAGAGTTTCTCCTCGCCTATTCGAAGGGGAATCGATCTCTTCTCAAGGAATACAAGATTCCGAAATGTCCGGTCCTTCTCTTTTTTGACCGGGAAGGAAAAGAGGTGAAGCGTTTTCTCCGTACCGATCTGGTGACGCGAACGGAGATGCATCCCTTCGAACCGATCAAACCGGAGAAATTCCAGGAGGCTCTCGACGCGATTGTGAAGAAAGTGACTCCGGAGCCAGAGTCGCCTTAGCCTTTTGCTGCCTGAAGGGTTTCCGAGAGCTTTGGCAGAATCTCTTCCCAATCTCCCTCGAGGCCATAGTCGGCCGATTCCCACATCCACGCCTGCGGATCCTTGTTGATCGCGACGATCGTGCTGGAGCGCTGAATGCCGACGGTATGTTCAAAGGCGCCTTGAATCCCGATGGCGAAGTAGAGTTTCGGGGAGATCGATCGTCCGGTCAATCCGACCTGATGCAGTTTCGAGATCCATCCTGCATCGGTACAATCCCGGGTTGTCACGAGGGGGGCGTCGAGCATGGCGGCAAAATCCCGGACTTGTTGTAGTTTTTCCGGATCTCCGATTCCCATGCCGAATCCGACAACGATGTCGGCCGTTTCAATCCGGGCCGCCTCGCCCTCATCCTCTTTCCGGAAGGAGATTCGTTCGACCCGCTCTTCCGGGAGGTTGTCGAGAGAGACTTCGAGAATTTCGGCCGGTCGTGCTTTTCGAACAGGTGCGGGGGCGAGGATTCCGGGACGGACCGTTGCCATCTGAGGCATGGTATTGGACACGATCGGAGCGACGACATTTCCCCCGAAGGCGGGCTTGTATTGCAGAAGTTGTCCCTTTTCATCGAGGTCGAGACCAACGCAATCCCCGGTCAAGCCGAGTTGCAACCGTCCCGCAACCCGGGGGGCCCAGTCCCGGCCCTGTGAGGTAGAGGGGAGGAGTACCGCAGTGGGAGCCGTCTCCTGGATGACCCGCTTGAGGATTTCGGAATATTTTTCCGTTCCGTATTCGGCGAGTTGCGGCGCATCGGCGACGTAGATCTTTCTGGCTCCCCGTGCACTGAGGTAGAGGCGATGCTCTTGGGTGTTGTGGCCGATGAGAAGAACAGAGACGTTGTCGGTAAACCGGGAGGCTTCTTGAAGCAGTTCTCCGGTGACCGAGCGGACCTCTCCGTCGGCCAGTTCCGCGACCACGAGGAACTCTCCCTCCAACCGTTTTCGACTCGATTGCACGATCGTTGCGTCTTCTTCCCAGGCCGAGAAGAGACCTTTGTCGAGAAGTTTGGGAACGAGCTTTTCTATTGGTAGGTATTGGCAGCGCCTTTTCTGTTCCCGAACCACGATGTCCTTGACCCATGTCGGGGACCCGGTTGCGCCAAATTGCGAGGGTTCGCTTCCAATATCGCCTGGAGTCAGGGTCTCGATGGTCTTCTCTTTCGCCGCTTCCCGATCTTTCTTTCGGGGGAATCTTTCCTCGGCGAAATCTTCTGCGGCAGTTACCAGAAGGGGAAGGGGCGCTCGAACGGTTTCGAATCCGTCGTCCGTCTCTCTCTCAAGAGTCGCGATCCCTTCTTTGATTTCAATCGTTCGAGTTCCGGTGACTTGAGGGAGATCGAGTACTTCGGCGATTTGAGGACCTACCTGTCCCGTCTCCGCATCGACACTACACCGTCCGGCAAAAACGAGATCACACTCTTCTTTCCAGATCGCGGCCGAAAGAGCCCGCGCGGTTGCGAGCGTGTCCGATCCGGCAAAGGCGGGGTCGCAGAGGTGTATCCCGCGGTCGGCACCGAGCGCAAGACATTGTCGCAATGCCTGCTCGGCCTGGGGAGGTCCCATCGTCAGGGCGACGACTTCTCCTCCCTGTTCTTTTACCAGATCGACCGCCTTGATCAGGGCCCGGAGATCGTAAGAACTGACCTCGAGCGGGATTCCCTCCCGTACGAGTGTCTTCTTTTCGGTATCGAATTTCAGCGAAGCGATATTGGGGACCTGTTTGATCGTGACGATAATTTTCATTCTTCTTCCCGAATTTTCGATTTCTTGACGAGGAGTATGAACGCCTCTTTCCATCTTGTGACCGTGTGTGCAGGGCCGACCAGCTTCAAATAATGGTTTCCGCTTGGGGTCTCCAGAATGGCCGCGATCATGCGGGTTCCTTCCTCATTCTGCCGTTCCCCAGAGCCGGGTCGGTTCTCGGAAACGAACGTACCGGTTAAATCGACCAGGGTCGCTTTCAATTTTCCTGCGGTCTCGAAGTTCGTGATTTTGGTTGTTTCCCGGGTCGCTCCGTCAAACTGGCTGATCCATCGGTCGATATTGGCATCGGTCGATCCTCCTCCGGAACGCCCGAAGTAGAAAATAACCAGTTCCGCATCTGCGGCCTCCTTTTTGGGATCGGAAACGGAAAATTGAGCGAGTCTCAGCTTGCTCTTCGGTTTCGTTTCGGTCCATTTCTTCGGGATTTCCAACACGACGCCAGATCGGAGTTGTTTGATGACGGGGGCCTCCTCGTCCTGAACGGCCCAGAAGGATAGGAAGAGGAGCAGTAGGGTCGACATCGGAAACTCCTTTTGTTTTGAAGAGGGGGCGAAAACCGGATACGTTCTTTTCCCGGAAGAAGCTATGAGGGTGGGATCCGTCGGTCAAGAAAAACGGGATTCTGTCGAACATGCTTCTTCCTCTGTTTGTCCGAAGGCAGGAGGAAATATATGCAAATTTTGACACTTGCATTTCTGCTTCTCGTCTCTTCCGGAGATGGAGAATCGGTCTACAAGGCTCTCGATCAGAATGATTCCACCGCACTGGAGCGGTATGACACCAAAAAGATAATGAAAGCGATTCGGGAAGGTCGTCCCGTATCCAAAGCCAAAACCGGTCAGTTCCGGTTGGAGGTGGAGGACCAATTCGGTCGTTCTACCGAGGTGATTGTCCGGGTTCCCAGGAAGTACAATCCGAAAAAAGGGGCGGGGGTTCTCTTCGTTCTTCACGGTCTCGGCGGGAATTGTGACCAGTTGCTCGAACTCTATCGCAACTATGCGAAGAAGCAGGGGCTCATTATCGTCGCTCCCACGGCGCAGAAAACGCCCGAGAAGGACGCAAACGAGGATCGTCCTCCTCCGATCATTTCAGAACGGATGCCGCATTGGTGGTACTATCGGGACGGGAACTTCCTTTTCACGATGCTTTCCCGTCTAAAAAAGGAATACCGAATCGATGAGAATCGGGTCATTCTTTCCGGGTATTCGATGGGAGGATACGGGACCTGGAATCTTGGGCTTCGATTCCCGGACCGTTTTGCAGCACTCGTTCCCTTTGCCGGGGGAATCTCTCGAAATGAATATCTGCAGAAGCGGGATAAGAAGGTCCGGCCTCTCATGCGAAACCTCTACAACCTGCCGGTCTATTTCATCCATGGAGATCGTGATTATACCGTCGTCGTTCGTCAGGCGCGGGAGACACGGGACCAGCTCGACGAATTCGGATATCCGTACGAGTATTGGGAAGAAGCGGGTGGGGGCCATATGCTCAATGTCCGTGAAGGATCGGAGATCATGAATTCGGTCCAGAAATGGCTTTCCCCGAAAGTTCGCAAGGCTCATCCCAGGAAGATCGACCATTTCTTTATCGGGGACTATTGCTCGCAGGCGTACTGGTTGAAGGTCGAGGAGTTCTCCGATAAGAATGCACAGATAACCGCCGCCATTAAGGGTCAGAATATTCAGTTTGAGGGTTCAGGGGCTTCCCGGCTCACATTTTACGTCGACGAAACCCTTCTTGACCTCTCCAAGCCGATCCGGGTAATGTCGGGGGGGAAGACGATCTGGCGCGGTAAGGCCAAGCCGTCCTCCGATGTGATTCTCGAAAGCTGGAAGGCTTCTGAGGATCGGGACCTGACGTATCGTGCGAAGATCAGTGTGGATCTAGACTGACCGGGGGGGCAATGTCCTTTCAATGGCCTGCAGGGGTGCCAAGGATTCCTACGGATGAGTGGGCCACACAGCCGGTTACAGAACTCGCCGCAAAATATGACACGGTAGAGAGTCACGGCTGGTACGAGAATCTCGACCGGACAGTCGAGCAACTCCGTCCTTTTTCCGGCGAAGACCACCTCGTCATGGATTATTCGGGGGGGACCGGCATTCTGGAGGAGCGCCTTTTCCGGGCCTGTCCGGAGTGGAAAGCCGGGATTCTCCTCGTCGATTCTTCTCCGAAATTTCTTCGTGTGGCACTCGAGAAATTCCGTGAGGATGAACGAATCGGGTTGCGTTGGATTCAATACATCAAATCGGAAAAACGGCTGCAGACTCTCGAAGAAGTCCTGGCCCCCTCCATTCGCGAACGGGGTGCCGATGCGATCGTTTCTACGAATGCGATTCATCTCTATTACGATCTTACGGACACGCTGACTTCCTGGGGCCGGTTTCTTCGACCCGAAGGAAGAGTCTTCATTCAATCAGGCAATATCCGAAATCCTGCGGCGGGAAAGAAAGAATGGATCATTGATCTGACGGTCGATGCAATTCATCACCAGGCGATGGAAATCGTGGCGGGGAAGGATGAATATTCCTCGATCCGAGAGGTTCTCCTGGAAGAGGATACGATGGCGGCCGCGGATCGAACGAGGAAGAAGTATTTTCTTCCGGTCCGGCCCCTGGAATTCTACGTCTCCTCCCTTTCGGAAGCGGGGCTTGCAGTAGAGCAGGTGGAGACGAGAACGATTCCGGCGAAAGTTTCCGAATGGTACGACTTTCTTGCGGTGTACCACGAAGGGGTTCTCGGTTGGGTCAAAGAAGTTCCTCTTCGCCTGGAGTTGATGCGGGAGGCGATGACCATTCTTTTTGAGAGCCGGGACTCGTTCGATTGCTGCTGGAGTTATCTTACCTGCGTTAAGAAGAGCTGATTTCCTGGCAGCAGGGGCAGAGTTCCCGCAGATAATTGTACGTATAAATCCCGGTAGAATGCCCATCGGTCCAGTGGATGGTGTACGCATACCGACCGGTTGGTTCGAGTTGTATCGGTTTCACATCCTGGGGAACGGAATCATTCTGAAGCAGTTTTTCGCCGGAAGCCTCGTCCACACAACCGGCACATCGGCAGGCGAGTCGTAACAAGCGGACGGGATAGATGCTTTTATGGTCATCTTTCCAGACGATTGCGAGTTCGGTTTCGCTCTGCTGGGTTACTTCCCGTGGCGTTATTTCGCTCATCCCGGGGGAGTATAGCGTTCCCATTTTTAAGAATAAACAATATTTTTCGGCACGATTCTTCACGGACGGTTTTTATGGAAGAAGCGGGAGAACGGACTTTTTAGGAGAATGTGACGATGAAGAAGACCGTAGCTCTTGTTCTTACGGGACTGATTCCGGCCCTTTTCGCTTGTGGCGGTGGATCCGATGGTACCGCAACAAACTCTGTTCCTGCCGATGACCTTTCCTCTCTTACGTGGACAGAAGAGACCTCTCTTCCCAATAACGGCGGGAGCGCGAGCAGTGTTGTTGGTTGTAATATTACGCGCTCCTCCGATGGGGTTGTCACTGTGTTCTACACGATCAAGTCTGGAGGGTTCGGAATCTACTTTGCCCGCTCTTCCGATGGAGGGGAGAGTTGGGACGGGCCCACTGAATTTACCCCTTCCGGATTTGGATCGTATGGGCCCAATGTGGCGATCGATTCTGAGGATCGGATGCATGTCATTTGGGAGGGACAGTCTCCCGAGGGGGTCTACTACTCTTCCTCCGATAATGGCGGCGACTCCTGGACGGAAGCCGTTCTTCTAAAGGAAGAGGTCGGGGGGAACATCATCAGTGTGGATCGCAATGACCGGGTGCACGTTACTTTCCACCAGGGGGATCCCAACAGTCCGGATGATATTTCCGAAATCTACTACGTTCGTTCTTTGGATCGCGGAGAAACATGGGACAACGCCCAACTTCTGAGCAAGAAGGATCAGCAGCACTCGGCCTGGGCCCGATTCGATTTCAGTGGTACCGCCTCCGACTCTCTCGGGATCATCTGGAGGGATAAACGGGCGGGAACGACCTGGGATATTTATGGTGCTTTCTCCGAAGATGGAGGAGCGACGTGGACAGAAAAGGTTGTTCGTGAAACGGTGGACAAACAGTGGGATCCGATGAGTCTTGTCGATGCGGATGGCCGAACTCATGTTTCCATGATGGAGATGCCGAAGGGGGATGCGTTTGAGGTTGAAATCCGGTATGCGTATACCGACGACGGGGGAGAGACCTATTCGACTTTCCAGAAGTTGACCGATGTTCGCAGCCGTTTTCCTTTCTTGATGTACAACGCAGCGCAAGACCTCGTTTGGCTCTGCTGGAAGGATGAACGGGATTTTGACTTTGAGACCGGAGATGCGAATGCGGATATTGTGGGGCTATATTCACTTACAGGAGGGGACTCCTGGAGCGATCTCGAAACGATTGCGGCTCATCCCACCACGGAACTCCGGTTTCACACGTTCCACCTCGGTACGGATGCCATTCTGAGGACGGTCTATTCCTATTTTGGGCCCGAAGATGACCTCGAAAGGGTCTACTATAGCCAACGAAGTAACCCCCAGAACTGATTCGATTCTTCGATTGACCCCTTGTGCCAGGATGGATACCATCTTGGCGCTTGGGGTATTTTTAACAAGAGGATCGATCAATGGATTTTCAAACGCCGCTGGAACAGCTTCTTTTGACCACCACCCGGATTGTTGTGGAACGCAATGGCCAGTTCGGGATCGGCACCGGTTTTATATACAGCCATGAGACCAAAGAGGGCAGCGCCCCCTTCCTCGTGACGAATAAGCATGTGGTGGCAGGCGTTTCGAAAGGGCGTTTCAACTTTCTCCAGGGGGACGAAAAGACGCAACTTCCCAAGCTTGGGGAAGCGATCAATGTTGAAGTCGACCAATTTCAGGATCGGTTCTTTGGCCATCCGAAAGAAGAGATCGATCTTGCGGTTATGCCGTTGGTTCCGGTGCTTCAGGAACTCGAAAAAGCGGGAAACCGGATCTTTTTCCGCTCTCTTTCCCAGGAGTTGATTCCGAGTGAAGAGCAGCTCAAGAGTCTTCAGGCAATGGAAGAGATCACCATCCTCGATTACCCCAGCGGAATGATCGACCAGAAGAATCTTCTCCCCTTGATTCGTCGCGGGACGACCGCATCGCCTCCGGAATTGGATTTCAGTGGAGGTCCCGTCTTTATGGTGAATGCTCCGATGTTTCCCTGTTCGGGGGGAAGCCCGGTATTCATCATCAATACGCAAGGGTATGTCAGTAAGCAGGGATTTGTTCCGGAAGTGCGGATGATCTTCCTCGGTGTTCTCTCTCAAGTGGCTCTGCGGAGTGAAGCGGGGGAGATCGAGATGGGCGTGATTCCCAACGGGCCTCTTCCGCCGACCATCAAGAAGCAGATTACCGACATGGGGGTGGCGCTTCGTTCTTCGCTCGTTGTCGAGACGATTGAAGCCTTCATGGCGAAGGTGGAAGAGATGCAGGGCGGTAACGGAGAACCGGCTACTCCGGCTGCGACCCCGGTTCCGGATACTCCCCAAAAAGAGGAGAGTTCTCCCAAAGAGAGTCCTATGGAACAGCCTGATCAATCCTCTTTAAAGGCAACCCCCGAATAAGCACCGAAGAGGGCAAGGAGAAACTGGAGCACGACAGCGGTGATAATCCCGATCGTGACCCAGAAAAAGGAGATTCCGCCTCCCAGTTCCATCGCAATCAGGATCATCAGCCAGGCGATAGAGAGGAGCGGAATGGTTACTCCAATGGCCGGCTCCCGGATTGTTCTTACGGGAGAGATTCTTCCAACGATAAACCCGGTTACGAAGCATGCGAAGAGGCTGAAGAGAGCATTGCCAATCGTTGGATTGATAAATCGAAGCCAGTCTCCTCGACGAAAGAAAATGTTCAGTAAGATGAATACCAGAAAGAGTGCCAGATAAATACCCGTTCCCGTGATGACCCATTCCCACCGTATTCCCGGATCGGCACTTCGTATGATTTTCTTGTTCCGTGGTTTCTCGAGGGCTTTTCTCTTCCAGATACTTGTCTTTTCGACCTGGATCTCGGTAGGAAGGCCCACTTTTTCCCAGGTAAGTTTCATGGAAGGGATGTCGGGAAGGGTTTGCTCCCACACTCTGGAAAAGTAACGGATGATCTTTAATTCTTCCAAATCCCAGTTTCGGTCTGCTTTTGCCATCAAGAGGAGATCTTCAAAAAGAGAGGCTCGTACGTTCGGTTTCCGGATCTCTTCTGCGATTTTTTGAATATCGTACGATTTGAGATCGCTTTCTTTCACCCGGTACTTCAACTTTTTCGCCCGGGACTGGATCAGGTCGAGTTCTTCCTTTGCGATATTGTCATCCGAGTTTGCGATTGTGACCAGGGCGAGTAGATACGATTTCTTCTCCCGAGGGGTCATGCGGTAGAGATCTTCCCGGTCAAGTTTGATCGGTGGAACGGCCAATCTGGGGTCCTCCCTTCTGAAGAGGAGTATATCGCACCCATGGGTTCCCTCGGAACTATTTCTCGAGGGAGAGGATGAATTCCTTCCACTCTTTTTCCATCTGGTCCAGGTTGTATTTTCCTAAAACCTTTGCTGTTGCCTTTTCCCGGTCCCCTGAGGTCTGAAGAGCCTGGATCATTTTCTGCGGAATCGTATTGTATCCCCGTTCTTTTGCAACGGGACTCTTCAGGAAGAAGTAACAGAGTGCCCACCCTTCGGCATAACAGAGTCCGGGATTGGCGTAATAATCCTCTTGAGAATAGTTGAAGAGGTTCTTGAGGGGAACATGGGTTCCTTCTTTGAGGGCCTTGACAATCGTATCGAGCCTCCACCAGTTCGTGGAAATCTGGAAGACTTTGCGGCCTTTACCCTTGTTCCAGTTTCCCCCGAAGAAGTAGTCTCCCATTCCTTCGTTCAGCCAGGAGGGAATCTCCACACCGCGATGGCGACCCATCAGGTAGTACATGTACTGGTGAAACCCTTCGTGGTTCATGACATGGAAGGTCTCTTCTTCCGGATCGCGGTCGGAAGAGACGGTCATTTCTTCATTATGGAGTTTCAGTTTTTTTCCGGAGAAGCGGTACGCGACCATCTCTTCCTGGGCGGGGCTCCAATATCCTGCGGCCCCTTGAATCTGCCCGTAATAAAGAAAGTCCTCTTTGTTATCGAAGAGTTTGATATGACATTTTGGGATGCCTTTCCCACTTCGGATCACCTTCCGGTAGAAGGCTCGAATCTTTTCGATATGTTTGGCGAGTCGGGTGGCATATTCGTCCCGGGTAGAATATTCGATCGTGTAATGACTCGTTTTCTTTGTCTTCCATCCGGGCATGAGGGTTCCACTTCCGTTCCGGGTTGCCCGTTTTGCGGCCGATTGTTGCGACTGGGGGAGGATCCAGAAACTTTCTGCGCTCTGGTCGAAGACAGGGAGGGCGTTTTCCCAATCTACTTTGTTTACACCCGTTTTTCCGCCCCGCCAGATTCCGACAAGAGTAAATCCCTTCTTCTGTCCAAAGTAGTGGTAGAAGACAAGACGGTTTCCCGTCGAATCCTGGAAGGTTTTTCGGGTTGCCATGTGGTACCGGGTTTTCATCATCTTTCTCGAATCCTGCCTCAGTCCTGGGAAATTTTCGGAGATGCTGCGGAAGACTCGGTCTTCCAGCTGGCCCTGGCTTTTGGTGTCGTACAGTTTGAAAACCATCATGTAGATGTTTTCCAGGTAGGGGCTTGTATAGCGGGTAATACGAATATTTTGCCCGGAGTAGTTTACTTCCGAATGATCCATATCTCCGAAACGTTGGCGGGCCGGAGGGATCCCTCTCCATGATTCGGGGGGATGGAACCGGATTCCGTGCCAGGAATCGAGATGGGGTTGGCGGGAAAGTTTCTGTTTGGTCAGTCCGTTTCGAACGGCGTATTGACCGGCGCTTTTGTTCTGATTTTGAAGGCTTGTAGAGGTATCTGTGTCTTCTTGTGCCGCGCTATGTTGGGGGAGGATGAGCGCGATGCAGAGGCCCAGCGCGACCTTGAAAAGTGGTCCATATAGAGTGTTTCTCATCAATAAACTCCTGAATTTTTATGATTATTTTCATCATCTGTTCTCTTTGTACTATGGTCATTCCAGAGGAAGGGTTCTGGAATAAAGTTTTCTTTTTGGCCATAAAATAACGGTATTTATTTCTCCTATAATACCTCTCTAGAAAGGTATTATGCGGTCCAATAAGCCATCTTACATCTCCTTTTCCAGGTGATTTCCTGCTTCGGTCTCCTGTACGGGGAAAGTGCTCTATCCAACCGGGAACTTGTATTTTTCATGGATAGAGTTTTGTGGAGGGGTGTTCGGAGAGAAGGGGCGATTATCGGGAAGAATCGGCGAGTTCAGGAGGAAGGTTGAAGATGACCTTCTCTTCGATTGTCTGGTGGGTGCGAATTTCCCCCGCTCCGAGTTCCTTTAGACGGTGGAGAACCCGATCGACCAATTCTTCCGGTGTAGACGCGCCGGCGGAGATCCCGACCGAGGCGGTATCCTTCAGCCAGGCGGGATCAATCTCGGATTCATTGTCGATGAGATAGGCATTGACTCCTTTGGATCGGCCTACTTCCACGAGTCTTCTCGCATTGGATGAATTTTTCGATCCGACAATGAGGAGGACTTCGATCTCATCGGAGATCTCTTTGACCGCGTTCTGTCGGTTCTGTGTCGCGTAGCAGATATCATCCGACTTGGGCCGTTGTAAATCCGGAAAGCGTTGTTTCAAGATGTCGAGAATCTCGGAGGTGTCGTCGACCGAAAGTGTGGTCTGGGTAACGACGAAGAGTTCGGTCCCTTTGGGGAAGTTGACCATGTGTGCATCCACGGTGTTCGTGACGAGGGTGATCGATTGGGGGGCGTACCCCATCGTTCCCACAACCTCTTCATGTCCTTCATGACCGATCAGGATGAGATGCGAGCCCTTGTTCGCGAAGCGGACCACTTCCTGATGGACCTTGGCAACGAGAGGGCAGGTGGCATCGATCGCCCGGAGATTTCTCTCTTCGGCCTCTTTGTATACGGTTGGAGCGACGCCGTGCGCGGAGAAGATCGCGGTACTTCCTTCGGGGACTTCGTGAAGCTCGTCGACGAAGATGACACCGCGCTTACGGAAATTCTCAACGATGTGCTGGTTATGCACAATCTCATGTCGGACATAAATAGGCGGCCCGAAGCGATCGAGAGCTTCGTCCACGATTTTCACCGCACGATCAACACCGGCACAGACTCCGCGCGGTTCCGCTTTGATCACTTTCATCCCGTTCACTTTACCAGTTCCGATTGGGAGAGTCGATTCGTGGTTCGTAGTCGGTCGGATTGAAACCGGCTCCGGAGAGTCTCATTGTTCCGTACATGGGTCTGGGTATAGGTGAGGATCTCCTCTACCCGGGCGCGGTCAATTTTTGGGCGTTGTGCGTCGGATTGGATTACCTCTTCCAGCGTGGCGATCGCCATCCAGAGAGCCCAGAGACAGAAGAGTCTCAGCCCTTCCTGATGGGGAGGGAGGGAGAGTGCGTATTCGTGTCCCTCTTCCAGGTGTTGGAGTGCCCGTTGGAAGACCGGGTCGAGGTTTCCCGGTGGAAGAAACGAAATCCCGCGCAGCGCATCTTCGTTTCGGTCTTGCAGAATATTCGTCAGTTGCAGGCCGAGCCCGAACTGATGGGCCGCTTTCTCTTTTTCCTCATCTGGTTCGCTTCCCAGGAAGTCAGAAAAGATCTGATAGAGCATGATTCCGACGATTCCGGCCACGTAATGGCAATACTCTTCCAGTTCCTCTATTGTCTTGCAGATTCGGTCTTTTCTTTCCGGGGTCCGATGGAGAATGATGGTCTGCATCCCGGACACCATTTCTTTTACACACGCTTCGATCATTCCCTGCTGTTCTTCCGGGAAGGATCGGTACGCGAAGAGGATCACCGGATAATTTTCGGCCAGGGATTTTCCCACACCCTCCGGCCACTCTTTGTAGAAATGTTCTGCGGCTTCTCCCTTCAATCCATTGAGGAATTGAGTGAAGAGCTTCTCCTTCGTTGTGTCCGACAGGTCGGGGTGGTCTTCGATGTTGTCGGCGATCCGGCAGAGGAGGTAGCTACAGGCGATCGGGCTCCGAAGTTCTTCAGAAAGGACCGGTATGGTCATCGCGAAGGTTCGGGAGACCCCGGGCAGGAGATCGATACAGAGCTCCCGCGCTTCTTTGACGGTGCTCATTATCCGTCTGTATCCACGAGAGGAAGGATGTTGTCACAGATGGTGCACATCGCGACGACGGTCCCTTTGACAAAGGTGGCCGGTTTTTCCCACTGGTCGAGCGATCCCATGTAGAAGGTATCGTTTCCGCAGTTGCAGGCGGGGCGATCGACCCGTTCGGGAGGGGTCGCTTTTTCCCCTTTTTGTGTGATGCCGAGCGCCATCTGTTCGCACTGGCAACGGGGGCAGTCGGTCCAGAGAATCCCCTCAAAATCTTTCGGTTTGTCTCCCTTGTGCCGTTCCACCACGGCTCGAAGGGAGTGGGCTTCACATTTGGGGCACTCGTAGAGGGCGAAGTGGTGTTTAAACCGTCCCGCCCTGGAGATATCCAGATGTTGTTCGGCGAACGAGCGAAGGCTGGTTTTTATTTTGTCTTTATCCATTCCACTTTCCAACTGAGCGGCATTGTAGGGGGCTACATTTCCGGACGCAACTATCTTTGTTTTTTTGTGAGACCCTGCGTAGAATGCCGCGCGTGTTGAAGATCGGACCTATTGAGATTGGATTCCCCGCGGTGCAGGCGGCCCTTTCGGGCTACTCGGACCGCGCGATGCGGATGCTCGCCCGCCACTACGGTGCGGAGCTCACGATGAACGAGGTCATCCTCGACAAACTCGTTCTGCAGAAAGGAAAATTGCGCGACCGGATGCTCGCGTTGGGGGAGGATGACCATCCGGTGGTGGGGCAACTCATGGGAAGTAATCCGGAACAGTTCGCCGGAGCGGCGGACGAACTGGACCGCGCCGGATACGACATCATCGATATCAACTTCGGATGTCCGGTGAAAAAAGTCCTCGGCCGCTGTCGCGGGGGATATCTCCTTTCCGAACCGGAAAACGCTCTTCGCATCGTCCAAGCGGTCGTCGAAAGCGTGGAGGGCCGCCGGCCCGTCACGATCAAGATGCGACGTTCCTTTGATGATACACTCGAGAGTGAGGCGGACTTTTTCCAGATCCTGGACGGCGCTTGGGAGTTGGGCGTCTCGGCGGTGACGGTTCATGGCCGTACCGTAAAACAGCGCTATATCGGCCCGTCCAAATGGCCTTTCCTCGCGAAGGTAAAGAAACATGTGGGAGATCGAATCGTTCTCGGCAGTGGTGATCTCTTCAGCGCGATGGATGTGAAGAGGATGTTCGAAGAGACCGGGGTTGATGGCGCCGCCATTGCGCGCGGAGCAATCGGCAATCCTTTCATCTTCCGGGAAGCGGCTGCGATTTTAGAAGGGAAGCCCCTGCCCCCTCCTCCGACGGTTCTGGAGCAGAGAGAGGCGATCGAACTTCATACGAAACTCGCAACCGAAGTGTATGGCACAGCACGAACCGGCATGATGATGCGGAAATTCTGGATTCGGTATTCGGATCTTCATCCTCGCCGAACCGAGGTGCGTGGCGCCGCGATTCGCGCCAACACGACCGATGATCTCTTTGCCCTGCTCGACGTCTGGTACGATCCTGACAAGGATTGGGGTGAAGTGACCCGGCCGGAAGTTCCCGCGGATCTCGTCGCCGCCGGGGCGACGCAGAACGGTTAGCCTCCCGCGCGCTTCGAACGAAAGCGATGTGTGAGCAGGATTTCTGCAATGGCGTCGCGGTGGTCTCCCTGGATTTCAATCGATCTTCCCTTGAAGGTTCCTCCTGTAGCGCATTTCTTGCGGATCTCCCGGGAAAGTTCCTTCACGTTGACGTCGGCCGGAAAGCCTTCGAGAACGATCGTATCTTTTCCCCGTCTCTTTTCCCGTCGCATCTTGATCACTTCGGCACGCGGTTTTGTCTCTTGTGGAGGGGGGGGCTTTTCCGGAGAGGGACGTTCCGGCCCGGGAGGCAGGGGAGGACAGTCGCACGGTGGAGGTGCGAACTTTCCACACTGCAGGCAGGGAATGTCGATCGGCATTGCGCACAGTATGAAACTTCCCGGGCCGGAAGTCGATGGATAGGATCGATTTGGACCTTGGTTCTTCTCCTTTTTCGGGACATTAGACTCTTCCCAACTGGCTATAGATCACGAGAGCGGCAATGATCCGAACCCCGATAAAAAGGACAAGCATTCCGGTTCCGAGAATGCCAAGAATGGTTCCCGTGCGTAAAGTCCCCGGAACCTGTACTCGTAGTTTATGGCACTCTTTCTCCTTTTGATGCGCATAGAACCAGGGCTCCGGGAGAGAGAATCGTGCCGAGGAGGAGACCGAGAACTCCGAAAATAAGGGCGAGGTTTCCCATTCTCTCCATCTCGCGGCTCTTCGGGATTTTCAAAGCATTAAAGCGCCTTTTTTTGAGGGATTTTTCGCACAAAGAACACCTTCGTGCCAGAGGGCTTATTTCCTCTGCGCAGTAAGGGCAGTTTTTTGTTCTGTCCGGAAGGGGGATCGAAATCTCCCCTGTGTGTAGTGGGCTTTTAATGGTTTTATTTCCTGCCATACTGGTTTTCATATTTTGATCCTCCATCGTTCCCTGCTGGAGATTCCTGTACGGAAAGGAAGGTGGGTCCAACCGGGGAAAAGAGAGGGGGCCGGGAATAAAAAAACGCTCCTGGAAGAATCTTCCAGGAGCGTAAATGGTTGTTGTTTTTTACAGGACGAGTCCGATGAGCCCCAAGAACAGCCAGAACAGCGTGAAGCTGACGAAGAGTCCCAGGGTAATCGATCCCACAAGCCCGAGAACTTT
>PVBE011968590.1_pt1 | contig 17294 bp, 20 predicted proteins | sample 1631181 | NCBI WGS metagenome assembly PVBE01 (sample SAMN08397723, study PRJNA350692) | Marine metagenome, whole genome shotgun sequencing project. | isolation source: water | place: Pacific Ocean | collected 2012-04 | reverse complement strand
TTGCGGAACTGGCATCCCAACAACAAAAACACTGTCAAGAAAGTTCATGGTGACCGGTATCGACATTTCGGACGAGCAAGTCAGACAAGCAGAAGAAAACATACCGCAAGCGGTCTTCATTCGTGATGATGTGCTGGTAAGAGAATTCCAGGAAAGTTGTTTCGATGGCGTTGTCTCTTTCTATGCCTTGGGACACATTCCGAGGCAGCAATTACCCGAATTACTGGCCAATATCCATCGCTGGCTAAGAAAAAATGGCCAGGTGGTGTTATCTTTTGCCACCGGGAACTATCCGGATCACATCGATAGAGATTTCCTAGGGGCGCAGATGTTCTTCAGCAGCTATGATGCGTTGACGAACCGGAAGCTGCTCCAGCAAGCAGGTTTTGAAATATTGTATGATAAGGTAGAGACCGAAGAAGAGTTTGGCCAATCAATCAGTTTTCACTGGGTCAAGGCAAAGAGAATCTGAGGAAATGTGTTGTCATAGGTGGCTTAGATTGTACAGAGATCTGCTTACGTGATGGTGCTTCCCGATACCGCATATCTCCGTACGCCGATGCGCTCAACCCATCCGTTAGATGTAACGGCATACAACGATGATAGTGACATGGCAAATGACAAACAGTTCAAAGTAAACACAAAATTCATCGCCACACGCGGAGTTAAGGAATACCGCGCATCCATCTCCGACTGGATAGACAAGAATGATGTAGTTCTTGAGATCGGTTGTGAATGGGGCGCGACCACCACGCTGCTTGCGCGCCACTGCAAGGAAGTACTTGGGACAGATGTCAGTCCGGTTTGCATCGAGCGTGCCCGCGAGCGTCATCCCGACCTGCAATTCGACGTTCTGGACGCCTTCGATGTACTTTCGGCATTGAAACTGGGTAAGAAGTTCACCAAGATCTACATCGATATGTCCGGCTTCTCCGGATACCGTTCACTCCTTGATACGATATCATTGCTCACCATGTATGCAACCGTGCTGCGGCCAGAAGCCATCGTTATCAAAAGCGGTGCGCTCAAAAACTTTGCTGCAAACAGCATTGCCTGGCGACCCAACGACAACGTGGCCGGAGCATAGTCTAATCAGACTGAAGGTCCTCCTCCTCATCGTACCCTTTGCCTGATTTTTTTTGAGACTTGTTGATGTGTTGTTCCGGCTCCTTGAGCGTCTCCTGAGGCTGGACATAGTGAGTTAGGGCTTCGAAAATAGTACCCCAGAGGGCCGTATTGCCACCCTTTCTCTTCTTGTAAAGCACCAGCCTAAACAGGACATAGGCTGTAAGGAAAACTGCCAGAACTAACAAAAGATCTTTCGCTGCATCATTTAGCACAAACTCAGAACCCTCGTGATCCAGACACCATCACGTCTGCACCCATTCAATCATTGTCGGTAGATTATGAAAAATACCATCCGTTATAGCAATCGAGTAGCCATGGTTCTCGGTTACGTACTGTTTTTCTCTTATCTGGCCTGGATTGTCTACGGAAACGTAAACAGATACCACAAGGTGGACCCCCATGAGTCAGCGGGGATCGGTGCACGCAGGACCATCGCTGAAAGCTACTCCTACCGAAACTTCAATGGGGACGGTATATCGATGGCTGTCTGGGCAGCGTATCCCTCCACCGATGATATCGCCTGGATCGTTGACAGGAAACACATCGAGCAAAGTCGAGTGTGGTTCTCCGCGCCCTTTGATGCAGATGCGCAGATGGCATTTGACTGGTTAACAGACACGAGAGAATATGAAGTCATCCAAGAACAGGTCGAATTGATGTTGGCGGGCGAATACTTTTATTCATTTGACACGCTGAATCTGCAGGGCGAGTATGTGCAAAATGGTGGCATGTGGCTCGTATCTCCCGAGTTAAGACTGCTGGCATACCTGGACCAGGATATGTAACCGAACGATTGCAGTGGACTACCGCTTGATAGAAATTGACATCGCTGATCATGGCAGCTGGTGATGGAGAGAATAGTCAAAAATGGCAGTGCGAACATCTGGACGACCTGTAATGGTTCAGGAGTGCCATTCATCCTGTGCAATGGTGGACCCGGCTGCGACGACTACCTGAGTCCCGTCTCCGCCATGGTTGAAGATATCTGCCAGGTCGTCCGGTTCGAACCGAGAGGATGTGGTCGTTCCAGCTATGACGGTAACTACGATCTGCAGACGACAATTGAGGACGTTGAATGTATCAGGAGCGAATATGGGTTTGAACGGATCATCATTGGGGGACACTCAGCAGGTCCGGATGTCGCATTGGCGTACACCATCCGATACCCGGGCGCCGTGATGGGAATCGTGGGGATATCCGGCGGGCGCATTGTGAATGACAGAGATTGGATTCGTGTCTATCGGAAGAATCTGGAAGAGATCGGCGAGTCCTATGGTGGTAAAGAGTTCATAGCCGATCCTGAAGTGAATAAGATTGGCAACAAAAGCTGGAAGGAATACATACAGGGAGCCGAATTACTGAGAGATTTGGCGCACCTGGAAGTTCCTTCCATCTTCATTTGCGCGGAAAACGATATCCGACCCTCATGGCCGACACGGCAACTTGCCAACCTGATTCCTAAAGGGGAGTTTCATCAGGTGAATGGCGCGGCTCACTGTATCTGGTTGACTCACTATGAGGAATTACAGAAGCTTTTGAGACAAAGCATTGCAGTGATCATTGAAGATCACAGCAATGGGTAATGTCCAATTGGCTGCTTACAGCCTGTGTCAGGGAGAGCATGAAGCAAGTTATCGTCGTCAATGAATCTCTTAAGCTACCCAAGGGAAAGCTTGCAGCTCAGGTAGCACATGCGTCGGTAGCGGCGTTTGTTGAAGCAGCAGACGAAGCCAGGAAAGAGTGGATTGAGTGTGGCATGCCTAAGATCGTCCTACAATGTCCTGGTGAAGAAGAACTCGGCAGACTTGAGGCGCTGGCTCAAGAACGCAACATTTCTGCAGGCTTGATAACCGATGCCGGTCGGACAGTAGTTGCTGCCGGAACTGTCACCTGTCTCGGGTTGGGTCCAGCCGAAGACAGTGTGTTAGATGCGATAACAGGTAATATGAAGCTGCTGGACTGATGGAGATGAACCAGACCGGGATGCGTGGATTCAGTCTGCAACATAATGTAAAGGAAGATCGAACATGAAATTGCTGCTGTTTAGTGATGTGCATTGCAGTGTGGAACACTGTCAGGCTCTGGTACAGATGTCTGAATCCGTCGATATTGTCGTTGCAGCGGGGGATATAGCTAATATGCGCTCGGGTTTGGAAGAGACCATAGAAGTATTGGCTGCGATTGGAAAACCAACGATTCTTGTCCCTGGCAACAGTGAAAGCAGGGAAGAACTTGAAAATGCTTGTGGCAAGTGGCGGTCAGCGACCGTTCTGCACGGCAGTGGTGCAACAGTTGAAGACCTGCAGTTCTATGGATTGGGAGGCGGAATTCCCGTGACACCTTTTGGCAGCTGGAGTTACGACTTCGATGAGGAGCAGGCAGAGAGCATGCTGAAGGACTGCCCCAAGGAGTGCATCCTGGTGACCCATTCGCCCCCCAAAGGAGCTGGTGATCTGTCCTCTTCAGGCCAGAACTTTGGCAGCGAGGCAATACGTGCTGCAATCATCGCCAAAACACCAAAACTGGCGGTATGTGGACACATCCATGAGTGCGCGGGAAAGACGGAACAGATCGAGGTAACACCCGTGATAAACGCAGGTCCAAAAGGTGTCGTCTGGGAGATTTGAGCTTGTTGCCGACACCGATCTGGCAGATCCATATGTCGTCACTTTCCTGACGACTGGAATGCACTTGACAGCGGAAATCCGCAGATTGCATCCATCCGCAGGAGACCACATGTCGTAGCAGGGACCGAGCGTCTCCCTGCACAATTGAGTAGACTGTTTGTAGCCGTAATAGGAAGGATAGAGTGAGAATTGGCTTTACCGGCATTGATCTGCCGGAGGGTAAAACCAAGTACCGGGATGAAACTCTGCTTGCCCTGGAAATGAAGGACAAACCAAAAAAGGTCTCTCCCTTTTTTGCGGAATTCGTTCGCGACGAATTCATACAAGCGGAAGCCATCGTCATACCGGGTGAAGCGATCCTGGATCTTCTAATTCTAGACATGGAGAAGCTTGAGACTCGCTTGGCTCGTCTGGACGATGCTGCCGAGAAGGATCTGCTGGCGAGGTGCCTGGCGGATCTGGAACGGGATATCCCTCTTTGTGACATGACATTGGATGCCGGCGAACGAGCGACAGTCGAGTCGGCAGATCCCCTTAGCCTCAAGCCGGTCGTTTGCCTTGACGGTAATGAGGATATCGATGCGATCATCTCGTTGGCGCTGGACAAAGCCAACTACATGTTCTTCTACACCTCTGGACCCACCGAGTCACACGCATGGCTGGTGGAAAAAGGTTCAGATATCGTCACCTGCGCAGGGAGAATTCACTCCGACCTTGCTCGTGGATTTATTAAGGGCGATGTAGTCAGTTTCGATGATTACATGAACTGCCACAATTTCAATGACTGCAAAGCCAAAGGCCTGGCCAGACTGACTGATCGTGACTATATAATCCAGCCAAGGGAGATAATCGAAATCAGGTTCAATACATGACGATGCATTCAGTTCAGATGGATGAAGCGGCTGCAATACCCGATTCCCACAGAGACCAAAGAAGATAACCTTCGATGCAGTGCATTAATGGAAATGCAAGGCTGATGAGTTCTTTGGCAAGTTCGTCTGGTAGACGCAAATATGTGGCCTAACGTTAGGATTGAGTCGCAAGTGCATTATAAGGGTTGATGACATCCATGGATCGCAACGAAATTATCATTGTTGGTGGCGGGATAAGTGGCTTGAGCCTGGCACTCTATTGTGCGAAATCCGGGCTGCAAACCACATTGCTTGAAAGAGAGGAGAGGGTGGGTGGTGCCTTCCATTCTCACCGCGTGCCGGACGGTGACTTCTGGTTGGAACTCGGTGCGCACACCTGCTACAACTCTTATGCGAATCTATTGGACATCGTCGAGTACTGTCACACTGATGGGCAGATGATCCAGCGAGAAAAGGTACCGTTCAAGATGCTGGTGGACGATCAGATCAGATCGATCTTTTCTCAGATAAATTATCCAGAGCTCTTGCTGTCGGTTCCCAAACTTCTCTTACAGAAGAAACAACAACAGAGTGTCTCCTCATACTATTCAGCCGTCCTTGGAAAGAAGAATTATTTCGGCGTTTTCAGACATTTGTTTAACGCTGTGCCCTCTCAGAGCACGGATGACTTTCCCGCAGATATCCTCTTCAAGAGCAGGACAAGAAGAAAAGACCACTATCGAAGTTATACCTTTACAGGTGGGTTGGAAACAATCGTAGATGGCATAGTCAGTAAGGAGAAGATTCAAATTCTGACAGGACAGGTAATCGATTCGATCGAGCGGCTCGCCGGCAGCTACAGAATTGAGACAGAGGATGGCAACAAATATGAAACGGGTACGCTTGCATTAGCAACTCCGGCTCCCGTCGCAAGTAAGCTGCTGCAATCCGCACATCCTGAAATCTCTCAGCTTCTAGCGAAGATTCCGGTTGCTAAGGTAAATTCCACCGGCGTGGTTATCGACAGGAAGTTCCTGCCATTGAGACCTCTTGCAGGGATCATCTCGGCCGATGACCTTTTTTATTCGGCGGTCTCACGGGATACCGTGTCCGATGAGCAGTTCCGCGGCTTTACCTTCCACTTCAAACCGGAGGTGCTCGATCAGCAGATGAGACTGAAACGAATCAGCGAAGTGTTAGCTGTCAGGCCCGAGCAAATCGACGAGGTCGTATGGAAATCGAATCTGTTGCCATCACTCAAAGTGGGGCATGTAGATCTGGTGGAAGAGATCGATACGCATCTCGATCAGAACCATCTCTTGCTAACAGGCAACTATTTTGCCGGAGTGTCAATCGAAGACTGTGTTTCCAGATCGCTGCACGAATTCTCAAGATTGGCAGTTGATGGTGACGTCTGAGCTGAAGAACTGATGCCAAGTTGCACAGCGACTCAATCACCGTACAATATCTGGGCATGAGCTAACACCGATCGGTGACTGAATGATTTGGGTAGATGCAGATGCATGCCCCAACGTAATTAAGAACATCCTGTTTCGCGCGGCCGAGCGAACCCGTGTTACGGTTACGCTGGTTGCCAATCAACCGTTGCGTACTCCGCCATCCCAGTACATAAACAGTATCCAGGTTGCGCCGGGATTTGACGTTGCCGATAGTCTTATCGTTCAGAAAGCGGAATCGGACGACCTGGTGATTACCGCTGACATTCCTCTTGCGGCTGCCATCGTTGAAAAGGGAGCTCATGCCCTGAACCCCAGAGGAGAATTCTATACCAGGGAAAACGTTCATTCGCGTCTGGCTACCAGAGACTTAATGGACCAATTGCGAAGCACGGGTGTAATGACCGGCGGCCCTGCAGTTCTGGACAAGAAAGACCGGCAGGCGTTTGCTAACGCACTGGACCGATTTCTAAGTCACTGAGATAAGTGCTAAAATTCACCCTCGTTCATCTAAACGTGTGACTGTAACCTTGAGTGACAATTGGGACTTCTATTTCTATACCATCGATGAAAAGCTAGCTTCTGTTTTTCTTGATTTGGGTATCGCCGATGGCGCACCGTTGAAAGAGTATCAGAACTTGGCGTACGTCCGAGTCTTCATGAATCAACCACGTGCAGATGGTTTGTCCAGCAACGATGAGACCGATTTCTTAAACACCTTGGAAGATCAACTGGAAAGCACCTTAAGTGCAGACGATGCATCGGTCTATGTCGGTCGCAGTACGTGTGACGGTTATAGGGATTTCTACTTTTACGCGAGCGACACAAATGATTGGTCATCTACAGTCACAGAGGTAATGAGTGAATTTCCCTCCTACAAATTTGAGCAGGGCAGTCGTCCAGACGATGACTGGGAGCTCTTCTTTGACTTCCTCTTTCCCTCTGAAATGAATTGGCAGGTGATTCAAAACCGACGGGTTTGTGAGAATCTGGAGAATAAAGGCGATTCTTTCAATGAGGAGCGGGAGATCGATCACTGGGCATACTTCCCCGACCAGGAATCTCTCAAAGCGTTTGAGACAAAGGTGCTCGACCTGGGGTTCAAGCTGTGTGGATACACCGGGGTGGAAGAGGAGCAACGTGAATTTGGCATCCATGTATCAAAGGTAGATCTACTCTCATACGAAACAATCGACGACATCACACTGCCGCTCTTTGACCTGGCGAAGGAACTGGGGGGTGAGTATGATGGTTGGACCACCTCAGTGGTCACTTAAGGAGGAAATGTGGACATCTTTCGAAAGATTGACAGTATCTCCCCTCCCTATTCTACCCTGCTGGCACTGGTGGTGACGACTTTAGCAGGGCTCTTTCTGCTGGTATTCAACGACAGTCGCATGGGGCTGGTGGGACTCGGTATGATTATCGGCGGCGCGCTCTCCCTGCTGCTAAAGAAGACCTCTGAGATCTCCGATAAAGCCTTTCTCCAGGACGTGTTCCGCCTGCTGCAACGCAAGAACAAGCCAACGGATTGACAACGCTGCGTGTTCGGTGAGCGCTTTGTTAAGGAACTGGCTTCGGAGCAGATTGTTGAGGGCCTGCACTTCACTTTCCCCGAACTGGCCAGTCTGTAGAAAATCGAAATACTCGAAAATGGATTCAGCAGTTATGTGGTGCTTGCAGCAGATGAGTACGTATTCCGAATCGCCAAGCACACGCAGGCGATGCAGGGCCACGTGCTGGAAAACCAGGTTCTGCCGCGAATAGAAGCATACCTGCCCACCCGGATACCACACCCCCATTGGCACCAGGACCCCAACGACTACTTTCCGTTCGGCGTAACCGGCTATCGATACATTCCGGGTGTTCCCCTATCGCCAAAACGCCTTGACCAGCAGAACTGTCAGCAGATAGCTCAGGATCTGGCAGCTTTTCTGCTGGCATTGCATGAGATCCCCTTGCAGGAGTTACAGGATTGCGGTCTCAAGAAGAGTGCGGATTTACAACCGCGACCGGATGAGGTCAGCGAAGCCCTTGCGTTAGGTCTTGACAAGGACGAGCAGAGAAAGGTGATTGACTGGTGGAAAGCAGGGCTTGAAACGGAATCAGATCGGTATACTGCCAGATTACTACATGGTGATCTCTGGTTCGAGAATATCATTCTGGATGGGAACCTTGGCGGCGTGGTCGGCGTGGTGGATTTTGAGTCAATGCTGATCGGCGACATTGCCCGCGACCTTGCGCCCCTTAGTTATCTGGGAGAGAAGTTCTTGAATCTGCTGGTCAGGACCTACCGCGAGAAGGGCGGACGATTGGATGATGATCTTCCCCGACGTATGCGACAGGCAATCCTTGAGCGGGAGGTCGGCGGACTTATCTATGCGCTTCGATATCCCGAATCCAATGAACTGGTCGACAGCTTGGCAAAGATCCGTCAACTGCTGGTCTCGATGGAACGCAGCGACTACTGATTGCATCAGCTCGATTGAGTGCGTCTGCCTCAAGATTAAGTCAACTCAACTCTTTCCCGCTCAAGTCGACATGCAGCGCTGCGAACGAGGCTACCGTCCCCAAGATCTACCCCGGCCCGATCAAGGAGCCTGCTCATGCGCAGGGCAGGTTAGACATCTTCCCCCGGTTCGACGGCTTCAATCGAAGCGTTACTCCTGGCAGCAAGGAGCTCCTGCATGGCAAGTCGCATCATGAATCCAGCATCTGCTCCCAGGGTGACCATATTGAATCCCTGCTGCAAATAGCGCGTGGTGTATTCGAGACTGCCGGTATGAATCCCTGCCGCCACATTGTTCTTCTTGCATGCCGCCAGAATTCGATCGACCGTTTCCACATGGCTGGGTTCATTGTTGTCGCCCCTCGGCGTCAATCCAATCGCGTAGGCGAGGTCTGACGGTCCTATGTAGGCTGCATCCACCCCGGGGGTGGATAGGATTTCGTCCAGATTGTCGAGCGCTTCGGCTGTCTCGATCATAACGATACAGGCAATTTCGTCGTTGGCCCCCCTGGCATAACCGCGGCCCCCGTACATAGCCGCCCGGGCAGGTCCAAAAGAGCGCATGCCATCCGGTGGGTAACGGCATGCGGATACTGCTTTTTCCGCTTCCTGCCGATTGTTGACAAGGGGTACAACCACTCCATACGCCCCAACATCCAGTGCCTTCATGATTTCGTAGGGTTCATTCCAGGGAACGCGCACAAATGGAATGGTATGGGTGGTGGAGATGGCGGGCAACATTACTTTCAGATCGGTGTAGTCCAGCAGACCGTGTTGCAGGTCCACGCAGAGCCAGTCAAAACCTGCATGGGCCAAGTTCTCCGCCGTGTGGGATGAATCGATACTCAACCAGGCGCCGACGGTTTGTTTGTCAGCACGCCATGCACGCAAGACATGATTAAGGCGCATTTCACTTACCTCATTATTCAATGGAAAAAGGTTTATACATGCAAGCCCATCGGTATGTCAAAACCATCTCGCCGACAGATGAATCATCCGAAGCAAGCTGAATCGATGGGACATGAATGCCGCTTGGTTGGAGAGCTGCCGCTGCACCTAGGGGACGAACGCGTCGCGGCCTTGTTGATAACCGAAGAAGGACTGGGCTGGATTCCTGTTGACAAGATGCCTGCCATGCATCGGGTGATGAAGGCTTCTGACTTCATGCTCGATCTCCACCAAAGTCTCACCCGTTTTCGGATGAACGATCTTTTGGAACCTGTATTGAGTTGCGTCAGTCTCTTCGGTGATCAGGCGCTTCCTCTTGAGGTATTTGTATGGCGCAGAAAAATTGACCAGGTACACCGCAATGTGATGGCCGTCATACTCGGGCAGGACCTCATTGGTCTCGCGGAATCTGAGAGTTTGATGTTTGCCGACACTGACTTCGCAATAGGTACCGGACCTGTTCTTCTTCACAGTGGCGGGCGCATTGAACGCTTGCCTGTAAAAGAGGCCGATGCCGCTGGCAGTCTTCGGGTTCACCTTGAACTCGACGTAGGGCATGCCAAGTTTCATATCACCAAAGGAACCGGGCCCATAGCAGCGTATCTGATTTCCCCAAGGGCAGGTGACATCAACATACTGTTTGCGGCTACGCCACGTAAAGAGCGTATCCGACAGTCGCCGTTCGATCTGGTGCAATCGTGCCTTCAGACCGTCAAGGTCCGGCACGACGATGCCAACATGACCTCTCAGCACCTGAGGCTTATTGTTGGGGAGGTGGAATTGCTCGTCACCAACGTTGATCCACACATTAAATGGACCGAAGTCAACATAGGGATCACGGGTAAATCCGAGACCGTTTACATAGAAGAACGTAGCCAGACTCTGGTCCGGCACCGTGAAGTTGACATGTTCCAACGCCAGGATGTTTCCCACGTCTTGGGTGGTGCGATCGAATTTGGGCGCTTTCATGCTGTGGTTAACACTCCTCCCGATGGAGAAACCCAACGGAGAATTCTCTGCCTTTCAAAGCTGGGACGACCGAATCACGCCTGCAATGCTTCATGCAAAACCTTACGGGTGCGAGACAACAGGTCACCAATATCATCATCGCCAAGACCTTCCGTATCGATCGGATCGTGAAACACCATTTTGATCCTGCCGGGAGACAGTTCCATGGTATCGGAAGGCAACACATTGCGGCTGCCATGTATCGATATCGGCAGGATTGGAAGCTGCAGGTCGATGGCCATCTTGAAAGCGCCTTTCTTGAAAGGGAGCAGATTACCATCACGACTGCGGGTGCCTTCAGCAAAGAAAATCACCGAGATGCCGTTGGTGACTCTGTCTTTTGCTTCGTTGATGGATCGAATGGCCGCATCGGGATTGGAACGATCAATGATGATATGCCCCATCTTTTCGCATGCAAAGCCCAGGAATGGAACAGATCGCAACTCCTTCTTCATCACCCATTTAACGTCGATCCCGGTAAACCCCTGCAGGGCATAGATGTCGTACAGGCTCTGATGGTTGGCCGCAATAATATAGGATTGATCGGGTGAAACTTTATCTCTCCCCTCAACATCTACAGCCACCATGCTAACAATTGTATTAAGACGCGACCAGGGAACCATAATATACCGGCTGGCCCAGTTTGGGGCGCCGGCAATTGAAACGAGACCTGCCAGGCTACAAAACACTGCGGTTGAAATGCCCAAACATGGTATGACAACCAGCCATTTGTAGACGCGCAAGAGCGTCGTAACGATTGCTGTAATCGGGTCTTTGAGAATTTCCTGGTAGTTGAATAGTGGCACCTAAGTTTCCTGTCTCGTAGTTGCCATTGGTAAGGAAGTGCCTGCCACAAGCAACAGGTTTTTAGTTCACCTGCGCCTGTAAGGCTTATAATGATGTTACCACAAGTGTGCGGGGCGGGGACCAGGAAAAATACGACCCCCGCGCCGGCACTTGCTCAGGGGACAGAAACAGTGAGGGCACTATGAGATATGTAAAGCTGGGGAATACCGGACTGCGAGTTTCGCAGATCTGCCTGGGGTGCATGACCTTTGGTACACCGGATTGGCGCGACTGGGTACTGGATGAGGCAGCATCGAAACCCATCATCCAGAGAGCGATTGAACTCGGCATCAATTTTTTTGACACAGCCGACGTGTATTCCCGAGGCGTCAGTGAGGAGGTGGTGGGCAGGATATTCAAGGATCTGGTCCCCAGGGATGATCTCGTCATCGCCACCAAAGTTCACGGCGTCATGGGGGACGAACCCAATGATCGAGGTCTGTCCAGAAAACACATCATGCAGGCCATCGATGCATCGCTGCGGCGCCTGCAGACGGATTATGTAGATCTTTACCAAATTCATCGCTTTGACCGCTACACACCGGTCGAAGAAACCATGATGGCATTGCACGATGTGGTCAAAGCGGGCAAGGCAAGGTATATAGGTGCCTCCAGCATGTATGCATGGCAGTTTGCCAATATGCAGCATACAGCGGACCTGTTGGCAAGTACGCGCTTCGTAGCCATGCAGAATCACTACAATCTGATCTACCGAGAAGAGGAAAGGGAGATGAACCCGCTTTGCCTTGAAGAGGGGGTAGGGCTGATTCCGTGGAGTCCACTGGCGCGGGGATTTCTGGCTGGCAACCGCCACCGTCAAGGTGGGGGTGACACCACCCGCTCGAAATCTGACGACTTCGCCCAGTCGATGTATTACACGGACAGTGACTTCAAGGTGGTGGATCGCTGTATGGAAGTTGCCTCGAGGCGCGGCGTCACCTCAACGCAGATCGCACTGGCCTGGTTGCTGACGAAACCTGCAATGACATCTCCCATCGTGGGTACCAGCCGCATGTCTCACCTGGAAGAGGCGGTTGCCGCAACTGAAATTGAACTCACGGAAGACGAGATTGTGGCTCTGGAAGAAAACTATATTCCTCATCCGGTGCTCGGACACGGATAGCGATTCAGACCATGGATATCTTCAGAGAACTGGGTGAGTTGGCTCTAAGCAACCGCCTGAAGCGACTGTCGGATCGCCTGATGCAGGATGGGATTCGAATCTATAGGGACGCCGGAGTCGAATTCGAACCGCGCTGGTTTCCCCTCTATTACTACCTCATTGTGCAAGGGCCGAGCGCGGTGATGGATATCGCCAAGGGTCTCGGCATCAGTCATCCTGCCGTCAGTCAGGTCGCCAAGGAGATGATCGCCGCCGGCTTACTGGCTTCCTACAAAGACGCAAGAGACAAGCGTAAACGGTTGCTTGCCATGACCATGAAGGGCAGGGGGTTGCTACCGGAGATGCAGATCATATGGGACGATATTCGCGCTGCTCTGGAGGAAATTGTGCAGGAGCCTCAGACTCACTTTCTGGAGATACTAACGACCGTGGAACGTGAGATGGAAAAGAGAAGCTTCCACGAGCGTTTTCTGACCCGTATGAATAGCCGCTTGCAGGGAGAGATCGAGATCATCGACTATGACAGCCGCTACCAGCAGGATTTTTTCGACTTGAACAGGGATTGGATAGATGAGTACTTCGAGATGGAGGAAGCGGACCAGAAGGTGTTGCGGCAGCCATACGAAGCTGTGGTAGAGCCGGGTGGCGCAATCGTTTTTGCGAGAAATCAGAAGAACGGTCAGATCATCGGGACCTGTGCGCTGATCAATCACCAGGACGGGACCGGAGAACTAACTAAAATGGCTGTGGCGAAGTTTGAAAGGGGGCGCCAGACGGGCAGGAAGCTGGGGCAGGCGATCGTTGAACGGGCGAAAAATCTGGATATGACAACTCTCTATCTGGAAACCAACAGTCGACTGTTGCCGGCACTCTCACTGTATAGGAGTATGGGATTTGTTCGGGTGCCTGCAGATGTAAATTCTCAGTATGTGCGGGCAGATGTTCGTATGACGCTTGATCTGAGGAATTGATGGCTGTGCCGTACTGCAGTTTCTGTGCTGGATTTTGGTCTGCTATAATGGCAAGTCCTGTGCCGAAGTGGCGGAACTGGTAGACGCGCCGGATTCAAAATCCGGTTCCTTCACGGGAGTGTCGGTTCGATTCCGACCTTCGGTACCATACAGCCCTCCAGACTTGTCCAATCCAATCCAGTCATAGCGACTTGACCCACAAAAAATAGATACTTCAGCCGCCGCGTACTCCAATGTTGTCCAAGCCAGTCCATTTCAATCCGGGGGTATCTGGGGTATTATTTGGGGGCATAGAACTCAAAAGCCACGTAGGTACCCCCAATGCCGCTTACTGATCTCGCAGCGAAACGTGCCAAGGCCAAGCAGAAAGACTACAAACTATCTGTTGAAAAGGGCCTGTACCTTCTCGTAAGGGCGAACGGCTCAAAATACTGGCGTCTGAAGTACCGATATGCTGGGAAGGAAAAGACATTGGCGCTCGGTGTCTATCCCGAAATCTCGTTGGCGGAAGCTGAAGAAAAGCGCGATGACGCTCGGAAGACATTGAGAGATGGCCTCGATCCATCAGTCGAGAGGAAGAAGGACAAACTGAAGCGTCGTGAGGACTCTAATGCGACGTTCGAGGTTCTGGCTCGAGAGTGGATCGATATGAAATCTCGGAATTGGAAGCCGCGCCATACGGAAAGGGTCACTCGATCCCTGGAGTTGGATGTATTCCCGCATATTGGAGGCATACCGATAAATCAGATTGACAGCGTCCTGCTGAGATCCGTTCTCGATCCCATACAGAAGCGTGGTGCTCTTGATATTGCTTCCAGGGTACGACAACGCTGCAGTTCTGTGTTCAAGTATGGGATGGTGATAGGAGCATGCTCAGCAGATCCTGCAGAGCCTCTCAAGATCGTTATGGAACTCCCTACCAAGCGACATTTCGCAGCATTGTCAGCCAGAGAAATGCCGGAATTCCTCACAAGGGTTCGTACATATAACTGTAACGTCCAGACACGGTTGGCCATTCGCCTGCTGATGTTAACTTTCGTCCGTACCGTCGAGTTGATCGGTGCCAGGTGGGATGAGATCGATCACGAAGAAGCCGTCTGGAACATCCCCGCAGAAAGGATGAAGGAAACGCGAGCGCACTATGTGCCGTTGTCAGCTCAATCACTTGACTGCCTTCAGCAATTGCATGCTGTTACAGGGCAGGGTGATCTTCTATTCCCCAAACGGGGGACAACCAAAGAACCTATGAGTAACTCGACGATCCTCAGAGTAATCGAGAGAATTGGGTATAAGGGAAGAATGACCGGTCATGGCTTTCGATCAGTAGCCAGCACAATTCTCAATGAATCAGGTTTGTTTGACTTCGATGCTATTGAAAGGCAACTATCTCATGAAGACAGAAATGATGTTCGGGCTGCCTATAACCGTGCCAAGTACATGGATGAACGTCGGAGGATGATGCAGTGGTGGGCTGACAAAGTAGACAGACTCGAAAGTCCATCGCAGATTGTATATCCAGAGTTCAAGAATAAGAAACATGAAGCCTGAGTGAAGTGGTAGTGTCACCAAATAGTTCGTTCGATAGTAAACCAATGGAAGAGCCATGAATAAGCTATATAGACTCAAGCAGTGGTACACTCTGGAAGATACAGCAAAGCACCTCACCATTTCGGTTGGTGAAGAGATTGAAGTTAACGACATTTTTCATTTGGTGATCGAAGAGCATTTGGCCCTATCTTGGTACATGAGGGGCGTTCTTGCAGTAGAGGTTTCGCCAGCAACTTATATTGATAGCAGCTTCTCGAGAGATGGCTTCAATTTTGAAGGATTCGAGCCACTATCTTTCGCCGAATGCAGACTGGAAGGCCCATACAGGATTGATCTGAACCAACCCGTCATGAAAGACTGGGTGGTTTCACTGATAATTGGTATTGAGAGTAATAGAACTGGGAACCTCGGGACAATTGTGACAGATGATGATGAGAATCTTTGGCAGTTGGTTGAGTATGCTCCCTATGAGGATGCTGATCCGTTTGCAGTTGACAATAGGCCTCTGGAGTGGAAAGCGAGAAAGGACAGAACATCATCGAGTTTGGGCACTACAAGTCACGAAACCCCTGCCCTTGGAGGAGTGCATCGCTCTGTAATGATATTTCCAGAAATTGCAGAACTTGGAGTCAGAAGAATTGACATTGATGCCTTTGAAACCGCATTGGGAAATCAAACTAAGAAATCCACTGCTCTATCTCAAACTGAAAGACAAAGCCTTTTGAAAATGATCCTTGGTATGGCCATCTCCAAATATGAGTTCAATCCTGAAATCAAAAGAAACCACGCAACGGGTGATAAGAGAGGATCAATTTGTGCCGATCTTCAAACACACGGTTTGTCAGTTCACAAAGACACCATAAAAAAATACATGGATGAAGCAGTGGATCAGTTCATCGCATGAAGTATGCAACGACCAGGACAATAAACCGATTCGGTTAAGTCATAACCGAATTCGGCTAACCTTTTACCAACCACCTTACGATTACCCCATCCATCAATGGACGGAGTAATCCAAAATGAACCAACTACCCGAAACCGGTTACGTACGCCTCTCACAGATTATCGGTAATAAGAAAGCCAAGCCTCCGATTCCCCCGATCATACCTGTTGGCAAATCGACATGGTGGAGTGGGGTGGCATCTGGGCGCTATCCGCAACCCGTGCGAACCATCAGTGAGCGAATTACGGCGTGGCGAGTGGAAGATATTCGTTCGTTAATAAAGCAGTTCAGTGACTCGCAGATGGAGTCTGGGATGTAGCCAGCAACCGACACAAAGCGAATCGCTTGATCATGTCTGTTGCACTGAAACATCAGTTGGAACTAGATCTCTGTGCTGATGATCCGCCCTCAATACATAGGAAAGTTGATAGCGTGACTCCTCTGGTGCGGCGCAAGAATCTCAAGCCGGCCAGTCGTAGATCTAGTTGCCGAAGCGCACAGCAATACTCTCTGCCTTTCGGGACTATTAGGCTCGATAAAGGACTATTGTTGGCGACTGCCCCGTCAATGGCAAACCGACGCTGGATAGCACATTCATCAGGGGCTGATTTGCTGGTTCAAAACCTAGTGGAGAGGTTTCGACGAGCATCAGGGATGCAGAGATTCCACCGCAACGTTTACGTCCAAGCACTGAAGGTTGTGCTGGCAAACCTGTTTCACGCGGCCAGCAACAGAAAACAGCTCATTATTACAAGATCAAAAGACTACAGGAGGGGGCAACCGGACAACCCACTGAATATTAGGCCTGAAACACTCATCAGACTCACTGACTGGCTTTCGGCAGAGTCATTGATCACTCTGGTGGTTGGGAAGTCAAATGAGTACCAAGGTAACGCCTCCTGGTGTACCGCCGATCCGTCGTTAATCGAAGAGCTAGAGAGAGCAGAAGCGAGGGTGCGTTTTGCAGAAGGGACGGTGCTTGCCGTAGTGCGGGACAGCAACAAGAATGCAATTGAAGTCAGAAGGAGATCACATTCCCTCAAGCTGAAGAATGCAGCCAAGTCAGCACAAGAATACAACGACTTATGGCTCAATCACTATGCAACTTTGCGTGGCGGAATTGTCCTACCTTTCTGCTACCGCATTTTTAACAACTCGATAGGTCTCGGTGGCCGTTGGTATGGATCGTTTCAACGTAAGCGTCAAATAATCGCACCTAAAATTGTTGCCGCGTGTTCGGTATTCTGGTCTCTTTTTACAGGAGATCAGCATGGAGACTTTGCCAACGATTCCTGAAGATCAGGCAGGACGAGAAACCTTCTGGGCACATCACAT
>PVBE010142649.1_pt1 | contig 17296 bp, 13 predicted proteins | sample 1631181 | NCBI WGS metagenome assembly PVBE01 (sample SAMN08397723, study PRJNA350692) | Marine metagenome, whole genome shotgun sequencing project. | isolation source: water | place: Pacific Ocean | collected 2012-04 | reverse complement strand
ACCTCGGCGCCGGCACCATCGACCTCATCTCCCGGCAGTACTTCCTGGTCGAGCTCCAGCAGGACGGCACCCACCTCCGCCAGAAGACGACCAACTGCCGCATCGACCTGCCCGGCATCGAAGGCGTCGCCCTCATCACCCTCCCGGAGGCGGTCCTCGAGCTCCTCCGTGGCCGCCCCTTCGAGACCGAAGGCGAGTTCCTCACCGGCACCGAAGCGGGCGCCACCTATCAACCCGACATCCAGTTCTTCGCCCTCGGCGTCGACTTCACCGGCCGCGACCCCTTCACCGCGCCGCTCCCCACCAAAGACGACCTCACCTTCGCCCTCGACGAGGACGGCGACGGCGAGCCCGGCGTCACCCTCGAAGTCGACACCGCCACCTGCCCGGAGGTCGAGCGCCTCTACGTCGCGATGCGCACCACCGTCGACATGCAGGGCACCGCGCGGTCCTCCGACGCCCTGTCCGGCGCGATCACCGCGACCCTCGACCAGTCCGTCCTCGGCTTCTCCGACCCTTGCCTCGAGATCGCCGCCGGCCTGCGGCCCGAGGTCCAGGAGGGCTCCACCTTCCGCGCCGTGCGCGTCGAGGACGGCCTTGACTGCGCGGACCTGCTTCCGCAATTGGAGACGCTCTTCCCGACCCCGGACGACTGACGGGCATCAGATGCCGATGATGATCATGCGATTCAGGTCTTCGGGCCCCCCTCCGAGTCGCGAGGAGATCTTGGCGGCGGTCCGACTCGAGGTGGGTCGCGATAGTCTGGCTAGACGGCTCGAGGACATCATCTACGAAAATGATGGCATTGTGTGCTGCCGCTCCATGAGCTCGGTCGTGCTCATGTACGCGTGGAGGTTCTGCACCACGCGCGCCGGCGAAGCCATCGGTTTTGGGGGCCCGAGCCTTGGGGAACCGCCGGGCTGGACCGGCAGGCCGTGGTCGAAACACGGCTTGCTCTCGCGGCTCAAGATTCGTCTCGGGCGCATTCCGTGACCGCACGCCTGGCGGGCCCCAAACGGGCGCAAACCTGCGTGCGGCAACCTTTTCCGGAGTGGGTGGCACCGCGAGACGTTCTTGCTCGCTACTCGGGGACGCAGACGGAGCGGATGATGTCGGGCTGGTTGTTCCGGGGCGTGCGGGCGCAGGTGTAGCCGGCGCGGCAGTCGCGGTCGTTGGCACATTGGGAGACGCAGCGGCCGCCTTCGCCGAGGTTGACGCAGAACGTCGAGGGGAAGCCGTCCCGGTCGGGGCAGAAGCGGTCGCAGGCCTCGGTGCACAGCCCGCCGGGGTGGCCGGCTTCGCACTCGACGCCACCGCACTGCGCGTCGCCGTCACATCCGCTCCCGATCCAACCTTCGGGTTCGGGTTCCGGCTCCGGGTCGGGCTCGGGGTCGGGCTCCGCGGGCGGCAGACAGACGTTTCGGCGGGTGTTCGGTTGGCCGTGGCGTGAGGTCAGCTGGCAGGTGTAGCCCGCTCGGCAATCGGCGTCGCGCGCGCACTGCGAGACGCATTGGCCGCGGCGGCCCAGGTCGACACAGAAGGTCGATGGGAAGCCGTCCCGGTCCGGGCAGAAGCGGTCGCACGGCTCCGAGCAGAGGCCGCCTGGGAGCGACTCGAGGCAGTCGACGCCTCCGCACTGCGCGGCGTGGTTGCACGCGCTCCCGATCCATCCGGGCTCGGGCTCGGGGTCAGGCTCGGGATCGGGTTCGGGTTCCGGATCGGGGATCGGGTCGGGCTCGGGGTCGGGCTCCGGATCGGGCTCGGGGTCGGGCTCGGGGTCGGGTTCCGGGTCGGGCTCAGGGTCGGGCTCGGGCTCGGCTGGTACACAGACCTCCCGTGCGCTCGAGGGCTGGCCGTTGCGCAGGTGGCGCTCGCACGCGTAGCCCACGCGACAGTCCCCATCGTCCTCGCAGACCGACACGCACCGTCCGCCGTCGCTGTCGCCGAGGTCGACGCAGAACGTCCCGGCGAAGCCGTTGCGGTCGGGGCAGAACCGGTCGCAGACCTCGGTGCACAGCCCGCCCGGGTGCCCCTCGTCGCACACCGCGCCGCCGCAGTGGGTGTCTTGCTCGCAGCCCTCGCCGATCCATCCGGCCGCTTCCGGGATCACCTCGTTGAAGGGCGCCGTCTCCAGCACGAGGTCGTAGGTGGAAGGCGCTCCGATGACCCGAACCGTGACCGTCCCCGACTCGGGGAGTCGGATGGTCGCGGTGCCCCGGTGCTTGCGCTCATCGACGGCCGAGTCGACGGACTCGCGGGTCGTCGAGCCCTCGAGCTTCAGTGAGAACGGTCCTGTCGCCGAGACCGTCGCCGTCAGCTGCTCGCCGCGGTCCAGCGCGACCGTGTACTGGGCCTCGCCGCCGCACAGCATGCGACCGTGGTAGCGACCCACCTCGAGCGATTCGCCGCGACCGTTCGTCACGCCTTCGCAGACGTCGGCCCGGTACGCCGCGACCGGATCGTCTTCCTCGGGGGTGACGTCCACGACGCTGCCGTCCGGCCAGCGGCGCTTCTCCGTCTGGATCTTCACCCGCGCTCCCGGGTGCGACCGCATGATGTAGTACAGCTCGAGGATGTCGGCGGCCTGCATCCGCATGCACCCGTGGCTGACGAACCCCCGCTGCAGCGGGTGGGTGATCGGACCGTGGAATCCGTAGGTGTTGTAGCCGCGGCTGTTGCGCGCGGTGGTCCGCAGGAAGGGCAGCCCCTCGAAATAGCTGGGCTGGTAGCGGCGCGCGTACCAGAACCAGGTGTTGCTGGTGTCGGCGTGCAGTCGGAAGTCGCCGACCGGGGTGAACGACCGGCCGCTGCTGCCGCGCGCGCCCACCCCCGTCGGGTACGCCTTGTGGAACCCGGTGGCGTCGTCGATGAGCTCGACGGTGAGGCCCTCCAGGCTGACGACGATGTACGGATCGTCGAGCTCGGGCAGAGGCGCGGGCACCACGTAGGCGTTCCCGTCGGCCTTGCTGAGGTCAGGTCCGACGACGCCGGGGTTCTCCTGGTCGAACGGGTTGCCGCCGCCGGTGGTCGCCACGCCGCCGGTCTCCCCGACGTCTTCGAGGGCGGGCTCCTCCTCCTCGCCACACGACATCAGCACTGCACAGCCGACAGCGAGCGCCACTCGAGACCAACGAAACATGGTGCGAACCCCCGAAACGCGAGCGGCGAATCATAACGGGCGACGCCGGGCGCGTCGATCCGTTGCCACCTGGCGGCGACGGCCTCGCCAGCTCACCTGCGGGAGGAGTGCGTCAAGGTCTGACGCGCGCCTCAATGGTCAACACGCCTTCCCGCCGGTCCCAGGTCAAATCGAATCGCGCCAGGAAGGACAGCCCGAGCAGGCCGTCGATGCTGGCCGGCATGTCCTCGATGATGACCGCCGCGACCCGGTTGGCCTTCACGCCCTGGACCTCGACGGAGCGGATCGTCGCGGCGTCTCCCGGCCGCACTCCGGCGGCGGTCGCCAGCAGAATCTGCTGCCCCGGCATACCGGCCACGCCAGCGCGCATCGCGAAACCTCGACTCAGCGTGACCAGGGCCGCGCCGGTGTCGACCACGAAGTTGCCGACGGCCTCGCCGTTGATGTCGACGCGCGCCCGAATGGTGGACTCGGCCGGCGAGAATCGGAGCGCTGCCTTTCCGGATCCCGACAGGCTGGCGCACTCGTCGAGGCTGCGCAGCCGGTCGAGTCGCGTCCGGTGGTTGAGCTGCTGGCGCACCTTTGGGTGGTGGTATGCGAACGTCTCCAGCGCCTCCAACGCTTCACAGGGTCGTCCGGCCTTCTCCAGCACAGCGGCCAGATTGAACGGGATCGACTCCAACCTCGGCTCGAGGAGCAGCGCCTGACGGTAGTCGGTCGCTGCGGCCGCCCAGTCGCCCTTGTGCTCGTAGGCCAGGCCGCGCCACGTCCGGTAGTCCCTGTCGTAGGGCCGGTGGGCGATGAGCCGAGTGCACTCGGCCGCGGCGCGGTCCCACTCCGACAACCGCTTGTATGCGCCGTACGTCACCCAGCGGAGCCGCGGGAGGTCACCACACGCCGCCCAGAACTGCTCGGCGCGGTCAATCGCGCCCCGCGCATCTCCGGCGCGGAGCATCACCTCGGTGAGCTCCACGATCGTGACGCGGTCGCAGGGTTCGTCAGCGAGAGCCGCTCGCGCCTTGTCCACAGCCGCGCCGTGCTTCGCGTAGTCGAAGCCGCCGTCGCGCGTGGACCCGGCGTACCAGACGACGGCGCCGACCATGGCCAGCAACGCGAACGTGCCGACACTTCTGAATACGAGCTTGCTACTCCGCGCGGCGCGACCGCTGCAGTCGGGGCACATCGATCTGCCGCCGACCCAACGGATGCAGCCACGCAGACGGGGTCGAGGCAGCGGGCGCAGGTGGTTGCCGCCTCCTGTTCAGAATGGGTGGCGCATACGACGAGCGTCATGTCCGCCGGATCGTACATCACCTGTGCGGCCCGGCCGTCGCATCCTTTGCGCGCTGTGGGCATCGCCGTGAGATCAGGCGGGCGGCGGAACCCGTCTTACAGGTCACCTCCCTTGTCGTTGTGCATGAGCGCGCCGCGCTCGCCGCCGATCCAGATGTTCTCCGCGTCGAGGGCGAAGACGGAGTGCAGCTTGACGCGGCCGAGGGCGCCAATGACCGGGCCGCTGATGTCCTGCCAGGTCTGGCCGCCGTCGATGCTGCGCAGGACCATCGGCATGTTGTCGCTGTAGCCGACGAGCCAACCGTTCTGGTGGTCCGGGGCGAACGCGATGTGGCGCGGCACGACCCCCGAGTTCGGGAAGCCCGCGGGCATCACCGCCCGGCTCCAGGTCATGTCGGGACCGGCGGAGGCGTCGGTCGTGAAGTAGACGTAGAAGGAGTCGGTGTCGAAGGTCGTGCCGGCGAATGCCCAGCAGTGATCGTTGTCAGTGCAGTGAACCGCGCGGGGGCCGTTCTCGTCACCCACGTCGGGGAACGCGACCTGGAGGAAGGTCTGCGCACCGTCGGTCGACACGCACACGCCGGGGGCATCCGAGCCGCCCTGGTCGAGGCCGGCGGCGGGGTAGATGATGAGGTCCAGGTCGGCGCTCATGTACGCGAACTGGGTCAACGCCGGGCGCCCGTTGGAGCCGGGGTCGGACTCGCAGAGGCGCGGGTTGTCAGCCTTCTGCTGAAGGTAGTCCGCGGGGAACGGAGGGTTGCGCTGGGGTGACCACAGGCCGGTCCAACGCGTTCCGGCCGACGGCCCCGCATCGGCGCCCCAGATGACGCCGCGGTACATGTGGATCCAGCGGTCGTTCTCGGCCACGCCGAACGCCTCTTGCTTGTTGAGCACCGCGAATCCGTTCTCGGAGTTGTTGACGCCCATCTCCGCGAATTGCCAGCTCTCCGCGGCCGTGAAGTCGCTGCTGGTGGACAGCACGCCGCCGGAGGTGTCCACCCGAGCGATGAGGCCGTGGCGGGTGGGCGTGAACCCGAGGAAGTCGATCTCGCCCAGGATTCCGTAGGCCTCCTCGTAGTCGGCGCTGTTGATCAGGACTCCACCGACGGCCTGTGAGCTTGCCGCGTAGACGAGGCCACCGTGACGGTCGTTGCCGGTCCCGACGACGCAGTGGTCGACCCCGTCGCAGTAGACGGCGCCGACGCGGTCCTCGTTGCGAGCCTCTCCGTTGGGGCCTGCGGGCAGATCGAGCACGGTCCAACCGACCTTCTCACCCTCTCCTTCGCCCTCGCCTTCGCCCTCGCCTTCGCCTTCTCCCTCGCCCTCGCCCTCACCGGCCGGGGGCTGCGCGACGCCTCCGTCGGTGCTGGCGACGAGCGGTTGGCATCCGAGGGCCGCGAGGGCGCAGACCAGAAGGGCGATAGAGTACTTGGTGATTCTCACTTGCCATCTCCTCTGTGTGTTCGTTGCGACGGCCCACTGCCATCGCGAGAACAACGCTAGTCAGAGGGCGTGGCGGCAACCTTCGAGAGGGTCTTCGAAGAGTCTTCGAACGGTTCGAATACTCTTCGACGTGTCTGTCGAAGGCTAAGCGCGCGGCGTCTCAATACGTTCCTTCTGTCAACTCGACCCAGGCAACCTCTGTGAAAGGTCGCGCATCGTGAACAAACTGAAATCGATAGGTGCCGCCGTGGCCGCGGCCGCTGTCATCGCAAGTCTTTGGACCACGACCAAGCAGGTCAACGCCTTCAACGAGTATATCAAGCCGCTGCGACCCACCATCTTCCGGCAGGACGCGATCATCACGACCGCCAGGAAGGCGAGTCTCGAGGAGGTCAAGGCCTCCATCGATGGATGGGTGCAGGAGGCCAGGTCGCTCCAGGCGACGATCGACGCCGCGGCACCGAGCGACCCTGAGGTGGCTGCAATTCATCGGCACATGAAGGCGCAGGCGAAGGCCTACACGGAGTACCGGGTCGCGTACGTCGTTGGGGACGGCGTACGCCGGGGCATCTCGGTGCAACGGACGGACGATGGCGGCCAGACCTGGCGGATGAGCCGCGTCGACGACCGGATGCCGGCGTCGGCATGGCGCTATCCCGTCATCCACGTCGACGCCGCCAACCGCGTGCACGTGGTCTGGATGGACGACCGGACCGGGCAAGGCGCGCTCTACCACGCGTACTCCGACGACGAGGGCGCGACGTTCTCGGCCGACACGCGCGTCTCGGACGTGGACTTCCCGTTCCCGGTCAACGCGCCGCCGCCTCCGCCCGCCACCCAGGACGGCAGCTGGATTGGCGACTACCACGCGATCACGAGCGTGGATGGCGCGGTGGTCGTCGCGTGGGCCGACCAGCGCGCCGGCAATCCCCTCACGACGGTCTACGTCTCGGTCGGACGCTTCGCCGAGGTGGATTAGCTGGGATCAGTTGCCCTCGACGGAAGACCTGACCGGGTACGTTGTGACCCGGCCTCAACGCCTCGGCCGTCGAACCGTAGAAGATGCATCGGTGGAGGTTTGTGACATGGCTCGGATTCTCGTGACAGGAGGGGCAGCGCGCGTCGGGCCCGAGAGCAATGAAGGCCCGGGCGTCGTCGCGTGCTTCGAGTCGGCGTCGGCCGCGAGCATGACGAACGCGGCTCAGGCGCTGCAGGAACGATTCGGTCTGTCCGACCCGCCGGCGCTCTTCTCCGCCGAACCCAGCTGGACGCAGCGCCTGGTCACGGCGCTCTGTCGCCCCCGCAGCCTGCGGCCTCAGACCTTGCAGGCGGTCCGCACCTTCCTCCCCGCTCAAGCGAGCATGTCTGGCTGAGCGCTCGCTCCGGGTCGTTCTGCGGCCCGTCGACTCACCTGCCTTCCCGCTACCCTCCCGATCCGTGTGTGTCGACATCATCCGGAGCGGGGCGCCGACTTCCCGATGCCGGAGTAGCCGGCCTCGTACACGAGGTGCACCGGCCCATGACCGAGGCCCGGCGACGCCGTGGCCGGCGAGATGACCGTGCTCTTCGCGGGCATCCGCGCATCTCGGGGCGCGCGACCGCTTGATGAAGGCCTGGAAGCAGGGCTAGGGACGCACGGCGTCGTCGATGAAGGCGCGCACCTCGCGGAAGCAGCGTCCGCGGCCGAAGTGGACCAGGTGGCTGCCGGGGAACCAGTGGATGCGCGGCCGCTCCCAATGTTCCCAGAGGCGGCGGACCTCGCTCGGTGAGCACACGCGGTCGCCGGTCCCCGCTACGATCATCCGTCGCTCTGCGGGGATCCGGGGCGTGAGTCTCAGCGGGGTGTGGACGGCGTAGAGGTCGCGCAGAAGCTCGAGGGTGACCCCGCGGGCCTCGGCGCGTTTGCGCTCGGGCCGGCCGCGGCCGTGATGCCACAGCAGATCCCCGAACGAGACGAGCGGGATCATCGGCACGCTGAAGGCGAGGTCCGCGTCGAGGCTCGCCAGCAGCGCGCTCACGCAACCGCCGAGGCTCATGCCCATCACGCCGACCGGCCCGCTCCCGGTGGCGCGCAGGTGCGCGATGAGCGCGCGCACGTCCCAGGCCGCCTGACCGAAGCCCTCGTTGGTGCGTTGCGGCGAGATGCCGGGGAAGAGCTGGCCGCCGACGAGCACGCCCTTCGGGGTGCGCGGGCCGTGGAAGGGCAGCATCGGGAGCGCGACGTCGTAGCCCGCGGCGTACAGGGCTCGGGCGCCAAAGAGCACGCGCTGCAAAGCGTAGACGTCGGTGACCCACGAGTGCACGCAGACGACGGTGGCGGCGCCCGGGGTGCGGTGCCGGAGCAGCTCGGCGTGGGCGAAGCGGTTCGTCTCGTAGGCGTCAAGTTGCGCCTGGTAGGTCGGATCCCAGGCCTGGTAGCCCGACCGCCAGCGGACGCGGGTGCGCGGGCCCCGGCGCCGCAGGACCTCCACCTCCGGCGCGCTCGGCGTGGCGTAGAAGCGCTCCGGGTCGGCGAGCAAGGACGGCTGGGTGTAGACGTCGACGGTGCGGCTCTGCTGGGCATCGCGGTGGGGCGCGTTGGGGCTGCCTCCGGCGAGGAAGAGGCCCTCCATCAGCCGGAGGGCGGCGCGATCGATGGCCGCGCCCCCGCTGGCCAGCATCTTGTGAGTGACATGTGCCACGTAACAGGTAATAAGATTTCGTCGGTTGCGCGTCAATCGAGGGAGCGGCTTGGCGAGCGTTGTCATCACCGGTGCGGGCGGGTTTCTCGGGACGCAGCTCACGCGGACCTTTCTGGCGGCCGGCCACGCCGTGCGCGCCGCCGACCTGGCGTCCGCAGACCTGTCGCTGCATCGCGAGCTCGGGGCGGAGGCCGTGGTCGCTGACGTCACGGATCGGGACGGGATGCGCGCCGCGGCCGAGGGGGCGGACGTCGTGGTCCACGCCGCCGGGATCTTCGATCTCGCGGCGGACCCGCAGCGGCTCGAGCAGGTCAACGTCGAGGGCGCGCGCACGACCGCCGAGGTGGCCGCGGGCGCCGGCGTGAAGCGCTTCGTCCTGGTGGGCTCGACGAGCATCTACGGCCAGAGCCCGCCGCGGGTCCGTGAGGACGCGCCTGCGCGGGCGGGGAACGCCTACGGCCGCTCGAAGTGGGCCGGTGAATGCGCCGTCACCGAGGTTTGCGACCGGCACGGCCTCCCGCTGGCGGTGCTGCGACCGACGCTTCTATACGGTCCCGGCAGCCGCTACGGCCTCGCGCCCTTCGTGGCGGTCCTCGCGCTGCGCAGGCGCGCGGGAAAGACGCTGCCGATCGCGCGCGGTGGACCGCTCATCCACCTGGTGCACGTCGATGACGTCGCCCGCGCTGCGCTCCTCGTCGCCACCGACGACCGGGCCAGCGGCGCCTTCAACGTCGCGGACGAAGAGCCCCTCGCCGCGGGCGACCTCCTGCGCGTGCTCGCAGACCGCGTCGGCGTCGAGATTCGCGACCGCGCGCTGCCCTGGTGCACCGTGCGGGCCGCCCGCCCGCTCAAGTCGATGCTCGCCCGGGTCTTCTCGAAGCAGAACGAGAAGATCGCGGCGCTGTGGTCTCGGCTCGATCTCGAGCCCGCCATCGTGGCCCGCGTCGACGTTGATTGGATGGACTTCCTGGCGCGCGACAACACCTACGACACCGGCCGCCTGGGCGCGCTCGGCTTTACGTGCGCACACCCCGATCCGCGCACCGGCCTCGCAGAGACGATCGACTGGTATCGCGCCCAGAGGTGGATCCCGGAGCGCTGAGAGTCAGCTACTCGCCGTCGTCGTCGGGCGGGGGGGCCGGCTCGGTGTGGTTCGGCTCGTCGTCGTCGTCGCCATCGGCGTCGCCGTCCTCTTCGTCGACTCCGATCACGACGTCGCCATCGGTCTCGAGCAGGCGCTCGCAGCGCGCCTCGATCTCGTCACAGCTCTGGTTCTGGTTCTCGGCCACGCAGCGCACGCCCTCTGCGGGCAGCTGCGCGCAGAGCTCCATGCAGACCGGCGCGAATTCCGCGCAGTCGTCCTGGTCTCCGGCCTCCTCCTCGCAGCACTGGACGGCCCGGCCGCAGAACGCTTCGCACTCCGCCTGGCTCGCCGACGGCCCCACGGGGGTGACGGTCCCGGTCCCGCTTCCGCTCGAGCCACCGCTCCCTGACGAGGCCCCGCCGCCGTCGGTGAAGTCCTCGGCGTCGAGCTGGTCGCACAGGCCGTCGTCCTCATCGAGGGCTCGGATGCCAGCGCAGCCTTCACCAGTCAGCGCGCGGACCTCCTCGATCTCGTCCTGAGAGGCTTCCTCCGCGCACTCGGCCGCGCACGAGTTGGCGGCGTCGCGCTGCTCGGCCGCCGAGAGCTCCAGCCCGCAGACCGACACGAGGCAGCCGATGATCTGTGAGCACGCCTCGGTGCAGGCCCCCGAGCCGACGCTGCCGCCGCCGCCCGACGGGCCGGTCGACCCGCCCAGGCCCTCGCGCCCGCCCTCGCCGTCGCCGCCTTCCTCGCCCTGCTCGCCCCCGCCCGTGCGTGACCCGCCGTTCGAGTCGTCGTTCGCTCCAGCCCCTTGCGACCCACCACCGAAGAAGCTGCCGGCGACGCGCTTGCCGCCCTCGTTGCCGTTCTCTTTGTTGTTGTTGTTGTTGTTGTTGTTCCCGTCACCGCTGCCGCCGCTCTGGATGCAGCTGGTGGCGAGCGCCACCGCGAACAACGCCACGACGGTCCGTACCGTGCGCATCGCTTCCTCCCTCACTGTCATTCGATTCGCCGCACTATAAAGGAGCGAGCCGTCCGATTCACTCCACGGCAGGATGAACGCAGTACGGATGCCATTGCTGGCGTGCCTCCTCGTGGTGGTGCGCGTCGCAATCGGAGTACATGCGCGCGCTCAGACGCGAAATCGCCCCGTATGTGGGTATTGGTTGCAGACAGTTTCTGGTGACAAGCACTTTTCTGCTTGTGGTGAGAATGATGCTGCGCTACCCATTCGCTCATGGAGAGCCCACTCCCCGTTGTAGAAGCGCCTGAATTCCAGCGGCGGCTGGTGTTCTCGCTGCTCCGTCCCGTCGTGCGGCTGTGCCGGTGGTTCCGGCTCCCGCTCAAGACGCTCGAAGACCTCTGCCGGCTCGCGTACTTCGAAGAACTCCGGCGGCGGAACGACGTACCCCAAGCAGAGATCGCCCGCGCGTTCGGCAAGTCGCTGCGCACGGTCGGGACCCTCGAGAAGCAGTACCGAGCGAACTTCTTCGCGCTCGAGCAGGAGGTGGAGTTCAGCCGCGCGGTCGAGCAGGCCTTCGCCCATGGTCCGAGGACCGTCGATGAGGTCGCCGCCGCGCTCGAGCCGGGCGCACCCGAAGACGTGTTGCGGGTGGTGACGGGCCTTGTCTCGGCCGGTCGCTTGCGCCCAATGAAGACCGTCCCGGCGAGTTTCGAACTCGACCACCGATTCGTGTCGCTGGTGCGCACCGACCTGGCCGCGCGGATCGACGGCTTGAACCACCAACTGGATGTCATCGCCCACGCCGTGAGCGCGCGCTTCCTGGCGCCGCAGCGCCACAGCGTCGCCCGCTCCCTCTCCTTCGTGGCGACGCCCGCCGACGCGAAGGTGCTGGGCGACGCGCTCGTCCGTGAGCTCCGCGCTCGCGTAATCGACACCGAGGAGGCCGCCCTGGAGGGCGGCGACGCATTTCAACGATACGGGGTCACGCTGGCCCTGGCCCCCATGGAGAACAACGATGAGTGACCGGATCCACTCGGGCCCGTGGCTGCCCTGGCTGCTCTGCCTGCTGGTGCTCGGCTGCATCGAAGACCCGTCTACGGACGACGAGCTCCCGCATGCCCGAGAGACCGGCTACCTGCGTTGCGTGGCCCAGACCGCGGAGTGTGCGCCGCAGCTTCGTTGTCTCGAACCGGAGGGTGGCTGGAGCTGTGTCGACTCGCCACCGTGCGAGACGTTGACCTGCGACTGTGCAGGCCCTGCGATCTGTGGCGACCGCGCCTGTCGGGTCTCGGCGAACGGCACGGAGCTGGTCTGCGGCGACGAGCCGGACTCGGGCGCGCCGCTGGCCTGCGAGGACCGACCGGTGGAGACCTGCACCGGCGACGACGTGGGTTGCTGGCCGCTCGGAGGCGAACCGCTGCGAGCGCTGCCGGGCGGGATGTCGTGTCCCGATCCGGAGCGGCCCTCGACGCTGGGCTGCACGCCGGGTCCGTGCGGTGGCGCGATCACCTACGCCGCGCCGGAGGCCGCGCCCGAGGACTGTCACCGGTTCCCGAGTACCTGCGTGCCGGACGGGTGGGTCGAGTGCGATCCCGGTGAGGTGCTCGACGCCTGCCCGGGCGAGACCGATGCGGCCCTCCCGCCCGACGCCGGTCCGGCGGACACCGCCCCGCCGGACATGGGACCCCCGCCCGACGCCGCCGTCGCGGGGGATCTCGGGCCGCTTCCGGACGCGGGCGCGGACGCGTGCCGCGTGACCATCTGGGCAGGTCGCGAGGTGGGCGAAGATGGTGAGTTCAGCTGCGTGATCGAACCCGACCAGGCGTTCCCGTGCGGTCAGTTCGCCCGCTGCGTCTGTGCAGCGGCCGTCCCGCCCGAACACGTGGAGGCATGCGCCCACGACATCCTGATACCCCGGGGAGCGATCACCCTCGCGGACTTCTGCCACGACCCCGACAACACGATCGCGACGTTGGTCGACGACTCGAGCTGGCACGGCGGCGACTGGGACGTGGAGGGGACGCCCGCTTGCGCCGACATCCCCGTGACCAACCGGCCCGTGCAGGCCCCGGATCTGTGGATCTGCAGCGGAGACGAGCCCCGAGACCCGGTCACGGTCGGCGAAGTCCGCCTCGAGGACGACACCCTCCACGTGGTCGCCAGCTACAGCGGAGGCTGTGCCGACCACCGCCTGGGCATCTGTTGGTCCGCCAGCTTCGTTGATGCGGGCGACAGGCTCTCGGCCGCCGGACTGGTGCTGTTCCACCAAGACAACGACGACCCCTGCCGCGGGATCGAGGACCAGGAGTTGACCATCGACCTGCGCAACCTGCGGGACGCCTGGCGCTTCGCCCACGGCGGCAGGCAAGCGGGCACCGTCCTGCTGCGGTGGCTCTTCCCCGAAGACGCCCCCGAAGTTCGCTACGACTTCTGACCCGTTGGGGGCCGTGCGCCGCGCGTGCCTTGATGCGCGCACGAGGAGTAGTATCGCGCCTCGGGTCCTCACGTGCGGAGTCTCTCGATGACCTCCAGAACGACAGGCATGTCCGGAATGACGGCCGCGCTCACCGGGGTCGTGCTGTGCGCGTCCGTTCACTGGGTCGCCGGCTGCAGCTCCTCGTCGAGTGGCCCGGGCGGCGCGCCGGACGCCGCGACCCCCCCCGAACCCGTGCCCTTGTCATGGACGCTCGCGGCGCCCGCCATCGACGACGGGGCCGTGCTCTCGATCTGGGGCCCGTCGGACACGGACGTGTGGGCGGTCGGCGGTCAGTCGGGCCAGGCCCTCGTGCTCCGCTACGACGGCGGCGCCTGGTCCCGCGACGTGCCGCCCGCCGCCGCGCAGCAGCTGTGGTGGGTCCACGGTGTCGCGGGCGGCCCGGTCATGGTCGTGGGGGTCGGTGGCTCGGCCTTCCTCAAGTCGGACGGAGCCTGGTCGCAGCTCGAGGGGGCGCCCGCCGGCACCACGCTCTATGGCGTGTGGATGGCGAGCGCGACCGAGGGCTGGGCGGTTGGCGGGCCGTTCGACGAGGCGCCCGAGGGCGTCGACAAGGTCGGGGACGTGGTGATGCGCTACGACGGTGACACCTTCACGCGCGTCGACGTGCCGCCGCTGGCCGACCGGGCCGGCCAACGCCGCCTCTTCAAGGTCTGGGGGAGCGGCCCGGACGACGTCTTCGTTGTCGGCAGCAAGGGGCTGATCATCCACTGGGACGGCGCCGCGTGGTCGGTGATGGAGAGCGGCGTGACCGCTCCGCTGTTCACCGTCGTCGGGCGCGGGCCGGATGACGTCTGGGCCGTCGGGGGCGGCGCGTCCGCCGTCCTGCTGCACTACGACGGCGTCGCCTGGGCGCCCTACGAGGTGCCTCGCTACACGCCGCAGATCCTGCAGGGCGTGTGGACGGCGCCCGGAGAGGACCTCGTCATCAGCGGCTTCTCGGGCTTCACCGCACGACTCCATGAGGACACCTGGGAGACCCCCGACCCCGTCACCGCCGATCCGCTCCACACGGTCTTTGGTGACGCGAGCGGGCGCCTCTGGTCGGGCGGGGGCGACATCGTCATCGCGAAGCCGGACTACACGGGTGTAGTGGCCGTCTCAGGTGGTGCCGCCGTGCCGGTTCTGGGTGGCGCGGACGCGGGCCCTCCCGACGCGAACGTGACCGACGCGGGTGTCGACGACGCGGGTATCACCGATGGCAGCGGCCCGTCGCCCGACGGCGGATCCGCCAGCTGCGACACGCCGGCGATGGACTGCCCCGCGGAGGTCCCCCACGTCGGGGGGCTCTGTTCGGGCGATCTGAACTGCGGCTACCCGGTCGGCGACGACGTCGGCACCGTGCACACGGCCACCTGCGGCGGTGGACATTGGCAGATCGAGACCGCGTGCGAGGCCCCGCCCGGCGGAGTTTGCACCGTTCCGCCCCTTGCCGAGGGGTGCCTCGATCCGTTCGAGGGCGACCTCCCGGAGGCGAGCGTCGAGATCGGCCCCGCGCTGGGCCCGGCGTCGGCGTTTCGACCCTTCGCCGCCGACGAGATGATCGACCTGGTCTGGGGCGGTCAGGGGAGCCCGATGTTCGCCTTCGAACTGCGAGCGACCGGCGCCGACGAAGTGACCTGCGCCCGGGTGCGCACCGCGATCGCGATCGACGGCGAACCCGAGGTGGCGGCGGCTCAGCCGGTGGTCCTCCGGTGCGGTGCGACGCTGCTCGTCTACGTGATCGTGCCCGCGTCGCCCATCGACTGTGAGGAGCGCATCTTCAGCTTCGATGTGGAGGTCGAGGTGTCCGGCGTGGGTAGGTCGAGTGTGCGGCTGCGCGTCCAGGGCGGTGCCAACTGCTTCGGATAGCCCACGCGCTCCGTCGTGGACGTGGCGCGTGGTACCCCCAAGTGAACCGCCCAGGGCTCTCGGAAGGCCCCATTCGTCGAGAGGACTGAAGCAGGGCTGTTCGTCGGGTCAACCACCCGAAGGTCGCGGAAACGCAGCCTGAGCCTAAGGAGGCCGGCCGAAATTGAGTTGCCAGATCGCGTTCGAGGCGACCGGCCGGCAAGGCGGGTCGTCGCGCGCATACTCGGTGTATGCGAAGGCGGCCCAACGCAGCAGGGCGGGATGGATCGGGCGCGAGGTGGCAACTCAATTTCGGCCGGCCTCCTATGGTGGCGACTCCCGCCGCCGAGAAGGCTGCTACCGCTGCGGGCCGATCTGACCGAGCGCGCCCGGGTGGTTCGGATCGAGCGCGAGCGTCAAGCGGAAGCGCTCGCGCGCTTCGGGGCCGCGGCCGAGCGCCCGCAGGGTCAGACCGATGTTGAAGTGGACGTGGGGGTTTCGTGGGTCGAGCTGCGAGGCGCGCATCAGGTGTGGCAGCCCCTTCTCCGGCCGCCCCGTCTGGGCCAGGACCACGCCCACCTCGTTATTGCCCTGCACGTGGTCCGGCTCGACTTCGAGCAGGCGCCGGTAGGTCTCGACGGCGTCGTCCCGGGCGCCGCGGCCGCTCTCGTCGCGCGCCTTCTGGAGGGGGACTCGGACGAGGGCGACCCGCGCGGACCGGAAGTTCCGCACGGTGTCGAGGGCCTTCCCGTAGTTGACGAGCGCGGTCCCGAGGTGGCCTTCGCGTGCCTGGTGGTCGCCGTGCTCGACGTGGGTCGCGGCGAGGTTGACCCGCGCGAGCTTGTAGTCGGGCCGCTGCTTCAGCGCGCGCTTCAGATGATTGACGGCCGCCTCGAAGTTCCCCTCGCGACGCAGGATGAAGCCGAGGTTGTTGTGGGCCTCGGCGTGGGTGGGCTGCAGCTCGAGCACGTGCCGATACCGCTCGGCGGCTTGCGTATTCTGCCCGGCGCCTGCGAGCTCGCGAGCCAGGTCGTACTGCGCCACGACGCTCGTCGGCACCGCCGCTGCGACCTGTCGCGCCTGTTCGATGGCGGCCTTCGCCCCAGGCTGCGTGTGCCACAACCAGAGGGCCGGCAGGGCGATCACCACCCAGTAGAGCGTGTGCTTCATCCAACCCGGCCGGGCGGCGGCCGGGGCCTGCGACCCCCCTGCGTCCGCGAGCTCGAGGGAGGCGCGAACCACGGGCTCCCGCACCTTCCAGATGAAGCCGTCGTAGTAATAGTGGAGGAGCGACGAGGCGATGATGAACGCCTTGAGCGCGGAGTCCACCGCGCCCGGCGCCACCGAGGCGCGCACGATGGCGAGCATGCCGTAAGCCGCCACCAGCCCCACGTACAGCGCGACGCGGCCGGCGCCGGGCTGGAAGATGCGCTGCGTTGCCGGCCCGACGGACGCGCCCTGCTCCACCCGCCGCCGATTGAAGAGCCAGACGATGGCCAGGTACTGCACGTCGTGGAAGATCTCGTAGAGCGCGAAGGCCACGAGCAGGTCCGGCACGCTGACGTGGATGTACCAGTAGAAGCCGAGGCTGGTGACGAGGAGCAGGAGCTTGACCGGGCTCTGCGGGCACTCGCCGAACCGGCTCTTGACGAAGTTGCCGAGCATCAACACGGTCACCACGCCGGTGGCGCCGAACCACACCCTGCGCACGGCGTCGATCGCCTCGAGAGCCACCGGCGCCCCGCCTCCCTGGGCCCAGAGCTGGAGGTGGTGGACGAGCATGCTGTCCGAGCTGAGCGCGACCGTCCCGAACCAGCCGAGGCACGTGAGCCGGTCGAGCCAGGCGGCGCGGCGGCTGTGCTCGCCGACCCGGCCGTCGTAGATGCGAGCGAACCCGTGGGTCTGCATCGCGAAGTGCCAGATGCCCCACACCGAGAAGACGAAGACGACGCCCGCGAGATCCCAGACCACCGCGCAGGTCGCTGCCAGACCGAGCGCGATGGGCGCGACGATGAAGCGGGCCCGGAAGCGCGCGAAGAGGTCGCGGTCGCCGTACGCCCGCATCATGCCGGGCAGGTGGTGCCCGAGCGCCGCGGAGGCGGCGACCGTCAGCCAGATGTGGTCTCGGCTCCAGGCCCCGCCGAAGAGCGCGAGCAGCGGCAGAACCAGCAGCGGCAGCCCGACCACGAGCAGGAGGTCGGTCGGCATCCGGAAGAGCCAGGGGGATCTCACAGCGGTGCCCACACAGGTTGATCACGCCTCGCTTGCCCAGCACGACGATGCCGGCGTTGCGCCTCCTCGTCGTGCCCCTGGCACGCCTTCGTCAGCGCGCCTTGGCCTCGCCGCGCTGGCCGGCGCGATCCGTATT
>PVBE010573127.1_pt1 | contig 17299 bp, 14 predicted proteins | sample 1631181 | NCBI WGS metagenome assembly PVBE01 (sample SAMN08397723, study PRJNA350692) | Marine metagenome, whole genome shotgun sequencing project. | isolation source: water | place: Pacific Ocean | collected 2012-04 | reverse complement strand
CGTCGTCCGATGCGGAGTCGTCGTCGTCGGACGAGTCGTCGTCGTCCTGGGAGATGCCCCCGGCGCGCGGCTTGTTGTAGCCGCAGGACTCGATCCGGAGCTTGATGCCCGGACTGAGGTTCTCCTCCGGCGTGGACACGTAGCCATCGCCGTCATCGTCATCGTCGTCGTCGGCGCGAACCTCGAACGAGAAGCACATCAGGATCAGGAGGCCGAACGACGCCAAAAAGCGGCGCGTGCGTCGACCCAGGTCTCGAGCTCGGTCTGCAGTCATGCGGGCGAAGTATATCCTCGCTGGCGTCCCATCGAATGGACTGGGTTCGTCTGGTGTCCATTGCAAGGAGAACACACTCGATGATTCAAAAGACTGTCCTGCTGATTCTGCTGCTTCTGCCCTCGCTGGCGTGGGCAGATCTGGAGGCCGACGTGAGCGCCCTGGCGAAGGGCGGAATCGTGTACGTCGCCGATGCTGAGGGACAATCTGTGCTCAACATCGCGGGCGAGCGGAGCTTCATTCCGGCCTCCACCCTGAAGGTGTTCACGTGCGTTTTGGCCGACGAACACCTCGGGATGGATTCTCGATTCGAGACGCGATTCTTTTTGGAAGGCGACCGTCTGATCGTCCGGGGCGGGGGAGATCCGTTCCTCGTAAGCGAAGAACTCGACGCCGTCGTGGCCGCGCTGGCCGAGCCGCTGGGGGACCGCGCGCTGTCGGGGGTGTTCATCGACGACTCCTGGTTCGAAGCGGGGATCGTCGTGCCCGGGGTGGGCGGCTCCGAGGAGCCCTACGACGCCCTCAACTCCGCCACGGCGGTCAACTTCAACACCATCAACGTGCGGGTCGACGGCTCCACGGTGACGTCCGCCGAGGAGCAGACGCCGCTGACCCCGCTGGCCCGCGAGGTCGCCCTCCGGCGGGGGGTGAAGGGCAAACTGCGGGTCAACCTGAGCAACGATCCGGGGGAGGTTCGCCGCTACGCCGCCGAGCTCATCGCCGAGAAGCTGCGGGGAGCCGGCCGCACCGTCGGGGCCGAGGTCGGCGACGCGACCGCCACCGGCGAGCCGATCTACGTGCACCGCAACAGCCGCACCCTCGGGGAGGTCTGCGCGGGGCTGCTCTACTACTCGAACAACTACATCGCCAACCAGGTCTTCCTCGCCATCGGGGCGCACGTGCACGGCGCGCCCGCGAGCCTGGAGAAGTCGGTCCGGGTCGCGACGGCGTTCATCGACTCCAACCCCGACCTGGCCGGCCTCGTGGTGACCGAGGGGTCCGGCATCTCCTACGAGAACCAGGCCACCGCGTCGGCCATGATCGGCGCCCTGGCGCTGTTCGAGCCGCACAAGGGATTGCTCCGACAGAAGGGCGGCACCCCGAACAAGACGGGCACGCTGAAGGTCACCAAGACGGTCGTCGGCTACCTGGATACGAAGACCCACGGGACGGTCCGGTTCGTCATCAGCCTGGACGGCTCGGGCAGCAACCGCCGCTGGCAGATCATCGACCTGCTGCGCGATCGCCTCTGAGGACCGGTACGATCGGGGGGTGAGTGCTCCCGGCAATGACGTCCTCGGTCCGCTGATCGAGTCGATGGGTACCGGTGACGAGGAGGCTCTGCAGGAGTTCGTCACCCTCGTCGCCCCCTGGATCCACGGCGCCCAACTGCGGCTCAGCGGCAACACCGTCGCGGCCGCGTACCTCGTTGAGGAGACACTCAAGGAGCTGTGGAAGACCGCTCCGCTGTACGACCCGCACTGGGGTCCGCCCATGACCTGGACAATGGCCGTGGCCCGGCTGATCGGCATGGAGTGGCTGGAGAAGCGGCGGGGCAAGGAGCACCGGCTCAAGAGCAAGCGCGACGCCGACGAGGTGCTGCTTCCCTACGGCACGAACGCGGACACCGCCGCGGACGCCGCGATGAAGAGCCTGGACGAGGCGCACGTCGAGGCGTTGAGGGAGGCCTGGTTCGAGGGACTCCCGGGGGGAAGCCAGGGCCAGACCAAGCGGGACGCGACCGACGCTGGACTCGCTGCCCTGGCGCGCGCCCTCAAAGCGACCTTGATTGAGGCTCCGTGATGGAGCTGGACCGATGCCGCGACCTCCGCCCGTCGTTCGTCGCCTACGTCGTCAAGACCGCCGACCGGGCGATGGAGCTGCGGATCGAGACGCACCTGAGCCACGGCTGTGCCTCCTGCGCGGGCAAGCTCGAGGAGCTCCAGGAGGCGTTCCAGACGGTGCCCCTGGCGGCGGGACCGCAGCCGCTGCTGGACGGCGCCGCGGACCTGATGGCCAAGAACGTCGGCGACGCCGCAGATCGAGCAGATCATCCCCATCGTCTACCCCGACACCAACGAGCGGCGGCTGCTGCTGACGCTGGTGATCCTGTTCGGGGTGGCCCTCGCCGCCGGCGCGTTCTGGGGTCGCACGCAGTTGGAGACGGTGCACGACGCCAAGGTGTTGCTCCAGACCGAGCGGGCACGCACCCGCCAGGCGGTCGGCCAGTACCGCGATCTGCAGGCCCGGGCCCAGCGCGTCGATGCGCACCTGGACGCCGTGACCAACCCGCGCATCACCAGCCACGACTTGCGGCCGGGCCTCAATGACTCCCGCGCACGCGCCTTCGTGGACGCCGAGGGAGGCTCGCTGACGCTGTCGGTGACGGCCCTCCCGGGTCCGACCCCGTTCGTCGTGCAGTGGGGGGCCGAGGAGGCCTGGACCGACCTGGGACCGCTGCCGGATGCAGCCTCGACCCGCGGGGGGGCGCTGTCTCTGCCGCTGCCCGAAGGAGCGACGCTGCCGGCCTCGCTCCGCATCGTCGACGGCGCCGGCGCCGTCGTCATCCAAGGACCTCTGGAGCCACCCCCGTGAAGCGACTGATGCTCATCGCCGCCTCCTTGTTCGTCGCCGCCCCCGCCGGGGCCTTCGAGTACATGTCGTTCTGCGAGGACGAGCCGACCGGGGTCGCGTGGAACTTCGAAGAGGGTCCCCTGACGTGGCACCTCTCCTCCACCCACGTCTCCACCGACCTCTCCGAAGACGAGGTTCGCTCGGCGGTCCTGGGTGCGTTCAACCAGTGGAACGAGCCGGCGTGCTCGTTGGTGCCGAGCCAGCAAGGCGTGGCGATCGCCGCCGAGCCCTTCGATGAGACCGTCGACGAGGTCGTCATCGGATTCCACGAGGACGCGTGGCCCCCCAGCCTCGGAGCAGGGCTGCTCGCGCTCACCCGGATCGAGTTCGACGCCACCGCCTGCGAGCTCTTCGCGGGGGACATCGCCGTCAACGGCGCGGACTGGACCTGGGTCTCCGGCCAGCCGGACGGCAAAGACGGCGAAGCCGATCTCCAGGCCGTCATGACCCACGAGGTCGGCCACCTGCTCGGGCTGAATCACACCCAGCTGGGCGGCAGCAGCATGAACTTCCCCTACGAGTACTCGTTGGCGTGGAGGACCCTGGGTTGCGACGACTCCGGCGGCATCTGCGACCTCTACCCCAGCGGTGACGCCAGCTGCACCGACTCGGCCTACTGCCCCTGCGGCAACCCCTGCGAGGATGGGTTCTGCGACGGCCTGACCTTCGAGGACATCGAGGGCGAGTGCTGGCAGCGGTTCCTCCCCGAAGAGTCCCTCATGGAGACCGAGCCCAACAACGCCACCGAGGACACGGTGCCGTTCCAGCTGACCGGGGGCGATGTCGTGCTGTCGGGCAGCTCATTGGACTGCGGCAACGACGGACTGCAGCCGTCGGCGAACCTGGACTGGTTCAACTTCGACGCCCCCTGCAGCGGCCGGGTCTTCATCACCCTGGAGCCTCAAGCGGGCGATGCGGACGTCGACCTGCATGTGTTCGACGACACCGAGGCGGTGGCGGACGTCCAGACCCGGGACACCGGCAGCATCGAAGCGCTGGAGGTGGAGATCGGGGAGGACTTCCAGATGCTCGTCTACTGCTGGGAGGGGAGCGCCACGGACTACGAGCTGCGCATCCAGTACCTGTCACCCGGGGAGAAGCCGATCTTCCCCGTCGACGAAGCGCCCGATGCCTGCGATTGCAGCGTCGGCAGCCGGCCCGCCGGCGGTGCGTTCGCGATGCTGCTGGTGGTCCTGGGGCTCAGCCGCCAAGGCGGTCGTGGGCGCGGAGTGCCTTCTTCGCCTTCCGCCTGACGCGGCCGTCCGGGTCGTTCCGCATCATCAACTCGAGGCGGCCGCGGGCTTCCTTCCCGGGCACCTGACCGAGGGCGACGGCAGCCGCTGATCGGACCGTCGCGTCGTCAGCCTGGGCCGCCTCCAGGAGCACGCCGACGGTGCCCGGGGCGGTGCCCCGGTCCAGCGCTTCGATCGCGGCCACGCGGAGCTCGGGGTCCTCTTCGGCCTCGATGCGGCCCAGCAGGATCTGCTCGACCTCGACCATGCCGACCTCCTGGCTGAGCCGGGACAGGGTGCGCTCGCGAATCCACCGGCTGGGGTGCGCGGCGAGCGCCTCCCACGCCTGTAGGGCCCACCCGTCGTCATCGGCGGTGATGGCGCCGTAGTCCAGCCACCGGGCCGTCCAGGTGTCGGCCGCGGAGCCGCCGGCGGCGGACGCGAGCACCAGCAGGAATCGGTCCGGGTTGCCCGGGGGCAGCGCGAGGCGACCGTCCAGGGCCGCCGTCCACGGCACCAGTTGAGGCGGGGTCGGGCCCAGGTCCGCGGCCTGAAGCTCGGCCGCCGTGGGGGGCGCGAACTTGCGGAGCGCTCCGGTGGCGACGTCGCTGACCCGCCGATCGGGATCGACCGAGGCGACCAGCAGCAGATCACGGATCTCCGGGGTCACCCGGCCGACCAGCGCGGAGGTGACCTCGGCCCGCATGCGCGGGGACTTGTCCCGGGCGAGCACCCAGTGGAGCAGCTGGAGCTGAGGCTCACTGAGCGGACGCTCCGCATCGGCGGGCCCCTCTTGCGCCATCAGCCAGGCGAGGGCGTCACGGCGGAGTCCGAGATCCGAGTCGTTCAGCAGGAACCAGCGCGCCAGGGCGACGCGACCCTCCAGGGGCACGCGGTCCGACGCGAGGTAGAAGGCGAGGCTGTCGTGGCGATGGTCGGCGCGGGGCGCCAGCAGGTTCCAGAAGCCGTCCGACAGGGCGCCGGAGACCGCGAGGTCGGCGGGAGCCCCGGGGGGACGCTCGACGACGGCGAAGAGCAGGTCTCCGAGGCGGCCCTCGTCCGCGAGGATCCTCGGCAGCTCGGAGAAGGCGCCGCGGGTGGATGCCCGAAGCAACGCACCGAGGCGCAGCGGCGAGTAGTCGTCCTGTTCGGCCCCGGCGGCGGGGTTGAGCTCAAGGGAGCCGGTGCGAACGACGACCGCGTCCTCGGTCTGGGAGTACTCGATGTCGAACGAGACCCGCCACCGCATCGCGAGCTGCCAGTGGGGGACGTTGACGGGCATCACGGAGGCGCCGATGCGCTGCTCGACCATGCGCGTCCCCTCCAGGTGGGCCGACACCAGCTCGACGTTGAGCACCGCCCGCGCGGGGAGCCGGACGTCGGTGGGGCTGGCGTGAGCGCCGGCGCTCTCGAGTTCGGACCAGATCAGGTCGCAGAGGTATTCATCGAGCCAGGCGACGAGGTCTTCGGGATCCTCTTCGCCTTCGCGCGCCAGATCGTGCAGATCCTGGCCGGTGTGGCGGTCCAGAAGGGGGTGACCGCCAGCGACCGTGGCGAGGCACTGAAAGTCGACGGGGACGCCTGCCAGGGGCAGCGGAGGCCCCTCCTGCGCAACCGCTGGCGGAGACGACAGCAGCAGCGCGACGGCGGCGAGGGCGAAGGCATGGCGCATGGCCTTCAGAGCGTAGATCCTCCGCCCCGGCCCAGCCAGGGCACCCTGCTCTCTGTTAGCGTCCTGAGTCGGAAATCGCAGTGCAGCAGCAGCCTCCAGCGGGGCCTTGGTGGTGCGGCGGGGCCTGGGGTCAGACCCAGGGACTGACCGCGCAGCAGGTGGCCCAGATCGTCGTCAGCTACCCCGGCCCGCACTACGTGTGGACGCAGGGGATGAGCGAATGGCTCGCTGCGGAACAGGTACCGGAGATCGCCAACCTGCTGGCGGCCCTGGGCGGACAGACGGTCGCGGACGGCCCCGGCCCGAGCTCGCCGACGGGGCCGGTTCACCGGGCGAACTTCGAGACCGCCCGCCAGCCCGCCGAGGACAACGACGAGGGCGGCCTCAGCCCGAACAAGCTGATCTTCATCGGCATCATCGTGATGGGCGGGCTCCTCGTGTGCGGGCTCGGCGTGTTGGAGATCGCCGGCAGCGTCAAGGACAAGCAGCGCCAGGAGGATCTGGCCCGCCGAGCGGCGATGGCGACCCCCGCGCCGACGCCGGAGATCACCCCTGAACCGACCCCTCCCCTGCCGCCGCCGCTTCCCCGCATCCGGGCGCTGTCGGAGCGGCCTGCGAGCTGGAACCGGATCCCGCTGAAGGACCGACGTAAGCGCCACGGCGAGGGCGTCGCGAGTTCCGAGCTGCTCGAAGGCAACGGCACCCTCCACGCGGCCGACCGCATCGGGGACGTCAAGGGAGACACCGCGTGGTGCGAGTCGGCCCCGGACGACGGCATCGGCGAGTGGGTCGAGCTCTGGCTGGACTGCGGTCCGAGCACCTCCCGGGGCATCCGCGGCATGGGCGTACGCGCCGGCTACGGCCGCACCGAAACGTTCTGGCGTCAGAACAACCGGGTCAGCGACGCGATCATCAGCGTGGATGTGCAGGGGCGGGACGCCTTCATCGCCGAGGTCATGTTCGACGACCAGGTCGGCCAGATGTACGTGCCCTTCGACAGCACCGTGCGGTGCGACCCGGGCGAGACGATCCGCGCGAAGCTGGAGATCGTCGAGGTGGTCGAGGGCACGAAGTACACCGACACGTGCGTCTCGACGATGAGCTTCTACGGACCGCTTCGCTAGGGATCACATCATCACGCGATCGGCGCGGCCCTCCAGGGCAGCCAGGATCGAGCCATGAAGACCCGCCCCCCCCTTCTTGTCGCTGCCGGCGTGGCCATGACCGCCTCCGCCGCAGTCGCTGGCATGTCCAGCTCCGCCATCATCACCGGTGACTTCGACTGGATCGTCGACAGCGCCGCGTTCGTCGTCGCCACGGACGACACGACCTGGGCGATCGGGGGCAGTGAGCTGGAGGACGACTCCGGCTGGGCGATGGGGATGTCGAGCTCGGCGATCATCCTCGATGAGAACGAGTGGTTCCTCGGGTTGGACGACCCCTCCCTGGGCGCCCTGGTGTGGGCCAGCGACCTGCCGCCCCACCTCGCCGCCGGCCTCGACGTGAGCCGCGAGCCGGTGCTCGTGCTCCCCGCGGCGGACCGCTGGTCCTCGCTCGAAGGGGCCGTCGGACGGCGCCTCCCGATGATCCCGATGGCCACGGTGGTCTCGTCCTCGTCGCTGCCCGGCTACATCAGCGAGCTGGGCCCCGGATACGGTGTCGTCACCGTGTTCGACCCGACGATGGAGACCGTACAGACCGGCATCGCCAACGCCGACGCCGACGCCCCCGAGGCGAACGTGCGCGCCGCCGTGCTGTCCCGCCGGAACCCCACCGGCATGGGCACGATCAACCCCGCGCTGTTCGGGGCGAGCGGGTGCTGCGGGCGGCTGACGTCGCCGAGCTACCTGTCCGGTCCCGCGACGTGGTCATCTATTGATGTTGAGGGGGGCACTCGCCAACGCGGCAGTGCTGAGCCTGCTCCTGCTCTCCGTTCCGTCGCTTGCCCAGGAGGGGAATCTAAACGGGGAGTGGGAGCAGGTACTGCCGAATGACCTCTGAGCTTGCAGTCCGGGCCCGCGTGGGGCAGATCAGTGCCCCGCCTGGAGGTTCTGTTGGCCCGCAAGAAGAGCAAGAAGACGACCGCTCCCGAGCTCACCCCCGATGAGCTGCGCCACGCCTACCGCGTCGCGGTGCGCAACCGCTCGATGGACGAGCGCATCGTTCGGCTGCTGAGCCAGGGCCGCATCAAGTTTGCCATCTACGGACCCGGCCAGGAGATCCATGCCACCGCGACGGCGCTGGCGTGGCACAAGGCGATGGGCGGCGATGCCAGCAAGTTCGGCTTCTGCGGCCACTACCGCAGCGGCACGCTGTACTCGATGTGGGCGGAGCTGACGGGCCGGAAGGACCTCGTGCTCGACGTCATCCGGCAGCAGTTCAGCCGCGCCACCGACCCCTTCAGCGGCGGTCGGAACATGGTCAACCACCTGCTCGACATGGACCGCGGGCTGCTCCCCATCCAGTCGCCCCTGGGCATGAACCTGGGCAAGGCGGCCGGCTACGGACAGGCGATGCGGCTGTCGGGGATCGAGGACGGCTTCGTCGCCGCGGCGATCGGTGACGGCACGACGGCCGAGATCGACACCCACGACGCGATGAACGCCATCTCGGTGTGGTCGCTGCCGATGTGCGTGATGGTGACGGACAACCGCATCGCCATCTCCACGGAGCCGGAGGACGGGCGCGGCATCAAGGACTTCGAGGCGTACGCCAAGGCCTTCGACCTGAAGTTCTTCTCCTGCGACGCCCGGGACTTCCACGCCGTCTACGAGACCGCCTACGCCGTCGCCACGTACTGCCGGACGGAGCAGCGCGGCGCCCTCTGGCACGTCCACGACATGCCCCGCCTCAACGGCCACAGCTCCGCGGGCAACTACCGCTTCGCCCTGGACCAGGACGATCCGATCCTGACCTTCGGGGAGTTCCTCGTGGAACAGGGGCACCTGGAGCAGGCCGACATCTGCACCCGCATCGAGGGTGAGGGCGCCGACTACTTCGCCTGGCACGACCTCGGCACCGTCATGGCCGAGGAGGACGCCATCGTCGGCCAGTGGATGGCCGACGTGGAGAACGAGCCGGAGCCCGATCCGTCGGCGATCCACACGTTCATCCGCCCGCCCTTCCCGGAGTCGTCCGACCCGGCCGATCTCAACGACCGGCCGACCACCAACGTGACGTACGCGGGCGCTCTGCGGTCCGCCCAGCGGGACATCTTCGACATGTACCACGCGGCCATCTGGGGCGAGGACGTCGCCAAGCTCGGCGGCGTGATGCAGGCGACGGCGGGGCTGCACGACCTGCATCCGGAGCGGGTCATCGATGCGCCCATCAACGAACCGCTGATCGTCGGCACGGCGGTCGGCGCGGGCATGTACCCGGGCTTCCGCGTGATGCCGGAGATTCAGTTCGGCGACTACGCGCTGAACGCGTACCACTGGCTGGTGCACATGGGGAACCTGTACTGGTCGAGCCTCGGCCAGATCAGCCCCGCGGTGATCCTCCGCATGCCGACCGACCCCTTCGGCGGCGGAGCCATCTACCACTCGATGTCGGTGGACGGCTTCTTCGCCAACATCCCCGGGCTCGTGATGGTGATGCCGTCGACGTCCTACGACGCGTACGGGCTGATGCTCAGCGCGGCCGAGTACGGCGGCCCGGTGATCTTCTGCGAGCCGAAGTACTGCTACCGACGGTCCCACGGCCCCGCGTTCGAGGGCGAGCCGACCGACAAGGACGGCATCAAGGCGCTCAAGACGCACATCCGCAAGGGCGGTATCCCCGACATCGGCAAGGGCGTGCGCGTCCCCCTGGGCAAGGGCATCGTCCGCCGTCCCGGCACCGACTTCACGCTGGTGGGTTGGGGCCGCGGCGCCATCTTCGGCGAGGAGGTCGGCGCGAAGCTGGCTGCCGAGGGAATCTCCGCCGAGGTCATCGACCTGCGCACCATCGTGCCGCCGGACATGGATCTGGTGTTCGAGTCGGTGCAGAAGACGGGCCGCCTGCTCGTCGCCGCCGACGACCGCACGTTCGCCGGGTTCCACCGCGAGATTCAGGCGCAGGTCGCCGAGGCGTTCCCGGGTGTCCCCGTCCGCGCCGTGGGCATGGAGAACGTGCCCGCCATCGGCCAGTCCGAGGTGCTGGAGGAGGCCGCGGCGCTGAACCCCGAGAAGGTCGAAGCCGCCGCCCGCGCGTTGCTGGGTCAGAGCGCGACGCAGTCCGGCGCGACCGCCGGTTGGAGCTGGGTCCCGCCCCGCTACTACGTCGGTTAGGACCGCGTGTTCGGGATCAAGAAGAGGCGTCGAGAGCGCGTCAAAGCGGAGCCATTCCCCAACGTTTGGGAAGAGGCGATCGTCGAGCACGTCCACTACTGGGAGCTGCTGAACGAGGCGGACCGCGCCGAGCTGCGCGGGCACGTCCAGGTGCTGCTGGACGAGAAGGACTTCGAGGGCGCCGGGGGCCTCGAAATCACCGACGAGATCCGCGTCGTGATCGCGGCCCAGGCGGCGGTCTTGCTGCTGCACCGAGAGCACGACTACTTCCCTCGGCTGCGTTCGATCGTGGTCTACCCGCATGCCTATGAGGCGCCGGGACAGGACGACCGCCCCGGCGAGATCGGCGAGGGGGCGCAAGGGCGGCTGGGGGAGTCCTGGCTGCACGGCACCGTCGTGCTGTCCTGGAACAGCGTGCTCGGCGGAGCGACCAACCCGGTGGACGCCCAGAACGTCGTGTTCCACGAGTTCGCGCACCAGCTGGACTCCGAACTCCCCTCCAGCGCCGGGGCTCCCCGGCTCCCCCAGCGGAAGCTGTACGCGGCGTGGGCGCGGGTGATGGGGGAGGCCTACGAGGAGCTGCACGAGGACCTCGAGCGGCACCGCAAGACGCTGCTGCGGGACTACGCGGCCACGAACGCGGCGGAGTTCTTTGCCGTGGTCACGGAGTACTTCTTCGAGCGGCCCAACGCGCTGAAGCGGCGCTATCCGGAGCTGTACGCCCTGTTCGCCCGGTACTACGCCCAGGACCCGGCCGAGCGGACCCCGCGGTAGGCGATGCGGCTCCTGAGCTGGAACCTGTTCGGGCTGTCGGACGAGCACCTGGATGTTCGGACGGAGGCGGCCGTGTTCACCGCCCTGCTGGGCGGTCCCCCGCACGTGGTGCTCGCCTCGGGGAACGCGCCTCCGATCCCGGACGTGCTGATGTTCCAGGAGGTCGTCGACCGCACGTTGAACGCGCACCTTCGACCGCACCTGACCGCCGCCGGCTTCACGCTCCTGCCGAACCGGGCGCCCGAGCGTGACTACTACGAAGTCATCGCTGTGCGGCCGCCGTCCAAGATCGTCTCCCACGAGGTCCACGCCCTCCCCAGCCAGATGGGTCGCGAGCTCGTCGAGGTCATCATCGAACGCGACGGACTGCGGTGGATGCTGCTGACGGGCCACCTCGAGAGCCTGAAGGGCGGGGCGAAGCTCCGCGTGACGCAGGCCCGATCGGTGCTGGAGCGCATGCGCGCTCACGAGGGCCCCGCGGTCTTCGCCGGAGACACGAACCTCCGGCAGGTCGAAGCCGATCGGCTGGGTCCGCTGGTCGATGCGTGGGAGGCCTGCGGGTCGTCACGGCTGCATCGGTGGACGTGGGGACCGTCGAAGCGGTCGAAGGCCCGGTTCGACCGGATCTGGGGTGATGGCGTCGTCTTCGACCAGTTCCGCACCACCGGTCGGGACGCGGTCACCGCCGACGGACAGCGGCCGTCGGACCACCTCGCGGTCCGGGTCGAGGTTCGCCCCGAATAGCTCGCCCCCCTGCCCCGTCCGAAGGGCATGCGACGCTCCCTTCTCTTCGCAGTCTCCGCCCTCCTGCTCCTGCCCGGGTGCCCCAAGCCCCGCGAGTGGAAGGCGGCCCTCGCCTCGGCGCGCGCCAACGGCGTGATCGAGGTCGACGCCCAGCTCAACGGCGACTCCCGCTTCTGCGCGGACGTTCGCGACCGGATGAACGCGCCGAACATGGTCCGCTGCAGCCCCGGGGCGGACGTGTCGGTGATGACGAACCTGGACGTCGAACCGCCGGACCACCGGTGGAACACCAAGCACCACCTGACCGACTACGTCGCCGCAGTGTACGAGGTTCAGAACCCTGCCTTCGAAGCCGCCGTGCATCAGTTCCGCGCCTCGCATCGGGCGCTGGAGCGGGCCGAGTACGAGCTCGCCATGGCGACGCCGCAGTGCGACATCGAGGAGCTCGAGGAGAAGGTCCACCGGCTCCGCGCGGCCCGCGACCGGGCCGAAGCCGTGCTCGACGAGACGCCTCGCACCCTCCTCGAAGAAGAGATCGCGACCCACGCCTGGACGTCCGTCCACCATGCCTGGACGTCTGAGTTCGGCTGGACTGCCACCCTGGCGGGGGCGGGCTCGAGTCTGCAGCGCGCCGACAGCGGCGACGTGGTCTTCCGAGGCGTCGACCAGGAGGGCTTCCCGCCCGCCGGCATCCAGCATCGTCGGGCGGTCGAGCCGGACCAGCAGCGCGTGCTCGATGCCGCCTACGGCCGCACCGCCAAGGGGGTCGCTCACATGCTCGATGAGCAGCTGGAGCGGGTCGCCGCGCTGCGCGAGTTGCAGTGCCCGCCGACCCCGCGCTGGACGGACGCCCCGGACTGGCTGGAGTGCCGCGCCGAGGTCCGGCTGCTGCGCGGCCAGGCACCCTGGCGGAGGTAGTACGCTGCGGGCATGTCGAAGCTGCCCGCCGCCCTGCTCGTCTTCCTGCTGGCCTTGACCGTCGCCTGCCCCCCGCGGCTGGATCGAACGGACGACGACGATGACTCGGCCTCGGACGACGATGACTCGGCCTCGGACGACGACGACGACACGACGGACGACGACGACACGACGGACGACGACGACGTGGCGCCCCCCGGAGATCCCGGGGTGCTGGACGCGGCCGCGGCGGTGACCGGGGACTGGTCCTGCATCGACCCGACAGGCTCGCCGGGAGCCCAGCCGGGCGCCTTCGACGGCGTCGTCCTGGACTTCTCCGAGGAGGATCCCGTGGCCGGCGCGCAGGTGGAGATCTGGCCCAACAACACCCCCGACGGGGCCCAGGCCTTTGAGACCGACGCCACCGGCGCCTTCAGCGGTCCCGAGGGCTCCATCCGCTCCTGCCTGCGCTTCGGGGCGCGGGTCTGGACCGAGTTCGAGCCGCCCGAGACCTACCCGACGTGGCACGCCGACCTGGTGGTGACAGAGCCGCCTCCCTACGATGTCGTGCTCGAGTCCGTCGCCTACTCCACGTACCAGCTGCTGCCGCTGACGGTCGGGGTCGAGCCGATGGCGGGGCGGGCCCTGCTCATCGGCCGCTTCGTCGACTGCGCGGGCGATCCCATCGCCAACGCCGAGGGCATGGTGGGGAGCGTGGACCTGAACACGGGCGCCGTGGAGGTGGGCGAGGGCTCGATCCGCTACTTCTCCGACGGGGACCCCGACGGGGACCAGCTCTGGATGAGCGACGACGGGCTGATGATGGCCCTGAACGTGGTCGCGAACGACGGCCCCGACCTGATGCTGTGGGGCGTGCCCCAGGACGACAGCCACTGCCTGGAGGACGGCTCGGGGAACCCGATCGTGGCCTCGAGCAACCCTGATCAGTGCCTGCTCGCGGTGCGTTCGGTCGAGCCGCTGGTCGACGCCGCCGGGATCATCCCGTTCCGGGTCGGAGGGCTCCCGCCCGGCTGCATCTAGGAGTCAGCGGAGCTCGGCGGGGGACGTCAGCCGTGCCTTGTCGGCGCGGTTGGCGTGGATGATGGCGCGCACGCCGTCGCCGTCGAGATCGCACTCGGCCCAGATGTCGAAGTCGCCGCCGTACTTGCCGGGGGAGGTCTCGATGCGGACCTCGCAGGGCGTGTCGACGACATCGAAGTACAGCCAATCGGTGTAGGCTTTGGCGCAGTCGCCGGCGAAGGGGCGCTTGTCCGCGCCGACGGGGGGGCCCGGGCAGCGCGGCGCCGGGAGGAACACATCCCACTCGGCCATGTAGGCCTTCTCGGAGGTTCGCAACGTGTCGACGAAGTACTGCACGTCTTCGAAGACCACCTCGGGGTCGTCCTTGCGGGAGGTCCACGTGTCGTACTTCCGGGCGGGCTTGGGGCCGGCGAAGATCTGGAACCCGATGGTCTCCTCGGGACCGTTGAGGAACGCGACCTCGGCGCCGGCACGCATGTAGACGACGGAGCCCTCGGTCAGGTCGTAGGTGTGGCCGTCGAGCGTCAGAGCGCCGCCGCCCTCCATGATCAGCAGGTACTCCTCGGTCTCGTCGCGGTGGAACGGCACGGCGGCGCCGGGGTCGAGGGAGATCACGGCGAAGAAGGCGTTCTTGCCCTCGGCGAGCTTGAGCAGCTTGGCGTTGCCGTTCGGTGACGCGAACCACTGACCCTGGTCGTCGGGGTCGACCGTCACGACGGGGTTGGTCGGGCCCGCGAGGGGGGCGGGTTCACCGCCGATGGCACCGAAGGAGAGGAACGCCACGGCGACGAGGGCCGCGGGGAGGATGGTCAGAAGGGGCTGCCGCATGGCGACAGGTTACTGGGTCCCGATCAGTGCTGCTTGCGCACCAGACCCTTGGCGTCGGACCACTTCATGTTGCGCTCGAGGCTCTCCCACTGCTCGGTCTGCTGGGGGGTCATCTCGGCGTAGACGTCCTCGAAGATGGCCTTGAGCGGAGGGGCGGGGATCTCCTCGACCTCGGTCCAGACGGCGCGGATCTCGGCGTCGAGCTCATCCTGCTGGGCCTGCTCCTGCTCGTCGGACCACAGGCCCTTGGCGATCAGGTAGCGGCGGGTGCGGCCGAGGGGATCCAGCTCCCACCAGCTCTTCGTGACGTCCTCGTCTCGGTAGCGGGTGGGGTCGTCCGAGGTGGTGTGGGCGCCCAGGCGCCAGGTCAGGCACTCGATGAGCGTGGGCCCTTCGCCGGAACGGGCCCGGGCGGCCGCTTCGCTGGCGATCTTGTGCACGGCGAGCAGGTCGTTGCCGTCGACGCGGAAGCCGGGGATGCCGTAGCCCTTGGCCTTGGCGGCCATCGACCGGGCGGCGGACTGACGCCCGACGGGGGTGCTGATGGACCACTGGTTGTTCTGGCAGATCCAGACGACGGGGAGCTTCTGCACGGTGGCGACGTTGAGCCCGGTGTGGAAGTCGCCCTCGGAGGTGGCGCCGTCGCCCATGAAGCACATGGTGACGCGGCCGTCCTTCTTGAGCTTGCCCGCGAGCGCGAGGCCGCACGCCTGGGGGATCTGGTTGGCGATCACCGAGCTCATCGTGACGTAGTGGTAGTCGTGGCCGGGGGGGTGGCACGGCATCTGCCGGCCCTTGGTGATGTCGGCGTTGTTGCCCAGGAGCTGGTTGAAGTACTCGCGCAGCGTGAAGCCGCGGTACAGCAGCGCGCCCGCCTCGCGCAGGGCGGGGACGATCCAATCGGTCGGCTCGAGGGCCGAGGCGGAGCCGAAGACCGCCGCTTCCTGGCCGACGCAGGCACCGTAGAAGCCGATGCGGCCCTGGCGCTGCAGCGTCAGCATGCGGTCGTCGATGAGGCGCTGACGCACCATGACCCGGTGAAGCTCGAGGATGGCCTCGTCGCTCAAGAGCGGCTCGCCGACAAGGTTCCCCTGCGGGTCGAGCACCCGGATCAGGTCCTCGGTGGGGAGGTCCTCGGGGGGGCAGACGTCCTGCGCGGGGTAGGTCGGGTTCGGGTGGCTCATGGGGAGCGCGGATCTACCACAGCACGCTCAGAACAGGACGACGACGTGGCCTGCCCCGCCCGCGGCGGCCGCGCCGGTGGTCCCGATGGAGCCGGGGTAGTCGACGTCGCCGGTGTTGGGGGGCGTGGTGCTGTCGGTAGCGGTCTGGAGCGAACCGCTCGTGACATCGGTGGGGTGGAGGTAGCCCGAGCCGCCGCCGCCGCCGGCGTGGAGGATCCCGGAGCTGCCGCCGTAGTAGCCGTCGCCACCTCCGCCACCGGAGTTGCCGGGGCTGGGGAAGGCGAGGCCGTCGCCGCCGAAGTTCTTGCCCCCGGCCTCGTTGACGAAGCCGAGGCAGCTGCCGGTGCCGCCGCCGGAGGACTGGGTGCCGGGCTGGCCGGCGCAGGCGGAGTAGTCGCCGCCGGGGGTGGCCCAACTGCCGAACTCGCCATCGGTGCCGCCGCCCCCGCCCCCGGCGGTGCTGTTGGAGCTGTTCCAACCGGTGCCTCCGGCGCCGCCCCCGCCCCCGGCGACGACGAGCTCGGTGCCGTCGTCGCGTTCGATGGCGCTGCGTCCGCCGCCGCCGCCCATGGCGTAGCCGGAGCGGTAGGCCGCCGCGCCGCCGTTGGGCCAGGCGTTGATGATGGTGCTGTGGGCGCCGCCTTCGCCAACGAGGATGACGAGCTCTTCGCCGGGGGTGACGGCGACGAGGCCCTCGGCGTACCCGCCGGGACCGCCGGGGAACTGGCGAGACTCGGCGTTGCTGCCGCCGCCGCCCGCGGCCCAGACCTTGACGAGCACCTCGGTGACGTCGGCGGGCACGGTGTAGGTCTGGTCGGCGCCGGTGTAGTCGTAGGTGACGACGGTGAGGATGGAGACGGTCGCTTCGCCGGGGGTGCCGTCGCCGTAGTCGTCCGAGGGGGTGCAGACGCAGGTCCAGTCCTCGCCCGGAAGGGTGGCGGTCGACGGCAGCACCTCGCCCACGTCGCCGGAGGGGCTACCGTTGAGCTCCCAGGCGAAGGCGTAGGTGATGGAGTCATTCTCGGGATCGACGGACGGGGTGATGACCGTGCAGGTCAGATCGTCGCCCGTGTCGGGGGTCGCGGGCGTGACCTCGACGACCGGCGCGGTGGGGGCGCCGTTGAGGATGGTGACGCCGGTGGAGGTGGCGGAGCCGCCGAGGTCGTAGCCGTCGTCGGCGGTGATGGTGACGGTGATCTCGTCGTCGGCGGTGAAGTACGCGGGGCCCAGGGTGGGCTCATCGAGGCCGACGGAGGAGCCGTTGGCGAACCACTCGTAGAGGTAGTCCTGGGGGTCGCCGTCGGCGTCGAACCAGCCTGTCGGGATCGCCTCGAGGGTCGTGGTGGGGCTGGGATCGAGCGGGTCGATGGCGACGCTGGTGACCGTCGCGAGGGTGTTGTCGACCACGGTGACGCCCGAGACGAGGGTCGGGCCGGCGCCGTCGACGTCGCTGGGGGTGACCTCGAAGTGCACCTCCTGGTCGCGGATGAAGTTGGCACCGTCGAGGGTGTCGGTGTCGCCGCCGGCGGGGAAGCCGTCGACGAACCAGGCGTAGCTGAGGGTGACGGCGTCGCCGTCCTGTTCCGTGGTGGTGACGGTCGAGGTCGCGGGGCCGGCGGTGAGCACGGGGGCGGGCACCGACGCGGCGGTGACGATGGGGACGTCGCCGCTGCAGTTGGAGTCGACGCCGTCGTCGTAGGCGTCCGGCGCCCCGGGGTAGGTGGTGATCTCGGTGTCGTCGCAGTCGG
>PVBE012255226.1_pt1 | contig 17300 bp, 17 predicted proteins | sample 1631181 | NCBI WGS metagenome assembly PVBE01 (sample SAMN08397723, study PRJNA350692) | Marine metagenome, whole genome shotgun sequencing project. | isolation source: water | place: Pacific Ocean | collected 2012-04 | reverse complement strand
GATATTGTGATGATGCACAAGGATGATATCGATGCAATTGGCGCAAAAGAAAATGATGAAGTCACGGTTCGTGGCGCATCCGGATACTTATGTGTTATTGTCCGTCAAGTAGACATTGCAAAAGGGAACTGTGCAATGTATTTCCCCGAAGCAAATGTAATTCTTTCACACAATGTAGATTCGGAATCACGAACGCCCTTATTCAAAGGAGAGTTGGTCGATATCTGCTTGAGAGTTAACACTTAATAGTTTTTGTGCCGCGTTGTCATTTAACTCGATTGCAGTGTGTGAGATTTCTGAAACGAAGCCACGTATGGAATATCCACCAGAATCTAAATATGCACTGCACGCAGAGAGTTCGTCACCCTTAATACACAAGGGTAATCCCAGCAATCGATTGTTGTAAGAAAAGACTGAGTTTGTGTTGGTTTCGAGTAACGGTTGGATTTCATTTTTAGTAATCAGTGGCATATCACAACCGACAACAAGATAGTCGGTGTCGACGTTTGAGTGTAATAGCGCTTCAATTCCAGCAACGGGCCCCTGTTGTATTCGTATATCAGGAATGCATTGTTGATTTTCAACTTCTCCACCAAGGATGACAGTGTGTTTTCCGACTGTTGAGGCAAATTCCAACATCATGTCGAGCATTGTTTTTCCGTTCGGTAGTTCAACAAGATGCTTTGGCGACCCCATTATCTTGCTTTGCCCTCCTATTAAAATTGCAACAGTGTGCAGCCACATTATGTATTTGCTTTTAGGACTTCGATTGATTCGCCGGCTTCAATCCTGCCCTCAGTAATAACTCGTGCTAAATACCCACAACGGCCAACGATGTCTTTCTTTAAATCAACCCCAAGAGGATCTAGAACAAAGCAAGGTCGTCGACCTTCGACGAGTTCGATGACGACACCACCAGAAAAGGATAGGCGGTCATTTGGTTCAAGTGACTGAACATCGAGGTTTTCTACTGTGAGATTTTCGCCGACAGCGCCCCACGGGACTTCGTATCCTTCGGCGGTGAGTTGATCGAGAACTTCTCGGTCAATCAAACTTACTGCTCTCTCTCTTGAAATGTGCTTGTCATGGTCACGACCATCGCCCTCGAGACCATCTATTGTTACAGTGCAAGATTCGACTGGAATTTTAGGAATACCACCACTTGATACGTTTATTGATAATACTGTTGCCATAAAGTGGACTATACTTAAATCACTATGTTTTTCCACTCCTCTGTTGTAGGTTTCATCGCTTATTTTATATTATTGATGCAGCAGACTCCAGGCGTAAAACTTGTTCCGGTTGATGCTGGCATAGAAGACAGGGGTTCGCACAGCGGGTCCTTGCGTGCAGAGCCCAAAGATTTGCGGCAGGATAATGCTTTTGAAAAGCTGTATAAAGTTGCTGGAAGTGATGGTGTGTATGTTCGCAAAGCGGGTGGACTGAGGGCTGTGTTTAGAAACTCCGCTTATTTTGATACCAAGGATGGTTCTGTCCCGCTTATCCCTGCGGGAACGGTATATAGCATTGGTGAAATGCGTGTGGATTTACTCGGTCAACTCGAAGAACTTTTTGAGCCAACGACTCCAGATGAACTGATTGTTGCACAACGATATAACGCGAATAATTTCCCACCGATTCCAATTACGACTCGGCACACTTCCAGAGGAAATTTTAAGTTTCTAGATGACGAAGTCTATCGCAGAGAACGGATGGCATTGTTCGTTTTAAACATTGTTCTTGCCAAAAACCCTTCGGACTAGGCGGCTGTTGGGAGATCATCGTCGTTTGAAAGCATGCCCATAACAGATGCTAACTCTCGGATTTTTAATTCGGCACCCTCAAGTGCAACTAACATGTCGTCGTAACGCCCAGATCGCTGTTCAGCAAGTCGCGACGCGGCTTTTGTAGGAAATGGCAGAGATTCCTGTTTAGAAAGTTGCAAGGGGTCGGCTAAAAAAGCATATTCGCTCTGATTGTTTGAATTGTGTATTTCAGGATGCATGCTAATGATTGCATCGGTATGTTTGTTGAACTAGTTTTCTAGGATGCTAAAGAACGAATTTTTAGCACAAGCGCAAACCGCACAGCCCTCCTATTGTTACACCATTGATGTGGAGTAATCTCAGGTGCGGTACGATGCATCGTTCCATGAACATAACTGAGTTAATCAACCCAACAGATACGGCACTCCACACCATTGCCGTGAAAGTTCAGCAACAAGAGCGGCTAACCAAAGAAGAAGGCCTCATGTTGTACGAAACTCAAGATCTTTGGACAGTGTGTTCGTTGGCAGACACAGTGCGAAAAAGATTGCACGGTGATATTGCGTACTACAACATCAATAGACATGTTAACTACACAAATGTTTGCGCTTTAAGTTGTAAGTTTTGCGATTTCTATAGGAAGAAAGATCAACGCGGTGCATATGAACACTCTCTTGAGGATATTCGAAAAGAAGCAGAGCTTGCCTTAGAATCGGGTGCAACCGAAATACATATTGTCGGTGGCTTGCACCCTTGGTTACCGTTTGAATATTACACGGACATGTTGCATGTTATAAAGGAAGTTGCACCGCGCATACATATCAAGGCTTTTACTGCAGTTGAAATAGTTCACTTCGCAAGAATAACAAAACGTGGACGTGAAGGAATTGCAGGAATTACCTCAGTTTTAGAAGATTTAATTGCGTGTGGCTTGGGCTCGTTACCAGGGGGTGGCGCCGAAGTTTTTGACGACCGCGTTCACGACGAGGTGTTTCGCGGAAAAATTGGTAGCGAAAAATGGATGGACGTGCATCGATGTGCCCATGAACTTGGTTTGAATTCAAACGCAACAATGTTGTATGGTCACGTTGAGTCACGCGAAGATAGAATCAATCACATGCTTTTGTTGCGCGAGGAACAAGATCGTGCGCTGAAAAATAATTGTCAGGGTAAATTTCAAACGATGATTCCACTTCCATTTATTCCAGGCTTGAGCGAACTTGCTCATTTGCCGGGTCCGAGCGGAGTTGAAAATTTGAGAACTATCGCCATCTCTCGGCTGATGCTCGACAATGTTCCTCATATAAAAGCGTTTTGGATAATGCAAACATTACCCATGGCGCAACACATGTTGCAGTGCGGCGCAAATGATATTGATGGCACGGTGATGTGGTACGACATTACCAAGGTCTCCTCAGAAAACACACACCAAGAAAACTCTGTTGCAGATTTAAAAAGAGCAATTGTTGATGCTGGGCTTGAGCCAGTGGAGCGAGATACGCTGTATCGCAGAGTGCTGCGCGATGGAACTGGCTGGAGCGCGAAGTAACGTCCGATAACCGCCTATGCCGCGTGCTTGATCGGAACCTTTTCTTGGGCTAGTTGCAACTGCATTAGCAAATCTTGAGCCCAGTTAGCCAGCACCCTCTTAAACATTTTTTTAGCGTGCTCTTCCGCCCGCATTGCACGAAGTGCGCTTGGTGGTGTTAATAAACAATGGCAGGGCTTGCTTTCTTGCATGCCCTGTCATCGAATACTTTCACTTATGAGTTTTGTGTATTTTTAGGATTTTGGCTTGAATTTAAGTTGTTCCAAAATCCCCTCAAATTGATCGTTCGAATAAAAATCAATAGTTAGTTTTCCACTCCCCTTCTTTGATCCAAGCGAGATTTTGATTTTAGTTCCAAGGTGATCACTAAGTTGCGTAGCGAGATCGTCCATATACATTGAAAGCGGATTTGGTTCTCCGATCGACTTGGACGATTGATTGGCGGAAAGCTTTTTTACCTGCCGTTCAAGTTCTCTAACTGACCATTGCTCTCTAGAACATTTTCTTGCAATGGCTTTACTTGTGCTGGCATCAGGAATGCCAAGTATTACCTTGGCGTGACCCATCGATAGGCGACCGTCACGAACAGCGTCCTTTGCCGCGGACTCCAAGTCGTTTAAACGCAAGAAGTTAGCAACGCTTGAGCGGTCAATTCCTAATTGCGTCGCTATTTCCTGTTGGGTTGCATTAAAATCTACAACTAGTCGATCGAACGCTTCTGCTCTGTCTATCGGGTTCAAATCTTCACGCTGTAGGTTTTCGATAAGTGCCCACTCGGCCGATGTCTTGTCATCCAAATCGCGGACGATGGATGGCAGTTGCCGTAAGCCTGCTATTTGCGCCGCTCGCCAGCGACGCTCCCCTGCGACGAGTTCGTACAAATCGTCTTTGGATTTGCGAACAACGATTGGCTGCATGAGTCCAGCATTCCGAATAGAGTCGGCCAGTGCGGTGAGACCCTCGTCGTCAAAGACCTGCCTCGGTTGTCTTGGATTTGGAATAATCGAATCAATGCCCAAATACACCAGTCCTTCGCTCACGCTAACGCTCCCATCAGTGCCAGAACCCAAAGGCGCAACGTCTTTTATTTCCCCGGCGACCACAGAGTTCTCGGAGGATTTTTTTTCTTCTAACGGCGGCGAAACCTCTACTGGCTTAGACAACAAGCACTCAAGCCCCTTGCCCAATCTCCGCTTATTCTTTTTTGCTGGTATAGCCACAATGGTTACTCCTTCAACCAATATTTTGCAAAACACAACGTTCCACGTGGAACATCCAATGTTTGCGTGCAAGTGTTATCCCATGTTCTACGTGGAACGTCAACCCCGAGGATTCACAAAACCGCCTAAAAGAAGGGTCCGATAACGCGCATCCGCGACACTTGTTGTACAAAGATGTGCGCGAGTTCGCGCAAGTTAACAACAATTAGCGCAAGTTGACAACAATTAGACTATTTTGTAAGTGGAACGACGTCTTTTGGGTCAACGTAAAGATGCATCTGGTCGCCAATTTTGCCTATGTGGCTAGGGTTCACTTCGGTAACTCGGAGAACCAGATCGTCGTTCATCTTGACTTGGTGCTGGGCAACTTCCCCAAGATAGATTGTTTCAGAGCACGTTCCAGAAAATCCATTCGCAGGAGCAGGGCGGTCTTGGACAACGATTGCTTCGGGTCTTATCGAGCAGATTGAAGTTTCTCCATTGACCTGACTATTGCAAGAAAGGATACCAAGAGGCGTTTCGAGTCCATTGGAGACGGGGGAGGCAGCAACAAAATTTGTTTCGCCTATAAACTCAGCAACGAACTTTGATTTTGGACTTCGGTAAATTTCGTTCGGTGTTCCAATTTGATGGACTTCACCATCCTTGAGTATAGCCATCTTGTCCGCAATGGAGAGCGCTTCTTTTTGATCGTGAGTGACGTAAACTGTTGTTATACCAAGGGTTGAACAAATACGACGAATTTCACAGCGCATTTCTAATCGTAGTTTTGCATCAAGATTTGAAAGGGGCTCGTCAAGCAATAATACATCCGGCTCCACCACAATTGCCCGTGCAAGGGCTACTCTTTGTTGTTGTCCACCAGAAAGTTCGTTTGGCTTTCGTTCAGCAAGGTGCCCCATTTGAACCACTTCAAGCGCACGCAAAGCTTGTTTCTTGCGCTCAGTAGAGTTGATATTGCGTATTTTTAGACCATACGCAACATTTTCAATAACGGTCATATGTGGCCATAGCGCATAACTCTGAAACACCATCCCTGTATTGCGCTTGTTAGGTGGAGTGTGTGTAACATTTTTTTCACCAAATAGAACGGAACCAGCAGTTGGGTCAATGAATCCCGCTAGCATTCGAAGAAGCGTTGTTTTGCCACAACCAGAGGGACCAAGTAGAAAGAAGAGATCTCCTGCCTCAATATCAAGATCAATATTGTTGACCGCTACGGTTTCGCCAAATTTTTTTGTCAAACCTTTGAGGTGTATTGCTGTCATAAGCCGAAACAATAACAGCACTCGCAGTTTTATGTGTGAGTCTTTTAGAAAGTTTCGCTTGGACTTTCAGTGGTTCAGAGTACGATATGAACGATGGCAAAGCTACACACACAGGTTGAACAGTTGAGAGAATGGCGTAAACGCAAGGTGCGCGATACAAGTATTGAATCATCAATACTTGAATTTCGAAAGACGCTTAAAAAAACAAGCAAACAACTAATGCAAATCAATGATGCATGGAACGACTTAGTTCCGCAACAATTAGCAAATAATGCAATGCCAACGTCTCTCCGCGGAGGTGTATTAGAAGTTTCTGTAACGGACTCGTCAACTTCGTATCAACTTAATCAATTAATACGCTCTGGCCTATTGCTAACTTTGCAACAGCAATGCAGTGGAACGCTCAAACAAATTCGCATTCGTGTTACAAACCATTAAGACACTACATGCCCTTTGTAAGTGTGTTGGGTATTTCACAAACGGTCCCACTTTTATTTACGCAAGCAAGAACAGTTGATGCGGTTGTAATCACTCGATTGTTATTTGTTAATGTGTAAGTGTGTTTTATTCTCGCTCGGGTCACATCATCAAGGATGGTTGAGAGTTCAAGTATGTCGTCATACCTTGCAGGTGATTTGTATTTAATACACAGTTCAGATACTGCTAGAAATAAACCCCGCTCTTCAAGATCACGATAACATCCGCCTTGTTCTCTTAACAATTCTGTTCTTCCCATTTCAAACCAAATAGGGTATACAGAATGATGAACAACACCCATGGAATCACACTCGTTGTATCGAACTCTAATTTGAATATCTGTTTGCATCATTATTTTCCTATACAAAACGTTGAGAAGACCTCGCCGACAATTTCATCTGGTGTTACTTGGCCCGTAATTGCGCCAATGGCATTAAGCGCTTCACGCAACGAAGTGGCGGCTAATTCCGGCGCTCTTATTTGTTGCAATACAACAAGAAGAGCAGTTAAAGTTTCTTGCAAACTGTTTTCATGCCTTGGTAAAAGCGCAAGAGCTTCTTTATGTGGGGTTGGAGATTTTGTTAGCTCTGACGCAATATAGGTCCGCAACGCATTTACTCCATTGCCAGTAATCGCTGACAACGCATCTCTATGGGCATCGCCTTGGTCACCCTTTGTGTGTACCACTAACGCCTTTATAGGTGCATCGTCTGGGTTGCCACCAGGCGCAACGCACCAAATAACTACGTCAGCATCCTTCATTGTTTGTTGCGCGACTTCTTGCACGGATGACGTAAGTGCATCGGTTGCTTTGTCGCAGCCCGCAACATCTACAAGAAGAGCCTCTTTTGAATGAAAGTTAACATATTCGATAATAGCATCGCGCGTTGTTCCAGAGACCCCTGAAACTACTGTGCGTCTTTTACCAAGAAGCGCATTAAAGAGTGTGGACTTCCCAGCGTTTGGTTCACCTGCAAGGACAACTTGTGGCAAGTTGCGAAGCGTTGCCATCGAAATTTTTCTATCAAGAATGTCAGTAATTTGTTTGATGCAATGTTCAATAGCAAGACGTAGATCAGTTTCTGATATTGCAACAACATCTTCCTCATCTATAAAATCGATTCCCGCCTCAACGAGCGCAAGGACGCGTACTATTTCAGAGGAAATCGGTTCTGTTGTTTTTGCAAGTGCGCCACCCCGAAGCAGGGCTGCGCCCGCTAACTCAGCGTCATTGTTTGCCGAAATAGTTGCGCAAACGCCCTCTGCTGCTGAAAGCGAGATGTTGTTGTTCAAAAAAGCCCTTGCGGTGAATTCTCCTGCTTCAGCAAAACGACCGCCCGTTGCAGCAATCAGTTTTTTCAGAACAGCATCAATCAGAACCGAATTATTTACCATTGTTATTTCGATAGTATCCTGAGCAGTGAACGAAGCGTTCGCTGGGAAAGCACCCACAAATACTGGAAGGGGAGACTCACCAATTTGAATAATTCCTCGAAGGAGTTTTCGGGACTCAATTTGCAGACCAAGTTTTTTTGCACCATCCCAAGCATTCGGGCCACTTGCTCGAATGAGTGCGTGAGAGGATTTGCCATTTGGTGAACTGATAGCAACGATGGTTGTTTCAAGATCCATCTTTGGTGTTGGTTATCCTCGTTTCTTAAAGTTGCGTTTCTTCGCCTTATTTTGCACTTTTTTACGTCGCGCTTCCATTGCATCCGCCCACGCTCGACCCTGTTTATCTTTTGATTTTTTCGCTTTACCAATTGCTGGACCAGCTGGCTTAGGTTCTAGCGGCAATTCATCAATATGCTTTCGAATACGCCTGCTTTCAAGAATCCCAACGGTACTTGATGTCAAAATATAAAGTGTCAACCCTGAAGGTGCTGAGTAGAGCATAAGTGGGAATAGAACGACCATCATTACTCGCATAATTTTTTGCTGTGATGCTTGTTCGGGAGTTGTGGCCATAGACTGTGGAGACATATATTTTTGTTGGATAAAGAAAATAAAACCCATCAAAATCGGAAGCAAGTTTATACCGGTGATGTTCCATAATAGAAAGTGTTTGGGCTCGGCAAATTGGCCAAAGAAGTGGTCCGCAGAACTTAAATCAGCAAGAAACGGCCAGTCACCAAATAACTGGAATACTCCAAAGAACGCGGGCTCTTGTCGAATGTCAAACATAAAGTAGAGAAGGGCATACAACGCAACCCAAATAGGCATTTGTAAAAACATGGGCAAACAGCCGAGCATTTGGAATGGATTCACACCATACTTTTGCATAAGCGCCATTTGCTCGGTTTGAACGCGCTTTGGGTCGTTTGGGTATTTTTGTTTTAGTTTTTCAATCTCTGGTTTGAGTTTTTGCATTACTTTGCCAAAGCGTTGCATATTGATTTGAGATTTCTTTGTAATTGGGTGCAAAATACTTCGTACTATGAGAACGAGAAGAATAATTGCAAGCCCCCAGTCAAACACAACATAATGATCAAGTGTTGTGAGAACAATGGCAAGAAAATCAGCGAGCCATTGGAACGTACAAATCGCGCACATCGAAGACATTTGATAGAGAACCATGTCACGCATGTTGAGCGAGATGTACGGTTGGTTATTGTCCAGAACAGAACGCTGAAGTGGACCAGCGTAAACATTCATAGTGAGGTCGTACGTTTTTCCACTAGCAACGGTGGTCTCTGGACTCCACAGTCCCGTCATAACAAACTCATTATCAACAGTTCCCTCAACACTCGATGTAATGGAAGCAATTTTATTAGTGATGATTCTGTTGCCTTCGCCCTTGTCGTTGATGTCTGGCATAACGGCGATGGAAAAATATCTATTTGTAGATGCGAACCAAGAAAGCTTTAATCCCTCTTCAGACGTCTCGTCGGTTGGCCAAAGTGTTAAATTTTTATCTTTTGTGGTGTCAGCAAATTCGTATAGGAAATCATTGGATTGAATAGGCGCTGCGTGGTCTGGGTCGAATGCGTCACTGAGTTCCCATCCAAAACGAAAACGCCGGCGATCCATATATCGTGAACGATCAACGGTTAAACTTGAGGGCCCATACTGTAGCCACTGTGTGATGAAGTCTTGTCCAGTCAAATTCGTTATCGTTTGCTCAACATGCAATTCATAACCGCTACCTAAAGACCAGATTCGGCGAATTAGAGCGATATTGTTGTCATTTGCGTCTACAACAGTCGCTTCGTATGTGACGCTATTTTCCGTTTTATTTGTTTGCTTCCAAACGTTCGAAGCGGTCAACGAGAGTTTTTGATCATTAATAACAATTTGGTATGCGCCAAGTATGGAAGCTAGGTGATCGTTGAAAGAACTTGCGGTTGCAAGAAGATACAACTCGTCGATAGAAGGTTGTTCGCCTTCGTTTTTTCTATATTGATTCCACGCAAGTTTTCCATCTACCGTTTCGTAGATATCGGAAAAACGAATGGAAGAAATTCCCGCACCTTCTTTAGTGAACTCGACTTCCATATTCCAGTTCTTGAAATCAAGTAGTGACCCAAGAATTACGGGCGAAGATGTTTCATCATGAGTTATCAAACGTAAAACCTCAAAAGGCTTTAAGTCTTTGTTAGCAATTTCGGCTTGTTCGGTAACGGCAACTTCTGGAGATTGTTCTGGAATTGGCTCCGATTCTTTTTCAGGTGTGACTTCCTGTGTAGTAGATTCTGGAATTGGTTGGTTTTTTGGTTCTTGCGGTCGCTTGGGGCCAAAAATAAGGACAGACAAAATACTGCCCGCTAAGAAGAGAACAATGATGGGAATAAACCGCCGGCGTGCCTGTGGTGTCATATTTTCCTACTCTCCATCTAAGGTCTTACCGACCTTCGCGTAGTCGATCACCGAGCCAATTGCTGAGATCGGGAATTGCATAAATTTTGTCGCGAACTGCTTCGATGTCATAATCAAGTCGGTAAAAATCAACCTTCTTTTCCTCGTCATCAAGAATCGCGTAACTGCTTCGTGGATCAAGATCACGTGGCTGTCCGACGGATCCTGGATTAATAATAATGTGTTCTTCGTTCTCATACTTGAACGTGTCGTCAATGTCATCTGGTGGGTAAAAGTCCGGTTCACTCGTGAAAATTCCAGGGACGTGTGTATGCCCTGACATAGAGTGTTTGGGAATTCGGTCGAAAATTTGTTTCATTTTCACTGGTGAGTTTATGGCGTCGTCTGGAAATAGGTATTCGTTGATTGGGCGACGAGGCGTTCCGTGCACGGCAAGGAAGTCTTCCATTTGCGTTCGAACGCGCAATCCACCAAGGAATTCCCAGCGTTTTGTAGCAATTTCTTTGTCTTCTTCTGAGTCGAATTGTGCCCTTGTCCAATATGCTGCTTGTTCAGCAGCAGCATTAAAATTGGTAGGCTCGTACAAAGCGCCATAGTCATGGTTGCCAAGAAGGCACCATTCGCAAATATCAGCTATTTTGTCCACGCATTCTGCGGGATTTGGGCCATATCCAAGAGTGTCGCCAAGACAGACAATGCGGTCGACTTTACGATCACCGATATCTTCAAGCACTGTGGTGAGTGCTTCTAGATTGCCGTGAATGTCACTGATTAACGCTGTACGCATTGGGGTTCTCTTTCCTGATGAACCGCGAATGATACCGCAGACAGGGTAATTAAGCGAGGTATAAGGAGCACGCGACCTTGGCACGCCATAACATACTGTTATACAAGAAGTTAACACGCGCTGTCGCCCTTCGCTTTACTACGATAAAATACCACTTTCCACACGTTTTTTTACTGCTACTAGGAAGGTTTCTATTTTGACCACGCAAAGGCATTTTGATTTGATTGTAATTGGCTCTGGCCCAGGAGGGTACGTGGGTGCAGTACGCGCCGCGCAACTTGGGTTCAAGGTTGCTTGTATTGACCGCGATAAACTTGGTGGGGTTTGTTTGAACTGGGGGTGTATTCCATCCAAGGCATTGTTGCATGGTGCCGAGATATACGATGAAGCGGTGAATCATGGCAAGGAGTGGGGTATTAACGTCGGCGACGTAACGGTTGACTGGAGAGCGTTCATAGGTCGCAGTCGAAAAATTACTGAGCAACTCAATGGTGGTGTTGGTTTCTTGTTTAAGAAAAACTGTGTTGAACACATTCAAGGTCATGCACATATTACTTCAGGAAACAATGGCGTAACTCCTTGCACTGTTGAAGTGCGAACACCAACAGGGGAGTACTACAATGGAAATGGTGGAGATGTTATTGAAACAGTGACTGCTGACCGTGTGCTTATTGCAACGGGCGCAAAACCTCGCGAGTTACCATTTGCTCCATGTGATGGAAAAACAATTTTGCAATCATCACATGCTATGACCCTTGAAGAACGACCAGAATCGCTTGTGATTATTGGTTCGGGCGCAATTGGTATGGAGTTCGCGTACGTGTATAACGCGTTCGGCACAAAAGTAACAATTATAGAAATGCTTGATCGCATTGTTCCCCTTGAAGATGAAGACATCAGCAAACTTGCGGGTCGCGTATTCAAAAAACAAGGTATGGATATTCATACAAGCGCGTCCGTCAACGCAATCGAAGCAAACGAGAACGGCGCAACCGTTACGTTTACAAAAAATGACAATGAATCAAAGGTTGAAGCACAAAAAGTGTTGGTTGCAATTGGCGTTGGTCCACGCTGTGATGGTCTTTTTGATGATTCGCTTGGTATGGAATTGCACCGTGGCTACATAAAAACAGATGCAAAAGATGTCGAGGAGCCAACCTATAGAACAAGTGTATCGGGTGTCTATGCAATTGGCGATATTATTGGGCCTCCGCTCCTTGCACACGTAGCTTCAGAGGAAGCGGTTACATGCGTTGAACGAATGGCGGGCCATAATACGTTCGGGGTAGATTACAAATCTATTCCTGGTTGTACATATACCAATCCACAAATTGCTTCGATTGGAATGACTGAACAACAGGTGAAAGATGCAGGCATCGAATACATCAAGGGTGAGTATTCTCTTAAAGCGCATGGCAAAGCAATTGCAGTAGGCGCTGCAGAAGGCGTAGTAAAACTCCTTGCAAGCAAACCGTACGGTGAAATTTTAGGCGCACACATTATTGGTCACGATGCGAGTGAACTCATTGCTGAAATTGGTTTAGCAATTCGACTTGAAGCAACTATCGAAGATATAGTTTCAACGATGCACCCACACCCAACGATGGCTGAATCCATTCATGAAGCAGCGCTTGGAACTGAAAACAGAATGATTCACAATTGAGTTACACATATCAAGAAACAACATTAGACAACGGCATGCGAATTGCATCGGAGCACTCTAATTCTGCGGTAACTGCTGCGATTGGATTTTTTGTTAAAACCGGAGCTCGTGATGAAACGGCAAAGTTAATGGGCGTGAGCCATTTTCTTGAACACATGATGTTTAAGGGAACTGAAACGTTAACGGCCGAAGAAGTCGACCTTGCGTTTGATAACATCGGCGCAGAACATAACGCATTTACGTCTGGTGAAATGACGGCGTTTTGGGGCGCTGGTTTGCCAGAAGTATTGGGCGATATTCATGGAACGCTCGCAGATATTTTGAGACCCTCCCTTCGACAGAAGGATTTTGATGACGAGAAAAAGGTAATCATCGAAGAGATAGCAATGTACGATGACCAGCCGTTTTGGGTGTTGTATGAGGGTGCAATGGAGCAGTATTATGGGAAAAGCCCTATTGGTCACCGTGTTTTGGGAACTCCAGAAACAATCACCGATATGCAACGGGACGAACTTGCTGGGTATTTTACGCAAAGATATAGCGCAGATAACACAATCGTGGTTTTGTCTGGAAAACTAGACTTTGATGAAATGGTGGACAACATTCAATCACAGTGTGGAAACTGGGATCGAACAAATGCAACTCGAGATTACAGCGAAGTTGTGCGAAACTGCGGTACATATGAACAACATATTCCTGACTTGCAACAACATTACCACTTAATGATGATGCCCAGTGTTGCCTTCCAAGACAAACAAAAACATGCCGCAGCAGCGCTAGCGGCAATTCTTGGCGGCGGCGATGGCTCTCGTTTGCACTGGGCACTTGTTGACACAGGACTTGCGGAAGCGGCAGCAACGAGCGTTGATACAAACGATAACTACGGCGAACAACTAGCGTATGCAGTTTGCGATCCCAAGAATGCACAACAGGTCGCAGAAATCATGCGTAATGAAATGGCAAATGTTGTTGATACACTTACACAAGAAGATCTTGCAAAAGTTGTTGCAAAGGCAGGAACGGGAGCGGCGGTAGCAAGCGAGCGACCAGCGGGAAGAATGCAACGACTCGGCAGTATGCTGACAACTTCAGGCAAATACCTTTCGCTTGAAGAGGAACTTGCAACTATTGAATCTCTAACAATAAAAGATTTACAAAACGTTGCAGAAGCGTTTCCTTGGGTTCCAATTTTCGAAGCATCGACGAAGCACAATTAAGATGGCAATTCTCTCCGACACAGCTATTTGCTTACGTTGCTGGGATTTTTCAGAGACGAGCCAAACGGTAAGTTTGCTCACAAAAGAACACGGTATGATTCGCGGACTTGCGAAGGGTTCAAAAAGAGACAACGGCGCATTTTCTGGTGGCTTCGATCCGCTAACTCGCGGAAACATTGTTGCAAGACTAAAAACAAACAGTGATCTTGCAACGTTAACGGAATGGAACCTAGAGCATGTATGGTGGTCGACGCGAAACAATCTCGATGTGAACCGCGGGGCAATTTATATGGTCGACTTGGTAGGAAGAATGTTGACTGACCAGGATCCACATACAAATGTGTACGACACGTTGCTTGAAGCGTTAAACCGAATAGATGACGGTCACGATATCGATTGGCCACTCCTTCGTTTTCAATGGGCGCTGCTCGTTGAAACGGGATATAAGCCCACTCTTGAAACAGTTTGCGAAAACGAATTAGTTGTAGCGTTCAGTTCAAAAACGGGTGGTGTTGTTGAAGATACCGGCGAATTCGATCGTGTTCGTGTTCGCAAAGAAACGGTGGAAGTGCTTCGTTTACTCAAAGAGGACAAACCGATGCAGCCCATCGAACCAAAAGCACTTGACCGCGCTAACCGCCTTCTTGCACATTACCTTCGCGACATCATCGGCAAAGAATCCGCCGCCATGCGTTGGATGTGGAACAATTAACCCGTGATGAATAAACGGGTCCAAAATTGGTGCTTCATTCGCGGTTAATGACAAAATCCCTCCGGTCGTTTATTCTCAAATCATGCAAAAAACTATCCGCGTGGTCGTTTATACTGTTCATTGTGACTCGGATAATTTCATTATTGAATCAGAAGGGCGGAGTCGGGAAAACCACGACAACGGTAAATCTTGCTGCTGGAATTGCCTCGGATAATAATGATTCAGGAAAATTAAATAAAGTCCTCGTTATCGACCTAGATCCGCAAACGCATCTTGGTTTACATTTTGGCATCGATGAATCGGGAGCATCGGTTTACGATTTACTCATGGATGAATCGGTGACCGCTACGGATGCGATTGTGAAGGCGCGTAAGAACATTGATTTGATTACAAGTGAAGTTGATCTCGCCGCCGCAGAATCCGAGTTAGCCTCCAAAACAGATCGACACGATTTGCTCGCGAGGAAACTTGCGCCGATTATTGATTCGTACGATTACATATTGATTGATTGTCCGCCAAGTTTAGGCCTGCTCACAATCAACGCGCTTTCAGCATCCAAAGAACTAATCGTTCCTATGCAAACGCATTTCCTTGCGCTGCAAGGCGTGAGCCGATTGTTTGAAACAGTACAAGCACTCGTTGGCGGATTGAATCCACATCTAGCAGTGACAGGCATTGTCCTTTGTATGCACGAAAAGAACACGAAACTTGCTCGTGAAGTGGTTGATGACTTGCAGGGTTTCTTCGACACTTCTCGAGAAAGCGACGTGCCTTGGAAAGGCTGCGTGATTTTCGATCCACCAATTCGGCGCTGCGTTAAACTTGCGGAAGCACCGAGTTTTGGACAAACTATTTTTGATTACGAACCCGATTGTGCAGGCGCAAAAGACTATGCGAAACTTGCCGAAAGTGTAATGGCTGCAACTAAAGTTGATGATGTCGAACTAGTCAATGAACACGCTTGAGACAACCGTTCGCAATTGGCGGTGGGCGTTTCTCTTTTGGTTTCTTTGGCTAACAGCGGCAACGCACCTACCGCAAGAACCGCCTGCCGGTGACGAGCCGTTCTTCGAATCACCCGACAAACTGCTGCATTTTTTATGTTTCGGTCTACTTGCTTTTCTGTTTGCGCAAACTCGCTTCGTGAAGAACTCGTGGTGGTGTTGGCTCATAATTGCGCTGTGGGCAGTATTTGACGAACTGGCGCAACACCTTCTTCCGATTCAACGAGAGTTTAGCACTGGGGATTTGTTGTCGGGAGAACTTGGTATCGCCGCTTTTATAGTTTGGAACGGGGCTCTTTCAGGGGATGCAGTGTCAAACATTCGAACCTCTGTTGAAGCAACACTCTCAAAAACAAAGAACTGGCTTATCCTTGGCCTCATTGGTTTTGGCGTTGGCTTTATCACCATGGCTTTGATTTGGTTTTCCTATAAAACACTTACAGGCAAGCAGTATTCACAGGTTGCCTTCGTAGACGCGACTCTAATCACAATGGGGTGCGTGCTTTGGTTTTTTGTTCGCAAGGGTGAAATGCAAGAAGAAGTAAAACAACTTGTAAAAAGTATGCTTCCAAGCATCTTCCTGACGATTCTTATAGCAGCGATGATTGGAGGAGCAGCAACTTTTACAACACTTGACCCATGGGTTGCTGCAATGGCAGCTCTCGTAGCGGGTTTACGAATTGCTTGGAATAGGAATACATGAGCGACAACCTTGAGCGGAACACCCGAACGAACAGCTCCTTGACGCTTATTTCTCGTTGCATGGGACTTGTTCGGGACGGGGCATTGTCACGACTTTTTGGAGCAGGAGCATTTGCATCTGCATTTTATTTTGCATTCTTAATACCCAACCTGTTTCGCCGACTCTTTGGCGAGGGTGCGCTCGCTGCAGCGTTTCTTCCAAGCTATTCAAAACTTCAGTTGCAAGACCCACAACTAGCAAAAGCGTTTGCGACACTAACTATTGCAAAGTTAGTTGCTCTGCTTGGTGTGTTAACCGTTGTTGGTGAACTACTTTTATGGGCAATCATTGCATCACAATCTGAACCAAGCACTTCCCTGAAGTTAACTATGGTGATGTTGCCGTACATGCCCCTCGTTTGCCTTGTTGCTATTTTTGGCGCAATGTTGCATGTCCACGACAAGTTTGGACCAACGGCTTCAGCCCCAATTATTTTGAATGGATTCATGATTGCTGCTGCATATGGATTTGCAGGCGTGTTTGGCAACCAAATTTATCATTTGATGTGGATTGGCGTTTCTGTCGTACTCGCTGGTATTGTGCAGGTTGCGTGGTCGCTATTTGCACTGCGTCGTTACGGGTGGTTTACGAAAGAAACTCAGCCTGCCCGCGGTGAACTTAAAATTATGACGCAACGAATGCTACCGATGATTGTTGGGCTTGGTACGTTGCAAATAAACACACTACTTGATGGCTTTGTTGCGAACTGGACGAATTTATTTGGTAGACAATTCTTTTTTGGGTTGGAATATCCACTTAATGAAGGTGCTATGGCCACGTTAACGTGGGCACAGCGCTTATATCAGTTCCCACTTGGTGTATTTGGCATTGCTCTTGCGACCGCGATTTACCCGCTACTTACAAAACAAACAAAGGATGACGATACGTTTGCGTCAACAATACAACGCGGTTTGCGTTTGGTTGTTTTTATTGGCTTGCCCGCAAGTGCCGGTTTGATTTTTATACGCGAACCCCTCGCGACCGTTGTATTTCAGGGCGTAAACTTTACAAGTGAAAACGCAATTCAGGGTGGAACAATATTGCTTGGATATGCAACAGCAGTTTGGGCTTATTCGATG
>PVBE011654481.1_pt1 | contig 17300 bp, 16 predicted proteins | sample 1631181 | NCBI WGS metagenome assembly PVBE01 (sample SAMN08397723, study PRJNA350692) | Marine metagenome, whole genome shotgun sequencing project. | isolation source: water | place: Pacific Ocean | collected 2012-04 | reverse complement strand
GGAAAGCCGCGATGCGACGCGATGCAACGCAACGAGAACACATCCGGCGTACCCAAGCGCCCGCGCCCGAAGACACGCCCCACACCATCGAGACTCTCTACATCGAATACGACGGCCTTCCCCGATCGGTCCACGAGGATGTTGCCCGGCTTGATGTCACGGTGGATGATCATCCCCTGATGCGCTGCCGCCAACGCCTCCGCCACCTGCTCGGCAATTGCCAGCACCTGCTGCCAATCCATGCGCTCCCCGCGTTTCATGATGTCGGCCAGCGACTCGCCGTCTACATATTCCATGGCGATATAGGGTATGCCGTTCACTGTGCCGACCGAGTAAATTTGGACGATGTTCGGGTGGTTGAGGCTGGCGACCGCTTGCCCCTCGCGCCTGAAACGCGCCCGGAGATTCTTCTGAGCCCGCAGGCCATCCCTCAGCACCTTAATGGCCACGTCGCGCCCCAGGGTGGGGTCGTGGGCGCGGTAGACCACGCCCATGCCGCCTTCGCCGATGGTTTCGATGCTCTCGTATTCGCCGAATTCCATATTCTTCCGTGCCGCGGGCTGTTTCAGGGCTAAATTGCCTTGTGTATTCATGGGTCCCTGCCTAGTTTCCCCCGGTGCCCGTCGAGTTCGCTAGGCAGCGGGCCGTACGTTAGCCGGGATATCTCACCGCTCTCGGACGACGCATCACCGCCACCGCACTCAAGCTGCGCGAGATGTTCATCATCCCATCGCTTCGAGGACTCCTCAATGAAGATTGATTTTCACGCCACTTTGAACAAAACTCAACCGCTAAGGGGCTATATTGGAGATGAGGGCGTGTAGACCTATCGACTCGAAGGCACGGAGGGCTACTCCCTGTCGATGCCCGCGCGGCATCTTTCCAGACGCTACGGCGATCCCACCCGCGAACACTTCTTCATCGGCACGGCAACGCCGTAGCCGCAAACGAACTCGTCAATTCTCGCACCAGGAAACCCATATTTCTCATCAAGCCTCGTGGGCACTGCGCAAATTTTTCATGGTTTCGGGAGCCGCGCCGGGAAATGATTTCACAGTTAACCCACATCTCGTCCGTTTTGCGCTGCGCAACTCGATGGCACGCTACTTGCATTGTCTCGGGCGAAAATCTTTCGTAACCGCCAGCGCTTTTCACGACACTTTGTTTGCGAATGGACGAAGTCTAAGGAGGTGTTTAGCATGAAGACGTTATCGAGAGTGGAAAGAGCGCGAAGAGCGGTCGCCATCGCGGTCGCAGTGCTATCGGTTTCCGGCCTGGCGTACGCCCAGGAGCAAGACCCGCCCCGGAGGGATGGAGGGCAGCGGGGAGGCTTTGACTGGGGCCAATTCGATCCGGCCCGAATGCAAGAGATGATGTTGCAGCGGTTGCAGCGAGTTCTGGGAATGGAAGACGACGAATGGCAAGTCGTCTCGCCGCTCCTGTCCAAAGTGATGGAAGCCCAAAGCGCGACCCGCATGGGCGGAATGGGCGGAATGCTATTCGGTCGCGGAGGCGGTTTTCGAGGCGGTCCGCCAAGGGATCGAGGAGATGGAGCGGGGCAAGGCCGTCCACCCAGAGGCGATGGCGAATTTCAGGGACGGCCACCCGGTGGCGGACCGGGTGGTCCCGGTGGACAGGGTCGTAGAGGCTTCAGAGCGCCCCCGAGCCCCGAGATTGCCGCGCTGAATGAGGCGCTTCAAAATGAAGATACGCCGGCCGACGAGATTCGCGCGAAGATGGCCACCGTGCGCGTCGCCCGGGCGCGGAAGGAACTCGAACTTAAGAATGCCCGCGAAGAACTGCGCCAGGTTCTTACCGTTCGGCAAGAGGCCAGGTTCGTTACGATGGGCTTCTTGGATTGACAGCGCGTTTGCAATAGCGAGTAGAAATGGATTCCGCATCCGCGAGGACGGCTCGGCATGGATGAACTGCTCGATAGTATGATTCTATCGCAGCAGCTGTCCGTCGCGGATGCGGATCTTTTGCGTCGGCAGGCGGGTCAATCGGTGGAGTTGCGCCCGAACGACGAGGCTGGCGTGCTCCGATGGCTGGCCGAGGAATACGACCTGCCGTACACCGACCTCACGGATATCAACCCCGACCAGGAACTGCTCTCGCTCTTTCCCGCGCGGGTTCTGCTTCGCAAAGAGATTCTTCCCCTTCGGCGAATCAACGGCTCGATCGAGGTCGCCCTCAGTCGTCTCTTCGCCACCGACGCGTTGGATACGCTCAAGACTTTGACAGGGCTGAAGCTCCATCCTGTCCTGGCCCCCAGCGAAGCGATACGCCGGGAAATGAAGAAACGGCTCGGCGTTGGCGCGGACACCTTGGATTCCCTCGAGGAAGAGGCCTCGATCCAGGTGATCGACGAAGACGCGCCGGACGACATGGATCTCGAGGTCGCAGCGGAAGACGCATCAATCATCAAGTTCGTCAATCAAGTGGTGAGCGACGCCATCGCCCTGCGCACAACGGACATCCACCTTGAGCCTTACGAAGACGAGTTGCGGATTCGATATCGAATCGATGGCGTCCTGCAAGACGTGCCCGTGCCGCCGCAGATCAAGCGTTACCAACCGGCCATCGTTTCGCGCGTAAAGATTCTGAGCCACCTGGATATCGCGGAAAAGCGCTTGCCGCAAGATGGCCGCATCAAAGTACGCCTCGACGAACGCGATGTAGACGTGCGCGTGTCCGTGATCCCCATGATGCATGGTGAGGCCGTGGCCATGCGCCTGCTGCGTCAAGATTCGGAATTGCGCGGGCTCGACACACTGCTTATGGGCGAACGGGAACATCGGTCGATCCAGAGCCTCCTCGAATTGCCCCACGGGATTGTCCTGGTAACGGGACCAACCGGAAGTGGGAAGACCTCGACTCTCTACGCCGCGGTGAACGAAATCAACGACTCGCTCCGAAAGATCATCACCATCGAAGACCCCGTCGAGTACAACATGAAAGGGGTCAACCAGATTCAGGTGTCGACGAAGGCCGGCCTCACCTTCGCCCGGGGGCTCCGCTCGATTCTTCGTCATGACCCCGACGTAGTTCTCATCGGCGAAATCCGGGATCCCGAGACGGCGCAAATTGCCGTGCAGGCCTCGCTCACCGGCCATCTCGTCTTCTCGACGCTCCATACGAACGACGCGTCCGGCGCGCTCACCCGTCTGGTGGACATGCATGTCGAGCCCTATCTCGTCGCGTCCGCCGTCGAAGCCGTTCTCGCCCAGCGCCTCGTCCGAGTCCTGTGTCCCCGCTGTAAATCCGAGGACGCTTCGGGCGCGGCCAACTCCTTCAAGGCTAGCATCGGCCTGGCAGCGGCGGACACGCTGTATAAGGCCCATGGTTGCGAGATATGCCGCATGACCGGATTTCACGGGCGCCGCGGCATCTTCGAGTTCATGCGCCTCAACGAAGAAATCCGGGCTCTCGTGCTCGAACGGGCTTCGGCCGGCGGTATCCGCGAAGCCGCTCGGCGCTACGGCCTCCGCTCTCTCAGCGAAGACGGCTGGCGCATTGTGGGCGAAGGCGCCACTACGGTCGAAGAAGTGCTCCGCGTATCGCGAGACGAACGCCAAAGCGATTCGGATGCGGCACCGTGAACGCCGAAAGTGGAGAGTAAGGCGTGTCCCAATTCCGATACCGCGCGCTGCACAGCGATGGTTCTGTAACAGAAGGACTCCTGGAAGCCGGAGGCCGGCCGGACGCGTTCCGCCAAATCGAGGCCCTCGGCTACACGCCGGTAAGCCTCAACGAGAGCGGCGAGAAGGATGACGGACAGCCCTTCGGCTTCAAGCTCTCCCTCCAACGCAAGGCCGTTTCCTTCCGCACGCTCGAGAATTTCACGCGCCAATTGGCGAGCCTGCTTGCGGCGGGCGTGTCGCTCAGCCGCGCGTTGCAGATCGTGTCCAGGGAATCTACCTCGGTAGCGGCGAGCGCGCGTTGGAAGGAAGTCTACGACCTCATCGTCGATGGGGCCTCGTTGGCCGACGCCATGGCGACGTCGCCTGGCACTTTTCCGAAGGTCTACACGGCCATGGTGCAAGCGGGAGAGGCGGGCGGTTTTCTCGACCGCGTCCTGCGCCAGATCGCCGAGTTTCAATCCCGCGAAAAAGAACTGCGCTCGAAAGTGACTTCCGCGCTAATCTACCCCGCTGTCCTCATGGCCTTGGCTCTCGTCGTGCTCGTGTTCCTGCTTGTCTTCTTCATCCCGAGATTCGAAATCATTTTCGTCGAGTTCGACGCGGCGCTGCCCCTTATTACGCGGATGATCATCGGCGTGAGCGAAGCCCTCATCCAGTACGGCCTCTTCGTTCTTGCAGCGGCCGCGCTCGCGTTGGTTCTTGCCCGGCAGTGGCTGCAAACCGAACACGGCCGCCGTACGTGGGAACAAGCGATTCTCGCTGTGCCCGTTGTCGGACCACTCACGGCGCGTTTTGCCATGACGCGGTTCTGCCGCATGTTGGGTACGCTCGTCGGCTCGGGTGTACCGCTCATCCAGGCCTTGCGCGTCGCCCGCGAATCTTTAGGGAATCAGATACTCGTGGACGCCGTCACCGCGTCCATCGATCAGGTGCAGAAAGGCGACAGCTTGGCGTCGAGCCTGGCGAGTTGTCCCGCGCTCTTCCCAGGCTCGGTCCTCGAAATGATTTCCGTAGCCGAAGAGACCGGCCGCTTGGACGAGGAACTTGTGCGGCTCGCGGCGGTCACGGAGAACGATCTGGACCGCCAATTGAAGGCCTCCGTATCCCTCGCCGAGCCGCTCATGCTGTTTGTGATGGCGGGATTTATCGGCATTATTTTCGTAGGGATGGTGATCCCGATTTTCTCGTTACAGGACTACATTCAATGAGTTGTTCCTCGGAATACAACATCGCGTGGCTTTCTTGATCGAATCCTTTTGCACCCGTAGCGCACACTGCTAGAGAAAGGCCCAACATGAAAACTGCAACAGAACGTAATCGAGGCTTCACTCTGGTCGAACTGCTGCTCGTGCTCGCGATTCTCGCGACACTCGCGGCCATCGTCCTGCCGAAATTCTCCGGGCGCTCAGAGCAAGCGAAGTACACCGCCACCCAGTCGCAAATCGCGAACTTCTCGCTCGTGCTCAGCGCCTTCGAGATCGATAACGGCTATTACCCGTCGAGCGCGGATGGGTTGCAGGCCCTGGTGGCGAACCCGAATGATTCCGACGAGTGGCGCGGGCCCTACCTTGAGCAGGGCATACCGCTGGACCCGTGGGACGGCGAATATATTTACGAATATCCTGGGCAACAAAGCGAGGACGGTTACGACCTCATTTCCATGGGGCCGGACGGACGCGAAGGTGGCGGTGACGACGTGACCAACTGGGACTTGGGCGGCCGGTAGAATGAACTCGCAGCGGCATAGAATTGGATTCACCTTGATCGAGTTGATTCTCGTCATGACCCTTCTATCAACCATGATGGCCGTGGCCGCGCCCTTCTTGTCGAACTTCTTTTCGGGCCGGGGTCTCGAAGAAGAGACGCGTCGCTTCTTGGCCGTCACGCGTTACGCACGAAGCGAAGCGATCTCGACATCGACGACGGTTGAATTGTGGATTGAACCGGAAAACGAAGCCTATGGCCTCTTGTCAAAGGATCCCTACGGTGTGGGAAATGTTGAGGCGCGCCGCTTCAACCTCAGCCGCGGCTTGACCATTGAAATCAATACCGAACTCGTCAACGAAGACGGCCGCGCCGCGATTACGTTCTGGCCCGACGGGCTTATCGATAGCGAAAGTGTCGCGGATCTAACCATTCGCGAAAACGAAGACCGGGCTACGACCATCAGACGGAACGAATTCACGCCTGAATTCCAAGTGAGCGATGAAGACGACGAAGAATAATCACGGCTTTACCTTCGCCGAATCGTTGGCCGCCATGCTGTTCATGGCCATCGTTGTGCCCGTAATGGTCCAAGGAATGACTGTGGCAAGCGGCGCGGGAATCGCAGCGGAGCGTCAGCGCGAGGCCGTGGAATTGGCCGAACGGCTCCTTACCGAACTCGTCCTCACCGACGAGTGGCGCGACAGCGAGTCCGACGGTGATTTCGGAGAAGACTGGCCCGGTTATCGATGGGTTCTGAGTGACGACGAATGGGAAGAGGACACAATGCGTGTTGTTTCCTTGGAAGTGTTTTTCAAAGTCCGGGGCCGCGAGCGGTCGGTGGTCTTGACGACCCTCGTCGGCGAGGCGGAACTATGACTCGGCGGAACGAACAGAGAAGCGGCGCGCGCGCGGCAGGCTTTACGCTCCTTGAAGTCCTGGTCGCGTCGACGATCTCGTCTGTGTTGATAGTCGCTATCTACGTCGTATTCCACGGAGCGCTGAGCCTTCGAGAATCCGCCAATGAACGCCTGAACGGAATATTCCCGAGGGCCTATGCCTCGCAGACGCTGCGGCGTGATTTCCATGCCGTGACGCCGCCTTCTGGAATCTTGGCCGGTCCCCTTCTCGGCGAGCGCGGCGAAGAGGGCGCATTGCGAACGGATTCCCTCGAATTCTATACCGCGTCCGCGGCTGTCGCGGAGGGAGAGCCCTGGGGCGATATCCAGAAAGTCGAATACCGCCTCTCCGAAGACGATTCATCCGGAACCGAGGAAGGGAGCGATCTCATCCGAGTCGTCACGCGAAACCTGCTCGCGACTACGGCGGAGGAGCCGCCTGAGCAGCGCTTGCTGAGCGGTGTGGAGTCTCTCGAGTTTAGCTATTACTATGGCGACATCTGGGAAGAATCCTGGGATTCGACGAACCGCCTTGACGAACCGCCCCAGGCCATTCGCATCCGCATAGACTTCGCTTCCAGAGGAGATGGCGCACTTAGGGCGAAACCACTCGAAATCGTGATTGAAGTAACGCAAGTGCCCGTGGAAATTGTATTGATGGCTGCGCCAAATGATTCGAGCGACGGAGAGGAAGCCGATACAGGCGCCGCTTCCGCTGTCCGGCAGTCCGCCAGCGGAGGGGATCCTAGATAAGATGGCTACCGAGAGAGCCATATCTTCGAACAACTCCGGCGTCGTCCTCATTGTAGTCATGTGGATCGCCCTGGGCCTTACAAGCGTTGCCTTGTACTTTGGGAATTCCACGCTCCTCGAGAACCGGGCGTCCGACTATGATGTGGCCGGACATCAGGCCGCGCAAGCGGTCGAAGGGGCGCGGCGCTACGCGGCATTTGTCCTGGATAACCTCGAACAACTCAGCCTGCCGCCCGACACCGAAACCTACGAAGCCGAACAGGTCGAAGTGGGAGAGGGGGCTTTCTGGTTCGTAGGCCGGGCGTACGATGGTACAGCGTCTGCCGAAGAACCGGTCTTCGGTTTCATCGACGAAGCCTCGAAACTGAACATCAACGCCGCGACGCTCGAAATGCTGCAAGCGTTGCCGGACATGCCCCTCGATTTTGCGGCGGCTATCGTCGATTGGCGCGACGAGAACGAAGATCCGTCGCCCGAAGGGGCCGAGTCGGCAAGCTACGCCCTCCTCGATCCGCCCTACAACAGCAAGAACTCTAATTTCGAAACAGTCGAAGAACTTCGACTCGTCATGGGCGCCGACGACGAACTACTCTACGGCGAAGACGTCAACCGCAACGGTGTTCTCGATCCAAACGAGGACGATGGCGATGCCTCTTATCCAAACGACAATGCGGACGGCCGGCTCGACTTCGGGTTGATGGAATACCTCACTGTCTATACGGGCGGGCTCATCAATCCATTCACCGCACCGGTCGAGGTCTTGGCCTGTTTACCGGGACTCGACGAGTCCATGGCCCACGATGTGGTCGCCTATCGTTCTGGATTGGCCGATAACGATTGGGGCGATACCGCCTGGGTCGATGAGGCCATTGAGGGCGTACTACCAACCGTTACTCGGAATTTGATGACCGGAACAATCGACGTGTTTACCGTTGATATCGTTGCGGTAGGCAGGCATGGGCGCGGCTTTCGGCGCGATGCATTCGTGTTCGATACGACCGCCGGTGTGCCCCAGGTGGTATTCCGCCGCGACCTGACTCGCCTCGGCTGGCCTTTGGGGCGCGAGGTTCGGGAGCAATACGCGGAGGCGGACAGACAATGAACTTCCTCATACCCTCGAAATCCACATCTCTACTCGGCCTTTCCTTCGAGGGTGATTGGGTGACCGCCGCTTCCGTGACGCGTTCGGGCGACCAGGCCGTCGTCCAGCAAATCGGCCATTGGCAGATGGTCCTGGATGTCCTGAACAGCGATCCCGAATTGGTCGCGCGCGAAATCAAAGACGAACTCGAGGCTCGTGGGATACGCGAGAGACGCTGCGTCGTATGTGTGCCGCTGAAGTGGGCGCTGACCATTCGCTTCGACTTGCCCGAACTCGACGGGGGCGATCTCGACAGCTTCATCGCGCTGCGCGCTGAACGCGAATTCCCGTTTGCCCTCGAAGAACTCGCCGTTGCCTCGTCCTTGCATGGAATCGGAGGCGATTCGCCGGGTGCGTTTGTCGCCGCCATCCCCGCGAACCACATCGACAGCATCGAGAAGATTTGCAGGGCCGCGCAGTTGCGCCTCACCAGGATCACCGTGGGTGTCGCCGAATTGATCCGCCCCTCTCGTAACGGCCAAGAGATCGCCTTCCTCATCGACAAGAGCGGAGTCGACCTGGGCATCGCGGCGGGGAACGGGTTCATCGCGCTGCGCTCCCTCGTCGATTCTTGGGACGCGAATCCGGGCGGCGCCGAATTCGATCCGGATGTCGTCGCGCGGCAACTTCGCATCAGTCTCAGCCAAATCCCGGAAGCGTTTCTCCCGTGGGACGCCCCAATAAGAATCTATGGCCCGGCCGCGGCGGTGGACGGGGCCATAGAAGAACTGATCAATCCGCTGTCCGCTCAAGGGATGGACATCGAAAAGAGCGGTAGCTCCGGCACGGAGTTGGCGGGAGAGTCCAACGGGCAAGACGAGAGCCAGGCCTCGCCCGCGGCGTTCGCTGCTGCCGCAAATAAGATCCTGGGCCGCGCATCGGAGATCCAGTTTCAGCCAACCCGCGTCGGCGTCCTCGCCAAGTTCGCCAACCGCGTTTCCGCGCGGAGCACCCTTTGGCTCGGTGGCACGGCGGCCGCGGCGCTGATCGTACTCGGCTCGCTCTTTCTTTACCAGCATGTGAAGTTCAGTCGACTTGAGGTGCAATGGTCGGCAGTTGCGCCGCAAGTGGAAGAGGTCGAAGAACTTCAAGCCAACGTGCGCGCCTTCCGTTCGTGGTTCGACAATTCGGCAACAAGCTTGACCATTGCTCGAGAACTGACGGCCGCCTTTCCCGAGGACGGTTCGGTATGGGCCACGAGCCTCTCCATCGCCGACTGCGAGCGTGTTATCTGCGCCGCCAAAGCCGAAGACGACGCCGCATGGCTGTCCGTCCACGAAGCACTGCGCAACACGCCTGGGGTGCGCGACGTGCAGCTCAGCCAAGTGCGCGGTTCGTCGCCCCATCAATTCTCGCTTAGCTATCGCTGGGCGCCGGGAGAATCCAGTGGGCTTTAACGGAAGAGAACGCATCCTAATGCTGGCCGTCGCCGTATGCCTAGGCGCGTTGGCGGGCGACCGCTTCGTGGTGTCGCCGCTGTACGCCTTCTGGAACGAGCGCGCCTCGGCGATTGCCGGGCTGGAGGAGTCTTTGGCGAAAAGCAGCCTCCTGGTCGGCCGGCTCGACGACATGGCCGGGTACTGGTCGGAGATGCGGGCGCGGAGCCTGCCTCCCGCCGAATCCCGGGCCGAGAACGAAGTGCTCAGTTCGGTGACCCGATGGGCGCAAGACAGCCGCCTAGAAATCACCTCCCTAAAACCCAAGTGGGTTCACGGCGGCACGGCATCGAACACCCTTGACATCCGGGCGGCGGGCCAAGGCTCTATGGAAGCGATCGCCCTGTTTCTATACCGGCTCGAAAGCGACTGGCTGCCCTTGCGCGTCGAGAGCCTCGAAGTCGCGGCCAGGGACGATTCGGGCAGCTTGCTAACTTTCGGCTTGACCTTTACCGGCCTGCAACTGGTCGGCGAGGACAGCTGATGCTTTCGCGAACGGAGAATTCGCCACTGCCGGGGCCGCGTCTGTTGGCGGCCCTGCTGCTCCTGTGCCCGCTCCACGCCACGCCAAGCTCGACCGCGCCGGATGCGGCCGAGGTTGAGAGCGGAGTTCAGTCCTTCCGCATCGTCATTGACCGAAACATATTCAACCGCAATCGGATACCGGCGCCCCAGCCCGGCAGCGCGGACACCGGGCAGCAAAGCGACGCTGCGCCCGAGGCGGCCGATCAACTCTCGCTCGTAGGGGCGCTAATCGATGAATTTGGGGCCGTCGCCTTTTTTTCGGGCTCGAAGGCCGAATTTCAAAGCGTGACGAAGCGGGGCGACTCGATCGCAGGCTTTACTATCGAAGAGATCGAATCGGAGCGAATCGTCCTCGAATGCGACGGAGTGAAGACCGTTCTCGCCGTTGGCATGTCGATGGCGCGTGAAGAGGGCGGCGAGTGGCAGATTCGAGAAACCGCCGGACTCGCCCACAGCTATGCCGCCCCGCCCACGCCAAGCGATTCCGTTGGGGCCAAAACGGAAGAATCGGACAGCGCAAGCGAAGTGCACAGAAGAATGATCGAACGACGCCAAAGGGAGGCGAACCCATGAACGCCAAATGCCGACTCCTACTTTTCACGCTAGTACTTCTCCTGATCGGCATCTTTGCGCCCCCTGCATCCGCGCAAGACGCGTCCGCCGAGGAGGGCATACGCCTGAATTTCCGCGGCGTGCCGCTCGATACCGTGCTCGACTACCTCAGCCGGTCCGCCGGATTCGTCATTGTGCGCGAAACCACCGTCGAAGGAACTGTCGACGTGTGGAGCCACCAGGCGCTCACGAAAGACGAGGCGGTCGATCTGCTCAACACCATCCTCAACCAGAAGGGCTACGCCGCTATCCGCAACGATCGAACGCTAATCATCGTCACGTTAGAAGAAGCGCGCGCACACGATTTACCGGTTGTCGCCGGCAGCGACTCGGCGGAGATTCCGAAGACCGACGAAATGGTGACGCAAATCATCCCCGTTCGATATGCGAACGTGAGTCAACTCGTCGCGGCAATGGAACCGCTTCTGCCCGGCTACGCCGTCGTGACCGCCAATGAGGGGAGCAACGCGATCGTCCTCACCGACACCCGTAAGAGCATCCATCGCATGGTCGAAATCGTTGAGGCCCTGGACACGTCATTCTCAAGCGTTGCCGCGTTGCGGGTCTTTCCGCTGGAGTATTCTGAGGCCGCGGAAACCGCCAAACTCATCAACGATCTCTTCTCGCCGCCCGCCACAAACAGAAGCGCAAGGAATCCGCGCGAGGCGTTCTTTCAACGTTTCCAGCGGCGGGGCGAATCGGGTGGAGGTGGGGGACGTTCCGGCCGGGGCGAGAACGGCGGCTCTCAAGGCGCCGGTTCTCAGGAGCGGCGGGCTATGTCTCGCGTATTGGCCGTAGCCGATGAGCGCACGAACGCGGTCGTCGTGAGCGCGCCGGAAGAGGTCATGTCGACGATCGCCCAGATGATCCTGGAACTAGACGCTGACACGGCCGCCGTTCCCGAAGTGCAGGTCTTTCGGCTCAAGTTCGCGCTCGCCGAAGACATGGTCGATGTCATCATCGAGGCCTTCGTTCCTCAGAACACCAATCGCGGAGGCGGTCGAGGTGGAGGACGGGGCGGTCAGCCATCTCGTGGCGGCTTCGGCGGGATCCCGGAGGAAGACATGGTCCAGGCGGTCGCCGACTCGCGGACCAATTCGGTAGTCGTCAATGCGATGAGCGACAAGATGGTGCTCATCGCAAAAATGGTCGAAAGCCTGGACGCCGATCCGGCTCTTACCCAACGGGTATTCGTGTACGACCTGAAGAACGCCGATTCCGAAAGCGTCGCCGCGATTCTCGAGGACATGTTCGGCGCCAGCGGGAACGGCAGACGTTCCAACTCACAGGGAGGCCGAGGCGCTCAACGCCCACAACAAGGCCGACAACGCCCACAAGGCGGCCAAGGCCAGGACACGAGGGGCCAGGGCGGTGGCGGCGGTTTTGGACAAAGGCAATAGCAAGACAAGAAAGCGAAACTATCTTCGCGCGGTGGCCAGGCGGGCCAACCTCCCGGCCATCCATTTTGAATACGAGGAAATGCAATGAATCGTCTAGCCCGGATATCTCACCGCTTTTCTACTGCGACGGCGGATAAGGCCACTCTGACGAGACTTTTCTCGTCTTTCGACCTTGACGTGACCCGTCACGCTATCGTCCGCAAGGCTTCGGATAAGTCTCGACATAGCAACCTTCTCCACCGTCTCGCTACGAAAACCGGTGAGATATCCGGGCTAGCAAGTATCGCCGCCGCGTTCTTTATTTACCTGTTCGGGGCCGTGGCGGCAGCCCAGCAGGAAAACCGCATCGGCGACGCCATCATTCAATACGACCCAGACACCGGCCAACTCATCGTCATCACGGACGATGAAACGAACCGGAATATCGAGGAGGTCATTCGCAGCCTCGACACCCCCGTGCCCCAAGTTCTCATCAAGGTCTTGTTTCTTGAGATCACACACAGTGACAACGTCGACTTGGGCGTCGAGGGCTTCTTCCAATATGACGGAGTGGGCAACCGGAGCGAAGTCGAGACCGATTTCGGCGTCGTCGGGCAGACCTTGGGCGGTTTCGCGCGAATCATCGAAGACGACCTGAGCGTCACTCTGCGCGCCCTCGCCGAAGTTGGAAAACTCGAAATCCTATCCAGGCCATCGATTCTCGTTCGCAATAACGAGTTGGGCGTGATCACGATCGGCCAGGAGGTGCCCTTTATCCGCAATAGCCGTGTCACTCAGGATGGGCAGACCATCAACACCGTCGAATACGAAGATATTGGCATCATTCTCGAAGTCACTCCGCGCATTTCCAAGGACAAGATGGTCGAGATGCTCATCATCCCCGAAATATCCACGCTGACCGGAGAGACGGTCCCCATTTCCTCCGGTATCGACGCGCCCGTGTTCGCCAAACGGTCGGCCGAAACACGCGTCGTCGTGCCCGACCGGCACACGGTCGTCATCGGCGGACTGATGGAGGACCAGAAAACGGAAACGACGCGCAAGGTGCCCTTATTGGGAGATATTCCATTGGTAGGGCTGGCGTTTCGCCGGAAGATAACGACCGAGTCGAAAACCGAACTCTTGATCTTCCTGACGCCTCATGTCGTCGAGAATATAGGAGAACTCGATGGCATGTCAGCCTCGGAACGAAGCGATACCATTCTCGCCCCTAACGTGTTCACCTCAGATCAAATCGACCGCTTTATCGGCGACCTCGGCACGACGTCGAAAGACAGGTCGGAACGGATCGAGAAGCCTGCGCCAGACCGAAAGTCGAAGGGCAACAAAGGGACCCTCTACCGAGCGCCAGGCCGGCGAGGCCACACCTCGACACCAAGATAGATGGTATAGTACGCGCTCTCTTATTTGGGGTGACTTAACTCATGGCGAAACAAAGATCCAGAGCAACCTACATCTTGCTCGCCGCCGCGTGGATCGCCATCTGCGTCTGGCAATCCTTCGAACACGGCCGCGTCCACGATTCAGCGAGAAATGCCCTCTTCGTCCGGGCGGACGACATCTCCAACTCGCTCAGCGTCGTCATCCGTTCGCAGCGCCGCTTTGGGATGGTATCGCAGCCGCGCCTCGAAGCCGCCCTCGTCGAACTAACCGATTCGAGCGAACTGCGCTCCGTCGCCCTGCTCAATGCCTCGGGCGAAGTGGTCGCATCGGCAGGCGAGCCTATCGATTTCGATCCAGAATCCCTCGCAGATAAGTGGGATCGGTGGAGCAACGATTCGGTAACCGTCGCGACACTAGTCGCGCTCGGGGCTGACGCGCAAGAACGGGGCGAGTCTACCGCCATCGTTCGTCCCGAAGGTGAAATCCCCAGGGGCCGCCGGGGCTTTCGCGACCGGGATGGAAACTCGGACGAAGAAGCCCGTCAAGAGCGAAGACGCCGGCGCGAAGCCTTCCAATCGGCCGACGCTTCGGACGAACCGCGGCGAGATTGGACAGGGCACCCCTTCTCGCGCCGTCCACCCCGAATGAGCGAGGAGGAATTCGCCAAGCTCGCCGAAGAACAGGGCGTCCACTATTTTATTCTTGATCTTTCCACCGAACTGCTGGAAACCGCGGTCAACCGCGATCTTGGCCTACGCCTCACTTTCGCCGCCATCGCGCTTGTTGCGGCCCTCGGGCTTGCGGCGGCCTCGCGCAAATCCGAACAATCCGCAGCGCTTCGAGACCGCCTCGCTCGCGCAAAACACACGAACCTGCACCTGAAAGAAATGAACATCGCGGCGGCCGGCCTCGCCCACGAGACGCGCAATCCGCTCAACATCATACGGGGCCTGGCCCAGGTCGTCTCGAAGTCCGGCGACACTCCACAGGAAATTCGCGACACGTTGCTCGAAATCGCCGAGGAGGTGGACCGAGTCACCGCGCGCCTCAATCAGTTCATCGACTACTCCAAACCTCCCGAAGTCGTCCCGTCGCCCACGCGCGTCAAAGCCGTCATCGAAGATGTCGCCAGAACCCTCGAAAGCGACTGCGAAGAGAACGGTGTGGACATCGTGTACACCGGCCCCGACCTCACCGTCGAGGCCGACGAATCGCTGTTGCGGCAAGTGGTATTCAACCTTCTGCTCAACGCCATCCACGCCGTGGGCGAAGGGGGGCGGGTCGAAGCAGCCGTCGAACGTTTACCCCGCGAAGAGGCCCGCCTGGAGATCCGCGATAACGGGCCCGGTGTTCGCGAGGACGCCATTGACGAAATCTTCCGCCCCTATTTCACGACTTCCGAGGAGGGAACCGGCCTGGGCTTGACCGTCGTCCGCCAGATCGCGTTGGCCCAGCAATGGGAGATTGAGTATACTCCTGGCGACGATGGTGGCGCGGTCTTTCGCGTGAGCGGATTGCGCGTCCTGTAACCGCGCGCCTCACACATCTCGCCAAGGAACGCCAAACGATGTCAGCCAAACCACGAATCCTCGTGGTAGACGACGACCCCGGGCAACGAAGCCTTCTGCAGTCTTTCCTCGCGAACTTTGCGTTGGAAATCGAGCTCGCCTCTTCCGGCGGTGAGGCCCTCGAACGTTTGTCCGCGCAAGAATTCGACATGATGATCTCCGACGTCCGCATGCCCGGAATGACCGGGCTCGAACTGTTCGAGCGCCTCCGCAAGACGAATTCCACGTTGCCGGTCCTACTCGTTACCGCCTACCCCGAAGTGCGTGACGCCGTCGCGGCCACACGGGACGGCGCGGTCAACTACCTCGAAAAACCCATCGACCTCGATGAACTCGCCGCGACGGTCCGCGAAGCCATCGGCATGGACGAGGCGGGCGCAGGTGAATCGCTCCGAACGCCCGGCTTGCCCGAATGGATCATCGCGCACAGCCCCGCCATGAAAGACATCGTCCACGAAGTTTCCGTGATCGCGCCATCGGAAAGCCGCGTGTTGATCACCGGTGAGAGCGGCGTTGGCAAAGAAGCCATCGCCGAGTTACTCCACCTGTGGAGCGCCCGGGCCGGCGGTCCGCTCGTCAAAGTAAACTGCGCCGCCATCCCCGAGTCGCTCCTTGAGAGCGAACTATTCGGCCACGAGAAGGGGGCATTCACAGGCGCGGCGGAACGGCGCGTAGGCCGCGTAGAAGAAGCTGCTGGCGGGACGCTCCTCCTCGACGAAATCGCCGAAATGGCCCCGCAAGTTCAGGCTAAGTTACTGCGATTCACCCAAGACGGCACCTTCCAGCGCCTCGGTTCGAACGCGGTGATCCAAGCGGACGCCCGCGTACTTGCCTCGACCAACCGGAATCTCGATACCGAAGTAGCCGAGGGCCGCTTCCGCGAAGACCTCTTCTTCCGCCTCAACGTTGTCGAGATACACGTCCCCCCCCTCCGCGATCGTAAGGCGGACATCGTGCCCCTCGCCACCCGATTCGCCGCCGAATTCGCCAAAGGCAAACCGCGCCTCTCCCCGGCTTTCGTGTCCAACATCGAGGTCTACGAATGGTCCGGCAACGTCCGCGAACTCCGAAACGCCATCGAACGCGCCTGCCTCATGGCCCGCGGCGAAGTACTACTACCCGAAAATCTCCCCGAACGCGTACGTGGCGCCACCTCCACCCACGAAGGCGAAATCAAATCCGGCCCCGGCAAACGTATGGAAGAAGTAGAACGCCAAGTAATTCTACAAACCCTCCGCGAAAACAACTACAACCGAAGCGAAACGGCGAGAACCTTGGGTATCAGCCGAAGGACGCTGCTCTACAAGATTCGGCGCTACGCGGAGGAGGGGTATGCGATTAGCGGGGAGTAGATTCGCGGAACGTGCGTCGGTCTGGCGGCCCATGTTGAGCTCGAAAGTCGAGTAGAAGGACCTCGCCAGGGCGCCCTATCGGCCATCACAGCAGAGAACCGGTGAGATATTCGGACTGGATCTCCTGAGCGTATCAGAAGCTCTGACCCGAAGGGGCTGAGGCATGTAGCCGGGGGATGAGCGAAGCGATTTCCCCGGTCAGGACTCCTCCACACGAACTTCCCCGAAGGGGATGCGGCGATTCCTGCCAACTGACCTGTCGCTCTATTTCCAAATCATCTCGGCATCGTAGTCGATATTGTGCGCCTTCAACAAGGCGATGAACTCCGCTTTGAAACCCCTGCTCCGGTGGTGCTTTTCCTGGTTCTAGATATACACCTTCACCTTATCCACCTGAGAATAGCTCACGGTAAACGCCCTGTAGCCTTCTTGCCAGTAGAAGTCGCTGAGATGGGTAAAGGTATCGTGTATATAGATCGTCGCGCTTCGCTTCATGTTCCCGACCAGATTGGAGATGGTTTCGTCCGGTCGCCAGCGGATCAGAAGATGGATGTGTTCCTCCGTGTCACCGATTTCGTAGAGGACTTCTTTCTCGTCGCGAATGACGCCTCCAAGATACGAGTAGATCCTTGGCGCCATCTCGGGAGCTAAGAAAGGCCGGCGGTCTTTGGTGCTGAATACGATATGATAGACGATATTGGTAAAGGTCCCAGCCATTAGATGCTCCTTCGCCGTCTATCCCCTCCGGGGAATGCCGAATGGGGTGCCTGGACCGGAGGAATCACTTCGCTCATCCTCCGCCTACAACCCGCAGCCCCTTCGGGGCAATTTGCCGAGAAGAACAGCAGCTATCAATTCTGTCCCGGCAGCCGCCGCCGCAGGC
>PVBE010922583.1_pt1 | contig 17300 bp, 20 predicted proteins | sample 1631181 | NCBI WGS metagenome assembly PVBE01 (sample SAMN08397723, study PRJNA350692) | Marine metagenome, whole genome shotgun sequencing project. | isolation source: water | place: Pacific Ocean | collected 2012-04 | reverse complement strand
GCGTCCCCTTAATTAAGGAATGTTAATGCCGTTTTGTTGAATTGGTAAAGCCCTAGCCCTTGCCCTATCCGCTGGCGCGGTCGGTGTCGACGACCGGCAGTTCGGGGCCTTGGAAGCGGCGGTCGTGGCCCAGCGCCGGGATCATGGCCCGGGCCTCGTCAGAGGCCGCCAGGTCGATCTCGGCGCTGATCACGCCGACCTCCGTGCCGGCCTCCGCCACCACCTTGCCCCAGGGATCGACGATCAACGAATGGCCGTAGGTCTGGCGTTTGCGGGGATGCCGGCCGCACTGGGCCGGCGCCACCACGAAGCAGCCCGTCTCGATGGCCCGGGCGCGCAACAGCGTGTGCCAGTGGGCCTCGCCCGAGACCCGGGTGAAGGCCGCCGGCACCGTCAGCAGCCGCGCCCCGGCCTGGGCCAAGGCGCGGTAGAGGTAGGGAAAACGCACGTCGTAGCAGACCGTCAGGCCGACCAGGCCCCAGGGCGTAGCCGCCAGCACGGCCCGGTCACCGGGCTCGAAGGTCTTCGATTCGCGGTGCACTTCGCCCTCGGGCAGGTCGACGTCGAACATGTGGATCTTGTCGTAGCGGGCGGCGATTTCCCCCTCGGCGTCGAAAAGAAACGAACGCGGCGCCACGCGCCCGTCGGCCGAGCCCACGCCCAGCGTGCCGGCCAGCAGCCAGACCCCGGTCTGGCGCGCCAGTTCGGCGCAAGCGGCGACGGCCGGGTGCTCGGCCTGGGGCACGGCGCTGGCCCTCAGGTCGGCCGCACTTTCAGCCATCAGGGCGCTGTTCTCGGGCAGCGTCACGAGGTCGGCGCCGCCTGCTTGAGCCTGGCGCACGAGATCGCCGACGCTGGCCAGGTTGGCGGCCATGTCGGGACCGCTGTTGAGCTGCACGCAAGCCACCGTCAGTTTGCTCATGCGCCGGCTCCCAGCAGGCCATCCAACTCGCCGTCGAAGTCGAGCTCATATAGCTCGTCGCAGCCGCCGACGTGGCGTTCGCCGATGAAGATCTGGGGCACCGTGTGGCTGCCGGCCCGTTCCATCATGCGCCGCCGGGCCTCGGCATCGGCGCTGACGTCGATCTCGTCATAACCGACGCTTTTCTTTTCCAACAACCCCTTGGCCCGCCAGCAAAACGGGCAGTAGGGCGTCGTGTAGATCACCACGTCGTTCATCCGCCACCTCCGGCCGCCAACTATATAGGGTCGCTGTTGGGCCGAACAACCCGGGCCACGGTGAGCACCCGCACCTCGCCGGCACCGCCCCGCAGCAGCACCCGGGCGCAAGTGCGCACGGTGGCACCGGTGGTCATGACGTCGTCGACCAGAACCACGGTGCGGCCCAAGGCCTGCGCCCGGCGCCCGGCCGGCAGCACGATGGCGCCTTCGAGGTTGCGAAAACGCGCGCTGCGGCTGAGGCCGCCCTGGGGCGGCGTCGGCCGCTTGCGCTGCAAGAGATCGGGCACGAATTCCAGACCGCTGGTCCGGCCCAGCGCCTGGGCCACCAGGGCGGCTTGGTTGTAGCGCCGGGCAAACAGCCGGCGGCGGTGCAGCGGCACCGGCACCACCACGTCGGCACCAGGCAAGAGCTCCGCCCCGGCCCGGGCCAGCCAGCGCCCCAGGCTGGGCGCCAGGTCGGTTCGGTCGCCGTGCTTCAGCGCCAGGATCAGGCCGCGGCTGGCCTCGTCGTAGCGCAACGCCGCCCGGGCGGCAGCGAATTCCGGCGGCTCGCGGGCGCAACCACCACAGAGCGCCCCGGGCCCCTGGTCATAGGCGAAGGGAAAGCCACAAACGGCGCACATCGGGCCGTCGAGGAACGTGAGCTGGCGCCAGCAGCCGGCGCACAACTGGCCCTGCGCGTCGACCGCGCCGCGGCAGGCCAGGCAGCGCGGCGGCAAGACGATATCGAGCGCCGGCAGCAAGATCCGCGAGGCCCGCGAGAGCAGTGTGGCAGCCATAAGTTGCATCTAAGCGGGCTGGGCCGCGCCGAGTCAATGCAGAGAAATCCTGCCGCCAAGCGGCAGGAATGCAGAGAAATCTTGCCGCCGAGCGGCAGGAATGCCATATGGCCGGCATGTCCGACGACCACCTCATCTTCGATCGTGGCGCCCTGCGGCGCCATCGCGAGCGCGCCGCGGTCGGCTTCGCGGACTTCGATTTCCTGGCCCGCGAAGTGGCGATTCGCCTCGGCGAACGCTTGGCCGACGTCACCCGACGCTTTCCCCGCGCCCTCGATCTGGGTTGCCTGAACGGCACGCTGAGCCGCGCCATCGCCGGCCTGGGCGGCATCGAAAGCATCGTGCGCTGCGATCTCTCGGCGGCCCACATCGCCGCCGCCCGGCGCCTGGGCGGTGGCAACGGCCTAGACCTGGTGGCCGACGAGGAATTTTCGCCCTTTGCCGAGGCCTCGTTCGACCTGGTAGTCAGCGGCCTGGCGCTGCACTGGGTCAACGACCTACCGGGCACGCTGGCCCAGATCCGGCGCTGCCTCAAGCCTGACGGCCTCTTTCTGGCAACCTTTCTGGGCGGCGACACGCTGAGCCAGTTGCGCGCCGCCCTGGTCGAGGCCGAGAGCGAGCAGAGCGCCGGGGCCAGTCCGCGCGTCTCCCCCTTTGCCGACGTGCGCCAGGCCGGCGACCTTCTCATCCGGGCCGGATTCGCCCTGCCGGTGGCCGACGTCGACAGCCTCAGCGTCAGCTACGGCGACGCCCTCGGCCTGATGCGAGATTTGCGCGGCATGGGCGAGAGCAACGCCCTGGACGGACGGCGGCGGAACTTCACGCCGCGAAAGCTGCTGTGGCGCGCCGCCGAGCTCTACCGCCAGCGCTACGCCGACAGAGAGGGCCGCCTGCCGGCGCGCTTCGATATCATCACCATCACGGCTTGGGCCCCGCACCCCTCGCAGCCCCGGCCGGCGCGGCCCGGCAGCGCCACGGCCAGCCTGGCCGATGCCTTGGGCGAAGTCGGGGGCGGGATCTGAGACGGCGTTTTGCCGCCTCCGAGAACCGTCGCAGGTTCACGTTTTCGGGCCTGCCGCCGCCTCGGGATGCGCCAAGCGCCACTCCTGCCAGTCGAGATCGGAACTGCTTTCCAGGGAAAGCTCCCCGTGCCCAGCCAAATGATCGAGGAAAAGCACCAGGTTGTCCTCCGCGTAACGGGCGCTCGGTACGATCATGCCGTCGAACTCGAGAAAATGAGCGGCGGCACCGACTTGCCGGCAGCGCAGATAATCGAGGGAGCGGTAGGTTCGGGTGTCGACGCCGAGCGCTTCCAGTTGGCCAACATCCGCCAGGCGCAGCGTCCGGCCGGTCTTCACACCGAGGGTGTTCAGACATACCGGCCGTGAGGGAAAAACCGATTGCCGGGAGAAATGGAAATGGATTTCCGCGACGGCAGCGACCGGACCGAGACTGGTATAAAGGACTTCGAACAGCTGCGGCGGTGCCCAGCGCCCACCGGCCAGGCTGCCGGCCAGAGGATCGCGTTCACGCCATGCGACACGATAAGCATTGCCGGCAAAGGCAATGGGCTCCTGGACGCTCAGGGCGTCGATCAGATCCCGCTCATGGACGTGGCTACTGGCCATGCGGTAATCGCCGCCCGAAACCGGCCTCAGATGTAGACGTTGTCCGCGAGCTGCTCGATGACTTCCAGGACTTCCTCGATCTTGCCTTCCTGGATCAATTCGGCCGGCTTGCGGCCGTCGAGCAGCTTGTGGCGCGAATAGAGCCAGAGTCGGGCTTCGTCCGGGGTATAGAACTCAGCCAGTTGGTCGACGACGTATTCGAGCTCCACGAGCAGGAGCTGCGACGACCGGTGTGGCGAAGCCTTGCCGGTGTTCCAGCGCGACACCGTTGCCGGCGACGTACCCAGAACATTGGCCACGTCCACAGCATTCATGCCGCCGCGATCGCGCAGGGCCTCAATTTTTCGAGCAATTATGTTACTCATTGCGCTTCAAATACCTTTTTGATGCACAAACGTCTTACATTTTGATTTCATATTTGACTATATATGAAATTCTCCGCCAGATATCAAGCCCGATTCCACCGGCCAACTTAATTATAACATGTTGAATTCTAAAGAAAATCCCGCAACATGGCGACCAGCGGCTTGTCGGCGGGCGGCATGTCGTAATCGGCCATCTCGCGCGGCCGCAGCCATTTCAACTCCTGGCCCTCGCGGGCCCGCGGCCTGCCCTGCCAGACGCGGCAGACGTATAGCGCCATCAGCAGGTGAAAATCGGCATAGTCGTGCGAGGCGAAGGTGAAGGGGGCGAGGCAGGATCCGGTGACGTCGATGGCCAGCTCTTCGGCCAGTTCGCGGATCAGCGCCGCTTCCGGGGTCTCATCCGCCGCCAGCTTGCCGCCGGGAAATTCCCAGAGCCCGGCCAGGGCCTTGCCGGCCGGGCGGCGCGCCAGCAGCACCCGATCGTCGGCATCGACCAGGGCGGCGGCGACCACCAGCTGGATGGGCTTGGCTTTCACGAACGATAGTCCGCGTTGATCGAGATGTAGCCATGCGTCAGGTCGCAGGTCCAGACCGTGAAGCGGCCGCGGCCGACGCCGACGTCGACGGCAATTTCGATCTCGTCGCCCTTCATGTAGGCCGCCACCGGGGCCTCGTCGTAGCCCGGCACGGCCAGGCCGCGCCTGGCGATCTCGGTGCCGCCGATGGCGATGCCAAGGCGGTCGCGGTCGGCCTTCTCGCCCGCTTTGCCCACCGCCATGACGATGCGGCCCCAGTTGGGATCGCAGCCGGCGATGGCGGTCTTGACCAAGGGTGAATTGGCGATCGAAAGGCCGATCTGCCGCGCCGCCCGGGCCGATTCGGCGCCGCGCACGTTGACGGTGACGAATTTGCCGGCGCCTTCGCCGTCGCGCACGACCTGCTGGGCGAGATCGGTCAGCACCTCGCCCAGCTTCGCCCGGAAATCCTTGAGGCAGGGATCAGTGGTGGATTTGACCGGCCGGTGGCGCGGCCCACGGGCGGTGGCGAACAGCAGCACCGTATCCGAAGTCGAGGTGTCGCTGTCGACGCTGATGGCGTTGAAGGAGCGCGCGTTGGCCGCCACCAGGCAGCGTTTGAGCACGGCTGCGGGCAGGCGGGCATCGCTAAACACGAAAGCCAGCATGGTGGCCATGTCGGGCGCGATCATGCCCGAGCCCTTGGCGATGCCGGCGATGGTCACCGGCCGGCCGCCGATCTCGGCTTGGCGACTGGCTCCCTTGGGGAAGGTGTCGGTGGTCATGATGGCCTCGGCCGCCGGCTTCCAGGCGCCCGGCTTGAGGCGACGCTTAAGTCCCCCCAGCACCCGGGTGATGCGCTGATCGGGCAGCTTCTCGCCGATCACCCCGGTCGAGGCGACGAAGACCTGGCCCGGCTGGCAGCCCACGGCCTGGGCCGCCGCCCGGGCCGTACGTTGGACGGCGGCCAGCCCGGCGGCGCCTGTGAAGGCGTTGGCGTTGCCGGAATTGACCAGCAGCGCCCGGGCCCTGCCGCCGCGCAGGGCGGCGCGGCACCAGTCGACCGGGGCGCTGGCGGTTTGCGAACGCGTGAAGACGCCGGCCACGGTGGTGCCCGGTGCCAGTTCGGCCAGCATGACGTCTTTGCCGGCGCGGCCCCGTACAGCGGCGCTGGCGGCGGCCAGCCTGAGGCCGGCGATCTCCGGCAGTGGGCCAAAGCGGGCCGGTGCCAAAGGCGATCTGGCCGGCGCCGCCGGGGCTAAGGATTTGGCGCCTTTGCGCCTGGATTTGCCTGCCATCGCCGTTCTCCGTCTGGTTGCCTCGAGCCGGCCCCTACTATACAGCGGGCAAGCCGCCCACAAGGTGCTGCTTGGCCCGTGGCCGCCCCGTGGCCGCCCCGTGGCCGCCCTATGGTTTTCGCATCGTTGACACTGCCAATCCCTGCCCTTATGTCTCAGGTCGGCCGGCCGCGGCGCCGGTTTATTTGCACCTTCCCCGAGGCTTTGCATGATCGGCTCGCTGGCAAGAAAGATCTTTGGCACGGCCAACGACCGCGTGCTGCGCGAGCTCGAGGGCCCGGTGGCCGAGATCAACGCCCTGGAGCCCGAGCTCGAGGCGCTCAAGGACTTCGAACTGCGGGCCCGCACCGACTGGTTCAAGGAACGCCTGGAAGCCGGCGAAAGCCTCGACGACTTGCTGGTCGAAGCCTTCGCCACGGTGCGCGAGGCCTCCAAACGCACGCTGGGACAGCGCCACTTCGACGTCCAGTTGCTGGGCGGCATGGTGCTGCACCAGGGCCGCATCGCCGAGATGGCAACCGGCGAGGGCAAGACCCTGGTGTCTACGCTGCCCATCTACCTCAACGCCCTCGAGGGCCGCGGCGTGCATCTGGTCACGGTCAACGACTACCTGGCCCAGCGCGACGCCGAGTGGATGGGCGAGATCTACAGCTTCCTGGGCCTCAGCGTGGGCTGCATCGTGCACGGCCTCGACGACGACGAACGCCGCGTCGCCTATGGCGCCGACGTGACCTACGGCACCAACAACGAATTCGGCTTCGACTATTTGCGCGATAACATGAAATTCGCGCTCGAAGACATGGTACAGCGCGATTTCGGCTACGCCATCGTCGACGAGGTCGATTCCATCCTGATCGACGAGGCGCGCACGCCGCTGATCATCTCCGGTCCGGCCGAGGACTCGTCCGAGCTCTACCACCAGATCGACCGGATCATCCCCAAGCTCGGTGAGGACGACTTCGAGCTCGACGAGAAATCGCGCACGGTTTCGCTCAGCGACGACGGCGTCGAGCACGCCGAGGAGCTGCTCAAGGACAGCGGCTTCCTCTCCGAGGGCGGGCTCTACGACATCGCCAACGTTTCCGTCGTCCACCACGTCAACCAGGCGCTCCGGGCGCACAAGCTGTTTGCCGCCGACACCGACTACATCGTCAAGGACAACAAGGTCATCATCATCGACGAATTCACCGGCCGCATGATGGAAGGCCGGCGCTATTCCGAGGGCCTGCACCAGGCGCTCGAGGCCAAGGAAGGCGTCTCGGTGCAGCAGGAAAACCAGACCCTGGCCTCGATCACCTTCCAGAACTACTTCCGGCTCTACGAGAAACTGGCCGGCATGACCGGCACCGCCGCCACCGAGGCGGCCGAGTTCGCCGACATCTACAAGCTCGAAGTGGTGCAGGCACCGACCAACCTGGTCTGCATCCGCGACGACGCCGACGACGAGGTCTACCGCACGGCCGAGGAAAAATACCAGGCCATCATCGAATTGATCGAGGACTGCCAGGAACGCGGCCAGCCCATGCTGATCGGCACCGTCTCGATCGACAAGTCGGAGGAACTGGCAGCCAAGCTCAAGGAGCGCCAGATCCCGCACAACGTGCTGAATGCCCGCTACCACGAACAAGAAGCGCAGATCATCGCCCAGGCCGGCCGCACCGGCGGCATCACCATCGCCACCAACATGGCCGGCCGCGGCACCGATATCCAGCTCGGCGGCAACCCCGACATGCGGCTGCGTATCGAGCTCCCGGACGACGCCGACGAGGCCGGGCGGGCCGAACTCGAGGCCACCATCGCGACTGAGACGGCGACCGAGAAGGCAGAGGTCATTGCCGCCGGCGGCCTCTACGTAGTGGGCACCGAGCGCCACGAAAGCCGGCGCATCGACAACCAGTTGCGCGGCCGTTCGGGCCGCCAGGGCGATCCCGGGGCCTCCAGTTTCTATCTCAGCCTGGAAGACGACCTGATGCGCATCTTCGGCTCCGAGCGCATGGACTCGATGCTGCAGAAACTCGGCCTCCAGGAAGGCGAGGCCATCGTCCACCCCTGGATCAACAAGGCGCTCGAGAAAGCCCAGCAGAAGGTCGAGGCTCGCAACTTCGACATCCGCAAGAATTTGCTGAAGTTCGACGACGTGATGAACGACCAGCGCAAGGTGATCTACGAGCAGCGCATCGACCTGATGCGCGCCGAGGAGGTCAGCGAGACCATCGCCGACATGCGCCACGACGTCATGGAAGGCCTGGTCAAGCGCCATATTCCCGAAAAAGCCTATTCCGAGGAGTGGCAGACAGAGGCCCTCGAGAGCGAACTCGAGCGGGTGCTGGGGCTGAAGCTGCCGATCGGGGAATGGGCCGGCGAGGAGGGCGTCGCCGAGACAGAAATAGAAGAGCGCGTGCAAGCCGAGGCCGACCGGCGCATGGCCGAAAAGGCGGCCAACTACGGCCGCGAGCTGTGGCGCCTGGTGGAGAAGAACCTGCTGCTGCAGCTCCTCGACCAGCACTGGAAGGAGCACTTGCTCTCGCTCGACCACCTGCGCCAGGGCATCGGCCTCAGGGCCTATGGCCAGCGCGATCCCCTCAACGAATACAAGCGCGAGGCCTTCGACCTTTTCGAAACCACGCTTTCTGGCCTTCGCGAACAGGTGACGACGCTGCTGGCCCACGTCGAGCTGCACCTCGACCAGGACCAGCCCATTCCCGAACGCGAGGCCCCCAGCGCCACCCTGGAAAGCCACTTCGATCCGATATCGGGCGACGACCAGATGGCCGAACTCGAACTGACCGCCGCCTTGGCGCCCCCGCGGCCCAGCGAGCCCGATCCCCAGGATCCCGCCACCTGGGGCAAGGTGCCGCGCAACTCGGCCTGCCCTTGCGGCTCGGGCAAAAAGTACAAGCACTGCCACGGCCGCGCAGCCTAGGGCTGATTTTGGTATGCGGGTGCGGCCCGCCGGGGGTCAGGGCTCGAGCAGCACCTTGCACTGGTCGCCGGGGGTTTTCAGTTCTTCGAAAGCCGCCGAAAAACCCGCGAAATCGACGAAGTGGCTGGCCATGGCGCCGGGATCGATACGTCCCGCGGCCAGCATGTCGAGGGTGAATTCGAAGTCCTGGCGGCGGTAGCAATAGACGTACCTGAGAGAAAGTTCCTTGGTGATGGCCTTGGCCGGAATGGTGGTGTCGGGCGCCATGCAGACCCCGGCCACGACGATACGGCCATATAGCGGCGCGTAGTCCATGCAAAGCTGTTGCGAGCCCGGCACGCCGACGCAGTCGAAGATGACGTTGGCCCGGCTGCCGGCCACCTCCTTGCAGGCGGCGACGACGTTCTCCGAACTGGCATCAATACAACGGGTAGCGCCGAAGCCGGCGGCGGCCGCGGCGCGGGCCGGCGAGAGGTCGGAGACGCAGACCTGGCGGGCGCCAAAAAAACGCGCCCACAGCGTCACCGCGGCGCCGATGGGGCCGGCGCCGACCACCAGCACGGCGTCGCCGGGCTGCAGCCCCGCCGCCTCGACGGCGTGAAGGCCGACGGCCAGGGGCTCGACCAGGGCGCCGGTACGATAATCGACACTCTCGGGCAGCCGCATGGCCTGGTCGGCGCCCACCCGCAGGTATTCGGCATAGGCGCCAGGGAGCTTGCCCAGCCCCGTGGACACGACGTCTTTGCAGCGGTGGCCGTGGCCGCTCAGGCACATCTCGCAGCGGCCGCAGGAAAGATAGGGCAGCGCACAGATGCGCTCGCCCTCGCGCCAGCCCTCGACACCGGCGCCCAGGGCTACGATATCGCCGGCGAATTCGTGGCCCAGGATGGTGCCCTCGGCCAGCGGTGTCATGCCGCCAGCACGGTCGCGCACCTGGGCCATATGCAGGTCCGAGCCGCAGATGCCCGAGGTCCGGACGCGCAACAAAAGCTCACCCTCCAGGGGCTCGGGATCGGCCACCGTCTCGATCGCCAGGGGCTCGTCGGGAGCCTTGAACACCGCCGCTTTCATGCCGCACCTCCACTTCGACCAGATCCAGGGTGGCACGAAAAATGGACGGGCTCAATCGGGCCCAGCGGCGCCTTAAATTAAGTCAGGGAAACCACCGCCGCCAGAGCGGCGATGCCGAGCACTATCATGCCGCCAAGCCGGATGGTCAGTTTGTCGGAGAGCGCGGCCAAGTCACGTTTCAACTCGGTCTCGAGTTCCTTGAGGTCCTGCTTTGTTGCAGCCTCCAGTTCCTTGAGGTCCTGCTTAGTGGCCAGGGAATCGGAAACCACCGAGACCAGGGCTTCCGCCTGCACCCGGGCTTGGTCATGGGTGAAGCCGGCGGCCTCGAGTCTCTCAGCGTAAGCCAACGTGTCGAAGGCGATAGTCATGGTGGAAGTTTACGTGCCAAAGCGCTGCAAAACAACGCCCAAGGGCCGCCTCGCGGCCCTCACGGGGGATCGATATATGGCTTGATGTCCAGCAACGGCGTGCCATCTCGGCAATCGAGGGCGCTTACCGTAAGCACGTTCCCCTCCACTTTCAGAAGCTTCACGGTGCTCAAGGCGATGGGGTTTGGACGCATGGGGGAACGTAGCGCAAAAACGCCGAATTTCTCCTTGGTTTCGGACCACCTGGGAACTCTCTGCAAGGCGGAGCGGTCGGCTTCGTCAAACCAATAGAGAACTTGGATACGGCTATTGTCCTCAATGCCTTTCAGCGCTGGCAACATTTCCGGGTCCAGCACAATCCGGGACACGCCGTTTTTCGGGCGTGCCTGGCCAGGACATTCCGCGACGGTTTTGCAGGCTGTCCGTATCGTGCCGATGAAGTGAACTGTAGCAGAGTTCATTTGTCGGGATCCCTTGCCAGCAAAAAAAAGGCCGGGCTCAAAAGAGCCCGGCAAGTTCAACAGGGAGGCAATACGTCTGGGAGACGTATCGGACCGGCAAAAATGCGCTCCGGTCCGGTTCCGGGTGTTGCGCCCGGAACAGAACGAATGCTGCGATGCAACATCCGCCGTGGCCTATAGATGGGGTTACGGGCGGCAAAAGACCACCCTATATTGTGCAAATCAGCTATGCGTCTAATGCATAGCTGGGAACGGGTGCCTTCTCAGAAATGCCACTCGGCCACTTTGCGGATCAAGAAATCCCGGAAAACTCCGATTCTAAGGGAATCACGCAATTCCTCGGGATAGACGAAATAGGTGTCGAATTGAGGACCTTCGAGGTCCGGTAATATCTGCGTGATGCGGTTGTTGCCCCGCACCATATAGTCCGGAATGGCGCCGATGCCGACGCCGGATTCGACGGCCAGCAGCAGGCCGTAGACGTTGTTGACGCGCAGCACCGGCCGGCGGCTGGCGGGATCCGCGGTACCGGCGGCGATCAGCCAGTTGACGTTGGCGATGTAGGACGGTGCCTCCTCGCCGTAGATGATCAGGCGGTGGTGGTCCAGGTCCTCAGGCCTTTGCGGCGTGCCGAAGCGCTGCAGGTATTCCGGCGCGGCGTAGACGTGGTGATGGAAGGTCATCAGCTTGCGCTGCACCAGGTCGGGCTGTACCGGCAGGCGCATGCGGATGGCGACATCGGCCTCGCGCATGGAGAGGTCGAGTTCCCTGTCGGTGACCACGATGTGGACGTTGATGTCGGGGTAATGCTCGAGAAACTCGCCGATGCGCGGCGTCAGCCAAGTCGAGCCGAAGCCGACGGTGGCCGAGATGGTCAATTCGCCGCTGGGCTTTTCCTTGGCCTCGGTAAGCAGCGCCTCGGTCATGGCGATGCGAGCCGACATCTCGTGGGCGGCACGGAACAGCGTCTCGCCCTGGGCCGTCAGCTTGAGGCCCCGGGCGTGGCGGTGGAAGAGCAGCACGTTGAGGTCTTCCTCCAGCGCCGCCACCTGGCGGCTCACCGCCGACTGACTGAGGCTCAAGAGCTCACCGGCATGGGTGAAGCTGCCGGCATCGGCAACGGCGTGGAAGATTTTTATCTTGTTCCAGTTCATGGCCGAATTCCGGCCATCTACTCGGCCGCCGCGGCGGTTTCAGCAGCCTCCTTGGCGGCGACGAACTTTTCCGCCTCCAATGCCGCCATGCAGCCGGTGCCGGCCGCCGTCACGGCCTGGCGGTAGATCTTGTCCTGGACGTCGCCGGCGGCAAAGACGCCGGGCACGCTGGTGGCCGTGGAATCGGCCGCGGTGACGATGTAGCCCTCATCGTCCATCTCGACCTGGCCCTGGAAAACCTCGGTGGCCGGGGCGTGACCGATGGCCACGAAAACACCGTGTACGGCGAGCTCGCTGCGGGTTTCGGTCTTGACGTTGCGCAGCCGCACCGAGGTGACACCGGGCGGGTCTTCGTCGCCCATGATCTCCTCGACCACACTGTCCCATGCGACGTCGATCTTGTCGTGCTCGAGCAGGCGGCGCTGCAGGATCTTCTCGGCCCTGAGCTCGTCGCGCCGGTGAACCAGCGTCACCCGGTCGGCGTGATTGGTGAGATAGAGCGCCTCCTCGACGGCGGTGTTGCCGCCCCCCACCACCGCCACCTCCTTGCCGCGGTAAAAGAAGCCGTCGCAAGTGGCGCAGGCCGAGACGCCGAAACCCTGGAAGCGGCCCTCGCTCTCCAAGCCCAGCCAGCGCGCCTGGGCGCCGGTGCTGATGATCACGGCATCGCCGCTGTAGCACGCCCCCGAATCGCCTACGGCCTGGAAGGGCCAGGCTTTGAGGTCGACCCCGACGATGATGTCGTCCGCCATCTCGGTGCCCACGGCCCGGGCCTGGGCCTCCATCTGCTCCATCAGCCAGGGGCCCTGGATGACCTCGGCAAAGCCGGGGAAGTTCTCGACGTCGGTGGTGATGGTCATCTGGCCGCCGGGCTGCAGGCCGCGCACCACCAGGGGCTCGAGCCCGGCCCGGGCGGCATAGATCGCCGCCGTATAGCCGGCCGGCCCGGAACCGATGATGAGGACCTTGCTGTGCTGGGTAACGCTCATGGTTCGATAACCCCGGGTTGGCCGATGGCTTGATGGCTCAGTATGTATAACCTAGCGCTTGGCGCCGCAAGGGATGGGCGGGTTAGAAGCCCAGGATGCGCCGGACTTCGGCTGCCACCCGGGCGGTGTCGTCGGGAGGATCGTATCTCCAGTTTTCCAGTTGGCCGCGGAAGGGGCGGGTGATGCCGCCCTGGCGCATCATGTCGTGAAAGGCGCGGAACTTGTGGTTGCCGCCTTCGAGCTCGAAGACGTGGACCGGCTTGCCCGTGCTGGCCGCCTCGGACACCATATTCACCGAATCCGCGGTCACCACGATAGCGTCGGCCAGCCCCAGATAGGCGAAATAGGGGTTGGGCTGGCGGCCGTCCCAGATCACCGCCGGCTGGCCCTCGAGGGCCTGGCGCAATACCGCTTCGTTGGCCGCCCCGGTGCGCCGCGAGGTGGTGACGAGAAGGCCGGCGCCCTGGCGGCCGAGCGCCCCCAGGCCGGCGGCCAGCTCGTTCGTGGCGGCCGCTGTCAGGCGATAGCATGTGTTCGTGCCGCCGACCAGCACCGCCACCAGAGGCCGCGGCAGATGGCTGAGCTCGGCCTCCAGGCGGGCCGCCTCGGCGGCCAGCAGCGCCGCCGTCAGGCGGTGCAGCGAGCCCAAGGTGGCGATGACGTTGGCACCGCTCAGGCCGTCGTGCCGCGGCGCCGCCACCAGGTCGAAGTGGCGAAGCGGGATGCGCGGGTTCTGGAGATGCACGTTGCACCGCGCGCCGGCCCGCCGGATGGCCAGGCTGTAGGGCACGGAGCGCCGGCCGCAGCTGATCACCAGGTCGGGCCAGGGCGGCGCCAGGCTATCGCTGTCGGCTCCCAGTGCGGCCAAGGGCAGCGGCCACAGGTTGCCCGGCAGCCAGGTCCAGGGCGGGCGCGGGCGCAAGCGCTTGACCTCGGTCTCCAGCCCAATCGCCTGGGCCAGGCCGAGCGCCGGGTTTTCATTGCCGGCACTGCCGTCGCTGACGACCCAGCAACGGCCGGAAGGGTTGGATGGAGTGTTGGCTGTCATGATGGTGGATGTCTGCTGCCCATTGTCGCCCCTTGGCTTTGGCCTTCGGTAATAATATTGTGGCCGGCGTGAAATAAAATTATAGAACGCGGGACGACCGAGAGGCACGGCGATCCCGCCCGCGAGGCTGCATGGCCAAAGTCAAGCTCGACGCCATCGACCGCGGGATCCTGAGGATCCTGCTGGAAGACGGCCGCATCACCAACGTCAAACTGGCCAAGGGCGTCGGCATCTCGGCGCCGCCCTGCCTGCGCCGGGTGCGGGCGCTGGAGGAAGCCGGCTACATCAGCGGCTACCATGCCGAGGTCAATGCCGAGGCGCTGGGCTTCGGCGTCACGGTCTTTGCCCTGGTCGGACTCAACAGCCAGGCCGAGCCCGATCTCCTGGCTTTCGAGAAGCTGGCGGCGAGCTGGCCCCTGGTGCGCGAATGCCACATGCTGGCGGGGGAGAACGATTTCCTGCTCAAGGTCACGGCCGAGGACTGGGACAGCTACCAGACCTTCCTGACCACCGAGCTGACGGCGGCACCCAACGTCTCCCACGTCAAAAGCTCGCTGGGCATCCGCACCTCGAAGAAGGTCGCCGGCGTACCCATCGACACGTAAGCTTTTGTCGCTCACGGCGGCGGAGCTGCGCTCCGCTGCCTGCGCGGGCGCGCCTCAGGGGCGGCGGGTCGCGGTCGCTCCCGTTGCACCAAAACCAAGCAGCAAAAACCACACTTCGATATCGCCGCTAAGCCGCTCCCCGAATGGGGGGCGGAGGCCAAGGGCGCGGATGCGCCCGCCCGGTGAGGGTCTACAAAAGTCCGCTGCCTCCGCGGGGGCGCTGCAGGGGCGGCGGGTCGCGTTGCTCCCGTTGCACAAAATGACAAAGCAGCAATAAACACACTGTACCGACACTAAGCCGCCCCCCAATGGGGGGCGGAGGCCAAGGGCGCGGATACGCCCGCCCGGTGAGGGTTCAAAAAAGACTCGCCGCCACCCTATAACGCCAGATGCCGAAGGGCGCGTTCGCCGGCGTTCTGGCGTTCGCTCCACTTGGCCGCCACACGCAAAAGCTTTTCCGGCTCCAGGCCCAGATTGGTCAGGCACTCGCCGGTGCGCACCACTTCCTCGTAGCGCTCGATCAGGCCGCCCTGCAAACGGAAGCAGGCGACGCCTTCGAAATAGACCCGCCGGCCCGGCGTCGCCGCCATCTTCGAGGTATAGCTGAAGTAGTAACGCGCATAGCCCAGGCGCCCGTCAGCTACCACGTCTTCCATCTCCCAGCAAAACCGCTCGCCGTCGCGGCACCAGAGATCATGATACATGGCGGCGATGGCCGGGCGCCCGGCAAAGGCGCCGTAGAAGAGGTCGTCGTAAACGCCGTCCTCGGTAAAAAGGGCGGCCAGGCGGCCGCCATCGCCGGCCTCGACGGCGGCGCAAAACTCCCTGATTTGGTCGCTGAAATCCATGGCCCAGGCTATCCTCTCTGTTGACGGCACCCGGTGCATGACGTAAACAGGCGCCTCGGGCGGCCGGGCGTAGAACGCTCCTGCCCCGACTTAGGCAATTTCCCTATCCTTGGCTAGCGGGTTTTGGTCATGGCACGACGTTGCGAACTCACCGGAAAGGGCGTGCTCACCGGCAATAACGTGAGCCACGCGCACAACAAGTCGCGACGGCGCTATCTGCCCAACGTGCATAATCTTTCGCTCTACAGCGAGGTGCTGGGCCGCAGCGTGCGCTTCAAGGTGAGCACCGCGGCGCTGCGTTCGGTCGAGCATACCGGCGGCCTCGACGCCTTTTTGATAAAGGCCAAGCCCGACAAGCTGTCGCTGGCGGCGCGCCGTCTCAAGCGCGAGATCACCCAGGCCGTGGCGGCCCGCGACGCCGCCAGCTAATCCCATGTCCGACCGCTTGGTGGAAATGGGCGCCCTCTTGTGGCTGCCCATCCTGGCCATGGTCGTGGTCGTGGTGGGCTCCAACGTCGCCGTCCAATATCCCATCAACGACTGGCTGACCTGGGGGGCGCTGACCTACCCGGTGTCGTTCCTGGTCACCGACCTGACCAACCGCCGCTACGGCCCGGCCCGGGCGCGCAGCGTGGTCTACGTCGGCTTCGCCATCGCCGTCATACTGTCCATCGCCCTGGCCACACCACGCATCGCCATCGCCTCGGGCAGCGCCTTCCTGGCCGCCCAGCTACTCGACATCACGGTCTTTCACCGCCTGAGAAGGCTGACCTGGTGGCAGGCGCCGCTGTTGTCGTCGCTGCTGGCCTCGGCCCTAGATACGGCGCTGTTTTTCTCGCTGGCCTTTGCCGGCACGGGTTTGCCCTGGCTGACCTGGGGCGTCGGCGACTTCGGCGTCAAATTGGCCATGGCCCTGGCGCTGCTGATTCCCTTCCGGGCCCTGATGCTACTGGTGCAAAACCGGGCCCCGGCTTAGGGCAGCTTCAGTTCGAACTTCAGCAATAGCGTCCGTTGCAGCGGATTGAAATTATCGTCGGACAAGAGATAGACGGCGAGGCCACCCGACACCGGCACCACGGCCAGTCCCTCCATGTTGTCGACCGTCAGCGGCAACGTGATGATGGCGATCTGGCGGCCAGTCAGCGGCGCACCCGGCCTGATGGCGGCGATGATCTGCAACCGCGCCGCCGGGCCGCCGAGCGGGGTATAGCGCCGCTCCAGAACCATGAAGCCGCCGCCGGGCAGCGCCACCAGGTCGGTGGGCTTGAACTGGCCCGTTGTGCCATAGATCAGCGGCCGCCAGCTTAGGCCGTCATAGCGCCAGCCGCGCAGACCGCCAGCCACTTCCAGACCCTCGGTCAGCGCCAGCAGACCGCCGCCCTCGAGCGGCGCCAGCGCCTCGAGGCCGCCGTTCCGCGGCGCCTGGCCCAGCCCCGGCGGTGCCGGCAGCGCCCGGGGTACGGATTTGTGGGGATCATCGCCGGGGTAGAGCCAGATGCGGTGGCGGCGTTCGAAGGAGACCAGAAAACCTCCGTGTCGCCGCCTGACCGCCTCGGCATCCGACATCTTCTTGCTCCCCAAGGCCCGGCCGTCGCGGTCGAGCATGGCGCTGATGCGGGTCTCGGTCAGGCCGACCAGGCGGTCTTTTTCCTCGACCAGCCTGGCCGTCAGCCAATAGCCCTTGTCGGATACCGCGACCAGTTCGCCGGCGGCCAGCGAAAGCCCGGAAAAACCGCCGAAGCGGTCGTCGTCGCTGCTCAGCGCCAGACCGCCCTTGAAGACCAGTTCGCCGATGCGCTTTTGCGCCGGATCCTCGGGATTGAGGAAGAGGCGCCGGCTTTGAACCTCAATCGGATCGGCCAGAGCCACCGGCGACAGCGCCAGCCCGACCAGGAAACTAAGCCACCAACGCATGACAATCGCCGGCCAACGCGACCAGGTCGTGGTAAAGCGTTCGACGTCGATTGGCTGCGGGCGGAACTGGATCAACGTGGCATCACCGCGGTCATCCCATCAAAAGCCGACCGGATAAGGCAAATCGCCTACGACAAGGACATCTACCAATG
>PVBE012980578.1_pt1 | contig 17303 bp, 7 predicted proteins | sample 1631181 | NCBI WGS metagenome assembly PVBE01 (sample SAMN08397723, study PRJNA350692) | Marine metagenome, whole genome shotgun sequencing project. | isolation source: water | place: Pacific Ocean | collected 2012-04 | reverse complement strand
GATGAATGATGTACTTGTTGGGGCAACTGGTTTAGGAAATACAGAAGAGGCGAAGGAAAAGAAACGAGAAATAGCAGCGGTAGATTCTATAAAGAAAGCCGGTGTTTCAGTTGACCAAGTTCCTGACCATGTACAAAATGCATTAACAAGAGATTATTCAGCTGTTTTGAAAGCAATAGACCAGAAAAAAGGTGGCGGAAATAGTTTTCGTCCATAGTGAGGTGAGTAATGGCATTAGATAAGAATTTTTTAAAATATAAATTTTTAAAAATTTTAAACGATAAAATTTATAAAGATCAACCGTCAGAAGATAAGGCGACAGCAAGAAAGAAAAACGCAAAGGATGCGGCATTACATGCAGATGCGATTCATTCTTATTTAACTGGAATGGATTCCATAAAACCTTTAAGCAATAAATCTTTTTTAGAGCCCGATTCAATGCCAGGAAATTTATCATTGACAGATAAATCTCAATTGAATGTAACACAAGTTGAACCACCAGCGGCTAAAGTATCAAAGATGATGGCGTTAATGAGGAAACATCAAGGTTTTGGTGGAGCAAATCAAGACCGCGGTAGAAAATTAAAAATTCTTAAAAAAGTTTTTGATAGTTTAAATATTATATTTAAACGTAATAAAATTTCTATGGATAAGAATTTTGAAGTTAAAGGTAGTGTAAATGTTGGAAAAAATATTATTATAAGTGGTAATAATATTGTAAAACAAAATTCAAGTGTGATTGGAACTCATACGATTGGTGGTGGAATAACTGTAAATGGAAAGGCAACATTTCGTGGTGGGATAAACTTGAGACCTATGGGAGTGAAGTCACCAGTCGATTTGATAGTAGATGGAAACATACAAGGAACTAAAGATTTAACTTTAGGTCAAAATTTAAAAATTGAAAAAGATGGTGAAATTGGTGGAAATTTAACTGTTAATAAAAATGAAATTATTAAAGGTAATGTTCAAGTTGATAAAAATCAACTGATTAAAGAATCTCTTGTAGTTAGTAAAAAATTAACAGTTAATAAAAATACTGATGTAAAAGGAAATCTCATAGCTAGAAGAACTTCTAATACATTTGGATTTCATAATGTTGGACTTGGATTAAATGTAATGGGACTAACAATATTAGGTGGTGGTGTGATAATAGCACCAATTCCGATTCCACCAATACTAGGATTACCAAGACCAGCAAAAACATCTGCAGATTTAAAAGTTAAGGGTGATATTATAGGTGAAGAAGATTTATTAATTGAAGAAAATTCTGAAGTTCAGGGTAATTCAATTGTAGGGGGAGATTTTAATGTAAGTGGAGAAACTACAGTACGAGGACCGGCAGAATTTATGGGTCAAGTATCTATCCAAGGAGATATAGAAGTATCGGGTGATTTGAATTTAAAAGAAAGTGTAGCAGATGTTAATGGATACACATATTTACCAAATGGTATTTTATTACAGTGGGGAACTGGAACTTCTTCATCAGATGACGATCAAAATTTTAATTTTCCATTGGCTTTTCCCAGTGCATGTTTTTCAGTTGTGGTAAATAGACAAGTATCAGGACCGTCTGCCCCGATGACCGCTATAAATATTACAACTACTAAATTTACAATAAACAGAGCTGATGGTATTGACGGTTCAAACACAATAAATTATTTAGCAGTAGGAAATTAAAGGAGAATATAAATGGGAGCAAGAGAAAAAGATTTAAATCCTGATGTTTATATAGGATTACAACTTCCGTTAGGGTATGATGATGATGGATTTTTTACTCAAACAAAAACCACGATTAAACAGGCCCAATATAATATTATTAATTTATTAAAAACTATTCCAGGTGAAAGATTAGGACAACCATTATATGGTTCAAGACTTCATCATTTACTTTTTGAACCAATGACTGAAGATTTAAGTGATAGAATTAAAGTAGAGATTAAAGATGCTTTAGATACATGGTTGCCATATATAACTGTTCAAGATATAAAAATTGCATTTACGAATTCAAATCATGTTGATGTATCTATTATATTTGGATTATCGTTCAATCCTACGGCAATGGAACAAGTTTCAATTGATTTTACACAATTTGAAGATTTTGTAGGGGAAGTCGCAGATGTAGGTATTGCCACATAAAGGTAATTAAAAAGGAGAAGATTCATGGCTGTAACAGATGTTAGTAAAGATGTAAAATATTTGAGTAAAGATTTTGCTTCTTTCAGAAACGGTTTAATAGAATTTGCAAAAACATATTTCCCAAATACATATAACGATTTTAATGAATCGGATCCAGGTATGATGTTTATTGAAATGGCATCATATGTAGGAGATGTATTGTCATATTATATTGATGAACAATTTAAAGAAAGTATGTTATCATTTGCAGAAGAAAAGAGAACAATATATCAAATAGCACAAGGATATGGATATAAACCAAGACAGGCCTCACCGGCATCTGTACTTTTGGATGTATTCCAAACAGTTCCATCTGATCCTAATAATATATCAGAAGGTAAAAAACAACCAAATGAAGATTATTGTCTTACAGTTCCAGCTGGAATGCAATCAACATCAGTAAATGGTACTGTTTTTAGAACTGTAGATGATTGTATTTTTGCAGATTCAAGTTCATTAAGTCCAAGACAAGAAGATATTTTTGAGGTAGATGGGAACAGTAGTATTACAAAATGGTTATTAAAGAAATCAGTAAAGGCAGTTAGTGGAACAATTACTACAGATTATATATCGTTTGGGGAAGCAGAAAAATATAAAAGAGTTGCATTAGAAACCAGTCCTGTGTTAGAAATTCTTTCAGTAATAGATAGTGATGGAAATAATTGGTATGAAGTTCCATTTTTAGCCCAAGATACGGTATATACAGATTTTCAAAATAATACAAATAATTCTCCCGATTTAGTTGAAGGTAGAAATTTTGCACCTTTTCTTTTAAAACTTCTAAAAACATCAAAGAGATATAAAACTTTTATTAGACCAGATGGAAAAACTGAAATGAGATTTGGTTCAGGAGTAGCAGCAGGAGCTGATGAAGAAATTATTCCAAATCCATCAAATGTTGGTTCTAATTTACCAGGAACACCAAGTTTTCTTGATACAGCATTTGACCCTGCAAATTTTTTAAATACGGAAACCTATGGTCAATGTCCAACAAATACAACTCTTACTATTAAATATTCAACTGGTGGTGGTGCGGAAGATAATTGTGTTGCTGGATCAATAAAAAATATTACCTTAATGAATTCTGAATTTGATAGTTCGGTTAGTTTAGATGGAGCATTAAAATCTCAAACTAAAAATTCAATAGCAGTAACAAATCCAGAACCAGCAATGGGGGGAGGGGGAGCAGAAACACTTGAAGATGTTAGAGTAAATGCACTTGCATATTTCCAAGCACAAAGTAGAGCAGTAACTAAAGATGATTACATAACTCGTGTATATTCATTACCACCAAAGTATGGTAATATAGCAAAAGTTTTTATTTTACAAGATGAACAAGTAGCTGCAGCCGGTCAAAATGAGTCAGACCCGACATTCCAATCGAATCCACTAGCATTAAATATGTATATGCTTGGATATGATCAAGCAGGAAAGTTAGTTAGGTTAAATCAAGCGGTTAAAGAAAATATAAAAACATATTTAAGTCAATATAGAATGATGACAGACGCGGTTCAAATTAAAGACGCGTGGATATGTAATATTGGAGTTGATTTTGCAATTTTCACTAAAAAGGGATTTAACAAAAATGAAGTGTTATTAAATTGTGTTGATAGGTTAAAAAAATATTTTAATAATGATAATTGGCAAATAAATCAACCTATTGTTTTGGCAGATGTAGTAAATGAAATAATAGATGCCGATGGTGTGAGAACTGTAGTTAAGCCACAAGAAGGCAGAGATGAATTGATTAAGATAACAAACAAGTGGGGAGCTGGATATTCCAGTAATATATATGATGTACAAGGATCAACATATAATGGAGTGGTTTATCCACCAGTCGATCCTACAATGTTTGAAGTTAAATATCCTGATGTAGATATACGGGGTAGAGTATTGGGAGACTTATAATGCATTATTTTGAATACGCAACAAAAGATACAACATTATATGAAATGAGTGCAAGTATGAATACTGGCCAAGACGAAATTCTTGAGATAAAAAAGGATATGAACTCGGATGGTTCTGTAGTAAATGTTTCTCGTGCTTTAGTTAAATTTGATTTGACTTATGTATCAAAATCAATATCATCTGGATTAATTACATCTGGTTCATTAACAAAATTTTATTTAAATTTATATGATGCCAATTCAAGAGAATTAAATGTATCACAAACTTTATATGGATATCCCACAAGTCAGTCTTGGGATAATGGCTCTGGAAAATATTTTTATAGTCCAATAGTAGAAGATGGGGCAGGTTGGAAATGGAAAGATAATGTTACTGGCAGAACTCAATGGAATACTATTTCTGGTTCTGGTGGAACTTGGTATAGTGGAAGTGGGTATGAAGCATCACAGTCATTTACAAATGAGCCAGCAGATTTAAGAATGGATGTAACAGATATTGTTTGGAGATGGTTACATAGCACAGTTCCAAATGAAGGTTTTATGTTAAAGAGAAGTGGTAGTATTGGTAATACAGATTCAAATGTTGATGAAGGAAATACTACAAGATTGGGACAGTTTAGTTTCTTTTCTCGTGAAACTAATACAATATATCCACCAAAATTAGAAGTAGTTTGGGATGATTCAAAGTGGACAACTGGTTCTTTATCAGCACTTTCTTCTGATAATTTAGAAGATATGACTCTTTATATGAAAGGATTACGAGAAAAATATAAAGAAAGTTCAAAGGTAAAATTTAGAGTAGTCGGTAGAGAAAGATATCCCGAAAAAACATTTTCAACTACGGGATATAGTACTGGATATTTAACAGTAAAAACTTTACCAAGTGGGAGTACTTATTATCAAATTAAAGATGCTTACACAGAAGATGTTGTAGTACCTTTCGGGAGTGGTTCAAAGGTAAGTTGTGATTCAACTGGAAATTATTTTAATTTTTGGATGAATGGATTACAGTCTGAAAGATTTTATAGAATAAATTATAAAATAATAAGTGGTAGTGGAACTGCCGATGAAACTGTAACATATTTTGATGAGAAACATTCGTTTAAAGTAGTGAGATAAAAAATGCCATATACAAAAGAAGAACTTGAAAACCTTCAATTTTATCAGGAAATTGCACGAGCTGATGAAGTTAAATATTTACAAATGATTCAAAAAAGAATTGAATCGGGAAATACGTCAGGAGAAGTTTTACGGGATCCAAATACAGGATATATAATTTGTTTTGAAAGAATAATTCCAGGACAAGGAATTGGTGACGCACTAGAGAGTTATAATAAAGATGGTTTACATACTATTGAACTCCCTGAAAATGAATATTTTGATTATCTAGAAGGTGAAGAACTTAATAACATAATAGAAAGAGAATTTACGGAATACTAATGGCTGGACTTAAATTATTTTCATCCACTAAAAGTGGAAAATTATCAAGATTAAATTCAGAACATTTAACTCAGATAGAGTTGAGTGGTGATTTAAAAGATGGTGATCCTGTAGCACCATTTGGATCTCTTAATGCTGATATAATTGAGATTTGTTTATATGATTTAGATGGTAATTATATTACTAGCTCTACAGTCAAGTCCCCATTTCCAGATACATTAGATGTAGGAGATTTTGTTAGAGGATCTGGATATAGATACGGAACTTATAAAGTTGTATTTAACTTTTTAAGACGAATAGGTGGTACTGGTGATGTTATATTAGTAAAGCCTGATAAAACTATTTATAAAGGAAAATATTATAATTCTGGCAGTAGTGTATATGCCGGTACAGAACTTAATCCTACCATTGACCCCGATACTGAAGAGATTATAGAACTCAGGATGGAAGATGATTCACTTTATTTACAAGATATATCTACAGATAGAACTGAATTAAGAATTCGTCCAAATCCAAACATAAATGATCCAGACGCCAATGAACGATTTAGATTATTGGGGTATACTTGTTTATGTCAGGCTGATATTAATGGAGAATCACCCCTAACATTTGATAATACTGGTAAAGTTGTTACAGTAAATTGGGTATTGAATGGCGGACAAGAAGTATCATTAAATGAATTAATGAAAGGTGGAACTCTTATTATAAGAGATGCTTTTGTTATAGATTATGATGAAACTCCAGAAACTATATCAACATATATTCCAGATGTATTAAATACTCCTACTATAGCATCTAACAATTTAGTAACCAATGGTCATTTTAATTCTTTGACAGGTTCATTCGGTGATGATGTTGCCGAAGAAAGTAATAGTAATCCAAAAAATGAAATAGTTGAATTTTCTAATCCAGGTCACAGTAAGTGGTGTTTAAGAACTACTCCAGATATCGCGGGTGGTGGAACTAAAGATGTTAAATATCAAATGAATTTTGAGGTTATACCTGGTGAAACTTATGTATTGAGTTGTTGGGTATATCACGATGAAAATTGGAATGGTAGAACGGATGCACATTTTCATTCACGGGCATTTATTGATAATGTAAACGGCCCAACAATAACTGGGGTGGGAACTGTATTAGAAACAAAAGTTGTAGATGGTAATACTTGGGAACGACAATATAGCCGTATAACTGTTCCAGAAACTGGAACTGGGAAATTAATTTGGTACTTAGGTTTTGGAATAGAAAAAGATGGTGGCCAAGTATTTGACGGTTATAGATATTATACTGATTTACAATGTGAACCAGGTTCAGCCATATCACTTCCAACTCCTTATATATCAGAAGAAAGACTTGAAGATATTGAATCTCCTGTTACTGGACTTGTTAAATTTGTAGATGACAATACATTATCAGCAACACTTACGGGGGAAGATGCAGGATTTGTTGAATTAATGTCATCTGATACTGAAGGTAGGGGAAGTGGTAAAGTTACTATTAAAGATGCAATTGTTACAGATCAAACATTTGATATGCAAACTGATAGAACTATTGTTGATGAAATTCCAACGGATAATGCTGATGCTTCAGTTGTTAGAGAAGGTGGTAATGAAACTGAATTTAATAAAAGTCCATTTCATGGTAACGTTCCAGATGATTCAACTGATTTAGAAATAACAATACAGACAAATGATATTTACAGATTAAATAAAGTAAATCCAGATGGTAATGAAGAAGAAATAGGAAGATATGATATACCCGTTGATGTAACTGTAGTGGATGAAGTACCAGTAGAAACTTCAATGGCTCCAGAAGCTGTTTTAAATGAAGGTGAAGTTCATCAAAGTACATTTCATGGTGAAGCTCCAGATGATTCAACAGATTTACAAGTAACATTACATGCTAATGATATTTATCGGTTGATGCACATTAGGAATCCGTCAGATGAATGGTTACAGTTGCAAGCAGCAATAAAAACTGCCGAGGAAATTGAAAGTGATAAAAGATATAGAATTATAACGACTGGAACAACCGATTTTACGGACATCGGTGCACGAAAAAATGCTCCAAATATTTCATTTGTAGCTACAGGAGAAGGTACTGGTACGGGTACAGTTCTTTTGCAAAACTCTGGGAACACTTTATCAGAATTTCCTATGGCTGCGGCCATGATGGCTACATTATCGGGCACTGACGCTCCCGAATTTAGCCAATGGGCTCAACAATATTTAGAGGATCAAGACCCAGGGTTTGAAAATATGGTTGGTGAATATAATATTCCTGTAGAAGTTAGAGAAATTGATGATTTAGAAATAGTTAATGCTGGTGCCAATGAAATAAGAGAAAATCGTGATGAGGGAGAGTGGCATATTACAAAAAGTCCATATCATGGGGTAACAGAAAATAAAATTATATTACAAGTTGATGATAGATATGATTTATATAGACTCAGACCTAATGGACAAGAAATTCTTATTGGTTCACATGACAAATGGAAAGAATCAAAAGAATGGTCTTTAGATTCACTTCAGGAAGGTGATAGATTAAGAATTTATACTTATGATCATGGTGGTGCAGAAGGTTTTGTTGCAAAGGTATATTTTAATAATCAAATATATAGGACAGGAGATCCAAGAGAAAAATTTAGAGATTCGGAAGGTGAAAACGAAGGTAAGGTATCTATTCAAGCGGATGGTATCTGGGATTGTACAGCATTTCAATGGCCACCTTTCAGTATTTTTGGTTGGTTCAAAGCTTGGGATCCAGCTTGGTGGGATATATCAGAGATATGGGGTTCAGAAGCACATTTACCGCTAAGAAAATCTACTTTTGCTAAAAAACATAAACAGTGGAAGAAAGTTATACATCCAGAGTTAGAAGATTGTAGAGTAATATGGCCACGGTTTAGTTGGTTAAGAAGTATTAGATGGGAATGGGAACCTGGAGCTGGTGTACACACTAAAATATGGAAACATTTCGATCCAGATTTGAATGTTCGTGCAGTTCATCCAAAAAGTTGGAGTGCAGGACAAACAAATTATGATTGGAATAATTCAGCAGCTTTTTCACATTGGAGAACTGGTTGGATAGGTCATCAGGCGAAATGGATTAATGGTGAAGGTCATAGTGGTGGTCCCGCTATGAAATTTATAGACCAAAATTCAATATATCAAAATCCAAATCATCCAGGATATAACGGTAGATATTTTAATGAAGATGGAGAGAGAATTCCAGATCATACTGCTGATTATGGTTATGGTAATAAAAGTGGATATGGAAGTGCGGATCATTCAACTTCATTAAGACATCGTTGGCAAGGTATTAGTCAAACATTACCATTTAGTTTTCAATCTCAGGGAATACAACATGGTGATAAAATTAAAATTTCTTGGTGGCAAAAATCTGATACAATAGGAAAGGGTGCATCTGTATATCTAAGATATTGGAAAGTAGGATCACCAGCTGATGGTAATTTTTGGGGATCATCTACCAAGTGGTTATATTTACCAAACGATGGAAATTTTGTTCCTGTAAAAAAGGATGGAGAATGGGAAAAGGCAGAATATATTCTTGAAGTTCCTATAGATTTTGATCTTGGAAGAATGGGTTCTTCAATTTATGGAGATGCGAATAAAGGTCCCATGATCCGTATAACTAGCTACCGGGCTCCTGAAGGAATTGTGTGGGTAAGTGATCCAAAAATTACATTAGTTACAGCAGCAGATAATCCAGAAGTAGTCAATACATATAATCTTGATGATTTTAAACCAAGTGATAAATTAAAACTTTATGTTACAAATCTTGGTACAGAACCACGTGGAATTCTTGCAAAAGTAAATTATCGTGGAACATCATATAAAACTGGTGATAAAGATAAAGAACATTATTATGATGATTATGCTGGTGGAACTTTAACTGTAGATTTACCTGGTACTTGGCAAATAACAGATTCAGAAAATAGAAATTGGACTGATCTTGGAGAGGTAACAGATGATAAAATAGACCCAGAACTTCAAGATACCAAATGGATTTGGAGTGCGGATGATACAGATGAACTCGTATGGGAATGGTCAGCAAATACTAATGTTGTTAATGGTATATGGAATTATCCTGATCCCGTTACATATGATGATGCCATTACAATAACTGGATGGAATGATGGTTTTAATCCTTTCCATTGGGGAGGTATTGAAAGTAAACAAGATGAATTATTTTGGCACACGGGTTGGATAGGACACCATGCTAAATGGGTACGAAATGATGGTCAATTCGGTGCTTGTATGAAATTTGTTGATATGAATTCAAGTTTTACTTCACCTAATCACATTGAGTACGAAGGACAGTATAAAACTGGATATAATGCTGGTACAGAAACAACATTAGCACACAGAGATATGTTTATGTATGCGGATTTACCAAATAAATTAGCATCACAAGGAATACAAGAAGGAAGTTTTATTAAAATTTCTTGGTGGCAAAAAACCAGTGTAGAAGGTAAAGGTGCAAAAGTTGGATTACGACATTTTAATAAAGACGGCCAAATTTCTTGGGGACCAGATAATGAATTTTATAAAATGATTCCATGTACTTCTGTAGATGAATGGGAACAAGTTAGTTATACAGGTGTTGTTGATGAAGATTGGGACTTAACTAAAACTGATAAAATTTATGTAAAAGGTCATTTTGGTCCAGAAGGAATGTTGTGGGTAGAAGGAGTAACGATTGAAATAGTTTCTGGAATTGCACCAGACTCAAATCAAGTTAATACATATACGGTTTATAATTTTAATCCAGATAATACATTAAAACTTTATACTACAAATTTATTAACTGAACCAAATGGGTTTATAGCAAAAGTAAATTATCGTGGAACAGAATATAAAACGGGAGATACTGGAGTAGATTATTATACAGATCCGATAACTGAAGAAACTACAATTATTAATTTACCAGGAACTTGGAAACTTCCTGGAGAGAATTGGAAAGTATTGGGAGATTCAAATATAAATCCAGATTTGGTTGTAGATCCTAATTTATCTGATAGTAAGTGGGTTGGAAATGTTGTTGAAACATCAGATCAACAAGTATGGAATTGGTCACCACTTGGTGATATTGGTAATTACATATGGAATTATCCAGATCCATCTTTAAGAACTGATGCAGTTTGGCCAACAGAATGGAGTAATGGGTTTGATAATTTTGATTATGGTGGTGATCAAACTGAAAGATTCTGGCATACGGGCTGGATAGGACATCACGCTAAGTTTGTTCCAAGTGATGGACAGGACGGTGAAACTGCTATGAAATTTATTGATCAAAATTCTCTGTTTGATTCATCTAATCATAGCCTTTATCCAGATTTAAAACCTTATAAAACAGGTAATTCAGTTGACGATGATCAAACTTTGAAACATCGACCAATGAAGCTTTCTCAGAAATTACCACATACTATGGCAGCACAAGGAGTAGAAGTTGGTGATCAACTTACAATTTCGTGGAGACAGAAATCAGATAGTATAGGGAAAGGTGCGAGAATTGGTATTCGTCATTTTAATAATAATGGGAATGTAACATTTGGAGATGAAACAACTAACGAGTATACTAATATAGAAAATACTCAAAAAGATAGAGAATGGTTACGATATATTCCAACTACTACATTAGAATGGCAAGATGTTAGTTATTCAGTTATTGTTGATGAAGATTTTGATTTAACTCAACCTATATGGTTATGTGTTTATGGTCATAAAGGACCAGAGGGAATGTTATGGGTAGAAAATATAGAAATTAAGATAACTATTGATACTCAAACAATAACTGTAAATCCCGTTCTTGGAGATTTTGTAGCAGAAATTGGTACTTGGGTTGATAAAAATACTATAACAATAAAAGATGGTTACGATAGTGTTGCAGGAGAATTAGGACATATTTTTGATAATAATGCCAATATTAGATCTTGGAATACATTTACTGATTTTTCTGTAGAATATACTTCATCTGTTTATAGTGCAGAACCTATTCGCGGATCATTAAGGGCAGAAATTGAAAGCGTAGAAGGTGATAACATAATAAATCTTGTAAATTCTTTTGAAGAACATGCAATTGAAGCTGGTCATGATTTGATAAAGTATTCACTTGATGATTTACAATCTGGGGAAGGACTTTTCTCTTTTGCTAATTGGTTTATTCAATATCCAATAGAAAGTGCTGAAAATTTAAGTAAATTAGTTAGATTGGGAAGGGGAGAGTATTCTGTAATAACCAATTTTAAACCAGATGTTGTAACTTATCCTAAGTATCCACATTCAGTAGTTTATAAATTATATGAACCATTACCAGCCGGTGTTGGACCAGGGGGTATTACTATAGTTAAAGAAATGATTCCACCGATACAAGATACCGTTCAAATGATTCCATTTTCAGAAGAATGGGTTAGTGATACTGTTCTTAGAACTCCAGAACCTTTTGTACTTAATAGTCCAATAGGATCAGGACAAACAGAATTTAGAAATTATAATCAAATAACATCTACTGATTCAGATATTCAGAAAAAAATTGCAGATGAGATTTTAAGTGGTAGTTTTACTTCTGATATTAATTTAAATTTCGCTCAGTTTTCAGATTTTATACATTTTAGTTCTGCAGAACAACGAGTTAAAAACTTTAAATATAAATTAGATTTAATAGAACAATATACAGATAGAAGTGCATCTTTGGCGGGTGCAGGAAGTGGTTCAGTTGGAGCGATACCTATAGTAGCAGACCCCGCGTCTGGAGCATATTTAAGTGTTTCTGGTTCCGAATCTCCACATCCATCATTTACTCCAGTAAGTGGATCATTAACACAAATTCAATCATGGGAAAAGAAACGCCGAGATGTTATTAATAACTTTGATAAACTTGAAAAGTTTATGTTTGAACAAAGTTCTTCATATACAAGTGCATCGATTGGAGTGTTTCATGATAATTCCTGGCCAAAACGACAGGGCGGATCAGGTAAATTTTCAGATCCATATGTACTTTATAGAACTTCACAATCATTGGCAAGTGATTGGTATACTAATCAAATAGTTTCTGCATCTGATTATGATAAATCAAATAAGAATAGGTTGAGCAGACATCTTCCAAGTTTTGTTGTGGACGACACGGACAATACTGTATTTCTTAAATTTATTGACATGGTTGGACATCATTTTGATGATATTTGGTTATATATTAAGTCTATGACTGATGTTCATGATAGAAGAGATAAACTTACAGAAGGTATAGCAAAAGATTTATTACTTCCTGTAGCACAATCTTTCGGTTGGGATGTTCAAGATGGAAAAGATTTAATTTCATTACAAAGATATCTTCTTGGAATGGAACAAACTGGTTCAGAAAACCCTTGGCAATACTCTGGAACACCTGAACGAGATATATCAAGAGAAATATGGAGTCGTATTATAAATAATATGCCATTTTTCTTAAAAACAAAAGGAACGGCACGGGCAATAAAAGGGTTAATAGGTTGTTATGGTATTCCTTCAAGTGTATTACGAGTTATGGAATATGGTGGACCCAAATTACCAGGTCAACCAGATGATTTTGTGATAACAAGGAAATTTACAAAGGCATTAAATTTCTTTGGAGCAACTAATAATACCTATGTTCAAAATGATACTTGGGAAGCAATTACATCTGGAGAAGGACCGACAGGTAGAGTACCAGATACCGTAGAATTTAGATTTAAAGCAGCGAGTGGTTCAAACCAAGTATTAGTAAGACGAGGTAGTGATTGGGCAATTAGATTAAAAGATAATGGTTCATCAGATAGATTTGGTAATGTATCTTTTATGTTGAGTGGTAGTAAAGGATATCTTGAAGTTTCATCTTCTGCATTACCAGTTTATGATAATGAATTTTGGTCAGTAATGTTGACAAGAACACTTTCAGGTTCTGGAAATTTTGTAACAAGTGATACTGGTAGTTTAGACGTTGTTTATAGTTTATATACAAAACAATATGATGTTGGACGAAGTAAAATAATTTATGAATCTAAAAGTGATTTACTTATAAGTGGTTCAGAAGGAGTAGTATCGGGTTCTTATAATCTTGCATATGTAGGTACTGCTGATACAATTACATTAGGTGGACCACAAGAGAATACTTATTTTGGAGAATCATTAAGTGGTTCTATGATGGAATATAGAAATTGGACTACAGCGTTGAATGTAACTTCATTTGATAATCATGTAGCAGCTCCAATTTCATTTGATGGTAATACACCATCTGCTTCTTATATAGATTTAGTTACCAGATATTCATTTGACGATGATAAAGATTTAAGTGTGGGAGCAAATCAATGGTTTCAAGATGTAAGTGCAGACCAATCATTTACTTCATCAGCAGTTCCATCTGGATATTCAAGTGGACTTGGTGACCATTTTTCATCCGTAGTAGATGAAACAAAGATGAAAGTTCCAAACTTGGGACCGAGTGGTAAGTCATCCAATAAAATAAGAATTGAATCCGATACATTAATAGATAGGGGACAGGGAATTGGTCAAGGATATCCAATATTAAAATTTAAAGAAAGTATAACTACTCCAGCTTATGATAACGCCCCAATAGATTCTAATAAACTTGGTATTTATTTTTCACCATCAAGGGCAATAGACGAAGATATTATAAGTTCAATGCCTAATATTGATTTTGACCAATACATTGGAGATCCGCGTGACCAATATAAAGAACAATATACAGGATTAACAACGGCACGAAATCTATATTGGAAAAAATATTCGGGACCAAATAATTTTTGGGACTATTTGAGGTTGTTAAAATACTATGATAATTCATTATATAAACAATTAAAAACGTTAGTCCCCGCCCGTGCAAATGCTACGATTGGTATATTAATTGAACCTACAGTTCTTGAACGAGATAAAATTATTATTGGTAAGAAACCTACATTTGATCCTGAACATTATACTACGGATATAGACCTTTATTATGTTTCTGAGAGTGCAAGATATACACCATTAGAATCAGGGATAAATTATAGTCATCCGTTTAACACTCGCCATGCGAGTACCATAACAGATAAAAGTGGTTCGTATATTTCACAATCATCTGAATACATTCCACTTGAATCTAATTTAAATTATAGTCATCCATTTAGGGTAAATTTCCACACACAAGAAAGTGGTTCGTATCTTTCAGCATCTTCTTATTATATGCCACTTGAATCAGACATAAATTATAGTCATCCATTTGGGGTAAATTTCCACACACAAGAAAGTGGTTCGTATCTTTCAGCATCATCTGAATACTTACCACTTGAATCTGATATAAATTATAGTCATCCATTTAGAGTGAATTTCCATACTCAAGAAAGTGGTTCGTATTTATCCGCATCTTCTTATTATATGCCATTAGACGCTGATATGTATTATACTAATCCATTTAGGGTTAATTCTCAGACACAAGAAAGTGGTTCGTTTATATCAGCCTCTGCTTTATATGAAGATATGCAATCAAGTGTTAATTTACACGATCCTTGGAGACTTAATGATATTACACAATTGAGTGGTTCTGGAGTATCAATGTCTGCAGATTTTAGTTCATTAAAGGCACCAAGTGATTCTATGGCCGCCAACGCTACCGGAACTGGATCATTTGTATTAAAACACATTTTAGAAAGACCGTCATTATTTGGTATAGGTGATAGAGATGAGAGTGGCTGGTATGGAAGTGATTATTATAATTCAACTATTCAACGAGGAAGTCAAAAATCAATTTTTGAAGAAGTGGTGATGCCTCGTGTTTTGAACAATGTAGAATCAGAATTTAATCGTGAAGTTGAACATTATTATTCATCTTCATTGAGTGCATCTTTAGGTTTATATTATTCATCAAGTTTTAAAACTACTGATTTAGATAATAGATGGGATGAAGCAATTGGTACTGATAGACTTTTTTATCTTGGATGTGTCCAAACAGATGATACAACTATTTCAGATGCTGTAAATAGATGGAGAGATAATACACCGGCGGTAGAAGTAACACTTACTTCTCCAACAGTATTGGTAACTACAGATGATGCAACTACACAATTAGATGTTCAATAATTAATGTCAAAAATAAAAAAATGATATATTTATAAGAGAAGAATAATAAGTTTTATTGTATTGAATCTTATAAAAAATTAGTAAAATCCGAATTATTATACAGGAGAAAAACAAATGGGATATTTAAATAATTCAACCAGAGTATTAGACGCTATTTTAACTAAAAGGGGTCGAGAAATTTTGTCTAGCGGAGACGACTTTAATGTAACTAAGTTTGCACTTGGTGATGATGAAATTGATTATGGTTTGTGGGATACAACCCATACACAAGGAACGGACTATTATGGTGCAGTAATTGATAATCTTCCAACTCTTGAACCATTTAATGATCCATCCGAGATTATGAAATATAAACTCGTTTCGAGATCAGATGGAGTTCAGGCCATGGCAAAGTTAACAGAAACTGCTGGTTCTCAGACCTCTCTTAATAATTTAAAATGGTATGCCGATGATTTGTCGGGAGATGGTGGAACAAGAACTCAATGTGGAACGAAAAATTATTATTTGGGAAGGGGAGTTCAATTTGGAGTAGGCCATGTAAATAATGGTGCACTTACAGTTGATTATGCTGGTGGTGAAGATTCACTTTGGAATGACGGATATAAAGTTGAATGGTATACTATAACTTTATTAGATTCAACGGTAGCAGTATTGGCACCATTATATCAAACACTACCAAACAGAGATTACCCTGCAATCAGAATGGGTGGTGGTAACATGCGTAATGCTGAAAGAGATCTGTGGTTTCCAAATGTAAAATCAGTTCAACATATTTCACAAACAATAAAAAATTGTAGAGTTGATATTGGCGGTGGAATGTTCACTCAACGTAGAGGAAACAGATTTACACCAGGATTAAATGGAGCATTGGCTGTATATCCAAAGAAAATTACAGCAGCTTCCTCACCTGCAAAAACTTCTATAATTGTTACTGGTCAAAGATCAGGAGCAGTTCACGAGTTTACTGTTACTATAACATTTAGAGAATCAGGTGTTACACCAGCTGACGACGCGTAAAAAATTATCATTATAGATAAAATATAAACAATAAGGATTGTAAATGGGCTTTATTAATAATACATCATATTTATTAGATGCAGTATTAACTAAAAAAGGTAGAGAATATCTTGCAAAGAGTAGTGGTAATTTTAATATTACAAAATTTGCATTATCAGATGATGAGATAGATTACACTTTATGGGATGAGGCACATCCAATGGGAACTGATTATTATGGTGCTGTATTAGAAAGTACTCCAATGATTGAACCAAATGTTGATCCTGAAGTAGTGATGAAATATAAATTAATTACTTTACCAGAAGGCACTCGAGCATTACCATATATAGAAAATATTACTCAAGTTGTGGGTGATAATAAATTAAAATCTATATATAATGACGCAGGGTGGATATTTACTGATACTACTTTTAATCCAATAACTGTTGGGGCCGAAGGAGCTTTTACAGGAGAAAAATATAGTTGGTTAGTATTAAATAGTAATGTAATTGATATAAAAGCAGGATCTATCCCAGAACAAGGAACTTTCGCAGATATGCCAAATACTGGAGTAACTTATGGTGAAGAAAGTGGTAGGTTAAGTAAAAAGAAAGAAGAAGGGAATCGGGAGGCGGCAGGTGGGGTCCAAGAAGAGGATCAAACTGATGTG
>PVBE010207856.1_pt1 | contig 17305 bp, 9 predicted proteins | sample 1631181 | NCBI WGS metagenome assembly PVBE01 (sample SAMN08397723, study PRJNA350692) | Marine metagenome, whole genome shotgun sequencing project. | isolation source: water | place: Pacific Ocean | collected 2012-04 | reverse complement strand
GGACCTCCGAGGCATGCGGCACAAGATGGCGGTGCAATGTCGAGGCATCCGGCTTCCGCAAATATCTCGACCAGTGACACGCCATCAATGGTTTCGGACATCAGGCCTTCTGCAACCGTAGTGGTCGCCGGCACCAGGAAGGTATCTATGGACACTTTGCGCCCCTTCAGGATCTTCGCAGCCATTATGAAATCCGTTATCTTTCCGCCCGTACAGGAACCTATGTACGCTCTCGTCAACTTCACATCGCTTCTATCGCCGGCAGGCGCATAGTTCGAAGGCAGGCTGGGCTCGGCAACACAGGGAACGAACTTTGAAACATCGTAAGACTTCTCCATAGCAACCGGCGCGTCCAAGTCGCCATTTTGCGGCTCAAACGGTTTGTCGGTGCGTGCCTTGACGTAATCACACGTCTTTTCATCCGCGTGGATAATCCCGTTCTTGCCGCCGGCTTCGATGGCCATGTTGCAGATGGTCATCCGCTCTTCGATACTCATCGCCGTAATGGTTTCACCAACGAATTCCATGGCACAATAGTTTGCACCGTCCACGCCTATATCCCCGATGATGCGGAGTATGATATCCTTTCCCGTCACCCATTCCGGCTTCTCGCCGTTCAGGACAAAGCGAAGCGTCGGAGGTATCTTGACCAGCAACTTTCCGGTGCCCAATATGAATCCGGCATCTGTGTTGCCAATACCTGTAGAGAAAGCACCAAGGGCACCATGCGTGCAGGTGTGCGAATCGGTGCCGAAGATGACTTCGCCCGGACGAACATGCCCTTCCTGCGGCAACGCGACATGACAGACACCACGGTAGTCACGAGTTCCAACATCGTAGTAGTAAGGCAGCCCCTGTTCCTTCACAAAATCCCGAAGAATGTCGACATTGCGATGGGCCTTATCGTCCTTGGTAAATATGTAGTGATCCGGGATTATTACGACTTTCTCGGGATCCCAGACTTTCGCGTCCTGCCCGAACTCCCTCTTGAAGACACCGATCGTGCCCGGTCCGCACACGTCATGTGTCAACAGGATATCTGTGTCGACCCAGACGTTATCACCGGGTTCAACCTTCGCCTGTCCGGCCGCCCGGGCCAGTATTTTCTCGGTTGTTGTTGCCATAGCCACACCTGGTATCAGCGCCTTTTCCGGCGCCCAGTTTATTGTGCGAACCCTACTGTCTCTTGCTGGCTTTAACCAGCGAGAAAAAGCGGTCCTGGTATTCTTCGAAAACTCCGCGCGCCTTCAGCCTGGCCGCAAGTCCGCCAATCAGGGAACTGTCGCGACTTGCCCTGAGGAATTCGGCCTCAATTTCGTCACGTACAGCCCTTGGTAAACCCCGAACGTCATCGAACATGCGACGCTTCTCGAGTTCCTGAATGTTCGTCTGGGCAGAATGCTGAATAACTTCCCGGAAAAGTTTGATAAGACACACGTCCCATGGTGTGTCGACCCCAACCACAACAGCACTCAGCGGATCGTTCTTACTTTCCGCCTCGGACTTGACCCTGTCGACTACCGAACGCATGTCATCGGTCACTATGTGTTCGCTGAAAGATTCCTGCTTGAGCGCATAGCCGTATTGCAGGATGCGGATATCCTTTTCGTGCTCTCTCAACCAGTCAACGTACTCGCCGGCTTCTTCTCCGAAGCCTTCGAGAATAACGTCCGAGTAGGCCTCCGGCGTAACAATCTGGGGTTGCCCGGCCTTCATGCGGCCTTCCCGCACACGAATCTGGTTCACCGTATCCATCAACTCGCTGACAAGATGATAGTGCAACACCGTCGTACCGAAAGTCTCCAGGTGTCCCGTTGGAAGCAACACCACTTCGGTGTTGTTAACCGCGTACCAGAAATCAAATTGATTGGTCTCATTCATAGGGCGCCTTGCTTACCAGAATCACAACTACCATTAAAGCATATTCGCCGACCTATTCAAATACAGGGTTCAGGATTTTCGCAATTCTGCCGATGCCTCAGGAAATAGGAGAATGTAACCACCCGCGCTCCCGCGCGGTCTTTCTATTACCCACAAGTATTGCTGGACACGTTAGCGAGGGAATTCTCCAGGGAGTGAGACGAAGGTAAAAATTAGGGTAAAGACGAGGACATAGATGCACCCCTCTTTGTCTTTACCATAATCTTTACCTTAATCTGCGTAAGCAAAGACGATGCAGAGCAACAAGTAGGTTGTGCAGCGCTATTTGTGGGTAGTAGAAAGCTATTGCGGGAGCGCGGGTGGTTAGATTTCCCTCACTGGAATGCCTATATCAGGTCCTCAAGAATCCGTCGTCAATTCAATGGTGACGGGGCCGTCGTTTGTGATCTCGACAGACATCAGCGCGCCGAAACGTCCCGTGGCCACTCGATCGTTCCCCAGTGCACGGCGAAGGGCAGCCACGTACTCCTCGTAAAGGGTCTCCGCAAGTTCTGGTTTGGCTGCACCAGTGAAGCTGGGGCGGTTGCCCTTTTTCGTACTCGCGTACAACGTGAACTGAGATATGACCAGGATCCCTCCCCCGGTATTCTCCAGTGAAAGGTTCATTTTGTCGTCGGCGTCGGCGAAGACCCGCAAATTAACGGTACGGTGAGCAAGATAGCGTGAGTCCTCCTCCGTATCCCCCGGTCGCACACCGAGAAGAACAACGAATCCGGCGTCTACACTGCCCGTAATCTCCCCGTCAATCGTCACACTTCCCCGGCTGACCCTTTGAATCAACGCTTTCACCCACACACCTCCAGAACATATAGTGACCCGAATTCTCGCATGAACAGAGGAAGTTCAACAATACGAAACTCCTGAGAATTCTCGAATGTCACTTTGACGATCCCCCGGAAGTTATTTTGTGCTATTCTTTTGTTTCTGTGCTTAGAACCATCCCAAGCTGCCGGATGAGAAGCAATGACGGAAAGGAAATAGAGAGGCATGCTGACGTACGACTGTATAGATGATAAAGGAATAGGAAGAGATTACATGATCACACATTTTCTATCAGCAACGCTCTGCCTGTGGCTCTTCGCCACCTCTAGCTTCGGCGCCAATAACTCCTGGCCCCAGTTTCGCGGTCCCGACGGCACAGGAAAGGCCGATAACGTTGATCCTCCCACGACGTGGAGCGAAACCACGAACGTCGCCTGGAAGACTGCGATCCCCGGTCGCGGTCATTCGTCACCCGTCATTCGCGATGACCGTGTTTGGCTCACAACAGCAATGGAAACCAATACCCGGAAAACACAGATTGAAGGCCAACCCCGCTTTGTTTCGGACCATATCACGCTCAAGCTCATCAGCCTGGATTTGAAAACCGGGAAAATCGACAAGAACATTACGCTGTTCGATCTCGACAAACCTGACCCCACCCATGTACTGAACAGCTATGCCACGCCTACCCCGGTTGTTGAGGCAGAGCGCATCTATTGCGATTTCGGCACCTACGGCACCGCCTGCGTCGACACGAAGAGCGGAAGAATCCTATGGAAAAGACGCTTGGTCATCGATCACCATGTAGGTCCAGGAAGCTCCCCCGCCGTCTACAAGAACCTGCTCATCGTCATTCGCGACGGTCGCGAGGTACAATATCTTGCGGCGCTTGACACCACCACCGGGAAAACTATCTGGAAGACCGATCGCCCTCCCCTCGCACCCGTCGCAAAAACGGATCTCAAGAAATCATTCTCCACGCCCACCTTCTATCACCATGCAGGAGAGGACCGAGTAACGGCGCCTTCCGCGCAATGGTTGACGGCCTATGATCCGGCAACGGGTGAGGAAATCTGGCGCGCCAATCATGGTAAAGGTTTTTCCATCTCGGCGCAACCGGCCGTCGGCAACGGAATGGTTTATTACTGTACCGGTTTCGGCGGGAACTTCCTGCGTGCCGTGCGAATCGATGGCAAGGGTGACGTCACCAAGAGTCACGTCGCCTGGAACTCGAAACGCTGGGTCCCGACCATCCCTTCGCCGCTTCTGCTGGACAAGGAACTCTACTGGATCGCCGATGCCGGCATTGCCTGCTGCGCCGATGCCGTGAGCGGCGAGATCATCTGGCACAAAAGCCTTCACGGTCGCTTCCGTGCTTCACCCATCTATGCCGGTGGCAAGCTCTACTTCGCCAGTACCAAGGGGAGATGTTCCGTCCTGGAACCCGGTCGCGAATTCAAACTGCTCGCCACCAATGACATCGCCGAGGCAGAGGTGACCGCCTCTCCGGCATTCATCGACCGTTCCATAATCCTGCGAACCCACACGCACCTCTATCACATCGTGAACGGCACCCCATAACAGAATCATGTAATACCGCGACGATTCCCTATTTCTTCTTCCCCTTACCTTTGCGCTTACCCTCCTTCTGCTTGCCAGGGGGGTTCATGCCGAGGTACTCCCTCATGCGTGATTCGTAGCCGCCGAGTTTTGCGGCCTGGATCACTTCCCGATGTGCATCAGATCCTTCGCCGATCCAATCAATCATGTTCAGGACTTTCAGGGATGCGTAACTGTTGTTTTTCAACAGATCGTTGAAGGCAGCCCTGGCAGCAGCGGTATCGCCTTGCCGAAAAAGGGTATAAGCGGCCATAGCCCTGACTTCGTGCGACTCATCTGCCAGAAGCCTCCTGATGACGCCCTGCTCCTGTTTAACTTCGCTGGCCACAAGATAGAGTCCCACGGAACCCCAGTAACGCACGGCCGAGTCTTTGTCCGAGGTCATCGTCACAAGCGTGGGTATGTTTGCGGGATCTTCTGCCAACGCTATATCGGCGGCGTCCAGGTACGCCTCCAGATTGTACAGTTCAGGGTCCCGAACCATCTCGTAGACGGTCGTGTTGTTCTCCCTGGCACGTTTAACCCGGTCTGCTTCCGGTATCAAGCCAGAATCATGGACTTTCAACTGCCATTCCCTCAGCTCGGAGCGTAGTTCTTTCACCACCGCCTGGTGTTCCGGCTTATCGATCAGGTTGTTGACGTTGTCGGGATCTTCCTGGGTGTCGTACAGTTCCTCGATCGGCTTGGTTCCGAACCAGCGTCCGGTAATGGCGTCAGTATTGCCCGCTTTATGATGAGCTTCCCAGGCGCGGGTCGCTTCCATCTTCCACAGGTAGTTAAGGTGCTGTCCCCACGGGGCATACGGCATGTAGTTCTTAATGTACAAGAAGCGCCTGTTGCGGATTGCGCGGACATTATCGTTCCGCTCGTCCATGCGTTCGCGGTAACTAACGTGGTAAGGGCGTTCGGGACCGGCGTCGGGGCCCAGAAAGACGTAACCCTGCATGGTCTCCGGGACCTTGGCGCCGGTGATCTGCAGCCAGGTCTTGGGCATATCAATGAAGCTGACGATGCGATCGACCTTTGTGCCGGGTTTGGCCGCAGGCCAGAGGTGCTTGAATGCCTCCGGGATCCGGATGACTAGCGGACAATGTGTCCCGCTGTTGAAAAGAAAACGTTTGCTCCGTGGCAGGACACCGCCATGGTCCGAGTTGTAGACGACGATCGTATTCTCGGCCAGGCCACTGTCGGCCAGGCTCGCAAGCGCACGTCCTATTTCGTCATCCATTCGCTTAACGGCATCGTGGTAGTGCGCATAGTTCTGCCGCATCTTCGGGATGTCAGGGTGGTACTTGGCCAGGCGAACCTTGTCCGGACTGTGGGTTGTATTGCTGACGTCACCAAAAGCCCGACTTTCGTGCGAGGTGCCGATGTTGATGATCTTGAAGAACGGCTGGTTCTCCTTGAGATTCTTCCAGTCGGATTTTCCGGAAGTCCAGCAACTGCCGTCGGACCTGCCGCCAATATTGAAGTCGGTCTTGCCGCCGTTCGAGCAGTAGTAGCCGTTGGCGCGCAGGGAATCCGGGTAGTACTTGATCGTGTCATGCGGAATGTCGTAGCGCGAACGCATGGGCGTGGTACCCATTGAAATCGCGTGGACCCCGGTGATCCAGGTACTGCGTTGTGGCGCGCAGACGGGTACGTTAGCATAGCAATGCCTGTACTGGAATCCCTCCGTGGCAAGTTTGTCGATATTCGGTGTCCGGGCATGTGGATTGCCATAACACCCCACCCAGTTCACGTTGTTGTCTTCAGAGGTCAGCCAGAGGATGTTGGGCTTATCCGCGGCGCTCAGAACAGAGAGCTGAACGGACACGAAAAGCGCGGCAAATGAACTGGAAAATTTGAATCTCATTGTGGCTCCATATGAACAGGTGTAAGACTTCGATTGCTTCGGTTTTTCAAACAGTAAATCGGCCTTCCTGGCTTGTGTACTGGTATGACGCCTTAGTGCCTTAGTTCCCGCGATCACCTATTCTCCGCTGAAGCCGCGGCCTCGCGGGCCGGGTCCACCTCGCCAGCGTTTGCGGGCACCGAGGCCGGTGCCCCTCCCTGCTTGCGCACTCTATCTGCACTCTCAATCTCGGGAGGGCCCGCGGCCTCGCGGGCCGGGTCCACCTCGCCTACGTCTGCGGGCACCGAGGCCGGCGCCCCTCCCTGCTTACGCACTGTATATTCACTCTCGACTCCCGAAACAACACGTTAAATCCCGCCGTAACACACCACTTCCCCGTTCTTCAGCGAGATGAAGAGCTGGCTTCCTGCCATGGACATGCCGTCTATGACAGGCATGGCATCCATTGTCGTCTCCGAGATCTGCTTGCCGTCCTCCTTCGATAGTATGCGCAGGTAAGACCCCCTCCTGCCCATGTATCCTGCAACGGCCTCATCCTCGTTGGCAAATGCCATGAAACCCTCGGCCTTCCTGGCAAGGTTTGGCGGACCGGCAACGACAATCTTGTCATCCGCAACAACCATGGCCCTGGCGATGAGCGATTCCTGGCTGAACCACACGGTTCCGGAACGAGGTTTTCCGCCTTTGCCTGAACTCTTTCTCCTCTTCCCCTTTTCGCCCGCAGGAGGCTTCGGAGATCCGCCAGCTCTCTTGACATTGAAAAGGCCATACGTCTCCGCCTTATGCCCGGTTGCCGCACTGGCCGCCCATTGTCGACCGTAGCCGTACACGTTGCTATCATCGAAGCAGATAATCCTGCCGGATGGATTCTTGTTGTGGGTACTAGCCCAACCTCCCCATCCTGCCCCGTTAACGCTAGTGCTCAAAGTCCAGTATGACCTGACAAACCATTCTTCGCCTAGAAGCCCGGTAATTGCAAAAAGATGTGGCTTGATGCCTTCCGTAGTCCTCTTCACCGACTTATCGAAAGCGAAATGCTTAAGGTAGACCAGGTTTCCGTCGCCGGAAAGGACCTCCGAGGTGGTTCCTTCCATGTTGAACCCGCCCTCACTCGGAATCTGTTTGTCTGTCTCGGGATCGTGATGATAGAGAGTGCTCTTCGCCAGCTCCTTGCCTGTCACGGGATCGATCGCGTACAACGTGAATCCGTCGTCCATATACGAGGAGCGCCCTGCCGTCGCGTACAGTACATCGTTCTGAATAAGGACAGCACCGTGAACGGGCCATAGCGACTCAAGTTGGCCATACGCACTCACCAGGCTCTCGCCGGGAGCCGCCAAGAAACGCCATGCCAGTTTGCCCGTCGCTGCATCGAGGCTGTATACCCAGCCATCCGTGCACCCGAAGAAAACCATGCCTTTATAGATCGAAGGCGAGCTATCGACCCTGCAGCCAGCTGTATAGGACCACAGCTCCTTGCCGTCCGTAGCGTCAAGCGCATGTACCGTATGCGTGTCTATCGACGCGACATAAACCCGTCCATCAGCTATCACCGGCTGGGTCAATTTGATTCCCGCCCCGCCGATTTTTGTCGACCAACTCTCTTTCACTGTGTCAGACATCTTCAATGGTGTTACACCACTCCTGGCAGTATCACGGCGGTACATTGGCCAATCGCTGCCTGCTTCCGGACTCTTGGATCCTGCCGGCTTTCCATACGCCGGTCCCTTTTCGAGACGGTCTTCAGGTGTCGCACCTGGAGATTTCCGTTTCGGTGCCACCGCAATGAAGCCCGGAGCCTTCACTGTGAGAAAACATCCGCAGGCATCGGGTGGTGCATAGAGCATGCCGTAGGAAGGCATAATACCGTACTGACACGTGCCGCGTACCCAGCTGTTATTTCCAATCCAGCCCTTATCGAGGCTCAGCAATTCAATGCCGGATCTGCCAAGGAATATGAAGTTCTCAGAGGCCTTATTACGGTAACAGCGGTGATGAGCCATGCCCACCCGGTCACCCTTTATATTGATAGTCTCTTTAACCTCACCCGTCTTCAGGTCACGCCCTTGGTAGCCGGGACTGAACCAGACAAGGCCCCTTATCACAAAGAGATCAACCTGCGAGTTGTATTTCTCCGAACATGGCGCGGACCACAGTTGCTTACCGTCTTCAACAGCATATGCACGCAGAGAACTTGCACCTTTCCGCGCAAAACCACCGGCATTCCAGCCATGAACACCCCATTCAAGCTCCTTACCCTGGGGCTCTTTTCCCGGGAGTCTATCCGCGCTCAGAACGACTTCGTCCGTCACCACGAGCGTTGGTGCCGCATACCCCATGCGCTTGGATGGGCTCTCTCGCTTGGTCTCCCACAGCTCTTTGCCCGACCCTGCGTCAAGACAGTGTAATCCGAAGAGAGTCTGACAGTAGACGCGCCCATTTTTCACGGCCGTGCCCAGCGGAAGCAGGACTCTCTCGCCTGAATAGTCTTTGCGCCAGAGCTCTTTGGCTGAGTTCACGTCGACTGCGGTCACGTATCTGAAATCGGTCGGTTCGGGTTCGCCCCTGGCGGCCAGGCCGCCGCCCTGCCGTTTCTTCTCCGATGTTCCAACGGACAGGTACATGACACCGCCTTCAACGAGTATTTCCTCGGTGTGCTCAGTACCCTTGTAGGTTTTCAGAATATCTCCGCTAGCCGCGTCGATTTCGATCACGGGGGCAGCAAGACCAAGGGTTGCGTACACTCTGTCCCCAATTGCCACCAGCCTGCGAGGCAGATGGGCCGGGCCCGACCTGAAATGCCTCAGGTGATCGTTCCACTGCGATATGTCTCTTTTCCACAGAAGTACACCGTTGAACGCGTCGCGGGCCACCAGTTTCCAACTGGGCATGAATCGAATCGACACGTTCGGCGCCTCGTCCACGATGTAGAAGTATCTGCCGTTTGCGGTTACCGCCGCACTCATGCTGGCGAACTCCTCGTGGCTCCTCCCCCAGCGGGGCTCACAGACCCACTGCATCGAACGGGGCATACCGACCTTGCTGTCCTGGGCCACGGCATTGTTGTCCGGGCTATGAAGGAAGTGATTCCACTCGTCGGTGTCGGGAGGTATCGGTTTTGTGGACTTTATCAAGCCCTTCTCTACTAGCTTGCCGCCTGGGACTAGAACCCTTTCAATCTCACCACTTGTCACTTCCCCTTTGTCACTAGTCACTACCAGGTTCACAAGATTGTCCACGTACGGCAGGGCCTTCCCGTTGAACTTCGCCACGGTGACCTTACCATAGAGTCCGAGTTTCAGCAGGGCCGAGCGCGCGGCTTCCACTTTCTTCGCATCAGTATCAAGGCCATGGACAAGATAAGGTCCCGCCTCCGCAATCCCGGCAAGCGAAGCTGGATCATCCACCCCGATCTGAACAATCAATCCGCCCTTTACGCCGGATGTTTTGAGAAGAGCCGTCGCGTCGGCTGCCTGGCCTGCGAATGCAAGCATGCAGAACACCGTAACCAACGATACAATTAGCGGTTTACACTTATTCATCCCTTTTTCTCCTGTTCGTGTTTAACGCCCCCGATGGACGAACCTGCACTTGCCACGGGCGCCGAGGCCGGCGCCCCTCCCTGCTTACGCACTATACTTGCACTCTCATTCCCGGGAGGGCCAGCGGCCTCGCGGGCCGGGTCCACCTCGCCAGCGTTTGCGGGCACCGAGGCCGGTGCCCCTCCCTGCTTGCGCACTCTATCTGCACTCTCATTCCCGGGAGGGCCCGCGGCCTCGCGGGCCGGGTCTACTTCGCCAACGCTTGCGGGCTACCATCTCAATTCGTTCAGGGATCCTTGGTATAGCCAGTCATCCGGACTCTCAACCAACTCCTTGCGAACCGGGTTGGCACGCATATACTCCCATTTGTCCATGTAATGGTCAACATGTCGCAATTGAGTATCCCAACAATCCCGTTGCCAGAGCGGCTGGAGATCTTTCAAATCTCGGCTCGCAAGCCGTTTCCAATACGTAGCCCAGCTCTTCACGTTCTCAGCTTGCCGAAGCGCCGGCGAACAGAACAGATGTACATGGTCAGGCATGATTACATATGAGCCCACTCTGTATTGGTGAGCTTGCGACCACGCATTACGAAGTGCCTCATGCACCAGCTCGTTAGCAAGAACCGCTTTGCGCCCATATGTGCAAACAGTTAGAAGAAGGATAATCGGCTGATTGTGTCTCTCAACGTTTGGCAAATGCGCGGGATACTCGCGAACTGGAAGCCCGCAGGCGGGAGGGCCCGCGGCCTCGCGGGCCGTGTCCACCTCGCCAACGCTTGCGGGCACCGAGGCCGGTGCCCCTCCCTGCTTACGCACTATATTTGCACTCTCATCCCCGGGAGGGCCCGCGGCCTCGCGGGCCGTGTCCACTTCGCCAACGTTTGCGGGCGCCGAGGCCGGTGCCCCTCCCTGCTTGCGCACGCTTTCTGCACTCTCATTCCCGGGAGGGCCAGCGGCCTCGCGGGCCGTGTCCACTTCGCCAACGCTTGCGGGCGCCGAGGCCAGCGCCCCTCCCTGCTGTCGCGCAGCATCTTTCACGAGTCCTGTCTCGTCAGCACCACGTACCTTACATCCATGGCCCTGCTGCCTGGGATGTCTGTGGCTCGCAATGTGAGAGGACCGCGATCCGCTCTCAAGTTGATCGTCCCAAGGTCCATCGACGTGAAATACTTTGCTTCTGACTCCGCACGCTTGTACCTGTCGTTCTTGGCGCCAAGAAACGGTGGGTCGAATGCTTTGGTTATCTTCGCCCGAACATTGCTCTTGCCTAAGCTCAATTCAACCGCCACACCCAGGTCCTTCTCCGCACATGTGTAATACAGCTCTGCCTTGTACGCCCCTGCAGTGAGCACCTCGACATCCCAGGTAATACTCCCGCCGGTGTCGGTCCAACTTGTGAAGAACGAATCGTTTGGGAACTTGTTACTGCGTTTGACGCATCCACCCGATTTGCCGTCTCCCGCAGGCAGATAAGTTGTTTTCGCGCCGGGATGCCCAACAGGGAACGGCCGGTCCTCCTGCCAGTCGGTCAACACATCCTTCTTCCAGTCTTCAGCGGCTTTCGAGAGGCGAACCAGGACATCGGGTTTCTGACTCGTGATATCTTTCTTCTGTTGCGGATCGTTTACCATGTCGAACAGTTTGCCCTTGTTGTCGAGCCGGTAACGTTGAGACCTCACGCTTGTGCGGCCGCGCCAGTGATTGAAGATCAATCGCTCCGGCCATGCTGACGTATTCCCAAGAAGCAGCGGCTTCACACTGACCCCGTCGAGCTTCCTGTCTCCGCCGATCTTTATCCCGGCCATATCGGCAAAGGTCGGCAGAATGTCAATGGCACCCGCAATCTCGTTCACCTTCGTTCCCGGCTTGATTTTCGCCGGCCAGCGGATTCGACAGGGAGAACGTACGCCGCCTTCGTCCGTGGAGCCCTTCTTTCCTTTCATTCCCTCGTTCCAGCGCCATCCATTAGGCCCGTTATCGCTGAAATACATGACCACTGTGTTCTCGGCCAGGCCAAGTTCATCCAGCTTCTTGAGAACCCGGCCAACGTTCCAGTCAATGTTCTCGCACATCGCCAGCGCGGCACGCGTGTGAAGGGTATTCTCTCTTCCCACCTGGCTGCGCATCTTCAAGTCGGCGCCGTCGAATTTCTTGTAGAACCTGTCCGGCACCTGCATGGGTGAATGTGGCGTGTTGTACGGGACGTAGCACAAGAAGGGTTTGTCGCGGTTCTCGGCGATGAACTCAATGGCGCGATCGGTCAGGTCATCGATGATATACCCCTTCCCTCTCACGAGCTCGCCGTTGCGCTCAAGCGTTGGTTCGAAGTAGTTGCCCCAGTGCCCTGAACAGAAACCGTAGTACTCGTCAAAACCGCGGGCGTTAGGATGATAAGGCCACTGCAAGCCATTGTGCCATTTTCCGAAGGCGCCCGTCGCATAGCCGGCTGCTTTGAAAGCATCCCCGATCGTACGCTCATCCTTATCCAGTCGCTCACCTCCCGCGGAAGTGCTGAATACTCCGCCACGCGGATGGTAACGCCCGGTGAGCATCTCGGCCCTTGTCGGCGAGCAGACAGGGCAGACATAGAACCTCTCAAATGAAGCCCCGTCGCGGGCCAGTGAATCGATATTCGGAGTGTTCAGGTTGACATTACCGTGACCACTCAAATCACCCCAGCCCTGGTCGTCAGACAGAAACACAACGAAGTTCGGGCGGGCAGGCGATTTCTCTTTCGAAAACGCCGTCATTACACAACCACACATCGCAGTTGCCATGACAGCCAGCCTGAAAGCACAACTAACAGATCTAATTCCATACATAGTTGGCCTTTCCCTTTCTCACTTCCCCGACATGCAGACGACCTTGCCGTCAATCGCCGAGATATACAACTTCCCCCTGGCCGCTATCATACCGTCGAATGCCGGTTCCGAAGCAAGGGACTGCGACTTCAAGAGTTTGCCGTCTTTTGCGGAAAACACCTGCAGCAGGCCGCCCTTTCTTCCTTCAAAGGCCGCCAGCGGATCCTTTTCGTCCACTACATCAGGTACGCCGGCGGCAAACAGGAGGTCCCCAGCCAATACCATTGCACGAATCCGCAGAGGGATCATGGTCTGCCATTTTTCCGGCTTGTGCCGTACGTATCCTGTGCCCTTTTCCACCCCCCGTCCGCCACGGCGATAACCATCGGTCTTTGCTCCTTTAGGCAGCCAGTCCAGCATTCCGCCGGGGGTCTTCTTTCCATCCAGAAATCCAGGCTCATTGTCGTTGTCATCGGCGAAGAGCAGGTAACCCTGGGCATTAGGAATGAACAGGGGGCTCCACTGATGCCGGCGATAGAAGTACTTAACCGCGTAAGTGGTACTTTCGTCGAAGACCACAAGCTGCCCTGCCTTGGGAGAATGCTGTGCGAGATAGAAACCGGGCCATCGCTTGCCATGCATCCAGAAGATCCGATCATAGCCCGTGTCATCGAGAAACCCGCCCGTTGCAACGAGATGGTTTACTCCCATGTCCAGCTCGCCAAGGGAACTTCCCTTCCCGGCCTCCAACCGGTTCAGCTTTGCGTCGAATTTCACCTGCTGCAGGTAGAGATCCTTGCCGTCGCTGACAATCAGATCGTTAAGCGAACCCTCCATCGCAAACGGGGTTCCGACATCTTTCTTGATGTCGGGCCATGGCCCTTCAAGGACATGACTGTATAGCGCCTTGCCCGTCTTCGCATCCAGACCGTACACGAGGATTCCGCCGTCAAGAAACGACGAACGGCCTGCCGCAAAGTAGACAACGCCATCCTGCACCAGCACGCTGCCATGGATGGGCCATATGGACTCGACCTGCTCATAGGACACGATCTTCCTTGCATCCGGCGCGGCGCGAAAACGCCATACCAGCTCCCCGTCCGTCGCGCGCAGGCAATACACATACCCGTCGCGACAGCCAAACAGCGCCATGCCCTCATGTATGGTAGGAGATGACGTGATCCGCCCACCTGCAGTAAAGCTCCAGACGTCCTTGCCCGTGTTCGCATCCAGGCAGCGAATACGGTGCCACTCCTTCTCTGCTACCCACAGCCTGTCTCCCACGACGACAGGCTGGCTCCCCCTGCTGGAAAGTGAGACCTCCCACCCCTTGGTCAACTCCGCGGGAACAACGGTCTTAGTAGACCCGCTCAACTTGATATCATGCCGGTACCTAGCCCAATCTCCAACTGACTCCTGACTCCTGACTCCTGACTCCTGACCGAACGCGGGCCCACGCTCGACGGCGGCATCCGTTGACGGCTCAAGCTGAGCCACTGGTTCAGCCGACAACGCGAAGTAGCCGTTGAACTTCGCTCCCGGATAACAGAAGCACTGATCCGTCGGAACATAGAACAGACCATTGGCCGGTGTGGCGCCCGTGAAGCAGGGAGCCCGCAGCCAGTCGTTACGCATATGGTTATCACCCTCAACATCGACAAATTCTGCGCCGCGCTTTGGAAGGATCAGGTAACGTATTGTCGCCTTGCCTCGATGACAGCGGTAGTGATGTCCCGGTGAAATCAGTTTGTCGGTTGTCAGTTTCTTTTTTATCTCGCCGGTTTTTAGATCCCGCCCGTCAAACGTCCCGCACCAGACAAGCCCGTCTATCACAAAAAGATCCGCCGGCTGCGTGCAAGCGCCCGCCCAGGCCATTCTGGCACCGCACTGCCACAGCTCCTTTCCGTCGTCGGCAGAAAACGCCGTCAGAAAAATACCGCCTCCCGATCCCCTTCTCTTCTTCTTGCCTGGGTTCTTCTCGCTACTTTCTGCAGGTTTCTGTACCTTCCGGTTGCCGTAGAACAATACGACACCATCGCTGATGACCAGGTTGACGACTCCTGCACGGAGCGAACCTGTCTCATGGGGCGCCCGCCATTTCTCTTTACCGCTTTTCAGATCAAGGAAGACAATCTCCTCCATGTTGTGATAGGCGGCACTTCCGTCTTTGGCCGAAAGCGAATAGGACAGAACGCGGACGCCTTGTTTACGCCAGAGCTGCTTGCCCGTCTTCGCGTCAAATGCGGCAAGTGTGTTTTCAAGCTTTTCTTTCTGAACAGCCTGGGTTGCCCTTGTCGACAGTTTCTTGGTCATATTTACAACCAGGACGTCATCGGACAGGATTATCTCATCTGCGCCTTCCGTTCCCTCCAGCGCCTCGACCAGGATCTTCCCGGTTGCAGCGTCGATAACCGATACAGGGGAATCGAGGAACCCGATAGTCACGTAGACATAATCGCCCTTGGCGACCAGGCGCCTTGGTATTGTGTGATGAATGTTCCAGCGATTGTCCATGCCCGTGCCGTGCTCGAGCTGCCATCCCCGCAAGGGTTGTTTCCACAGCAGGACCCCGTTGAAAGCATCCCGCGCAACAAGCATGTATTTCTGTGGCAATTTTTTGAAGACACCGGTTGGACCTTCATCCAGGATGGTGAAGATCCTGCCGCCCGACGTAACAACTCCGTTCACGCTGCTAGGGAGTTCATGGCTCCGGCACCACTTGGGCTCCGCCAGCCAGCGAAGACGCTTAGGTGACCCAACCTGCCTGTCTTGCGAAACGGCATCGTTGCTTGCGTCATGGAGGAAGTGGGACCATTCGTCGATATCCGGCGGGACAGGCTTGGCGTAGGCAAGCCAGTCACCTTTCGATCGAGGACTGAGGGCCGAAACCTGGGACCTGAGATCCTTGTGAAAAAGCCCAACGCCGCGAGGAGCCAGTACCCTCTGAAGTTCTTCGCCTGAAACCTGAACACTGACATCTGAAACCACAATCAGGTTCACAAGGCCATCTGCGTAAGGCAGTTTCTTGCCATCCCACGTATCAAAGGACACCTTGCCGTTCAGGCCTTGCTCCGCGATTGCCTTTCTTGCCTGGTCTACGTTGTCGGCATTCGTGTCCAGGCCATGGACAAGATAACGCTCATTCCTGCACAGACCGGCCGTGATCTTGCCGTCACCGCAGCCCAAATGCACCACCAGCCCGCCCTGGACGCCTGATGCTTTGATGATGTCTGTAGCAGTATCGGCCGAGACGGCCAGGAGCGAAACAAACAGGATCAGAACGATATTGAGGACCATGTATCTTTTCGGATCAAACAACTGCACGATTTCAGCACCTCCAATTGAATTCAATGGAGGATAGCTCTACCGTGTATGGGAAAGCAAGCTACTCCCCCAGCTTCAACTTCAGGGGGGCAACCCAGATGTTCCGGTACTGGACTGGACTGCCATGATGCTGCAGGCTGAAGCGTCCGGTCGGCTCGTGCGGCTTGTACGTGGGCCGCCGCTTCCAGGCCGTAGCCCCATTGAACGCGACGTCATCCTGTATGAGAACGTTGTTCAGGTAGACTGTGACGCGAGCGGGAGTAACCAGTTTGCCGTCTTCAAAAACGGGCGCTTTGAAATGGAGGTCATAGCTCTGCCATTCGCCCGGCTTGCGACAGGCATTGGCCAGCGGAGGCTGCTGTCCGTAAAGTGCACCTGTCATGCCGTCAGGATACGTCCGGTTCGCCCAGCAATTCAGAACCTGGATCTCGTAACGCTCCATCAGGAATACACCGCTATTTCCCTGCTTCTGACCGTAGCCTTTAAGTCCGACAGGGACCAGCCATTCAAAATGAAGATGTATATCACCGAACTTCTCATTCGATTTCTGCCCGCCCTTTGCGGCGATCATTGAACCGTCTTCCAGCTTCCACGCCTTGTTCACGAACTGGTCCAGGTTTGATCCGTCGAAGAGCATCTTGCTGCCGTTGGGGGGCGGGACCCGTTTGCCGTCATACTTTGGCTCCGCCACCTCAGGCTGCGTCCGCTTGGGGTCATGAATATGCCATTTGCCGTCAGGCTGCATCGGCGTGTTGCTGAATCCGTCTATACTCGTCTGTTCAGGTTGACGCTCGTTCTTCTCAGGAACATCCGCCGCGCCTGCCACCAATACCGTTGCCACCAGGGAGGCACACATAATCACGCTCATCTGCTTCTTCATACCGTTGACTCCTTTTCGAACATGCGCTTTGACAACTCAAGTGTCCGGTAGTCTAGCGGTCGACAGCGTGGCTGGCAAGGATCGAGGAGAGGTCCGGGAGAGAGGGCAATTCAACCCCGCGGGACGCGTGGAAAGCACCCAACATCGAGCACCCATTACGAAGCGCGAGGATAGCGCTGAGAAAAGGCCGGCACGCAGTGCAGCCCCAACGGGGCAAGCCCTGAGGGGACAGGGCGCAGCAACTGATACGGCCAGGTTTTGGAGAACGAACTATCTGGTATCCGGCCGAGACATCTTCGTTCCGTGCTATCCGAAGGTGAAGTTGAGAAGTCAATGTGCTTCTTCAAACTGATCTTGACCCAGGAAGGAACTACTCTGGAAAAACTGAAAGCAAAAACTTCTGCGAACAGTGATTGCGGAGGATTGCTGAGGGCGCCCACAAGCGCAGTTTTTCAATCTATATCGTTGAGCCGTCAACAAGGTTGTTACACAAAATATGTTATTTCTTTCGTAAGGCATTATCAATACGAGCTTTACCGTTCTGAGGGGCGTAAAGCTCTGTGTTTTCTTGCGGATTG
>PVBE012709546.1_pt1 | contig 17306 bp, 16 predicted proteins | sample 1631181 | NCBI WGS metagenome assembly PVBE01 (sample SAMN08397723, study PRJNA350692) | Marine metagenome, whole genome shotgun sequencing project. | isolation source: water | place: Pacific Ocean | collected 2012-04 | reverse complement strand
TATTGACATAGGTAATAATAAATATTTAATTAAAGTTTATATATGATGACTATGATAGTTTTTTTATAGACATATAGTATTTTATAATAAAAAATCATTTTTAGATGAAAATAAAAGAGTTTATAATTACTTGTATTGTAATAGGTCCTGTCATTCTTGCCTGCGGATGGGATTATGACACCATTGCCATGGAGAAAAAAAAATTCCCTAATCTTCATGAATTGATTGTAGGTAAATTTTTAAGACATTCTCAGGAGTTTTATCATTGGAGGATCATTGACCGTAAGCTTCAGCTACATGATCACCCTGACAGTCTTGAGCTTTATGATGATCTTGGAGTAGCTTTTGATAAAACAGGACAGCATTTAATGGCAATAAGAACTATGCAGACCAAGGATTCTATTGAACCCGGTTTATATGAGACTTATGCCAATATAGGTACTTTTTATATCCATAATGGTAATTTTAAAACGGGTGCAGGATATATCGAAAAAGCCATAGACATTAATCCAGATGCTCATTTTGGAAGAGAGGTATATCAGAAGCACCTTGTATATTATGTGCTAGAAAAATTAGATACTAACAAGCTCCTTTCATTACCATTAGCTAAAATAAATAGGAATAATAATTTTTATCATTATTTAAAAAAACATGAATTTAATGGCAAGCCATCAGATGAAGAGTTAGCCAAGGCAGTTAAAGGGATAGCAGGTATGATGCATTTTGGTCAATACAGACACCCTGTGTTATTAGAAGCACTTGCAGATCTCCTTTTAGAAACAGACTCATATGGAGGAAGTGGTCATTTGGGTGCAAGAGCTTATCTTAAAGCGAGCTTTGAATCCAAAGACGAGAGTATTGCTAAAGCTTATTGGAAAAAAGCTAATGAAGCAAGAGAGCGATCGCATCATCCAGATAGAATCATGAGAGAAATGAATGAAGGGCAATTAAAAAGAATGAGAGGACAAGCACCATCTGCTTATAGGATGGAATACTTAGAAGCAGCATTAAAATATGAAATTCAATCTGCTGAAATGTGGTTTGATTCTGTAAGAACTAATGAAATTAAATGGATTCATGATAAGGTGGATGCAGACTCTGCTTTTGCAGTTACTTATTATGATCCTGGAAATGTAAATTATGTGAGAGAAAAACAGGTTTTTAGAAAAAACATGGTTGATGAACAAAAATGGTTGGAGAGACAGCTTTTAAGGCCTGATTCTATTACTTATAAGCTATATGGTTTTGAAAAACTTCCAGATTCATCAGTAAAGAAAATAAAGCTGCTTTACCAAGAGGAATTTGAAGCTCTTAAAGTTCTTAATGAAACCGAAGAGGTTTCAAGTAATCAATCTACTGGTAATCAAGAAACAACTGTTAGTAATTGGTCTAGGTGGTGGATATATGTAGGTGCATTTGGGTTACTCTTTTTGATTTTAGTTTTAAAGTTTAGAAAAAGTAAAAATTGAGATTTTAGTTACTCAAACTTGATCTTACTTAAAAAGTAAACCTTTCTTTTTCTTTTTACATTATTCTCCTTTTCCTTGTTGATGATTTTTTGGCTTCCATAAGCTAAAAAATAATTTCCATACCAAAAATCTATATTTGAGAATGATCTTTTTGTTTTATCACCAGAGTAATTAGTTTCTATTTTATCAGATTCTTTTTCTTGAATAACAGAGCCATTAAAGTCAAAGGATTTTGAGTAAATTCTATTTCTACTTGAAAAAATCAAATTGATAGAGTTTTGTTTTTGTTCTGCTATTGAGATAAATCTTTTTTCATAAAAAGGCTTATAGGCGCCATAAAGCTCAAATATTTGATCCCATAATAGCTCTCCTTTATTATTGAATTTACCCAAAATAGCATGAGTGTAACGATATCCATCAAAAACTTGTCTGTATTGAGTGGTTGTTACACCATTTACAGTAGTTTGATAGGATTCCATTCTATAAGTAGGGTAGTAAGCTTCTCCTAAAAAAAGGTATCCATCATTTAACAGAATAAGCCCATGAGCTGCAATGCTATAGTTATAGCTTAATTCTTTGCCTTTTTTCTCTTTTTTATCCTTTTTCTTTTCTATTTTTTTTTTTTTTTTTTCAGGTAAATAGGAGAGAAACTTATCAAGGTCTAGAAAATTATAGTATTTAATATAATCGATATTGCTTTTATTGGTTTGGCTAAAAAATAGTCCTTCAGACATGCCTGTAAATTTTGAAGAATAGGTGCCATTGAATATATATTTATTGTCACTGATTTTATATGCTGAAATGTCAATGATGTTTTTTTCTATATTTTCAGTGAAATTAAAAGTTTCGACTTTTTCTCCTTTATTATTTAAACGGATAATATAGACATCTGATTTTTTATTTTTTATATATACTTTAACATATAAGAAGATTTCATTGGATTCTTTAAGAATTTGAAAATTCATTAGAGATAATTTTTTTGAGCTAAAGTCTTTAATAGATACAGGTATTAATTTTTTCTCACCTGTTTTCCAATTTATAGCAAACAAAAAAGGAGACCTTTTAATGGTTGTTTTTAAATATGCATAATCTCCAAGAATAGCCATGGATTCAATTATAGCTTTTTTGGGAACAATTCCATTAACTTGAATTTCTTCTAAATTGGAAGCATCGATAGTAACAAGTGTATAGTCACCTTTTTTATTCTTAAATAGTGAAAATAGTCGATGTTGATCAGAAAACGTTTCATTCAAAAAATATTTTTTATCAATGGTTATTTTTTTAGAGTTAACCTGCTCTAAATTAGTATTGTAGAGATCATATTTTCTTTCTGATTCATTATTAATGGTTTGTTTGTTTTTTAAACTTACAATAATGCCGTGTTCTCCAAATTCAGTAATGCCCTGATTGTAATACCCGTCTTTTGGCTCAAGTTCTAACCTGTTTTCATAAGAAATCTGAGCTAAGGGTAAAGTAGATAATAATAATAGGGCAATGGTTAAAAAGGTAGTTTTCATAAATTGATAATCAAGTTATTATTATGTGAAAGGTATATATAAATATGTTATTTCAAAAAACCAAAATCCACATGATAATGATCGTCATGAACCTCATCTATAATTTTAGGTAATTTTCTTGCAAAATAAATGCCACTTTTCTTTAACTTTCTCCCAGACCTTGTTTTGAACAAATCATCTTTAAGGTCTAATTTAAAGATCACTTTTTTAATATACATGCCATTTTTTCTTGCAACCTTTTCAAGAATTAGTAGGTGCTGAGCCAAGGTTTCAAAATCAATTGAAACATGTTTGTTAAATTTAGAAACTCCTTTGTTATTAAATTTCATTGCATAATGAAATACACCAAAATGATGGTGAAAATGATAAACCTCTCCATTTTTTAATAAAGGAGTTCCAAAATCAATAGAGGTTCCATTTTGGTGGGTCCTGTGTGGACGCATTCTACCTCCTTTTTTTTCAGAGCATTCCATTAATAGAAATTTTCTCTCTGGAAATTTTTCTTCACATACTTTATAGGATTTAAGAGAAATATCTAAAACTTTTGCATGTACCCATGCACGATTTAGTAATGTGTAAGATATTGGTGAAAAATATTTGTAATTCCCCCCGTTATATGGAAATTTTCTCCCGTTGACAAGACTGCCGTTATTGACTTTTCCTTCAGAAACACTAGTGCCTTTTCCTTTTGGGATTGAAGAACATCCACTAATGATCAATGTAATTATAAGAATATATTTTAACATATGAGTAGAATAGAAAAATGAAAAATAGATACAGTATTATTGAGTTTTAGAAGAGGACTGTATTAAGTTGTTTAACTCTTTAAATTCTTCTTCTGTAAAAAATCGCCATTCACCTATAGGGATATCTAAATGAATGTTCATGATCCTTATTCTTTTTAGGGTCATCACTCTGTAATCTAGGTATTCACACATTCTTCTTATCTGTCTGTTGAGTCCTTGTGTTAAGGTGATATTAAATTCAAATTTATTAAGCTTTTGCACCTTACATTTTCTAGTGATTGTATCTAAAATAGGAACACCATTAGCCATCTTTTTAATGAAATGATCATCTATGGGTTTATTTACTCTAACAAGGTATTCCTTTTCATGCTTGTTTCTAGCTCTAAGTATCTTATTTACAATATCACCATCATTCGTTAAAAAGATTAGTCCTTCACTAGATTTATCCAGCCTGCCTATGGGGAATATACGTTTAGGAAAGTTGATGTAATCAATAATATTATCTTTTTCTACCCTCGTATCTGTAGTGCATACAATACCAATTGGTTTATTGAAAATCAGGTAAACAGGGGTGTCTTTTTGTTCTGAGATCAATTTTCCATCCACTTTAACTATATCTCCTGGCTTGATCTTAGTTCCAAGCAGGGGAATCTGATCATTAATGGTGACTCTTTTTTGCTCAATTAGCTTATCAGCCTCTCTTCTAGAGCAGTAACCTGCCTCACTAAGGAATTTATTTATTCTTATATCTGTTTTATTTTCCATAATAGCTAGGGAGTTATTGATTATTAAGGAATTCCAGAACAATCAGGCCCCTTATTACACATGATGGTTTTAATATTAGTAAGATTTTTCGGAATTATTACATAATTTATATAATAGCTGCTGGTAAATAAATCATCTATCTGTTCAATGCCCTGGCAGACTCCATGAAAGGTGCTTGTGAAACAAATAAATAAAGTTTTTTTGTATTGAGCTAAAGCTGATAAATGTTTGTCGGAATCTAATTTTCCATTTTTATAGCTATTAAATTCAGCATATATAAATACATTATTTTTCTTCCAGTTAACCTTGTTTTCATCAAGATGTAATAATTCAGTAAATTCTTTTTTAGTGCTGATGACCTTGCCTTCTAGGGAGCTATAATTAATAGCTTGTTTTTCATTGCTTTGAGAGTTATTCGAGTCTAATGATAATATTAAATGGTCATCATATATTCTTGACAATAAAAATGATTGAAGATTTAATATTACTGCTTGGGGAGGTGGTTTTGGACAACGATCTAAACTTGAAAGATCTAGTTCACTTAAGTTAGGATTAATTGACTTTTTGACCTTACAATTTATAAGAAATAGGCATATAAAACATGAAATAATAAGATGAGTAAATTTCATTTTAATTAAGGTTGACCAATTTGAATTTCACTTCTGCTATACGACAAGCAATTTTCATACATTCAATATAAGATATTATTTTGTTATCCTTTTCAATAGGGATAGTAAAAAAAACAAGGTCTTGAACTCCAAGCTTTTTTAATTGTTCAGCTACTTTATTTGAATGCTCTTCAATATCTTCTGGTTTTAAAAGATAGTTGTAATAATAAATAGGCTCATTAGCTTTTATTAGGCCAAATTTTCCAGAAAGTATTAATAATGGAATGTTTTGTGTTAAACAGGTGCGGTGTATAGCTGATATTCTTTTGCTCTGATATCGTTTAAAGGCAGGCATTAAATGAGATGATCTGTTTTTTTTATTAGAACAATATGTAGAATAAACCATCATTTAGAAATGTATTATAGTTTTATTTTAAGTCCTGCATTAAAAAAGAATCCATCTAAAGGAGCCCAAATATCTGTAAACTTGGGCGTATAATAAGGATTAGAGATAATTGATTCGTATGCAGTTTGTCTGGTGTCTGTGAAATTCTCTGCATTTAGAAAGATTACAAAATTATCTATGGTTCTCTCAACAACGATTCCTGTTGTGAACATCGATGGAGATTCAAAACCATTAGAAAGTAATTGCTCGGACTTATATTCATAATCCCAACCAATTCTCCATTTATCATCTTCAACAAAGAGTAAGTCACCTTTAATACTGTGTTTAGGCGTTAAGATAAGTGTAGCTGTAGAATTTTCGTTCTCAAGAAATGCATCAGTATATGTATAGCCAAAGAACCAAGTGAATTTCCACACAGTAAGCTTGATCTGTGATTCGAATCCCCTGCTATTTAAATAGTCATTTGAATTTGAGTAGGTTAGTAATCCTGTGCTGTCTGCATTCAAAAGGATAGGGTTGTCAATGAGGTTATAAAAGAACATTTGATTGAATGTTAAAAGGATATTGTCAGAACCAAATGTTGTTTGATATTTTAGGTCTATATTTCCTCCATATGATCTTTCAGCTATTACATTTTCAAAATCAATTGGTTGAACATTCTTGTAGCCAAATGGTTCTGCTTCTTCATTAAAAATGGTAGGCATACGGTAGCCCATTCCTCCACCTAAACGAAGGCTAAAATTAGTATTGATCTTATAAAGTGCACTTAGCCTAGGTAGAATAAAGGATTCACCTTTATTTTTACTGCTGATAGCACTTGCTTGTGCAAGGTCAGTTCGAAGACCACTTTCTAAAGCAAATTTTTCAGACACATCCCAAAGATGATTAATAAAAAAGCCATAAGTAGTATATTCTTGATCTCTTAGGACAACAGTGTCAAGGTCCTGCTCTAAAAATTTTTCTGTAATGGCATTTAAACCAATGCTAAGGTTGTGATTATTTTTATTGAAAGTATAATTTAGCTCACTAAAGCTATTGAGTTGAGAGCCAGAAAACTCAGCAACTGAACCTTGTGTGTCTTGTCTTATCTGTATGTGACGGTCAAATAAACTCACACTGTTTTTAAAAGTAATTGAGCTGTATTCAGTAAAAGATCTTTTTGCAGAAAACTGAGTTGTGTATCTGTTGGTTTTTTGTTTATCGAAGTAAAAGTGGGAGGTGTCTGGTTGAATGTTGTTGATCAATTGCATGTCTCCACCCATCCTATTTTCTTTTGTAATTGTAGCTCCTAAGTAGATCTCTGTTTTGTTGTCTGGATAATAAAAAAGCTTTGGATTGAAATTAAATTTAGCAACATCAGGAACATCAGAAAATCCATCTTTATCAGGGTCATAAGGGGAGTGAAGATGCATGGAGGCAAGATTAGTAAAACCAAATTTTCCAAATTTTCTAGAGACAAATGAATTGAAGTCTTTTGCACCTATATGTGAGAAATTTATATGAAGAAGCGTTTCTTCTTTAATAGCTTTTTTTGTTAATAGATTGATTAAACCTCCAATAGCACCTCCTCCATATAAAGTAGAAGCAGAACCTTTGATGTATTCTACTTGTCTAAGGTCTAGTGGAGGGATCTGTAACACATCCAAGCTTCCAGAAAATCCACCATATAAGGGGAAGCCATCTTTTAGCATTTGAGTGTAACGCCCATTTAGCCCTTGTATTCTAACAACTGCACCATTAGAAGAAGCAGATGTTGTTTGCACTTGAATGCCTGTGCTATGAGTGATAAGGTGAGCAATTTTACTTGCTTCCATTGATGCAGCCTCATCAATTTCTTCAGTTAGAACCTCTGTTCTTGTAGGTAGATTAGCAACAGTTCTATTAGCACGAGTAGCTTCAATTACAATCTCATCAATTTCAATTTCTACTGGAGAAAGATAGATGGTATGTCTACCTTTTTTAATAAGAGGAAACTTTAAGTTTACTTCGTTAGTTTGATATCCAATAAATGATATCACAAACGTTTGGTCACCATCAGGGATATTTTTTAGTGTAACGTACCCTTTATGGAATGTGATGGCTCCGTTTTTAGATCCATTAAGTAAGATGTTAGCACCTATTAAAGGTTCTTTAGTTTCACTGTCAATTACAACAGCGTTAAATTCATTTTGAGATAAGCTTGTGCTAGCAAAAAATAATAGTAAAGCAGTAAATATATGATTGATTTTGAATTTATATTTTAACATGATTTATATAGGGTTGATCAAAAATATCAAATTAAATCGTTGAGCAATGTACTTAGTTTTTCAGTGAGCCTTGTTCTAGAATATTTTCCAGTTGTAGGTGATAATGTTATCTTTTTATAATATAAGTCTAATATAGTGGCTTTGATTTTAGTTTTTTCATCATAGTCACATACGATACCTGTAATGCTTTCTTTTATGATTTCTGAAAGATCCCCATCTTTAGGGCCAATGACTAAGATAGGCCTATTAGAAGCCATGTATTCAAAGACTTTACCAGTAACAATTCCTTTAGCATTAGGCGTGTTATTTACCATTAATAGAAGAACATGTGAAGAAGATTGTTCTTTTATTACTTGATGATGAGGAAGATATGCAATGTATTTAACATAATCAGATAGTCCATATTGATCAATTGACTCTTTAACTGAGTGGTCTACCTTTCCTATTAGCTTTAATTGAAAAATGTTAGCAAATTCATCATTTTCATCAATCAGCTCTTTAAGAGCTTTCCAAAGAACAGGGTGGTTTCTAGATGGGGAGAAAGACCCTATATGAGAAAGTGTAAAATTGCTGTCTAAGGCATTGTTTTTATTTGAAAAATCATTGGGATCATATCCATTTTCAATGACCTTAACATTTTTGCTGCCTAATTTTGCAAGCTCCTTTCCTAAAGTTTTTCCTACAGTTAAAGCTACATCTGCATTATTTAGGACTGATCTTTCTAACTGTTTGTGTTTTTTGTCTGACCTTTTGGTAAGATTAAGGTCCTTATAATAATCTATGTTTGTCCAAGGATCACGAAAATCTGCTATCCATGGAATGTTAAATTTCTTTTTTAGGTCCATTGCAATCAAGTGCATAGAGTGGGGAGGACCAGATGAAATAATAGCATCTATCTTATTTTTTTGTAAATACTTAGTTAAGTATTTTACAGAAGGAGCGACCCAGAATTTACGAGCATCTGGTATGAATAAATTACCTCTTATCCAAATACTGATGTTCTCTAAAGTTTTAGATCTTTTTTTGTTTTCTGATAAGAAGCTACTATTAATTTTATCTTCTTTTTTTCTTCCAGTTAGTTTTTTGTACCATCCGTAGGGTTCCCAAATAGGAGTTTTAAGAACTTCTATATTATTGGGTATTTCTTTTGATAATTGCTCATCAAGGACTGGATATTCACCGTTTTCAGCAGTATAAACTACAGGCTTCCAGCCATGATCAGGTAAATACTTTATAAACTTTAGCCAGCGTTGTACACCAGCTCCACCACTTGGGGGCCAGTAATAAGTGATGATCAATACCTTTTTTTGCTGCATAAATAATTATAAGATCGCTTTAAATATAGTTATACAATTTACATTTAAAGGCAACCTCTGCTATATTATTTATTAAGAATTAACTTACAGGTAGAGGAGCCAATAGTAATGTAGTAAACGTTAGCTGATAGATCAGATAAGTTGATATGATGGGTGCTAGAATTTATAATTCCACTTTTTACTAGTTTTCCCAATTGAGAGAAAATTTTATATTGAATATTTGAAGAGAAATTACTTTCAATGGTAATATAAGAATTAGATGGATTTGGATATATCTCAAAAGTAGGTTTACTTTTTAAATTATCTGTATCAGTTATTAATCCATTTATGTCATATTTAGAAAAGAATTTCCATATCTCTATACTGGCATTTATGTCCATATTACCCCATGCACCAGGCCAATCATGGTCTCCACCTAGCACCATAAAATGTTCTGTTGTAGTGCCATTATATCCTCCATCATAGATGTGATGTTTCACTGTGCTACCATCAGCTGTATTGATATCTGGAAAATTGGTAACAGAAGGAGTATTATTACAATTGTTGTGATTAACCCAATATTGTAATACATCATCAATTGATTTTGTCCAAAGTGGATCTCCATTATAAGGTACAGTTGCATCAGCATCTCCATGGATTTGAAGAACTGGAGTAGGATGGAGAGGGTTACATGCATTATAGGTTTGAGGGGTCATTGACCCGGTAACAGATGCTATAGCTGCAAATTTATCACTTGACTGACAGGCAAGAAGAAAACTCATAAACCCTCCGTTAGACATTCCTGTACTGTAGACTCTGTCTGAATTAATATTATAGGCATTCGAAATAGAGTCTAATAACAGATTAGTAAAACCTACATCATCAACTATACTTCCTAAAGTCCAACCTCCTACATTCCAATGTGATGTGCCCTGTAATAATGTCCCCTGAGGGTGAATTACAATAAATCCAGCTGTATCCGCAATTTCATTAAAATTTGTATATCCCATATTTACTGAAGCAGAGCTTCCGTATCCATGAAAACAGAAAACTAGTGGAACAGCTGTGTTGCTATCATAAGAAGCAGGTACATATAGAATATATCCTCTTAATAAGTTATCATGTAAGATGGTTCCGTTAATGGTTTGTTGTGCAGAAGATGCAAGTTGAAGGATAAATAATATAAATATTACTGTTGAAGTTTTCAATTTTTTCTTTTTAAATATGATCTAAAGGTAATTAGTTTAATTAAACTCCATATTTTTCATGTAATGGTGAATTTATTACACTATGGAGTTTATTTTGTAATGATTGGGTGTCATTTTTATTTAATCCCTTAGTTGATAACATCGGATGAATAATAGCTTCTGAAATCCCCGGTCCTGCATTTCCTTTAAAAAATCCTTTGCGCTGAAGTCTTTTCCAGTTTGTAGTGAAGGTTATAGGTAAAATAGGAATTTGTTTTTGAATAGCTAAAGAGACAGCACCTGTTTTAAATTCAGATAATTTAGGAGCAATTTTGGAAATAGTGCCTTCTGGTAAAATAAGTAACGGATGCCCATTATCTATTACCAGCATCATTTTTTTAAAGGCTTTTAAGGCACCCATTTTGTTATGCCTGTCTACTAATATATTCATTCCAGATGTATAGAAAACTTTAAATAATGGCCAATTTTCAATTTCTTTTTTACCAGTAAAAATAAAATACTGATTGAATATCGAATATAAACATGGAATATCTATGAAAGAGCTGTGATTAGAACAAATAATAAAAGGTTGATCTTCAATGATATTTTCTTTTCCCTTTGTTTTTAAGAAAATACCTGAGCAAGACAGCCAAAGCTTTGCATAAATTTTCATTAGCTTAAAAGCGGCAGGAAATCTTTTTTCTTTGGATAAAAAAAAAGAAAACATTGGATAAAATAAAACTAATGATAATACAAAGAATATAAAGAAATATATTTTGTAAATAAACCTAAATGGAAATAATATTGTGTCCAAAATATGCTTATTAATTATCATAGTTGCAGGTGTCATTGATTTGTAAAGAGCTATGACTCTTTAAATGAGTTTATATTTTATTTAGCACAGTGCTTTTAATTTGATCGATTAATGTTGACAATTTTTCAATTGTTACATGTTCCATAATAACTATTTTAAACCATTTTGGATTAGAGTGATTATCAGGTATTAACCCAAATAGAGAAACTGTTTTTATATCAATAAAACTACTTTTAATGGTTATTATATTTGAGTTTGGATGCCGATAAAATTCAATATTTAGTTGTTCTAATTCTTGACACATCCACTCTGTTCTTTTTTGTAAGATGAATATTTTTTCTTCCCATCCAAAAGGACCGTTTTTGGTCAATATCATCCATGCTGCTATTGCATTTGCACCAGACCTGCTTCCAATAAGTGTAAGGTCTTCCCCTTCAACATAGCTAGCTTGTTTTGTGTTTACATGTTGGATATAATTTTTTCTAATTAAAAAAATACCAGTTCCGTATGGAGCTTGGGCCATTTTATGCGCATCAAGAGTAAAGGATGAAATATTTTTGTTTTTAAATGTTAGCTTATTATTTCTCGCTGAAAATGGATAATAGAATCCACCATAGGCGCCATCGACATGAAGTTTGTAGTCGCAGGATAGCTTTGCAAGCTGATTTGTGTAGATGTCGACATCATCAATAGAACCATACATTGTAGTCATCATGTTGCATATAACAATGAAGTGTTTTTTGCCATTTTGACAAGCTTCATTTAAAGTGTTTGTTACAGCTTCTTTACAAAGTCTCCTATCATCTTCATCTACAGCTACTTTGTAAATATCTAAGGCCAATAGGTTTGCTGCTTTATCCATAGAATAATGGCTGTCTTCGCTGCAAATAATACATATATCCTTTGTGTTAGCAGAACATACATTCATGTAATAGTTTCTGTAAATCCAAATTGCTTGAATATTAGCTTCTGTTCCTCCAGAGGCCATATATCCATCTTGTGCCATGGGTTCACCTTTTAAAATATCAACTGAACAGATTTCAATTAGTTCTTTTTCTATTTCATGGGTTCCTCTAAAAAAAGGTTCAGATTTACCTAAGGTATGACATCCAATATGATTTGGGTTTTGAATAAGAGTTGATATGAATGGAGCATCTTTAATAAATGAAGCATCTTGATTAAAAACTTTATCATCTAAATATGATGCTGGAATACCTAAAGCATTTTGTTCAGTATAATTAATGTTTTGTTCAAGTGCCTTGAAAACAATCGATTTTATCTCTTTTTGTGATTTTTTTTTCCAAAATTTATTCATTCTTCTTTTGTATTGTATATAATCCTTAAATAATTTCTTTTATTAAAAATTAATACAAATCTAATTAGATTTGGCGATTAAAAGGATGAGGTTAATCAGTTTTAAATATTAGAAATCATATTTGGATTGAATTTAATTGTGTTTGTTCTACATAATTAAGTTTTGTGAAAAACAGCTTTTTTACAATTCAAAAAATAATCATATGAAGCCTACTCTTTCACTTGAGATGTTGCTTATGATTTCATCTGAGGACACTTCTAACCATTTCTCTATGATTTCTGCATAAATATTACGAAAATCTACTCGATATATTAAATCATTATTGTCAAGTTTTAATAAATTACTTGGGCCATTTATTAGACCAGATTTTTTTAATTTACCGGACATAATAAATACTGAATTTGCGGTTCCGTGATCAGTTCCTTTGCTTGCATTTTGTTTTACTCTTCTACCAAATTCACTAAAAGTCATTATTAAAGTATCATTAAATAGATTTTCTTTTTTTAATGCATTAATAAAAGCTGACATGCTTGTAGCGTATTCGTTTAATAATTTTGCATGACCAGTTTTTTGATTTACATGAGTGTCAAACCCTCCCATACTAGTATAAAAGACTTTTGTGTCAGCACCAGCACTCATTAATTCAGCTATAACCTTTAAATTATGACCTAGTGGTGATTTACCAAAGTCTAATCCTAATGAATTTAATGAATGAAGGCTTTTTAAATAATCACTTGTTTCATAAAGATTTCCAAGTGTTTGATATAAGTACCCTAAATTATCTTCTGTTAGTATTTTACTACTATTTTTTGCTGATTCCTCCACCCAACCCATGTGCACTGCTTTGTGTAGTGTGTTTGGATTGGTGAAGCTAATGGCCTTTTGTTTTGCTCCTGTATTAGCTAAGCTTAATTTTGCATCTATCTCTAAGACTTTAGATTTTGACTCATTGTGCTGATCAAAATATCTACCAATCCATCCAGTATTCAAATATTCATTTTCTTTAGAAGCCGATTGCCAAATGTCCATACTGCGAAAATGAGATCGATTAGGGTTTGGATATCCTACATCAGAAATGATTGCCCATTGATTTTTATCAAATAATGAAGCTAAAGGATTTAATGCTGCATTTATACTAAGCTCGGATGTAATAGAGGTTAATTCTGCTTTTTGCAATGCCAACTGTGGACGGAGTTTAAAATAAGGGTCTTGACCAATAGGTATAATTGTGTTTAGCCCATCATTTCCACCAGAAAGCTGTACAATGATTAGGCGTTTATAACCAGCTGCTATTTTGTTTAGTGGTAATGCTCTAATAAAAGAGGGGCAGAAGCATTGTTCCAGCAATTGTTAGTCCTGAATTTTTTATGAAATTTCGTCTATCCATATTATTAGATTTAATGAATTTGATATTCTGGTAAGCTAAATTGAGCCAGATGGTGTCTTAATGGATCTGTTGGGAGTTTATATTTTTTTAAGGTACTTTCTTGGAACCATTCATAACTATCAGAGATGTTAGGTATATTAATTTTAGAAGTTTCAATACGATATTTTTTAATTGTTTTTGTGTTTACCTCTTCTGGATTTGTGTCTAGAGGGTCTGTATTTTCTACTTCTACATGTTTTTTATTCAAAATAGCAGCCCCTAGATTCATTCTGAGTACCAGTCTAGTGGAGTCAATCCAATGTTTACCTCCAGGCCATCCAGCCACATTTGGTGGAGCAAATAAACTCATTCCTAAAGCTTTTAAAATACGGCTTATCTGTTTGTGATTTATGTAGGTTAGCTTCAGGTGCTTCCCAATACCAACTATATGCTGAACAGGAGATTTTATTTTTTTACTTCTGTCTCTCCAAAAAAAATCGGAGTTCAGTAAAAGAGATAAAGACTCTTTAATATCATAATCTGATTCATAGAGTTTAGTAGCTAATTGGTTTTCTAATTTTTCTTTTTGTTCGGCATTTTCAGATAAAAAGTGAGTACATAATTTTTTGCTAAACCAGCTAGCACATTCCTTTTTGGAGAAAATTAAATCTATTACATCATTACCACCAAAGTTTCCATCTTCTCCAAATATTAATTTAGCGCTGTTGTCGTGTTGGTTAGTATTAAGTTTAAAATTCTCATCCGCATCATAGCTCCATCCTGTAAATGCTCTCGCTACTTCTATGATATCTTTTTGAGTATAAAGAACATCCCTGCCTAATGTAAATAGCTCCATTAATTCTCGAGCGAAATCTTCATTTGGGCTTTCCTTTTTATTTTGTTTTAAATGTAGATAATCAATCATTGCAGGATGCTTGAATACTGCTTTAGCACAGCTTTTTAGATTTCCTAATGCATGCTTACGTAATAAGTTATTGTAATTCTTAGCTCGATATCCTCTTTTATGATTTACCACAAAATGATTGGTTAGAAATAAAGTCATTTGTTCCTCTAGAGGATTGACTGATGTGATCATAAGGTTTATCCAGTCTAATTGAACTTGATTTGCTTCTAATTTCAGCTTTTTTTTAAGTTCCTTTTTTTTATCTTTAGACATAGCTTTAATTGTTGACATATCGACAAGACTTACTTTTGTGGCAATTTGATTGCCAGTTGGTCGAAGTAAAGAGTTGACTACTTTTTTATAGTTACTTTCTTTATTTAGGCTTTCAAACCCAAATCCAGCTCTAAGATGTAAATGTGTTACTTTATTCATGAGCGTTTTTTTCTAAGACTAAAGACCAATAAAATGGTTTAATTGAATTGTAGAGATTAAGCAAAGAAGGTAGAGCTGTAATAGAATTATTTAACCTTGATTGAATTTAAGAAAGTAGTAGAAGTTTATTATTTATAATAATTTTATCTGGATAATTTTAACAGGGCAACTTGCTGCTGCTTGTAAGTTGGCTGAATACTCATCTTCATTAACCATTACTCGAAATACTCCTTTTTTTTCAACCCCTTCAATTAGATTGCATCTACCATCTTTTTTAGATACTCTCCATCTATTTGGTGCAGCTTCCACACATCCATTACAGCCAATGCATTTCCCCCTTTGAAAAAGTATTTGTACCATTATGAGCTTACAACTTTATACAGTTTAGTAGAAGGTCTGATAGTCTCATTTACTTTTATACAAAAAACATCTCCTTTTTTCACAGAATCTACACATATGTCATCTACCCTCATTTCATCAATTTCTGCTTTAATAATCCCAAAATTAGGGCTTGTGATTAGAATTTTATCACCTTTGTTTAGTATGTGGGATTCCATTTTAAATTCACCTACTTTCATTTTACTGTAAAACTTCACTCCTTTTCCTAGAAATATTTTCTTTTCGGTAGCTTTTGAACCATAAGAATTATTCCACTCTCCCATTTTTCTTCCAAGATAATACCCATCCCAAAATCCACGGTTAAAAACAGTAGCTAATTGTTTTGTCCAGCTTGTTATTTTATCTTTAGTATAAGTATCTTCTTGTATGGCTTCAACCGCTTCTTTGTAACACCTTACAACAGTATCAACATAATCGGCTGCTCTACCTCTTCCTTCAATTTTAAGAATAGTAACTCCTGAGTTAATAATCAGATCCAAAAAACCAATAGTACAGAGATCTTTGGCGCTCATTATGTATTCATTTTCAATTTTTAGCTCATACCCATCATCTATACTAGTAACAATGTAATCTTTTCTACAGTTTTGTATGCAAGCTCCTCTATTGGCAGAAGAATTATTAGAATGTAGGCTTAAGTAACATTTTCCTGATACTGCCATGCAAAGTGCTCCATGTGCAAACACTTCCAGTTTAATCAAGTTTCCAGATGGACCTTTTATTTGTTTACGTTTAATTTCGTTTGCAATTTCTCCAACCTGCCTAAGACTCAGCTCTCTAGATAATACCATTACATTAGCAAATGCAGAGTAAAACTCCACCGTTTCAATATTGGTTACATTGGCTTGAGTGGATATATGTAGTGGCATTCCAATTGTTTTGCAATATGACATTACAGCATGATCAGCTGCAATTATTGCAGTAATACCATTGTCTTTTGCCTGGTCAACAATAGCTTTCATTAAGCTAATATCATGGCTGTAGAGGACAGTGTTAATCGTGAGATAAGTTTTTACGTTAAGCTCATTACATTTATTAGCGATCTCTTTTAGATCATCAGTTGTAAAATTGATGCTTGATCGTGCCCTCATGTTCAGCTGTTCTACACCAAAATAAACAGAGTTACATCCAGCTTTTAATGCTGCATTTAATGACTCATAAGAACCAACTGGAGCTAAAATTTCTACTTCATTTATATTCATGAGTCTTTAATGTTGTTGATAAGCCATACAAACGTAAGGCATATTAAGGTTCGAAAATTACAAAAGATGAATGATAATCCGAAATACTAATATACTCAGAATGTTTTTTTTAATAATTATCATATTAATCATTAAACATGATTAAGGTCATGTTTTTTTTATGGATCTTAAATTTATATTTGCATAAAAAAATTATACTATGAAAAAACATACATACTCTTCTTTTTTGAATATTGCAGCTATTGCATCCTTTTTTATTTTATCTAGTTGTGGTGGAGGTAATACAGATACAGTTGAATTACCATTTAAAAAAGGAGACATTACTTTTGATTCTGAAATCAACAAAGTGATGGCTAGTAAAGGAGAAAGTCTTTTTCAAGCTAAGTGTAGTTCTTGTCATAATTTTGATGCGGATCTTATTGGACCTTCTTTAGCTGGTGTTACAACAAGAAGAGAGCTACATTGGATCATGAATATGATGTTAAAACCTGAAATTATGATTAAGCAAGATCCTGATGCAGTAAAATTATTTAAAAAGTATAATAAAGTACCTATGGTTATAAATGGAGGGAACCCCACTAAAGAAGAAGCTCTTACTATACTTGAGTACCTAAGAGATAAATAAAACAAGCTAAAGT
>PVBE012698928.1_pt1 | contig 17307 bp, 14 predicted proteins | sample 1631181 | NCBI WGS metagenome assembly PVBE01 (sample SAMN08397723, study PRJNA350692) | Marine metagenome, whole genome shotgun sequencing project. | isolation source: water | place: Pacific Ocean | collected 2012-04 | reverse complement strand
GGAGATCCTGCCGTGTAGGTTCCTCTGGAATTCCCAGCCCTACCGAACGGGCAAACAATTGGAGATCTTCCATGTCACCGAACTTCGGTTCGGGGTGAATGCGCCGAATGACCGGAACATCGAGCCCGGCGAATACTCTGGCAACCGCCTCGTTTGCCTCGACCATGAACATCTCGATGATGCGATGTGTGAAAGCGTCGTCCTCTGGGTGCGCGTCAATGACATGTCCTTCGTCATCAAACTCCAGTTCCACCTCCGGCAGCGCAAGTTCAATCATGCCGTCATGTCGCCTGCGTTTCAGCAAGGTTCGTGCAAGTTCATTCGCCCGCTGCAGTGCGGCCGCCAGATCGTCCGTGTACTCCCCACTGGTCGCTGCATGGCTCCGAGCGACTTTCAGATCGCCGTCTATGACTGCCTGCGCCTCCAGATAGGTAAACCGTTTCTTCGATCGGATGACCGTTCGCCGCAGCCGTTGCCCCAATACCCGACCGCGCCGGTCGAACCGAATGAACACCGACTTTGCCCATCTGCGGACCCCTTCTTGCAACGAACAAACACCGTTGGAAAGAACCTCAGGGAGCATTGGCACAACATGCCGCGGAAGGTAGACGCTGTTGCCGCGTTGGGCGGCGCATTGATCCAGAGCGGAACCCGGCAACACGAATGATGCGACATCGGCGATGTGCACACCAAGTTCCCACTCGCCTCGTTCCTCGTCGAATGAAATGTCAATTGCGTCGTCAAAGTCGCGAGCATCTGGAGGATCAATAGTAAATATCAGCCGGTCGGACAGTTCTTCGCGATGTTCATCGCCAGAGTCCTCGAAAGCACTTGTTGCCTGCCGCGCCTCGTCAAGCACATTCTCCGGGAATGTGTCGGACAATCCAAAGGCCAGCATGACCGCCTGAGTCTCGATGTCCGGCTTTCCAGCATCGCCAAGGACACGGGTGATGACGCCTTCCCCGTAATAGTCCTCCTCCGGGTAGTGAATCATCTCGAACGCGACCTTCTGGTCAGCCTTCGCGTTCTTCGCACCCACGTCTCGCACGATGACCGGATCGTGGAGTTCCCGGCCATCGGGCTGCACGAACCAGGTGTTGCCGCGTTTGAACAACGAACCGACGAACTCGCTCCGGCCCCGTTTGATGGTTTCCTCGATGCGACCAGCGCTTCCCCGTCCCTTCCACCGGCCCCCTTGCGACACGCTCGCCCTGACCGTATCCCCGCTGATAGCGTCACCGCATGCGCCGCGAGGAATGTAGAGATCGCCTTCGCGATATTTCTGTGCGGGCTGCACAAAACCGAAACCCTTCTTGTGCAGCCGGAGTTTGCCCGTGATTTCCGGGGGCATTTTGGGCAGCCGCAGTCGTTCGTCTTCGCCCTGTTCGATCAGTCCTCGATCTCGCGCATCGACAACTGCTTTCTGGAAGAGATCTCGCTCCTCAGAGGAAACGCGAAGATCTCTCGCAATATTCTGCTGTGTCTCGGGACGGTATCCCGGATGAGCCAGATGATCGATCAGACGGCTGGTGTACCGTAGTGGCATGTCAGTCCTTCGAGGATGTCGATGTTCCCGACTTCCCCGAGTCCCCCTTCTTTTTCTTGTCTTTGTCCTTCGGCTTCGCCGCTTCCTTTTCCGCCTTTGCGCCCTTTTGATAGGAATCGCTGCGGTAGTCAGTCTCGTAGAAACCACTTCCCTTGAACATGACGCCAGCGCCGGTTCCAACAAGTCGCTTCAGTTTGAGCGTTCCGCACTCCGGACACTTTCGTTTCACAGGATCGCTCATCTGCTGGAACAGTTCGAACTCATGGCCGCAGTTGTTGCAGCGATAGTCATAGGTCGGCATTGTCAGCCGCCTACCGCGACTTTGGCCGGCCGTATTACGATGTCACCCAACTTGTACCCAGTCTGCATGACGGCGGCGATGTGGTCAGTCTCAACACCGGCTGCGTCCTGTCGCATCATTGCCTCATGCACCTCCGGGTCGAACACGTCGCCAACCGCGGGTTCTATCAGCACCAGACCGCAATCGGAAAGTCCGCGGATGAGTTCATCTCTCGCCATGGCGAATCCTTCCACGACCGGATCATCGCCGGCGTGATCGATGGCAAGATCGATCTGCTCAAGTGCGGGGAGAATGGCTCGCACGACACGGGCCATTCCGCTCGTGCCCGCGCGTGCCTCGTTCTCGACGGATCGGCGTTGGAAGTTCTTGAAATCAGCCAGCGCGCGGATTCGTGACTCCTTTGCTTCCTCCAGTTCTTCCCGAAGGCGTTCCTCCTCCGAGCGAGTGTCCTGCTGTTGGTCATCGGCCTGTTCGACCGGTTGGTCGTGTTCGGTCATCATTTGGTCATTGTTCCTTGTCATCCTGGCTGCGGCCTCCGGTCACCACATCCTTGAACTTCTCCCAGAACGAACCGCTGGTCTCGTTCACGGGTGTGTCCTCGGTTTCCGCATACTCGCCGAGCAGTGCCCGCTGTCTCTCGGTCAACTTGCGAGGCACGACGAGCCGGACAATCACGACCATGTCACCCCTCTTTCCGCTGCGGAGGTTGGGAAGCCCGGCGGCGGCGATACGAAAGAGCTCATTGGTCTGCGTTCCTGCAGGAATCTCCAACTCGTGTCTACCGTCAAGCGTATCAATGGTCACGGTCGCACCGATCGCAAGCTGCGTAAACGCGACAGGCTCGACGACGATCAGATTGTCGCCATCGCGTTCGAACCGCTCATCGGATTGAACGCGAATGACAACGTGCAGATCGCCTGGTGTACCGCTGCCATCCGGCGATACTTCCGGGGACGGAGGCTCACCTTCACCTGTGACGCGGATGGCCTGCCCATCCCCGATGCCCGCTGGGATGCGAACAAGCAGGCTGCGATGCGCGGTTGCTCGGCCGTGCCCCCTGCAATCGTCACAACGTTCCGCCACGACAGTTCCACGACCGCGGCAGGTCGGGCAGGCGGAGACCATTCGGAACATGCCGCCGAGCCCCGCCTGCTGTACCTGGCCGTTGCCATTGCAGGTCGTGCAGGTTTCCGGCGTTGTTCCCGGCCGTGCGCCACTCCCGCCACATGTGTCACAAACATCCTGCCGATCGATCTCGACATCACACTCTGTTCCCGTCAGCACTTCCATCATCGACACGGTGACTTCGGTTTCCAAGTCATAACCGCGCCTCTGCTGGGGCCGTCCACGACCGGTCCTTCCGCCGAATCCGCCGAGAATGTCTTCGAACATCGAGAAGATGTCTTCTACATGCATGGACCGGAAGTCATGCCCCGGCCGGCTTCGCAGGCCTTCATGTCCGTACTGATCGTAGAGGCGGCGGCGATCCGGGCTCGACAACACCTCGTAGGCCTCTGCCGCTTCCTTGAACAACCGCTCGGCTTCCGGGTCGCCGGGGTTGCGATCCGGGTGGTACTTCATCGCGAGTCTTCTATAGGCGCGCTTGACCTCGCCTCCATCGGCGGTGCGTTCGACGGAAAGGACTTCGTAGTAGTCTCGCGTGATTGTCATGCCAATGATCTCGCCGTCGCTTCATGAGACGGCGAGGTGTCCGTCAACACACGGCGTTTTCCACCGGCTCATCATCATCCTTCAGGTCCGTCACGACGACATCGGTTGTCAACATGAGGCCAGCGACTGATGCGGCGTTCTGTACTGCGGTTCGCAGAACGAGTGCCGGGTCGATGATGCCTGCCTTGACCAGATCTTCATACTCGCCGGTTCGGGCATTGAACCCGAAACCGCCTTCGCCGTCGCGGATCTTCTCGACAACGATATCGCCGTCATCACCGCCGTTGTTCGCAATCTGCTTGGCGGGCGACTCAAGCGCCACTGTGAGAATGTCGAAGCCAATCTTCTCATCACCCTTCGCGTTCTTACGACCCTTCTTCACCGCATCGATTGCACGGATGTATGCCACGCCACCGCCAGGAACGTACCCTTCCTTCGCTGCCGCACGAGTTGCGTTGAGCGCATCCTCGACGCGGTCCTTTCGCTCCTTCATTTCAGTCTCGCTGCCGCCGCCGACGCTGATGATTGCAACGCCGCCGGTCAGCTTTGCCAACCGCTCCTGCAGTTTCTCACCGTCGTAGTCGCTCGTAGACTGTTCTATCTGCGATTCAATCTGCTTGCCACGGGCTTTGATGTCCTTTGGCGAACCACCGCCCTCGATGATGGTGGTGTCGTCCTTTGTAACAATGATCTTCTTGGCAGTTCCAAGTTCAGTGAGTTCGATGTCCTCAAGATTGCGGCCCAGATCCTCAGAGAAGAACGTGCCGCCGAGCAGCACAGCCATGTCCCCGAGCATTGCCTTTCGGCGGTCGCCAAAGCCTGGCGCCTTGACGGCACACACCTTGAGCGAGCCGCGCAGCCGGTTGATGACCATGGCAGCGAGCGCTTCGTTCTCGATATCCTCCGCAACAATCAACAGAGGGCGGCCGGAGGTTGCAACCTTGTTGAGCAAGGGAAGCAGATCGGCGAGATTCGAGATCTTCTTTTCGTACAGCAGAACATCGACATCCTCCAGGATGCACTCTGCGGTCTTCGGGTCTGTCATGAAGTAGGGACTCAGAAATCCCTTGTCGAAGGACATGCCCTCGACATATTCGAGCGTCGTTTCCGCTGTCTTTCCTTCTTCGACCTCAACTACGCCTTCGGCACCGACCTTGTCAACCGCTTCCGCGATGAGATCGCCGATTTCGGAATCGTTGTTGGCTGAGACGGTGGCAACCTTCTGCAGGTCGTCGCGGCCTTCGCACTGCATCGCCATGCCATCGACAGCATCGCCCACGACCTTTGCCGCCGCACTGACCCCTCGCTGGATGGATACAGGATTTGCGCCGACCGCCAGATGCCGCAGGCCATCGCGGTAGATCGCGTCCGCAAGGATTGTCGCCGTTGTCGTACCGTCACCGGCGACATCAGCGGTCTTCTTTGCGACCTGATGCACCATCTTGGCGCCCATGTTTTCGAATGGTTCGGCGAGTTCGATCTCCTTGGCGACCGAGATACCGTCCTTCGTTACTGATGGATTGCCCCAGGACTTTTGCATCACGACATTCCGACCCTTGGGGCCGAGTGTGATTCCAACGGCGCGGGCCATCTTCTCTACGCCGACTCGGAAGTCATCCTTGGCGGCGTGATCGAATTTCATCTGCTTGACACTCATGGGTATTTACCTTCTCCGAGGGTATTCAGCGATCAGTCGATGACGCCGAGGAGTTCACTTTCGCGGACGATCAGATGGGTATCTCCCTTGATCTCCACTTCGGTTCCCGAGTACTTGCCGAAGACAACGACATCGCCGTCCTTTACGCTGGGTTTCGCTCGCTCGCCGCTGTCAAGCAGTTTCCCCGGGCCAGTCGCGATGACGGTGCCTTGCATGGGTTTCTCTGCAGCGGACTCGGGGAGAAATATGCCGGAGGCTGTCTTTGTTTCGCGTTCCAGCGGCTTGATGAGGATTCGATCTTCCAGTGGCTTGACGGCCATGTTGTGTTCTCCAGTTGGTGTTCGTGTTGCCGTGTTCGTAGTCGAGTGTCAGTGTGGGAAACTCAGAAGCCCATGCCGCCCATGCCCCCCATGCCACCCATGCCACCCATGCCGCCCATGCCGCCCATTGGGTCCATGCCACCGGCGCCGGGGCCACCTTCGGGCTCGTCCTCAGGAACCTGCGTGACGATGCAGTCGGTGGTCAGGAGAATGCCGGCAACGGATGCGGCATTCTGCAACGCACACCGGTCAACTTTCGCTGGCGTAAGTACGCCCATGTCGACAAGATTGCCGTATTCAAGCGTCAGTGCATTGAATCCCTCGTCACCCGAGAGTTCCTGGACTTTCGAGACAACAACACTGCCTTTGGCACCGGCGTTGTCAGCAATTGTCCTCAGCGGTACGAAGAGTGCATCGGCGATGGTGTCAACGCCGTTCTTTTCATCGCCCTTGGCCAACTTTCGCGTCTTGTCCAGCGCGGACGCCGCTCGGATGAAACTGACTCCACCACCGGGAACAACGCCTTCCTCGATGGCTGCTCGCGTTGCGTGAAGCGCGTCTTCCACGCGGGCCTTCCGCTCCTTGAGCTCAGCCTCGGTCGCGGCGCCGACATTGATCTGGGCAACGCCACCGGCCAACTTTGCGAGTCGCTCCTGCAGCTTTTCGCGGTCATAGTCGGAATCGGTCCGCTCGATGTCCCGGCGGATCTGGGTGATGCGATCTTGGATGGCATCGGATGTACCGGCGCCCTCGATGATCACGGTAGTGTTGTTACTGATCTCGACCTTCTTTGCCTGGCCGAGTTGGGAGAGGCTGAGTTTCTCAAGATCCTCGCCAACATCCTTCATGATCGCTTCCCCGCCTACCAGCACGGCGATGTCATCGAGCATGGCCTTGCGGCGATCGCCGTATCCCGGCGCCTTCACCGCCGCGACCTGCAACACGCCGCGGAGTTTGTTGATGACCAGCGTGGAGAGGGCCTCGCCGGTGATGTCTTCGGCGATGAGGAGCAATGGCCGCTTGGCCTCCATGACTTTTTCGAGAATTGGAACGAGGTCCTTGGCAGAGTCAATCTTATCCTCGTGGATGAGGATCAGCGGCTTGTCGAGAACGGTCTTCATGTCCTCAACATCCGTCACAAAGTTGGGACTCAGGAATCCGCGGTCGAATTGCATGCCTTCAACGACATCTACGAAGGTGTCGAGACTCTTGCCTTCTTCAACGGTGATGACGCCGTCTTTGCCGACCTTGGAAAATGCATCTGACATGATGCGACCGATTTCCGGATCGTTGTTCGCGGAGATCGTCGCAACCGCCTCGATGTTGTCCTCGACGGACCGCGACATGTCGTTGATTCCCCGTACGACCGTCTCTACCGCCATCTTGATGCCGCGGACGAGTGCGTTGGCGTCGGTGCCTGCGATGACTCGGCGAAGGCCGCCCTTGAAGATGGCTTCGGCGAGAACTGTCGCGGTTGTGGTGCCGTCGCCGGCATCATCCGATGTCTTGGATGCGACTTCCTTGACCAGTTGTGCGCCCTGGTTCTCCTCCTTGTCCCGAAGTTCAATCTCCTCGGCGACGGTGACGCCGTCCTTGGTCACCGTGGGGCCACCCCACGACTTGTCCAGTACTGCGTTTCGGCCGCGCGGACCGAGTGTTGACTTTACGGCTGCGGCGAGCTTTTCGACGCCGGTCAGCAGTTTCTTGCGGGCTTCGACATCGAAAGCCAGTTCCTTGACGGCCATGGGAGGGTATCTCCTGTGTGTCCTGATCCCACCAATGCTGGTGGGGCCTCTTCTCCAGTCGTCGGACCCAATGCCCGCCGACCATCAACTGGGTACAAACGCCGCGCCAATCCTGCGGAGCTACCTGGAAAAAACCGCCCCCCAATCACCCCACGGGCCCCTATCGCCCGCCAGCACCTGTTCGCAGCCCCCCAGCCCCCTGCCATGCTGGCAGACAGGGTGTCTGGTACCGGTCCCTGACACCGGTCCCTGGGACCGGTGTCAGGGACCCTTCAGCAGGTCGGTGACGAGAGGAGGTGGGGCTACCAGTGAGTGGCGAATCCACCAGGTGTTTCTGACGACATAGAGGAGACCGATGATGATCAGGGCAATGCAGAGCACAATGATGATTCGAGCGAGCGTGGCGAGATTCGAATCCGCCGGCACCCACACGAGCAAGAGCCGTCCACCCACAAGTACAGCCAAAGCAATAAGCAGATCGTTCATCCTCTGCCTGCTTCCCTGCGCTTGCCTGAAAGCCCGGCTTCGCTGGCCAAGGCGGGGCACCAACCGCCGCAGCCCCACGAAGATGAAGGCGAGCGATACCGCCATCAACGACCAGTCGACGGACGGGTCCTCGCCATTCAGCGTAGTCACCGCAATGACAATCGAAAAGACGCCCCAGGAAAGCAACCCAACGAGGGAACAGATGATGCCGGTTCGGCATCCGGCGAGCAGGCCGGAACGGCAGAGTCCCATCAACGGCAGCACACTGACAAGACCGCCCAACGCAAAACCACCCGACACGACAAACCATGCGCGAGAGGCTCCCCACATCGCAATGCCTCGCGGGACAGGAAGAACACCTGCGCTTGCAGACAAGAGGGGAAGAACGTCGCTGATTACCGCGAGCAGGCAACACGCAGAAATCAGCAACAGCGCCGTTCCTACCAAGCCAGGTCGAGGCAGCGGTGGCAATCGCCGGCTTGCCGGATCAACGACATCAATGACGGTGAGCCGAACCGGTTCACCACACTCAGGGCAGTCGCCATCCCCCGGCAATCCACGAAGGTCGTAGCCGCAGCGGCCGCAGGCAAGCGAACAAGCAACCTGCGTGCCCGCGAGGTCGGTCTTGATCGGAGATGAAACTTCATCCTCTTTCATGGGGCTATACTCGCTGCAGCAACATGAACAAGGAACTTGTCACGAAACTGCAGGATCTGAGGCGAAACATCGCCGCAGTCTACATGGGCAACACCGTGGCCATTGATCGTGTGGTCGCTTGCCTTCTTGCTCGCGGCCACATGCTCATTGAGGATGTCCCCGGGGTTGGAAAGACCGTTCTTGCAAATGCGCTGGCAAAGTCACTCGATTGCAGCTTCGCTCGCATTCAGTGCACGCCCGACCTGCTGCCAAGTGACATTACAGGTGTCAACATCTATGACCGTCGGGACGGAGAGTTCTCTTTCCGCCCTGGTCCGGTGTTCAACAACATCATCGTGGCCGATGAAATCAACCGAACGACACCACGAACGCAGTCGGCATTGCTTGAGGCCATGGGTGAGTCACTGGTCACGATTGACGGCAACACCAGAACTCTGCCCGATCCATTCATGGTGGTTGCCACCCAGAATCCCTACGAATTCGAGGGAACCTATTTCCTTCCGGAAAACCAGCTCGATCGTTTTCTCATGCGCATCAGCCTCGGATACCCATCGCCCGATGATGAGAACCGCATCATCCGACACCAGCCGGCGCGCACGAGCCTGCAGTCACTGGAACCTGTCATGAACTCCGCCGATGTCGTCGCTCTGCAGGACGAGGTTGACGCGGTTCGATTGGACGATTCTCTCGTGGAGTATGTGATCGCATTGTCATCTGCCACCCGCCAAGCAGATGATCTGCGGGTCGGCGTCAGTCCGCGCGGCGGCCTTGCGCTCTCGCAGGCAGCGCGTGCGACCGCCCTTCTTGCCGACCGGGACTACTGCGTGCCGGAAGATGTCGTGTCCAATGTGCTCCCTGTATGCGCGCACCGCGTTGTAGGCAGGACATCGATGTATGACGGCGACACCGGCTCGACGCGCCGAATCATGCAGCAGGTGCTGGAGACAGTGCCGAGCCCGACTTGAGCTGCTACTCCGGCGCAATTACGCCCAGATATGGGAGATTGCGGTAATACCCGTCATAGTCGAGACCGCAGCCGACAACGAACTCGTCGTCGATGTCGAAGCCGACATGTTCGCAGGGAACCGCCATGGCCGAGTCCAGTTTCTTCCGCAGAAGCACACAGGTCCTGATGGACTGCGGTCCAAGATGATCCAACTCACTGCGGATCTTGGTGAGCGTTCTGCCGGAGTCGAGGATGTCATCCACGAGCAAGACATGCTTGCCGGCGATGTCCGATGGAACCGCACCAAGAATAGGGTCCCCACTTGATGTCGTGCTCGCACCGACATAACTGCTCGCAGTGATCAGGCTGATGCGGATCTTCATGGGCAAATGTCGCATGAGATCCGCCACGAAGATGATGCTGCCGGTCATGACCGCCACGAGCACGATTTCGCCATTGGTGCCCTTCTCGTGCAAGTCCTTCGTGATCGCCTCACCCAGTTCCCTGGTTCGTTCGGCAATCTCCTGCCTCGAAATGAGAATCCGCTTGATGTCATGCCTCATGTACAGCCTCCCTGTAGCCAACCAATGGACAGTGCCGCAATACCCAACAGCGCCGAAAAGGCGACGGCGTCCGTCACCATGACGAGAAAGATAGCTGATGCCTGCGCCGGGTCCGCACCCAGCCTCCGCATGATCAGCGGTATCGACGCGCCTGCAAGTGTTCCCACAGCCATGGAGATCGCCATTGCGGCGCCAGTGACAACGCCAAGCCGCCATCCTGCTTCACTGCCGAACACAAAGAGTACGACCGACACGGCCATCCCCAGCACCATGCCGGAAACAAGCCCGACAATCAACTCGCGTCTGATGAGCGGTGCGATGCGGTCGTGTCGCACCTCGTCAAGCGCAAGCCCTCGCAGCGTGACAGCCAACGCCTGGTGCCCTGCGTTGCCCGCAAGAGCAGCAATGAGAGGCATGAACACCGCAAGCAGCGCGAACTGCTCAATGAGATCGTCGAACTGCAGCACAACGAGTGTTGCTGGAACCATGACGATCACCGAGATAACCAGCCATGGCATGCGTCCGCGGAGTTTCTCCGCCACGCCCGAGTACACCGCTTCGCCTGCACCAGCGCCTACTGACTTCTGCACATCCTCAGTCTGTTCATCCTCGATGATTTCGATGACATCGTCCACGGTTACGATGCCAAGCAGCCGGTCCGAAGCGTCAACGACCGGCAGCATGTCATATCCGTACCGCTCAAATTCGCGGGCGACCTGCTCCCTGTCGGTGTCGCTGCGCACAGCAGCCACCTGCCTGGCCATGACATCGGAAATCGAATCATCGCCCTGCCCGATCAGCAACTCGCGAAGACTCACGATGCCGACGAGTTCATCTCTCTGCCCCGTTACTGGAAGGTCGAGCACATGTTCGGGCAGTTCCCGCTCGCGCAGCACTTCGACCGCAGCAGAGATGGAGATGGATTCGTCAAGCGAGATGAAGTCGGTCGTCATGATTCCCGCTGCAGATTCTTCCTCATAGTCACAGAGTCGCCGCAGCGGACGGGCGGCGGCAAGGGGCATCTTGAGGAGGATGTCTTCGCGGAAAGGATTCTCCATTCCTCGCAGAACGCTCGCGGCGTCATCGGGCGCCATGATCTCGAGAAGGTGTGCTCCATAGGCAGTTCGATCATCCTCTACAAGATCCTCAAGGATCATCACGGCAAGCGGCGTTTCCATTTCCGCAATCGCGTCGGACGCCGCCTGATCCTCCATGAGTTCGAGAATCTCTGCGGCATCGGTCTCGTCCAGATCTTCGAGGGTATCGGCGGCGTCAGCGGGCTTCTGTCTCGTCACCGCGGTGGCGAGCGCGGGAACATCGATGGTGTGTGCCATCAGGTCTGCCACCCGTTCATCCGCGGACGATGCAGACTGACGCACCTCGACGACCGACTCGTCCGCATGTGGATGTTCTTGGTCGGCCATGGTCTCAGAAAACGAGAGACAGGCCCTTGTAGAACACGATCGCCAACAGCGCGCCGGCAGGGATTGTCACAACCCAGCTGATGAGAATGTCCCGGACAGTCGAGAGATTCAGTGCACCGATGCCGCGGGCAAGACCCACGCCGAGCACAGCGCCAACAAGCGTATGTGTCGTTGAAATCGGCAGACCGAGCTTCGAGGCAATGACGATGGTCGTTGCGGCGCCAAACTCAGCGCAGAAACCCCGCGACGGCGTCAATTCGGTGATCCTCCGCCCGATCGTTTCCATGACTCGCCACCCCCAAGTCGCCAAGCCAACGACGATACCGACACCGCCGAGCGCCAGAGCCCAGAGTGGCACCGCGGACTTCGCGGCAATGATGCCATCCTGCGCAGTCTGCACTGCTGCGGAGAGCGGACCAATTGCGTTGGCCACATCATTCGAGCCATGTGCAAAGGCGACAAAACACGCGGTCAGAATCTGCAGATAGATGAAGATCCGCTCCACCTGCCTGAACTCCGTGCGACTTGAACCGAGATTCGCGCGGCGGTCCACGGCTTCATTGATGGATGAGACTTCGTGCGCCAAGTGACCGATCGTTGGTCTCATGTCGTCATCGGCAATCGACCTTGCCCGCGTCAGGTGGCGAAGAGAACGCGACAACGACCGTCCAAGGAATCGCATCCTCGCCTGATGTTGGTCTTCAACATCCTCCGTCACCGAGAACCTCCGGACAAGCACGGCTGCAATAACGGCTGCCACCAGTCCGACACCACTGGCGATCAGAATCGCTGTGGGCAACTGAAGGTCGAGATTCAAGTTTTTGAGCCCCTTGAAGATCATCACGAGCGTCATGATGCCGAGCACAAAGAACACGATGACAGGCGTGAGTTGCCTTGCCGCCTTCACGGGGTCCGGCCTGTAGAAGATCCGGTGCAGCACAATCTGGAAGATGATGAAACTGATGAACCCGCTGAGTAGAGGCGACACGACCCAACTCAACGCGATCGTGCCTACCTTGTCCCAGTGCACCGCGGCCATGCCGCCATAGACAACACCGAAGCCGATGATCGCACCGACAATCGAGTGCGTGGTCGACACCGGCAACCCAAAGTAGGACGCTGTCTGCAGCCAGACTCCAGCCGCTAACAGCGCAGCGAGCATCCCCAGCACAAACGCTTGCGGGTCACCGGCGAATATCACCGGGTCCACGATGCCTTTCCGCACCGTGTCGGATACATGCGAACCCACTAGAAACGCGCCAGCGAACTCGAGAATCGCGGCGATGATCACCGCCCGCCTCAGCGTCAGCGCACCGGAACCGACGCTCGTGCCCATGGCATTGGCGACATCGTTGGCGCCGATGTTCCACGCCATGTAGAAGCCAAAGGCGAGTGCTAGAACGATGAGAATCGTGGAGTAGTCCATCAGTCTCGATGATCTCGATGTTGTATCTGTTGACTACTTGAGCGTCAGGAGCATGCGAACTCGGTTCGCGAGTTTTTCTGAGAGATTGCTGAGGGCGGCGACCTCGTGCAGGAGTCGCATCCAGGTATAGAACTCGCCGATGGAGAGATCGTCTTCCAGAGCAAAAATCTCCCGCATGAGATCACGCTGCTGAATATCGACCGTGTGTTCCATCTCGGCGACATCATCAATCATGCCGTCAACACGCCCCGCCTCCGCCCCACCGAATCCAGACTCGATGAGGTCGTCGAGTTCCTCCATGACGCTGCGCACCTTGTGAAAGGTGGACTCGTTGCCGGCCACATAGTCCTTGAATTTCCCGGCGATCGATTCCGGTACCGGTATGCGCTTCAGGCTGAGAAGGATGCCGATGTCCTCGGCGCGGTCGGCGATGCTGTCCTGCAGCGATAGAATCTCAAGCAACTGACCGCGGTCGATCGCCATGAAGAGACCGCGCGGAAGGTTGTTGCGGATGTCATTCTTGACCAGATCGGCCTTGTGTTCGAGTTTCGAAATCTCTCTTGATGCTTCGCCGATAGCCTCCGCATCGAGATTCGGAAGGTTGTTGAGCAGGTCAACGGCCTGCTGCACACAGTCAGCCACCTTCTCAAGGTGCAACTGAAGAGGAACGAAAGGCGAGCGGCCAAACAGTCTGGCCATTGTGCGTACGGGCATGACGGGATTCTCCGTGCGGACTCGTTCCGGGAGCGGCACTATAGGCGATTCAACTGTCGCGTTTCGGGCCGCGCCGGCGGGGCTGCACACCAAGCCGTGTGCCCTCTCCGGTAGGCTCATCTTCTTCGCCCTCGACCTTGGGAAGTCGCTCTCCAGCCAGTCGACGACCAGTGGTATGGTCGTGGATGATGGCAACGGCTTCCGCAGGGTCATCTACAAGGCTGAAGAGATCCAGATCGGCCTCGTCGATGGTCTGAAACTGCTCCGCCATGGTGCCCCGTACCCAGTCAATGAGGCTGCCCCAATAGTCGCGTCCAATGAGCACCACCGGAAAGGGCTTGATCTTCAGGGTCTGGAGGAGCGTCAACGACTCAAAAAACTCGTCCATTGTCCCGAAGCCGCCTGGGAGAATCGCAAAGCCACTTGCATACTTGACGAACATCACCTTACGAATGAAGAAGTACCGGAAGTCCAATTCAATGTTCTGATATGGGTTGGGGAGTTGCTCGTGCGGCAACGAGATGTTGAGCCCAACGGATGTCCCGCCCGCTTCAAACGCACCCTTGTTTGCCGCCTCCATCAGTCCCGGACCACCGCCTGTGATCACCGCGTATCCCTTGTCTGCAAGCAACGCTCCACACTTCTCCGCCACTGCAAAGTAAGGGCTCCCGGGCGGGATCCTCGCCGAACCAAAAACGCTCACCGCAGCCGGAAGGTGGCTGAGTGTGTCCATGGCGTCCACGAACTCGCCCATGATCCGCAGGACCCGCCATGATTCCGCGGATAGGCTTGGTTCGGGCATGATTGTTTTTCGCCTTATTGCTTTCTAACTCTTGCAACAACAGTTGTTTACGCACACCGATTTGAACGCGAGCGGCCAAAATGATACACTGGGGCGTCTATGGCTGCTACAACATCAACCTCAACGCGGACGAAAACAACCAAGAAGAAGACCTCCGGGAAAGGGAAGGCCGCTCCGCGGATCAGTACCTACTCCGCAGCCATCAAGCACCTCATGGCTCAGCCGCATATCGAGCGGATGCGGGTGGTTGCGTATGACGAAAACACCTTCAAACTGGGGCGGATGCGGGCCCTGCTTGCGGCGATGGGAAATCCCCATCAGGAGATCGAAACGGTCCATGTCGCCGGCACGGTCGGCAAGGGTTCAACCGTCGCGATGCTCGCCAACATGCTGGGTGGCTGCGGCTACACGGTCGGCCAGTTCACCTCACCCCATCTGGTCGATCTCCGGGAGCGTGTCCGCATCAATGACGAGTTGGTGTCCGAGGATCGGTTTACCGCGCTCATCAGAGAAGTCGCAGCCGCAGCATTCCGCCGCCGGCTCAAGCCAACATTCTTTGAGCTCATGACGGCTGCCGCCTTGCAGCACTTCGCCAACGAGGCCGTCGACATCGCCCTCATCGAAACCGGCCTCGGCGGCCGACTGGACGCCACGAATGTCATCACGCCCATCCTGTCGCTGATCACGCGGATCGATCTCGACCACACACATGTCCTCGGCGACAATGTCGAGGACATTGCCCGCGAAAAGGCGGGGATTCTGAAACCGAATGTGCCATCCATCAGCGTGCCCCAGACCGGCAGCGTCATTGCAGCCATTCGCACCACCGCCGAAGAACAGGGAACAACTGTCAAGGTCATTGGAAAGGACATCGAGTTCAGTTCTCGATTCGGCGTCGGCGGCAACACGCAACCCAGCACCCGCATTTGTCTGATCAGCGGGGGTACGCAGTACATGCATGTCCCTGTTCCGTTGAAGGGCGAACACCAGGCCGACAACTGCGCACTGGCGATGGCCGCCATGGCCGCGCTCAGCGAACTCGGATTCGACATTCCAGAAGCATCCATCTACGAGAGCCTCGCTGCGACAACGATGGAAGGCCGCATGGAACTCGTCTGGAAGCGACCTCGCATCCTCGTAGACGGCGCGCACAATCCCGTGGCCCTGAAGACACTCGTCCGCTGCATCGGCGCGCACATCCCGTACGATTCGATGATCTGCGTCTTTGGCTGTTGTCAGGACAAGGATGTTGATGCCATGCTGCAGGAGATCGCCCTCGGCGCCGACAAGATCATCTTTACTCGCACGACAGAGAACCCTCGCGCCGCGGATCCCCTCGATTTGCAGCGGCGGTTTTCGAAGATCAGCAGCAAGATGTCCCAGGTCGTTCGCACATTGCCGGAGGCCATTGAGGTGGCCGCAAGGGGTGTGGGTAGAGAAGACCTCATCTGCGTCACCGGCAGTTTCTACCTCGTGGGCGAAACCAAGTCCCACCTCGCCACAGTTGCGGCCAGGAACACCTGAGGCGCTTCGCGCCGGAGCCTCTTTTCATGCCCACGGCGAGAAAAGGCAAGACCGCCGCACGGGAACCTGATCGACCGTTCCGTTACTGCGGCACGCTCGCAGACACAATCGAACCTCGGTGGCAGGAGCGGTGGGCAGCGGACCGCACTTTCGCCACAGCCAACCCCGGCGACGAAGGATTTGATCCATCACGGCCGAAGTTCTACTGCCTCGACATGTTCCCCTATCCATCAGGCTCCGGGCTCCATGTCGGCCACCCCGTCGGGTACATCGGCAGCGACATCATCTCTCGCTACCGCCGCATGCGTGGCGACAATGTGCTCCACCCGATGGGCTGGGACGCATTCGGTCTGCCCGCCGAACAATACGCCATTGAAACCGGTGTTCATCCGGCGGAAACGACCCGACAGGCCATCGACTCCTTTCGCCGACAGCTGCAGCGGCTTGGGTTTTCCTACGACTGGGATCGCGAGTTCGCAACCATCGACACGGACTACTACCGCTGGACACAGTGGATCTGGCTGCAGGCCTACAACGCCTGGTACGACCACGACGCAGACAAGGCCCGTCCCATCACCGACCTGATCGCCGACTTGGAGTCGGGCAACCAACTCGCAAACGGCGAACAATGGTCGTCGCTGGATGACGATGCACGGCGATCATTTCTCGACGACCACCGACTTGCCTTCATCAGCGAACAGGTTGTCAACTGGTGTCCTGCACTGGGTACGGCGCTTGCAAACGAAGAGGTCATCGACGGCCGATCGGAACGAGGCGGACACCCCGTTCACCGCCTGCCCCTTCGCCAGTGGATGTTCCGCATTACGGAATACGCCGACCGGCTACTCGCCGATCTTGATGGACTCGACTGGCCCGAATCAACCCGCATCATGCAGGCCGAGTGGATCGGCCGAAGCGAAGGGGCTGACATCCTCTTTGATGTCATTGGCGGCGATCCCCTGCGGGTCTACACAACGCGACCTGACACGATCTTCGGTGCGACATTCATGGTGATCGCTCCTGAACATCCACTGGTGGACGCGATCCTGTCAAATCCGCCCGACGGATGTGACGATGGTGCCGTTCACACCTATGTGGAAGAAGCACGCAATCGCGCGGATGTCGATCGCATGGCCGACAGCGGTGAGAAGTCCGGCGTCTTCAGTGGTCTGCACGCCGTCAACCCCGCAACCGGCGAAGAGATACCCATCTGGATCGCCGACTATGTACTCATGGGATACGGCCACGGCGCCATCATGGCCGTGCCGGCTCATGATGAACGCGATCACGCCTTCGCAGAGCAGCGTGGAATTCCAATCACGCAAGTCGTTCGTCCACCAAGCGACGAAGCCGACGAATCGTGTTACAGCGGTGACGGCACCGCTATCAACTCCGCCGGATCGGAAGTCGCCATCGACGGACTTTCGACTGTCGAGGCGAAGGTAGTGATCATCGACTGGCTGGGAGCGAGTAATCGCGGCGAAGGACGGGTGAACTACAAACTTCGCGACTGGCTCTTTGCGCG
>PVBE010129329.1_pt1 | contig 17307 bp, 24 predicted proteins | sample 1631181 | NCBI WGS metagenome assembly PVBE01 (sample SAMN08397723, study PRJNA350692) | Marine metagenome, whole genome shotgun sequencing project. | isolation source: water | place: Pacific Ocean | collected 2012-04 | reverse complement strand
GGCCGTGCGCACCACGACAGCACGCGTAATTTCGCCCTTCTTGACGCGCCCGCGCGGGATCGCCTCTTTAATGGTGACGACGATAACGTCGCCCACCGAGGCAAATCGGCGTTTCGATCCTCCAAGCACCTTGATGCATTGCACCCGCCGGGCGCCTGAGTTATCGGCAACACTGAGGTTTGTCTCGGCCTGAATCATCTCGGTCTTCCTTCGCCGCTCAGACGGCTCCGCTATCCGGTTCGACCACAACGCGGCAGTGCTTATCAACGCCCAGGGCGAGCCCATCGGTACGCGCATCTTTGGTCCGGTGACCCGCGAACTGCGCTCCAATAATTACATGAAGATCATTTCCCTCGCTCCCGAGGTCCTGTGATGGCGGGTAAGTTGAAGATGAAAAAGGGCGACCGCGTCGTGGTTATCACCGGCCGCGACAAGGGCAAACAAGGCGAGATCCTGCACCTTCTCGTAAAGCGGAACCGCGCTTTTGTGCAAGGAGTCAACATGATAAAGCGCCATACCCGTCCCGGTCCCGGGGGCGCTGGCGGCATCGTCGAGAAGGAGGCCGCGATCCACCTCTCGAATCTGGCCCACATCGATCCCAAGACGGACCAGGCGACGCGGGTCGGCTCTAAGGTTCTTGATGACGGCCGCAAGGTGCGCTTTGCCAAGCGTTCCTTGGAAGTCATTGATAGGTAGGGGTAGACGATGACCCGCATGTTCGAACACTACGAAACGGTGGTCAGACCGGCGCTGACCGAAGAATTTTCGTACACCAATCCCATGCAAGTGCCGAAACTGGAAAAAATCGTCATCAACATGGGTGTCGGCGAAGCTTCCCAGGACCGTAAGAAGATCGAGGCGGCGGCTGGCGAAATGGCGATTATCAGTGGACAGAAGCCGGTGATCACGTTGGCCAAGAAATCGATTGCAGCGTACAAGCTGCGTGACGGTATGACGGTGGGGTGCAAAGTCACACTCCGGCGTCATCGGATGTATGAGTTTCTTGACCGTTTGGTCAACATTGCCTTGCCCCGGGTCCGTGACTTTCGCGGCCTCCCGGGGACAAGTTTCGACGGGCGTGGCAACTACGCCCTCGGGCTGAAAGAACAGATCGTCTTTCCCGAAATTGACTACGACAATGTGGACGAAGTGCGTGGCATGAACGTCGTGATATGCACGACCGCACCGACCGACGCCGAGGCCCGGTCCTTGTTGCGGGGCTTCGACATGCCGTTGACCGGCGAATCAGGTAAGGAAGAGGAGCGGAATGGCTAAGAAAAGCGCCATCGAAAGGAACCTAAAGCGGATGCGCCTGGCAGAGCGGTACGCCGTCAAGCGTGCCCGGATGAAGGCCCTGGCCAAGGACGAGGACGCCTCGCCCGAGGACCGTTTTAATGCACGGCTCAAGCTGGCCGAGTTGCCGCGCAACTCGGCACCGGTGCGTATCCGCATGCGCTGCTTGATCACTGGCCGCCCGCACGGCAATTACCGCAAGTTCAAGTTGTCGCGCATCGCGCTTCGCGAACTCGCATCTCGGGGCCATATCCCCGGGATGGTGAAGTCGAGCTGGTGAGGGGGACAATCGAATGTCGATGAGCGATCCCATGGGCGACATGCTGACTCGGATCCGCAATGGCCAGCGGGCGCGGAAAAATACCGTCGTCGCGCCGTCCTCGCGTTTTCGCAGCAGCGTGCTCGAGGTCCTCAAGCGCGAGGGTTACATCCGGGGCTATTCGGAACTTGAGACCCGGCCCGGAATCAGCGAGATCAAGATCGAACTCAAGTACCATGAAGGCGATCCGGTTATTCGCGAGATAAAGCGCATCTCGACGCCGGGGTGTCGGGTTTACTCGAAGATCAAGGACCTGCCACGGATCTACGACGGCTTGGGCATTTCGATCATATCAACGCCGCGCGGCGTCATGTCGGATGCCGAGGCACGCGCCGCCAACGTCGGTGGCGAAGTCCTGTGTCGGATCTTTTGAGAGCGCATAAGCGAGGAATGTGTCATGTCGCGCGTTGGTAAGCACCCGGTCGATATTCCCCAAGGCGTCGATGTCGACATCCAGGGAAGTGCGTTGACCGCCAAGGGAAAATTGGGCCAGCTTAGCCTGACCCTGGTCAATGAGGTTGAGGCCAAGGTCGAAGATGGCAAGGTGTGGGTGAACCCGCGCGAAGAAACCGTGAGCGCGTACAAATTTTGGGGCACCATGCGCAGCTTGGTCAACAACGTGGTCACCGGCGTCAGCGAGGGATTTACCCGCAACCTGGAGATCAACGGCGTCGGCTACCGAGCCCAGGTTCAGGGCAAAGACCTGGTCTTGCAATTGGGCTATAGCCATGAGGTGCGCTATCCCGTACCCGACGGCATCACCATACAGTGCGCCGATCAGACCCATATTTCGGTGCACGGCGCGGATAAGCAACAAGTCGGCCAGACGGCCGCCGATATTCGCGCCAAGCGGCCGCCCGAACCGTACAAGGGCAAGGGCATCAAATACGCCGATGAATATATTCTGCGCAAGGAAGGCAAGAAAAAGTAGGTCATGGCCAACTCGAGAAAATTGCTGGAGCGCCGGGTACGACGAACCCGAAGCGCCATTCGCAAGCGGGCCGGAGAGCGGCCGCGGCTGTCGGTGTTCCGTTCCGGCAAGCACATCTACGCACAGATTATCGACGACCGCCAGGGCGCCACGGTGGCGGCCGCCTCCAGCTTGGACAAGGATCTGCGCGCCAAGATGAAGAGCGGGGCGTCCGTCGAGGCGGCGGGCCAAGTGGGCAAGCTGGTTGCCGAGCGCGCCGTCGCAGCGGGTGTCTCCCATGTCGTCTTCGACCGGGGCGGCTATCGCTACCACGGTCGGGTCAAGGCCCTGGCCGATGCGGCACGCGAAGGCGGCCTTAGTTTCTAGGAGAGATCGAACGATGGCACAGGCACCCAGATCACCCCGGTCACCCCGGTCTTCCAGATCGCCCCGGGAAAATTCTCGGGATCGTGGTCAGCGCGAAGAAAATGAGGTCGTGGACAAACTGGTCCACATCAACCGCGTGGCCAAGGTGGTGAAAGGCGGTCGGCGATTTTCCTTTGCCGCCTTGGTGGTGGTTGGCGACGGCCGCGGCCGCGTCGGATTCGGCAGCGGCAAGGCACGTGAGGTCCCGGAAGCCATTCGCAAGGCCGCCGAGCAGGCCAAGCGCACCATGGTGCGGGTGCCGCTGCGCGAGGGACGCACCCTTCATCACGACGTGCAAGGGCGCTACGGCGCCGGCAAGGTGATCCTGCGCGCCGCGCCGCCGGGTACCGGCATCATCGCCGGCGGCCCCATGCGTGCTGTTTTTGAGACCATGGGCGTGCAGGACGTGGTCGCCAAGTCCATCGGCAGCTCAAATCCCCACAACATGATCAAGGCCACCTTCGCCGCCTTGGACAACTGTAATTCGCCCCGTTCGGTGGCCACCCGGCGGGGGCTGAAGGTGGGGGACATCGTGTCACGCCGGACCGGCGGCGCGGTGGAAGCAAGGGAGTAGGTCATGGCCGAAACCAATAAAGCGACGCTCAAGGTGGTCCAGACCGGCAGCCCCATCGGCCGCAGGAAGGATCAGCGGGCCACCTTGATCGGGCTGGGACTCAACAAAATCAGGCGCACGAGTGAGCTTGAGGACACGCCATCGATTCGCGGCATGATCCACAAGGTCCGCCACCTGGTGCGGGTCGTCGAGGCCGAATAAATACCGATTAAAGGATTTGTGAAGCGATGAGACTCAACGAAATCGGCGACAATCCCAAGGCCCGCAAGGCGCGCAAGCGGGTGGGCCGGGGCATTGGTTCGGGCACCGGCAAGACTTCAGGCCGGGGCAACAAGGGACAACTGTCTCGTAGCGGCGTCAGTCTCCTTGGGTTCGAGGGCGGCCAGATGCCGCTCTATAGGCGATTGCCCAAGCGCGGCTTCACCAACTTCTTTCGCAAGCATTACGCCGAAATTAACCTGGACCGTCTTCAACGAGCCGTCGATGCGGGAAAGATCGACGCTAACAAGCCGGTTAACGAAGAGGCATTGCGCCGGGCGGGGCTCGTCAATGGGCGCTATGACGGCGTCCGGCTGCTCGGCAAGGGCGATCTCAAGGCGACGCTGACCATCGAAGTGGCCGGCGCCTCCAAGGCGGCGGCCCAGGCGGTGGAGAAGGCCGGCGGCAAGCTCGTCCTGCCTGAACAGAAAGTGCCAGCCAAGGAAGGTAAGAAGGCTGCCGCCAAAGCCAAAGCCAAAGCCAAGGGCGCCGAAGCTGCCGCAGGCGATAGCCCCAAACCGAAGAGCGCCGGCGAAGACGGAGCGGGCAAGGGCGACGGGAAATCCTAAATGGCATCCACGGCCGAACAGCTTGCCGCCAATATCAACTTCGGGGCCTTCGCCAAGGCCACTGAACTGAAGAAGCGGATTTGGTTCACCCTGGGTGCGCTTGTCGTTTACCGGCTCGGAACGTACATTCCGCTACCGGGCATTAATTCGGTAGTCCTCAAGGACATTTTCGACCAGCAGTCGGGCGGCATCCTTGGCATGTTCGACATGTTTGCGGGCGGCGCGCTAAGCCGCATGACTATCTTCGCTCTCAATATCATGCCCTACATCTCGGCCTCCATCATCATGCAGTTGATGACGGCGGTTTCTCCGCGCTTGGAAGCCCTTAAGAAAGAAGGCGAGACGGGGCGCAAGAAAATCAATCAGTACACCCGCTACGGTACTGTGGTGATCACAGCCTTACAGGCTTATGGCATCTCTGTCGGCCTTGAGGGCATGAATTCGTCCGGCGGCTCGGCGGTCATGGATCCCGGCGTATTCTTCCGTTTCACCACGGTGATCACCCTGGTCGGCGGCACCATGTTCCTGATGTGGCTGGGCGAACAGATCACGGCGCGCGGGGTCGGCAACGGCATCTCCTTGATTATTTTTTCGGGCATTGTCGCCAACCTGCCCGGTGCGCTGGCAGGCACCTTGGAACTGGGACGCACGGGGGCGCTGTCGGCGGTCTTTATAGTCTTCTTGTTGGCCATGGCGGTGGGGGTGATCTTCTTCATCGTTTTCATCGAGCGCGCCCAACGACGCATCGTGGTGCAGTACCCAAAACGCCAACAGGGCAATCGGATGGTCGGCGGGGAAAATTCGCATTTGCCGCTTAAGATCAACACCGCGGGTGTCATCCCGCCCATCTTCGCCAGCTCGATCCTGTTACTGCCCGTCACCTTGATCGGCTTCACCGCCGGCCAGGGACCGGAATGGCTGAGTACGGTGGCGGCCTATTTGGGGCGCGGTCAGCCAGTATATTTGTTGATCTATATCTCGCTTGTGGTCTTTTTCGCCTTCTTCTACACGGCGGTTGTGTTCAATCCCACCGAGACCGCGGACAATTTAAAGAAGTATGGCGGCTTCGTGCCCGGCATCCGGCCCGGTAAAAATACCGCCCAGTACCTGGACTACGTGCTAACCCGGCTAACCGTGATCGGCGCCGCCTATCTTGCCGCCGTTGTTCTTTTGCCCGAGATCCTGATTTCACGATTTTCCGTTCCCTTCTATTTCGGCGGTACCAGCCTTTTGATCGTGGTAACCGTGACCATGGATACCGTGGCTCAGGTGCAATCCCACTTGCTGGCCCACCAATATGAGGGGTTGGTCAAAAAGGCGAAACTAAGAGGAAGACGCTGATGTACCTGGTCTTGTTCGGTCCACCCGGAGCCGGCAAGGGAACTCAAGCGAAGCGCCTGGAGGCGGCCTACCACTTGGTTCAATTATCGACCGGCGACATGCTACGCGCCGAGGTGGCCTCGGGCAGTACATTGGGAATTAAGGTAAAAGACATCATGAAAACCGGCGAACTGCTTCCCGACGCGCTGATCGTCGACATGATTTCGGGGCGTATCGACGCCGCCGACGCCAAGGCGGGATTCATCCTCGATGGATTTCCACGTACCATCCCCCAGGCTCGGGCCTTGGACGCCATGCTTGAGGGCAAAGGGTTGAAGTTGAACCGGGTGATTGAATTGCGCGCCGATGACGAAGCCATGGTGGAGCGCATCACCGGACGCTTTTCCTGCGTGTCCTGCGGCGCCAACTACCACGAGAAATTCAACTCGACCAAGGTGGCCGGGGTATGCGACGCATGTGGTGGAGCCCGGTTCGATCGCCGGGCCGACGACACCGCGGAAACCGTGCGGGCGCGCCTTCAGGCCTACCACGACCAGACGGCACCCCTTATCTCGTATTTCGAGAAGAAGGGTAACTTGTTGAGCATCGACGGCATGGCTGCCATCGACGACGTGACGCGGCAATTGAGAGAGGTCTTGGATTGATCCAGGATTGGGAAATCGTTAAGCGGAGATGGGGCGTCGAGGACGGGTTTCTCGTTTGGCGAGAACGTGTTGACTTGCGGGGCATTGTGCCTATAATCGCCGCTCCGCGGCCGGCGCGGTCCAAAAATCCACACTTGGCGGATTCCATACTCGTTTAGAACCAAGGTTAAAGGAGTACCAGCTTTGGCGCGTATTGCTGGCGTGAACATTCCGACCCAAAAGCGGACCGAGATTGCCCTCACCTATATTCTGGGCATCGGCAGGACCAAGGCCACGGAGATTTGCCAAAAAGTGGGCATCCCCCGAGAGCGCCGCGTCAGCGAACTGACCGAAGAAGAGGTCATGCGCATCCGCGAGACCATCGACGCCGATTACCAGGTCGAGGGCGACCGGCGTCGCGAAGTCGCGATGAACATCAAACGGCTGATGGACCTTGGCTGTTATCGTGGATTGCGCCACCGCCGCGGCTTGCCGGTGAGGGGACAACGGACACACACGAACGCGCGCACCCGCAAGGGGCCGGCCAAGGCGATTGCCGGTAAGAAAAAAGTGCTTAGGTAGAGTTACGAGAGGGCGAGCATGGCTAAGGCAACCACCCAGCGCACGCGTCGCCGCGAGCGCAAAAACATCGTCTCGGGCGTCGCCCATGTGAGCGCGAGCTTTAACAACACAAAGATCACGATCACCGATGCCCAGGGCAACGCCATCGCATGGTCCTCGGCCGGCAGTCAGGGATTCAAGGGATCTCGCAAGTCCACTCCCTACGCCGCGCAGGTGGCTGCTGAAGATGCTGGACGCAAGGCGATGGACCACGGTATGAAAACATTGGAAGTCCAAGTCAAAGGACCGGGATCGGGCCGCGAATCAGCCTTGCGCGCCCTACAGGCTGTCGGCTTTGATATCACGGCTATCCGTGACGTTACTCCGATTCCTCACAACGGATGCCGCCCGCGCAAGCGGCGGCGCGTCTAAGGAATCTCAGGCAACCCGGTTTCCGGCGTCGCCAAATTTGTGATCGAGGAACCCCGTTCGCGGGGCTATGGATTGGCATTGTGACCATGAGGTTTCACACGTGATTCAGAAAAATTGGAAAGAATTGATCAAGCCCGTGAAACTTGACGTCGTGCCCGGCACCGACCCGTCGAGGCGGGCGACCATCGTCGCCGAGCCGTTGGAGCGTGGTTTTGGTCTCACTCTTGGCAATGCGCTGCGCCGCATCCTCTTGTCCGCGTTGCAAGGAGCGGCGGTGACGTCGGTTCAGATCGACGGCGTCCTGCACGAGTTTTCGTCCATTCCCGGTGTTCGCGAAGACGTCACCGACATCGTCCTCAACATTAAGTCCATGGGACTACGCATGGGCGGCGAGGGGATTAAGCGGATGACGCTCCAGGCCGAGGGGCCCGGCGAAGTGTCGGCCAAAATGATCGAAACCGGCCATGACATTGAGATCATGGACCCCGACCTGGTCATTTGCACGCTCGACGACGGCGCCAAGATATCCATGGAGCTGACGGTTGAACTGGCCAAGGGCTACGTGCCTGCGACCCAGAGCCGGGCCGAGGACTCCCCGATCGGCATGATTCCCATCGACGCCGTCTTCTCGCCGGTGCGCAAAGTCACCTATAAGGTCGACAATACCCGCGTCGGTCAGGTCACCGACTACGATAAGTTGTCGCTCGAAGTGACGACCAATGGCTCGGTTCTGCCTGATGACGCGGTAGCGCTGGCCGCCCGTATCCTTCAGGACCAATTGCAGTTGTTTATCAACTTTGAGGAACCGCCGGCAACCCATGAGCAAGAGCGGAGGGAAGAGCTGCCCTTCAATAAGAACCTCTTGCGCAAGGTTGACGAATTGGAGCTTTCGGTGCGGTCCGCCAACTGCCTGAAGAACGACAACATCATCTATATCGGCGATTTGATCCAAAAGACCGAGTCCGAGATGCTGCGCACGCCCAACTTTGGCCGCAAGTCCTTGAACGAGATCAAAGAGGTCCTCACCCAGATGGGCCTCCATCTGGGCATGGAGATCGACGATTGGCCGCCGGAGAACATTGAGGACCTGGTGAAGAAACTGGAGGAGCCCTATTAAGGGCCCCGCGCCGCCGGAGCCCTTAGTCGGGGCGAAGAACGAGGAGATACCGTCATGCGTCATCGCCTAAGTGGACGCAAGCTCAACCGGACATCAAGTCACCGTAAGGCCCTGTTTTCGAACATGGCGGTGGCCTTGTTGACCCATGAGCAGATCACCACCACGCTCCCCAAGGCCAAGGAACTGCGCCGCGTCGCCGACCGCATGATCACGCTGGGCAAACGCGGCAATCTCCATTCCAGGCGACGTGCCTTTGCCTTTCTGAGGGACGATTCGACAGTGAGCAAGCTGTTCGACGTATTGGCCGCTCGCTACGAGGAACGTGGCGGCGGTTACACGCGCGTGCTTAAGGCAGGCTTCCGCTATGGCGACAGCGCCCCGATGGCGGTCATTGAGCTTGTCGATCGGGATACCGCCGCCAAGGGCGCCGGGGATAGGGCGCGGATCGCCGCCGAGGACGAAGCGGAGGCCGCCGAAGCCGACTAGGCGTCACGCCGTTGCTCCGAATGGTTCCATCCAAACGTTACACGCTTTAGTATTCCCACCGGCTCCTGGCGGCGCCGAGGTCGAGGAGGGAAGCATGGGTGCGAGCGAATGTTTTCGCCGGATGGCCTTTATTGTGGCCGTCTTGTTGGTTGTGGCAGGGGGCGGCGCCCGAGCTCAGGACACGCGCATGCCCACCTCCCAGGTGGAAATGCAACTTTCCTTTGCGCCGCTGGTCGAGAAATCGGCGCCCGCCGTGGTCAATATTTATACCCGCAAGGTTCGGCGTACCCGATCGTCTTCGCCGCTGTTTGACGATCCGTTCTTCCGCCGATTTTTCGGTGAAGGATTTGGCCTAGGCGCGCCTCGAAAGCGCGTACAGAACTCGCTAGGCTCCGGAGTCATCGTGCGTGGCGACGGCCTGGTCGTCACCAATCACCACGTCATCAAGGGCGCGGACGAGATTACGCTGGTCCTCTCCGACCGGCGCGAATTCGACGCCGAGCTGGTGGGTTCGGACGAACGCACGGACCTCGCCGTTCTTCGCTTCGATACGGGCGGCGAAAACATGCCCTTTTTGCGGTTCGGAGATTCGGACGCGCTCAAGGTCGGCGATCTGGTGCTTGCCATTGGAAATCCCTTCGGTGTTGGCCAGACGGTGACCAGCGGCATCGTGTCGGCCCTGGCGCGCACCCAAGTCGGCATCTCGGATCTCAGCTTTTTCATCCAGACCGATGCCGCCATTAACCCCGGCAACTCGGGTGGCGCTCTGGTCGACATGGACGGTGCCCTGGTCGGTGTAAATTCAGCCATCTATTCCAAGAGCGGCGGCAGCCTCGGCATCGGGTTCGCAATCCCCGCCAATATGGTGCGCTCAGTGATTGACGGTGTTACCAATGGCGGACGCCTAGTCCGCCCCTGGTTTGGCGCCCTGGGACAAGGTGTCACGGCGGAGATCGCCGCGTCTCTCGGCTTCGACCGGCCGCAGGGTGTGCTCGTCAGCAAGGTTTTTCCCGGCGGCCCCGCCGACCGTGCCGGGCTTCGGGTCGGCGACGTTGTTTTGGAGGTCAACGCCAAGAAGGTGGATGACGACGAGGCGCTTAGGTTTCGCATCGCCACCCTGAGTATCGGGGGGACGGCGGAGCTCAGTGTATTGCGCAAGGGACGCGAACATCGGCTATTCGTCGATCTGATGGCGGCACCTGAGGATCCACCGAGCGAGGTTACCGAGTTGAGCGGCAACCATCCTTTCTCGGGCGCAACGGTGGCCAACATGTCGCCTGCGCTGGCTGTTGAATTGGGAAGGGACGGGTTCGAGGCAGGGGTTATTATCCTGCAACTGCGCCGCGGCAGTACCGGCGATCGCCTGCGCTTTAAGGCTGGCGATATGGTGACATCGGTAAACGGCATCGAGATCGAATCGGTGCGCCACATGAAGGCGGTAATGGCCAAGCCCGCCAAGCGCTGGCGTATCTCTATCCGGCGCAACGGAAAGAAGCTATCGAGGATCATTGAGCGGTGAGCACGCTGTTCGAAGCCCAGGCGCCTAGGCCCCTTGCCGATCGCCTGCGGCCAGACGGTCTAGATGAGGTCGTCGGCCAAGCGCACCTGCTTTCTCCTGAAGCGCCCATCGGGCGCATGGTGACTTCGGGAAGGCTCGCCTCGATCGTGCTTTGGGGTCCGCCCGGTTCGGGCAAAACCACCATCGCGCGTTTGCTCGCCCATCACACCAAACTTGAATTTGAGCCCTTGTCGGCGGTCTTCTCGGGTGTCGCCGATCTGCGCAAAATCTTCGACGCAGCGCGCAAACGAAGGGAAATGGGAAACGGTACACTCTTGTTCATTGACGAGATTCACCGTTTTAACCGCGCCCAACAAGACGGCTTCCTGCCCTACGTGGAGGACGGCACCGTCATCTTGGTCGGCGCCACAACCGAGAATCCGTCCTTTGAGCTCAACGCAGCCTTGTTGTCGCGTTGTCAGGTGCTGGTCCTCAACCGCCTTGACGACCAGGCCCTGGAGGAATTGCTGAGCCGCGCCGAGGGCGAAGAGGGGCGAACGATCCCCGTTGAGGGGGACGCGCGCATCGGCCTGCGTGCCATGGCCGACGGGGACGGGGCGCTATCTTCTCAATATGGCCGAGGTCTTGTTCGAATTGCCCGCCGAGCCGCTTCTCGACAGCCAAGCCTTGGCCGAGGTGGTGCAGCGCCGGGTGCCGCTTTACGACAAGCATCAAGAAGGCCATTTCAATCTCATCAGCGCGCTCCACAAGTCGTTGCGGGGTTCCGATACCGACGCCGCGCTCTATTGGTTCGCGCGTATGATCGTCGGTGGCGAGGATCCCCGCTACATTGCCAGGCGCCTAGTGCGCTTCGCCGTCGAGGATGTCGGTCTGGCCGATCCCGACGCCCTTGTCCAATCCCTCGCCGCCTGGCAGGCCTATGAGCGCCTGGGCTCGCCGGAAGGCGAGCTGGCCTTGGTCCAATGCGTTATACAATTGGGCACGGCGCCTAAGTCCAATGCCGCCTACAAGGCCGCTTCGGCGGCCCTCGCCTTGGCTCGCGAGACGGGCTCGCTGACACCGCCCAAGCACATCCTCAACGCACCAACGCGCCTGATGAAGGACCTCGGTTATGGGGCGGATTACGTCTACGACCACGACACCGAGGAAGGCTTCTCGGGACAGGATTATTTCCCAGAAAACATGGGGCGCCGGCAACTCTACCGACCCGGCGACCGCGGCTTCGAGCGCGAAATCACCAAACGGCTGACCTATTGGAACAAGCTGCGCCGTGACAAGACGGATGACGGCAATTGATCGCCTTGCATTGGCTGATGGGAAGGGGAGATACTGAGGTTCGGATACCAGCCAACCCCAAGAGCTCCCCGACATAAGAATATGAAAATGCTTTTGTTCATCGCCTTGGGAGGCGCGCTCGGCGCCGTCGGACGGTATTTGGTGATGAGCGGGGTTGGTCGCTGGTTGAGCGATTTTGCGCCGATCGCGACCTTGAGCGTGAACGTCATGGGTTCCTTCGTCCTCGGCGCATTGATTGAGGTTCTGGCGTTGACCTGGTCGCCGGGGCGGGAGATGCAGGCATTCCTCGTCGTTGGTGTGCTGGGAAGCTTCACGACCTTTTCCACTTTTTCCATGGACGTTATCTTCCTCTTGGAACGGGGCGACATGGCCGGCGCCGCTACCTACGCCGTCTTGTCGGTCGTTACCTCCGTGGTGGCCCTGTTTTTGGGAATGTATCTTCTCAGGCAGGTTTTGGCGTAACGGCCCTACGAGCCCGATTGAGGGATGACCGAGCGACCCTTCTTGGCAGGACGGCGAACGGGGTCGGCTTGGTCCGGAGACGCCCTGCGCGTTCTGGCCTCGGCGGCCCGTGATCGTAACCGTTGCGTCAAGCCCAGGGCGGCGGCGGACAGGGGACGGCGCCGCGTCTGGACATTTAAGGCGATGGTGCGCGGACGCGGCGCACCGATTTCGCGGATGCCCGGCCTTATGCCGCCAATTTCGCGGACGCGGCGTCTTTGCTTGCTGAAAACCCCGATCAGCGCCAGGCCGGCTACGAAGCCGCCTATATGGGCCCACCAGGCGATACCGCCGGCGGCGCCTCCGTGGGCGGAGAACTCTGTGATGGCCGGCGCCACCTGAAAGGCGAACCATAGTCCCGTATAGACCACCGCCGGCAGGTGGAAAACAAAGGGGAAGAACAAGATCGGCGTCAGGATGGCGATACGCGCCTTCGGATGGATCACGGTGTAGGCACCAAGCACCCCGGCAATGGCGCCGGACGCACCGAGGACCGGCGCCCCGGAATTCAGGTTAAAGGCGAAATGGGCAAGGCCGGCGATGAGACCGCAGGTAAGATAAAACAAAACGAAGCGCGGCGCGCCCAGCCGTTCCTCGATGGCGCGGCCGAACAACCACAACGTCCACATATTGACGCCTAGGTGAAGCCAATCGCCGTGCAGGAATATGTGGGTCAGGAACGGCAACACGTTGTAGCGGGCAAATCCCAGTGCTTGGGCGACGTCGGGGGCGGTATAGCGCGCCGGGAGCAACCCGTTGTGCAAGATGAACTGCTTGGCAAGGTCACCCGGCAGGCCGATTTGATAAACAAACACCGTCACGTTGGCCACGATCAGGCCAATCACCACGCCCGGGATGTCATGGACCTCGACGGAGGTGCGGATGGGGATCATTGGGCGGTTCCGAGCGATTGCGGATGACGGCGCGTTGGCGTCGAACGACCCGTCGGCGTCAAGCCCGCTCGACCTTGAGGATGGCGCCGTCGGCGCCGACAACTTTGATGCCGCATCCGGCCTCCATGTCCTCGCCTTCAACGGTCCAGGCAATGCCGTCAATCGTGATTCGCCCGCGGCCGTCGACGATGGGGTCCTTCAGGGTGACGCCTCGACCGATATGCTTTTCAGCGCGGCGGTTGAGGGTCGGATCGTCTGATTCGAGCGGCTGTGTGCGGGCATAGGCGCGCCAGGCGACGATGCTGATTACCGAGAGGGCGGCGAACAACAGGGCTTGATACTGCCAGCCCATGCCTTCAAGGGCGAGCAGGGCAAAACCCACGATCACTGCCGCGACGGCGGGCCACAGAAAGACCGTGCTCGGCGCGAATATCTCAATGGCGATCAACGCCGCTGCAAACACCCACCAGTGCCAGAACTCTATGCGTTCCAGCATTTCAAGCATTTCCATTATTTGGCGTCCTTACCCAGGGCCTCGCGCACGATCTCGCCGATGCCGCCGACGGCGCCGATAACGCTCGACGCTTCCAGGGGCATGAACAGAATTTTCTGGTTGGGCGAACTGGCGAACTGACCCAGGGCGTCGACGTATTTCTGGGCGACGAAGTAGTTGATCGCCTGCACGTTCCCCTTGGTGATGGCGTCGGAGACCAATTGGGTCGCCTGGGCCTCAGCCGCGGCCTCGCGTTCGCGGGCTTCGGCGTCACGATAGGCGGACTCCCGGCGCCCCTCGGCGGCCAGGATAACCGATTGTTTCTCGCCTTCGGCCTTGAGAATTTCGGCCTGGCGAAAGCCTTCCGCCTCCAAGATATTGGCGCGTTTTTCGCGCTCGGCCTTCATCTGGCGGCCCATGGCGTCGACGATGTCGCGCGGCGGGGCGATGTTCTTGATCTCGACGCGGGTGACCTTGACCCCCCAGGCGTTGGTCGCGTCGTCAATGACCATCAGCAACCGGGCGTTGATCTGATCGCGCTGGGAGAGCAACTCATCAAGGTCCATGGAGCCCATCACCGTGCGCAGATTGGTTAGGGCCAGGTTGAGCATGGCGTATTCCAGATTGGTCACCTCATAGGCCGCCTTGCCCGATTCAAGGACTTGGTAGAAAACGACGCCGTCGGCGGTGACCATGGCGTTGTCCTTGGTGATGACCTCTTGCTCGGGCACGTCGAGCACGCTTTCCATCATGTTCATCCGTGCCCCAATGCGGTCGATGATGGGCATGATGAAATGCAGTCCTGGGTGCAAGGAGCGCGTATAACGGCCGAACCGTTCGACCGTCAGCTCCATGCCCTGGGGCACCGCCTTGACGCCCATCAGGACCAGAACCACGGCGAGAACCAGAATGGCGATGGCAAAAGTGGTAAATCCGCTGATCTCGGGCATCGGCCCCTCCCTTGTTCAAACCCGCCGGCGCCGCCCGGTCGTTGCAAATCGTGGCGTACCCTATTGTCGCGCCATGATAGCATGGGCCGACCGGGGTGTGGTCCCTTAACACAGGCAGTGGCAGAGGAAAATGAGCGAAGTCCGCATGGTAACCGTCACCAACGAGGAAGACGGGCTGCGCCTCGACCGCTGGCTTCGGCGCCACTGTCCCGAGGTCCCCCACGGGCGCTTGCAGAAATGGCTGCGCACCGGCCAGGTCCGCATCGGTGGCCGGCGCGCCAAGGCAGGTGCGCGGCTGGCGGCGGACGAGGTGGTGCGCCTGCCGCCGATGGGGAACGAAGCCAAAGCCAAGCCCCGGCCGTCTCCGGCCAGGGTCGATCCGGCCGACGCCGAGGCGTTGAGAGAGCGCGTCCTCTACCGCGATGCCCACGTCTTAGTCCTCAACAAGCCGGCGGGCCTGGCGGTGCAGGGCGGCAGCGGCACCCACCGCCACCTCGACGCCATGTTGGACGCGCTCACCTTCGATGCCAAGGAACGGCCGCGCCTGGTCCACCGCCTGGACAAAGACACGTCGGGCGTGCTTGTGCTGGCGCGCAGTGCCACCGCCGCCGCTCACCTGGCCGCCGCCTTTCGCGGCGGTGAGACGCGCAAGCTTTATTGGGCGGCAACCGTCGGCGTGCCGAAGCCGGCCCGGGGCCGCATCGACCAGCCCCTGGGCAAGGTTGCCGGGCAGCGCGGCGAACGGGTCACGCCGCTGGCCGAGGGCGGCCGGCGCGCATCGACCCTTTACAGGGTTGTCGAGCGGGCCGGCAAAAAGGCGGCGTGGCTGGCGCTTGAGCCCCTCACCGGGCGCACCCATCAGCTTCGCGTCCACTGCACCGGGCTCGGCACCCCCATCCTGGGCGACGGCAAGTACGGCGGGCAGGACGCCTTCCTGGCCGGCGGTGACTTCGCCCGCGCCCTTCATCTCCATGCCCGGGCACTCCGCATCGCATCGCCCGGGGGCGGCATGATTGATGTTCAGGCGCCCCTGCCGAGCCACATGCGCGACACATGGCGCTTCCTGGGCTTCGAGGAACACGACGAAGACGACCCTTTCGCCGAGTTTCCGGACTGACCCATGGTGGGTGGAGCTATTGGATATTTATGCTGTACCAGTGTTTATCGAAGGCCTGGCGCACGTCCTCTTCGCGGTCGCCGGGTTCTAAGTACGTATAGAGGAAATAAATGAGCTTCCGGTCGAGCTGTGAAAGAGTCTTTCCTGACGAAGAATACCCGAAAAACTCGAAAAACAAGCTATCGGGGTATATTGCCGAGTCGGCATAGAGACCAAGAACTTGAACAACTTCCTCAAGAAGCGTCGCTCGGCGCTGATCATTGGGTAAATCCTTCAATACCCAGACTAGCGAATCGATCAACGCGTAATCATCGTTCGATGATGTGCAGCCATATCCGTTAGACTTTACGTAATAGAAACAAATTGGAACCTCCGACCATCTTTTCCCACAGGCGTGGTCACAGATGAGAACCAAGATATTTTCTCGACGTTCGACGGGTATGAGGGAAATGTTCGTTTTGCTTAACGCGTCGTTGACCTCCTCTACCACTGAATTGAATATCGCCATGGTTTCCGGATTGGAAAACACCGACGAGATGGTCGGTGATTTTTTCCACCGCATGATGACCTGTGTGCGGAGGCCATCATCGGATGTGAGAAGAACTTGACGCACGAAGTGCCACGTTCTTTCTCTTTCGATTAGCGGTGCGACCCATACCGCTACAATGACGAGAGCGATGCTCGCCATTACCCCGACGCGGAAAACGTTCAACCGTGTCAAGACAGATAACCTACTAACTTATGAACCATTACGTGCACGGGGCACCCATTCTTCTATCGATAATCGCCGCCAACAACAAGGCACTTAGAGTTTCGGTTTTGCGACGGCTCGTTTCTTTTTTCTTTGTTGCAATCGATGTTCCTGAACACTCTTGAGATATTCGATACGATTTACCCTCCACTCGTATAAAGCGTCTTTTACGCCATCGAATTTATGGCCAGCCGCTTTAGAGATATTGCTTCGAGTTATGGATAACTCCAGCCCCTCAAGTTCCTTTGCAATACTCTCGTTTGAACGAAACTTAGTTGGAACTTTTTGGCTTCCGTCGGCTGACCGGCGAGCAAAAGTTTCTAGTTCTTCTCTTTGGTCTGATTCCTCGACCGTCTTTTCGATCTTGTCGAGAACCTTGTCCAAGGCCTCCTCGTTTTCCGTGCCGAAGAGACTCTTAATTTCGAGTTCCAACTCCTGCATTCCCGGGTCCTTCGACTCCGGTTCATCTTCAGGCGTTTTTTTGAATTTTCTTTCTACCGATTCGTCGAGAAAGGTCATGAGCTTGGCTACCGCTTCAGGGTCTTGCTCCGCCATTTCGCCGGCGTTGGTGATGCCGCGTTTCTTCAACTCCTCGGTCCGTTCGTCCCTCGACATTTCTCCGAGCCGTTTGGTTAGTTCGTCCAGTGCCTTTTGCTCCTCTGGCGACGGTTTGGGCAGAAAGTCAGGTTCCTTTTCGCTCCCTGCGTCGCCCTCGTCCTCGGGTGCCTCAGCCCTGTCGCGCACGGCTTGGCGTAACTCGGCGTCCTGGACCGTATCCTCGCGGTTCAAGTCCCTGGGAGTTGGGTCATCGCTTCCCGTCTCCAATTCGTCGTGGTTCACGCCGCCAATGACTACATCTTCTTCCGTGCTGGGGTTGG